>Ga0078972_1001482_pt1 | contig 87211 bp, 59 predicted proteins | sample YelNatPaOPGAMG01_FD_67568 | JGI IMG/M metagenome (GOLD analysis project Ga0078972, IMG submission 67568) | Hot spring thermophilic microbial communities from Obsidian Pool, Yellowstone National Park, USA - OP-RAMG-01 (SPADES assembly) (version 2) | ecosystem: Environmental > Aquatic > Thermal...
CCGAATGTTTGACATTGGTCACAATCATTGAATTGATGAGGTTGCTTCCGACATACCACGTGCCCGCAAGAGGCGCTTCAAAATCACCGTTGGTGATTACATTAAAGCCCACGCCCGCATTCGTCCCCTCCACAACAGACAAATCATCAATGTAAACATCACCCGGTCCTTGTGGCAGCAACATGAGTATTCCCGGCGTGGCTGATCCCGAATTCGTGCCTGTAAATGAGGCAAACCGCCAGCCGGTCATCTCCTGCCAATTGGCCACCCGGCTGTTGTCGCGGGTCGGGTCCAACAGTTGCAGCGATGTTCCGCCTCCGGCTGCGCTGGCGGGCCATGGCGGGTTTGGCTCGTAACGCACGCGGTCAACAACTATTTCATTGGTCATTCCTGAGCCTGCCGGCGGCGGGCGCAAAAGCGTGAGTGTCTCCCCATCGCTTTGCAGGTTGCCGCCGTACACGTCAAAATAAGGCGCGCTTGCCCCATAAGCAGCCTGATAAGCCGCCGGGTCTTTCACCAACACAATATATTGCCGTGGATAAAGAAGTGATCCGTTGGTAAAAACATAGCCCAGGCCGTTGATGCGCCAGCCGCTCAAATCATAAGTAAAGTTGGTGGAGGCATTGTATATTTCAACAAATTCGGCTCCTGGCACAACCGGATGGTACATGATCTCCGAAAAACACACCGTCCCTTCCGGCGGCGGCGCTGCGTTGGTGTAGTTTATTGTGAGATTGACGCTCGCACCCGACACAAGCTGCCCGTTGAGGTCGTAACCCTGTATTTGCACTATGTTCGTTCCGGCGCCAAGCGTAATAGGAGGAATGCTCCAGGCCACCAATGAATTCCAGGTAATCGGGTACTCGATGCCGTTGATTTTTATGGTCCGGACTGTTACCGGCGCCGAGCCGGACAACATAATCACGTTTGTGCCGGTGGAAAATGAAGACGGACTGCTCACAGTAAATGACCCCAATCCGCCGGCGCCGCTGATGACAGAGCGCGCGTACGATGCGCGCGCGTCAATGTACGCCGGCAAATCGTTGAAATTCTGTCCCGGACAGAATTTGGTGTAATGCGCCGTCCAATTTGACATATAAGCTGAATTATAGGCGCTGTTCAAAATGTCCATTATGTGCCCGTAGTACATCCGCTGGTAAACGGGCAGGTTGAGAATTTTTGAAAAATTCGGCCCCGAATTCGTACCAATAAGTGCGTAGGTGGTTGATTGGTAGAAACTGAAATCGGTGTCCTGTGGAACCAGCACAAACTTCTGATCCCCCGGCCGGTAGTAGAACCAGATGTTGTGGTAGTTTCCGAAACTGTAAATATCCCCCACCCCGCAGAGGCTGATTAGCGCATAACCACGGAATGACCAGTCCAAATCCATAATCGCGGCTGCCTGCTTCTGCAGAACAGTGTTATTGGTCTGGCTGAACATTTTGCAGAAATTCATCAAAGGGGCGTAATCGTCCCGGTCCCGGTGCATCTTTATGATAAAATTGTACCGGTATATCTCCTTTTCACCACCCAGGTCTTGCAAATCAAAGCCACGCACATCGTCCGGCTCCGGCAACTTGTAGCCGTTAGCATCCGCTGTCGTTGGGTAGTAAGTAAGCTCATATTCCCACAAATTTCCATCCTGGCCATTTGGGAACTGGGTTGCGATGTAAACATCCTCATATCGCGGGTAAAGCAGGCACGAGCCCGTCTCAGTCGAACGGGGCGCAATAATCCAGCAAATGTCCATATACGGCGAGACAATGCCTCCTGCACGATTGGCTATGTGTTTTACAACAATTTCGTCCTGGCCATAAACCCGTCCGTACTTCAGCCCGCCGGAGCGGTCCAGCAACATATACGGATGCACGCCCATGAACGGGTCTTCCGCAGGAAATTTAATGTGATAACTAACCCGCGCCGAAGCGTTGCGGCCGCGCTCGCTGGCTTTGAGGCGGATGCGCGCATCGTAATAAGGCCGGTTTTCATTCAAAACCACTGTGCAAGGCAGCCTGTCGTTGCTCATCACATTCGTGGGCGCATGCATCAACGCCACGTTTGCAGGGGTCATGATTATTCTGAAGTTATGCCCCAAGTCGGTTCTTGCCTGTCCATCCTGCACCACATACAACGCGCCGGAATCGGCGCCGTCTTTGGGATATGTGGAGGCCGCCCCAAGGCCGTCCACGGCCCGAACATAAAACTGCACGACCGCGCCGGCTGGTTGCGGCGGGACGCTCCCAACATACCGGAATGGCTCACCAGCCAGCGGTTGTGGTGTCATTGGAACAGAACTCCAGGCGCCGCTATTGACCGAATACCAAAGTTGACAGGCGGAAACTCCCTGCGGATCGGCAACTGAAATTGAAACTCGCACCGACTCCGTAGGCGCAGGCGTCACAGGTGAATGTTGCAGATTGTCAAAAGTCGGGCCTGCATTCGGAGAATAACGTGAATTACGCCCGCCCGGAGTCCCGCCCAAAACCGGAGCCGGCAATCGCGTTGTCCGGAATGCACGGTTGAAATAAAGCCGCGTGTTTAACTGATTATCCCCGGCCAGCCATTTTGCACGGAACGAAATCAAATAAGTCTGATTCGCCGCTATGGTGCGCCCGCCGGAGAATGTCGTCTCAACGTGATTATGCATGTGCTCGCCCGGACCGGTGGCCACCAGATGCAGCACATGGTTGCCCGGATTCTCCGGGTCAATCTCAACCCTGCTGTGGCTGTGGTTGCCCAGCAGGCGCCAGCCAGTAGTGCCATTCTCAAAATTCCCGTTTGCTATGCACTGGATGGCGGCCCCGTCCGGATTCTCTATCACCGATATGTCATCAATCAGACACTCGCCGTCAGACAACAAGTTGAACACAAAGTCATTCCATTGGGTTGGGTAAAAACTCATGTTGGTTGTAACTCCGCGGTAGGAGTATGTCTGCCATGTGCTTTTGCCAGACTCATCGCTGGCCGCCCATGCCTCGCCTTTTGAGTTGTCAGCCCACGGGTCCACGAGTTCAAGACTGGAGCCGCCCCCATCGGCGTATTCCGGCCAGCGCCCGCTGTCATAATACCGGACTTGATTGGCCGGATTGCCATTCGGATCCTTCAGAATCAACAGCTCACCCCCGCCTGAAAGTTTCCCGCTAAAATTCCCAATGATATTTGCCGCGGGATAATTTGATGAAAGATAACCAGCATCCTGTGCTATCACCAGATAGCCGCCCGGCGCAATAGTTTGACCAGCCGGGAAACTGAAGCGCACCCCGCCGTCAATGACCCAGCCAGTAAGGTCAACTACATTGGTACCGCGGTTGTACAGCTCAATGTATTGCCCCGGCGGCACAAACGGCTCGGCACCGTTGGTAGGAAACACAAGGCGCGGCCTGTACATGATTTCATTTATGACAACATCTTGATTGATGATGAACAAGTTGGACTGCCCCGGTGTTGGCTGTGACGGGAAGAGCCACGGACCCCAGCCATCCGGCCGCCGACCCTTCAGCGAGCGTTTAAGCTCAACTGCATCCAGCAAATGAGCTTCGCCCGGTGAAAGCAAATACAGCCGGTCACCAGCCAACGGCCTGAAGCCCAGGGCGGCCTCATCAACAGCAAGCAACGCCCCCGGTTCAAACGTCACCCCGGTGGGAAATGTGTATCGCTGGTTGGTCGTTCCATCGCGATAAATGACACAACCTTCCAATGAAGCGCTGTTGCTGCCGCGGTTCATTATTTCCAGCCAGAACGGGCCGTTGGTTGCAGGAGCTGTTTCATTGAAAACAAGCGCCGGCACTTCAGGCGGAATCGGCTGGGCAACAAGTTCCAGTCCAAGGGCAGTGTTGGTGGAGGTGTTGCCGGCGGCCCTGTGCACTTCCACAGCCAGCACATTGGTGCCAACCACCAAACTTTGAGCCGGCAGGATGATTGAATCCACATATCCGGGTGGAGTCGCATTGGTCAGCGCGGGCGTTGACGCTGTCACCGGCCCGGCAGGCATGTTCACACGGGCGGCCTCCACCCCATTCAAATAAAACACCGCGCCATCCACAACCTGCGGGCGCAAGATTAGTTGCGTCAGCCCGGGGTCATTAGTGAATACAAAAGTCGTCCGGAAATAATAAGTTGTAACTGACGGGCTGAGCGGTAAGTTTGTCAGTATAACTGACGATATACCGCTCAAAAGTGCGCGAAAACCGGCTGGATTTGCCGATGTGCCTTCGTTGACAGTCTGAAATACCAGAGTATTGGTTCCGGCAACAAAGCCGTTGGTTGCCGTGAAAGGCGGGCTATAAGCAGTGAATCCGGAATAGCTCCACCCCAGTGGCGTCCCGTTCAGCAACACGTTGGAGCAAGTATTGTCAATCGCCATTCTTACAGTCAGTTGAACACTGTTGGGATCAAACCCGGTCAGATCGAATGTGGTTTGGTAATCATACCGCCCAAAATTGACGTTGACAGTGCCCGGATTGGTTGGCCCAATCCAACTCGATTCGCCATCATTCGCCAGCCATGCAGAATGATTCTGAATAACAGGGGCCTGCACATTCGTGGGGCCTTGCGCAGCCACTATCAGTTTGTAATGCGGATCAGGGTTCCCCGGAGCAATCACATTCCGGCTGGCATCCAGGCCCGTGTGGAAGAGGGTTGTAATCGTCCGCGTTTCGGTATCCCGAAAACTGCCATTTGAAATCTGGTTGCCTGATGCCCAGCCGTTGTCGGGGTAAGCGGGCAAACTCCACTCGGTCCCCAAATCAGTACCGCTTAACTCCGCCCGCCAACGCTGTGTATTATCCAGCAGCCGGTTGACAATCTCCGACTTGTACCACGGAAAGTTATCCTGTCCGGGAGTGCCGCCTCGTTGCTCGCTGACTGTCCAATTGGCTGCCAATTCGCTGGCGCTGTTCCGGTCAAGCTTTGCCAGCGAAAATCCGGAACCATCCGGACCAACCGGCCAATCCCCACCCACACCATACTTGAGCCTGTCCATCAACCGGCGGTTGTTGTTTCGCAATTCAAGCGTGCCGCCGTTGTTGGAAAGCCGGTTTGTGAACGGCCCCACCACATTCGGAATGTTCAGATTGGTGGGACTGATTGATACCACCAGAAAACCGCGCCCCTTCACTACCGTGCCGGGGGCAAACTTGAAATAAATGTCCCCCTCCAGGGTCCAATTGGAGATATCCACATCCACGGCCATTTGATTGTACAACTCCACCCATTCCATCGCGGGTTCGTTGGTTTGGGGATGGTACATCACCTCGTTGAAAACCACCGTTGAATCGCCCAGAAGCGCCCATTGTCCGGCAGCCAGTAGGAAAACAATTAACCGTTTCATCTTAATCACTTTGGCCTATTGCTGCTTAAACTCTAATTGCAATCAGGCCCATGTGCAACATTTTTTCAACTGCCGCCAATTCTCACTTCAACGGCTTCAAAAGCTTGCGCCAATACCCTCAAAAGCCGTCAAAGTTGAATCATCAACTCCGTACGGATAAATGTAGCCAGCCCGCCTTTGGGCACGGCATAGTAGTTTCCAGGGAAAAACAATTCGCCAAGGATATGGCCGCTTAACTTGTGAGTAAGGCCGAAGTTCAGCCGCCCAATAACCAGGTGCCCCCTGAATGAGCCATCTCCGCTGAACCCGGCTTTGCCGCGCATCGGATTGGTGTTGGCAAACAGTGCGCTGTAATCAATCAAAAACTCCCACCTCGACGCCGGATAAAAGCTCCAGCCGGCGCCCAATCGCTGAAAATTGCTCCACTCGGTTAGGCGTCCCCTTGCCTCCGTTGCAAATATGGGGCTTAGCACTTCGCTCAGCCGGGGTGTGCCGCGCGACCAGACAGGGTCAAAGCCCTCGTCAACAGGTGTGTTCGGATCATCGCCAGAAAGATACTCATAGGTGACCCGGAACTGATTGTTCAAAGAGTCGCGCATCAAATAACTGATTTGGCTGCTGAAGCTTTGCGCTTCGAGTGTGCGCCCGTTTTTCCAGCCAAATTCGGGTGTTAATTCCCCGCTTAAATTCCAATGCCTTCCCGGTTGGTATTGGGCGCGCCCGCCAAAAATATGGATTTGCGCGTGATTGCCTGAAGGCAGCGCCGGCTCGTCATGTTTGAACATGTAATAGGCGTCAAACTGTGTCCCGGGCAGCGACTTGTTGACAAGGTAAACAACCGCCGCCCTGCTGTTATCCTCCGCCATTAAAAAATGTTGGCTGTTGACAACCGGCAGCCACCGCCCAGATTGCGCGCCCTGGTCAATATAAACCAAGTCCAGCGTGGTGTGGCGTGATGCCCAATCTATTTTAAGCCGGGCCGCATCGAAATAAACAGTGCGCGAGCCGTCCAGTGGAGTCCCCTCGAAAATAAGCCACTCGCCCAAATGCAAACTCTGGCGCCCAACTGTAAGCGTCACCGGCGTCTCTCCGGGCGCCCGCCATTTTATGTTGAATTCGTCAAAAATGGCCTCGTTGCGCTCCAATGGCTTGCGCCCGTCCGGCTTGAAATAATGGCGCGGCTCCCAAACCCAACGTGCCCTCAATGTCAGCCTCTCCGCCGGTTCCAAATCAAACCACAACCGGGTACGATACCGCTGAAAATACTCCTCATGTCCGGGCGCAAACCGCTCCAGCTTCTTGTTGGAGTAAAACTCATTGCGCCATCGAAAATCCACACCCCAGCTCAGCCAGTCCACCGGCTTCTTGAGCCGCTGTTCCCACGAATTTTTCCGCTCCTGAACAACAGTTGCTGAAATGCTGTTTGACCCGTTCACATCGGCGCCAGACAGGACCCCGACAAGTCCCGCCTGAATAAGGCACGCCACGATGACAGGCAAAAAAACTCCCCAGTAAATTTCACTTTTAACCCCATTCACAAGAGAAGGACAGCTTATCCTGAAAAGCGATAAATGACAATGATAAATTATTCTTTTGAATTAAAGCAACTCAGCCGGCTTTACCGCTTGAATCCGGGCTGAATTGTCCAACCCGGATTCTTTGGCGCGCCACCGGCCTGATATGCGCCAACATCGAAAGGCGGAACGCGCTTTGTCAGGTTGAAATCAAGCGGCGGCGCAAAGGCCGCATCAGCCCTGCCCAGCAACGGCGAGCCCTGGCGCGGCCAAAAATCGTGGCGTTGCGCATCCACAAAAGCCAGCGCGGCATCACCGCCATCGAAAAACTGCCGGTTGTCCAAAGTCACACCGATTAGACGCCCGCTGACCCCGTTGTTTCGCGCCACAGCCGCGCCCAAACCATCAGCGCGAATTGCAACCCCGCCGGCGCAGTAGATTGCGTTGTTGGCCAGCTTCATATTTTCGGCATTTGCCCAGTTGAGGCGGACGCCAGTCTGGCAGCCGAAAATGGTGTTGTGAACAATTGTTGTATTGCGCAACTGCGGGACCGCCGCGTGAGGCGCGGCAGTAATGCCGCTGGTCTGGCAATCGAAGATGATGTTGTTTCGCACCACCGCATCCGAAACCACCTGTATGCCCTCGCCGGCCTGCCAGATTACATTGCCCTCAACCAAATTCGTTCCCGGCCCGCCGCCGTAAACAAAGATTCCCGGGTACCTTCTGCCGATGTTGGTATCATGAATGACATTGTTGCGGATGATGTTGCCATGTGAACCATATTTGACTTCGATGCCGTCATTGCCGCCGTTGCTTGTGCTGCGGGTGTGATGGATGTAGTTGCCTTCAATCACCGAGCCGGTTGTGCGGCATTTTCCATCGTGGCAGCCGATGTACATTCCCTCGCCCTCCGTCGGGCCGCGCGTGCTCAGGCCGGTATGGTGAATGTGATTGCTGCGAATCACAAACGCATGGCAGTCGCCGCTGTTCATCGTCAGCGCGTTGTTTCCAGTCTCGAAAATCTCGCAGCCCTCCAACGTTACATGATGCCCCCGAATAAACCGGATTCCAGAGCTGCCGCCCTTGAAGCGCAATCCACGAATTATCAGATAAGCGCAGTCCACAAATTCGATGTTATTGTGCCGGTCAATGTTGTCAGCAGGCCGCGTCAGTAACGGCGACTCCCCCGCTGCTGCGCGGATTATAATCGGACGGTCTGCCGTCCCCTGCGCCGTCACCGCCCTGCGCCCGTTTTGCGAGTAAACGCCTCCGTGCAAAACAAGTTCATCGCCGGGTTTTAACGCGTTGGCAAGCCGCTCAAATTCCTCATCATTGTCAACAGTCGCAGGCTGTATCTCGTATGTACGCGCCACGAGGTTCAGACACGCGCCGCAAAGAATTAAAACCGAAATCCATATAATCCGTTGAGCCACGCTTTTTTTCATAGGCCTGTGCGCAGAAGCCTAGCCGGTGCGGCACTCTGTTTGAAGCCTTTTTCTTTCTGATTACGAATCACCCCCAATCCCCATGATTTCAATGGCGCTGTGAGCGCATGGCATTTCGACCGGACAATATCGCGCGAGGTGCTTGAAAAATACCTCTCACGCGCCATCACAATGGAAGGAATGCTGCATGGCCGGGGAAACTTCGAGGACAACCTCCGGATGCTCAGGAGCATCGGCGCAAAGTTCATCGGACGCAGCGTCTGCCTGTGGGGCGGAGAGGCAAACGTTGGTATTATGCAAACAGGCCAGGCCCCGCCGTTCCGGATGGATACGGCGATGAGGATGCCATCCGCGCCATCTGGGCTGAGGACAAGTTGAAATAATCCAAAAAGAACATTTGCACGAAAGCAATCCGCCGCTGTATCCGCCTTGAAAAATGAACGGCAACCGGCTGGATTTTCAAGATGAAATACGGTAAATATAAAGATCATGAGCGCAAGGTGTTTTCAAAATGCCATCATCGCCTGCGGTCTGCTGGCAATGATGGCCGCAACGACCATGTTCGGCGCAACATCTGACCAGGGCAAGCCCGCCACGCCGCCGGCTCCCAAAGTCCACCAGCCGGCTGTGGCCGGCCTGTTTTACCCAAAGGAATCAACCGAGCTTGGCGCGATGCTGGACAAGCTGCTGGCGGCGGCCAATCCGCCTGCCCTGACCAACGTGCGCGCCATAATATGTCCGCACGCCGGTTATATCTATTCAGGACCAACTGCCGCATACAGTTACAAAACCGTTCAAGGCGCGAATTTTTCAACCGCCATAATTCTGGCCCCAAGCCACTACGCCTGGTTTGAAGGCGCCTCTGTTTGCAGCGCCGACTTGTTCCGCACGCCTTTGGGAGATATCCAAATTTCGCCGCGTGCGCGCAAACTGGCGGAGCGCAAACCCTTTGGCCTGGAAATCAAGGCACAAGTCGAGCGCCCCGGCTGGGCCGCACAAGCCTCGCGCCCGATGCCGGCCACCGGTGAAGACACACCCGATACATGGGAACACTCCCTCGAAGTCCAGATACCTTTCCTGCAGAAAGTCCTGCCACGCTGTCAAATAGTGCCGGTTGTAATGGGCCAGACAGACCCCGCCGCAGCAGCGCGGGCGCTTGAGGATTTCATTGACGCCCAAACCCTCATCATCGCCAGCTCGGATTTGAGCCATTACCATCCCTACAACGACGCGAAAGTTCTCGATCAACAATGTGTCCAAGCCATCTGCGACCTTGATCTGGAGCGGATGCTAAAACAAGAGGCATGCGGCAAAACGCCCATTCTCACCGTCATGTACCTTGCCAAAATGAAAGGTTGGAAGCCGCGTCTGCTCGATTACCGCAACAGCGGCGATACCGCAGGAGACAAACGCGGTGTTGTCGGCTACGCGGCCATAGCCTTCACCGCCGAACCGCCATCTGCGCTTGCGCCCGCAGAACGCCAGTGGCTGCTCAAGCTGGCGCGCCAAACCTTGAATGAAGTTGTGCGCAAAGGAACTCTGCCCGAAATCAATAAATCCGAGCTAACACCCAACCTTGCAGCGCTGCGCGGCTGTTTTGTGACTCTCACAATCGCCGGCGAGCTGCGGGGCTGCATCGGCCACATCTCCCCGCAAATGCCACTGGCCGAGGCAGTGCGCGACAATGCACGCAACGCCGCCTTGCGCGATCCGCGCTTCCAGCCGGTGCGACCTGATGAACTCGATAAAATCGAAATTGAAATAAGCGTGTTGACCGTCCCCGAACCGCTCGAATTCAAGACGCCGGAAGAGCTGCTCGCCAGGCTCAGGCCCAAAAAGGATGGCGTCGTGTTGCACATCGGCGGACGCGAGGCCACATTCCTGCCGCAAGTCTGGGAGCAGTTGCCCGACAAGGTTGATTTTCTGAATCACCTTGCCGCCAAGGCCGGCGCCCAGCCATCCGCATGGCGGCAGCCGGGCGTCAAGGTGTTTATTTACACTGTTGAGGCATTTCACGAAAAAAAGAGCTGATGCCCGATGCCCTGAAACACACCGGAACGGTCATTCAGTCCAAAAACACCGCGCCTGAAGCAGGCGCTTCTTCATGAGCACGGCCCGCCAGCGCCGCCGCCCAGGCAATGTCGCAATGCGACGCCGGGTTGAGCGGATTTCTGCCCTCATGAAATGTCCAGCGCCCGTTCAAGTGCCGCTTCTGAATCGCCATGAAATCAGCGGCTATGTCCGGATGATTGCGCGGCAGCCGCCGCCGGGCCAATGCCAGTTGATTCATCAATGAAAAACCAAGCCGGTTTTTTTCACGTGAAAAATTAACCGGAACAAACACCCCCGGAAATTCCTGCGCCAGCTCCCAGCAAATCTGCCTCCCAAGGCCGGTCTCGTCTCCGCATGCCACCAATTCGGGAAGGCCGCGCAAAAACACCGCCACCGCTGTTTTCAAAAAATGCCAGTCCTGTGTCCTGCAAGTGAACAAGGCCGCCAGACACAACCTGTCGCCCTCAACCCTGTCCACATAGACCGCGGACAAATCGCCATGTCCAGATGCCGCCACATCAAAACCGAGCCGATACCCGCCGGTTTTTGCCCACAGCCTGTCAAATGCATTATGCAACAACTGTTGAATCCGCCGCTCCCGTTCCGCCAGGGTGCGCGCATCGAAAACGCCGGCCTGTTCCAATACCTGCGATTCCTCAAGATGCAGCCGCTCAATTTGAAAATCATCGAGGCAGTGTTCCACTGTGTCCCAGGTCACCAGCGATGATGCCGCCCCGCCCGGATGGCAAAGGTATTCCTGCTCGAAAACCTCCGGATACCGCGCCCGATTTTTGCAATCTTCCAAAAACTCTTCCGGCGTGAAGCTTGTCCCGCTGCTTTGATTTATTTTCTCCACAAGGCCCATCTCTATTGCGTCGGGCATCGCAACCCGGTAATAACTCCAGCCGCCTTTCCCACAAGCCGCATCGCGCGCCAACTGCAAAAAAAGTGTGTCCGGCCCGTTGTGTGATGACCATACGGCCAGATCAAATCCCCATGTTGTCCTGCCTGATGCCGCCGCCCATAACTCCCGCGCCGCCGGATGAAAGGCAAATTCATCCAGCCCGACATCCCCGCCATAGGCACGGAGCGCGTTTGGATTGGAACTGAACGCGAGAATCCGCGAGCGGTTTGAAAAAGTTATGACGCCGACCTTGACTTCCTGCATGATGCCGGTGGCGCGCCCCCCGCTGAACTGCGGCAGTCGCCGGTATTCCTCCCCATGGCAGATTATGTCGCGCGCAACATTGAACAACTCGCAAAACCGGAAGCACGTCCGCACATACTCAAGAGCCGTTGGATAATCCTTGGTTGCAAATAGATAGTCGCGCCTCGGATGCAACAGCCGCTTGCGCACATTCCGAAACGCATCGGCAAACGTCCATCCGATTCGCACGCTCTTCTCGGCAAGCATCAGCCGCGCCGGATTCAGAATCCAATTTATTTGATATGGCAGGAATACCCGCCTCAAACTCCGCCCGGCCTCCAGTGTCAATTGTGGAAGGATTGCCCCCACTCTCAACCGCCCCGTCCGCCGGTTTCTTTTTCGCCGCCCGGAGTTTCCCCTGGATGCAGCCCCAGAATTTCATCCACGCGCGCGACAAGCTCGCGAGCCAGTTCCGGTGTCAACTCTTTGCAGCCGCTGGAAGCCTGCTGCAACTGGTTGCGCGCCGCTGTCAGGGCGTCGCGGTATTTTTGCAACTCCAGCTCCAGCTTGCGCTCGGCCACCTGCTGCCGCCGCACGTCCAGCAACGCCGCCAAAATTAGTTTTATGGTTCGCGGATTCACCCGCGACTGGCTCGCCAGCTCGAAAAGGTATTGCTGCAACTGCTCAAGCGCAGCAGCCTCAAATGGCGCCGGATTTCGCGCCGCCGCCTCGACCGCCGCCTGTGCCGCCGCCGCTGCGCGCGCCCGTCGTGCCGCCACCGCCGCCTTGTGCTCCACATTCCAATAGCGCAGAAGCTCCGGCAGGGTTGTGACGACTTGAAATTCCTCCTTCAAATGCCGGCGGACCTCCTGATAGGGCAGCCCGGACAACAGCCAGTCGCCCAACACCTCTTTTTCATCTGCGCTGAGATCGCGCAACGCTCGTTTCTTTGCGGGTTTCATCTTTCTCAATGCCGGTGGTTTCCGCCTTTTTACCGCGGACTATTTGGACAGCTCCAAAATGCGGTCTGCAACCGCCCTGCGCGTGCGCTGGTAAAGCGCATCGCTCAAAAACCATCCCGAACAAGGCGGCTGAAATGCACGCCCGGCTTCAACGCGAATTGCCACCTGATCTGCGGGAATCACCTGCACGGTTTTGCAGCCGGTCAAGCTCGTCAAGCTCAGCAGCAAGCCCAGCATCAACAGCCCCCTGCCGGCTGCGCAACGTATTGTCAATCTCCCTGAATCGGCGCCGATGTTGTTCATACGGATCATCCTTCTTGCGGGCCTGGCGGACAATCAGCCACAACAGCAGCACTGCCGCCGCCAGACCCAGGGCGAGGTTGGATGTCATAGCAGACCGTTACTGGTCGGAAGTCTGTCGCTTCGCCAGCACCGACCAGATAAAACCCGCCAGCGTCACAAGCGCGCCCACCGCCGATTCAACCCCGGCCGTGTCCGCCAGTCCCTTGGTGACCAGCACACCGCCGGCAGCCGTCAGCACGTGCCGGATTATGCCCAGGATAATTTCTTTGCTCATACAATGCCTCCGTTGTTGATTTGTTTTAATTCGAGCCGCTTCCTTTCCGGCTCCCAACGCGCCGAACATCCCAAAAAGCGCCCCAATGCAAACTGCTCCAGGGAAGGAAAATCATTGCAATACAGCCGTGGCTGGTGGCATATTGAAGGGGCTGGCCGGAGAGATGGCTGAGTGGTTTAAAGCGCACGCCTGGAGAGCGTGAGTACCCCTAAAGGGTATCGGGAGTTCGAATCTCCCTCTCTCCGCCAAGTTTTTTATCTACATGCATCCAAAACCGGTTTCGCGGCCGGACGCGCTCATCTGCATGCGCGCCAGCATTGACATCAAAAAGCCTGCCGGTTTGATTGTTATCCGGTTTTCAACAGCCTATTCGGGTTTCAGCCTGTAAAAAGCCCGGAAGCGGTTGAAAGGCGTCCAGTAAGTTCTAATCCCGTTTGTTTCGATTAACGTTGCATCGGTGGCAGGCAGCCAGACTGCCTCAGGCCCGAGGTTTGTTGTGTAATATAGTTTCCAAACCAGGGCATCGGCAGGCGCAATGAAACGCAGTTGCAAACCGTCACGCGAAACAGCCGCAAGCGAAGGCGTTGGAATGGGGCCGATATAGCCGGTGGCATCAACTTGCAGATCAAAGCTCAAATCGCTGCTGTTTAATGCCGCCTGATGGACTTCAACCGCCAAAAGATGGCTGCCCGGCAACAGACCGATTACAGGAAAACTCGAGACGAAGTAGGTCTGTTCATCAGTGCCACCCACGGCGGATGAAGCAAGGGTGTTGTAACTGATTGTGCCTGCGGGCATGTTGCTGCGAAACACCTCCACGCCGTCCAGATAAACCACCGCCCCATCATCACGCAGCAGCCGGAATGTCAGGTTGGTCACTGCAGCCTGTTCATTGATTACAAACCAGCGCCGGAAGTAGTAGGTGGGCCGCTTTTGCGATGAATTGGAGCCGTAGTTGAGAGTTGTCACCTCACCGTCGCCTCCGTATCCAAACCGCGCGTAGTTACTTGACCATGTTGAATCGTTGTACTGTCGCTGGCGCCATGCCGTCCCCAAATCAACGCCAAGATCGTTATATCTCCAGAGCGCACCCGTGGAGACAAGCGTCATGGACAGCGGCTGATAAGAAACCGAGACGTTGACAGTCTCAGACGCAACCTGCGCGCCGGTATTGTCCACCATCTGCGCAGTCAGATTGTAATTTCCAAGTTGCGGTTGGTTCCAGACAAAGCTGTAAGGCGAGCCGGTTGCACTGCCAACAAGAACGCCATTGGCGTAAAAGTCAACGCGCACAACACTCCGCCCCGAACCCGGCCACGCCAGCGCCGAAAGCGTCAACGAATTGCCATAGTACAACGAAAGATTCGTCGCCGGGCTTGTTAAATAAATGCGCGGCGCCGTCGTTCCCATGCCCAGCAATTGAAGGTCAAAGCCGGCATCAGAGCTTGTCGCGCTGTTCTGATGCAACTCAACCGCCACCAGATTGTTTCCAGCAACCAGACCGGCCTGCGCCAGCGGAATGACAGTTTCAAACCACGTCGTTTCATCCGGCGTGTTGACAGCGCTTGACGCAAGAGTTGTCGGAGTGATGGCGCCACCCGGCATGTTGCTGCGGAAAACTTCGCGGCCGTTCAAATACACCACCGCGCCGTCATCGCGAATCAGTCGAAATCTTAATGCGCTGAAAACCACCGGATTTGTGACCATAAACCAGCGCCGGAAATAGTGCGTCACCCGCCCGGAAGTAAGGGTTGTAACTTCACCATCCAGCCCCCATCCAAACCGCGCATTTCCAACCGGCCACGTCGCATCGTTGAAAGACGGCTGGTTCCAATTTGTGGCCACGGCAGTGGCGCTGTCCCAATACGCCCAGCCCGCGCCGGCAGGAATGAACTCTTCAAATACAGGCAATATTGACGGCGGCGCCATCCCGACGGTGATGTTCACCGGCGCACTTGTCATCGCCTGACCGGAGCTTAGCCGCGCAACGGCCGTCAGCGTATAATTGCCAGCAGCCACGCCGCTCCAAACCGATGTATAAGGCGACCCGGTTGCCTCGCCAACTTTGGATGTGCCGGCATAAAATTCAATCCGGTTCACGGCGGCATTGCTGGCAGTGGCGAATGCCTCAAGCGCAACTTCGGCAGGCGCGTAGTAATTTGCCTGCTGCCCCGGTGTTACCAAATACACCCCCTGTGCAATATTTGTGGCGCGCTCCCCACGCAGCGCCAGATCAAAGCCCAGATCGCTGCTGTTGACGCCCGCCTGATGAATCTCCACCGCAATCAGGTTGACACCCGAAATCAGGTTGCTTGCCGGAATAATCGCCTCAACCGGCGTTATTTCATCGGCGCCGCCAATCGTGTTTGTGGCAAGAGAGTTGAAGCTGACCAGTCCGGCGGCAATGTTGTTGCGGAAAATTTCCACCCCGTTCAGATACACCACCGCGCCGTCATCGCGAATTAGTTGCAGTCTCAGCCAATCGAACCGCCCGGGATTTGTTACCGTGAAGCTCTTCCTGAAATAAGTGGTGATATATCGCTGATTTGCATCTGTCCCGTAGTTCACAATCGTTCGCTCGCCATCATCCCCATACCCGAATTTCGCCGGTGCAATCTTCCATCCGCTGGCATCAAAGCCAGCCTGCACCCAGTTCGAGCCTTGATCGGAACCATCATCGAGATATTGCCAGACATCGCCAAAACTGATGAGCTGCTCGCCCGGTGGCGGCGCCAAAACGGTTATATTTACGGGCGCGCTTCCCACCACTTCACCAACACTGTCCGTCGCCACCGCCACAATTTGCAAATTGCCGGCCGGCGGATTGCTCCAGACGAAAATGTATGGCGGGGCTGTGGCTTCGCCTACCGGCGCGCCGTTGGCCATGTATTGCAGCCGGCTCATGCTGCGGCCGGCTCCCATCACTGGCTCCGCACGGCACACCAACACCCCCGGCAGCGACACAATCTGGCCGTTTGTGGGTGAAACCAGCCAAAGCCCGCGCGAGCGGTTCGTCGAAGCCAGCCCTGTCAGTTCAAGGTCAAAACTCAGGTCGGAGCTGGTCACAGCAGATTGATGAATCTCCACCGCCAGAACATTCGGGCCGCATCGCAAATACACAGGGTCGAGCGTAACCGGCACAAATATCTGCCCGTCATCGGAAACAGCGTTTGTAGATAGTGTTGTTGGTGTGATCGGGCCTGACGGCAGGTAATCCCGGTAGAGTTCAACTCCATTGAGATACACAATGGCGCCGTCATCGCGTTTCAACTTCATCGCCAGATTGGTAATCGCAGTCGGGTCATTCACGATAAACGTGTGCCGAAAATACGCAGTAATCCATTTGTTGTTCGCGTTTCCGCCGTATGGCACCTGCGTTCTCTCATCGCCCTCGCCATAGCCAAGTTCCGCCGGCCCGTAACTCCAACCGGGCATTGAATAGTTCAACCCCGTCCAGTCGGGCGCGGCTCCAGTCGGGCCGGAAAAGTAAAACCACACCGCCCCTGTCGGAATCAGCGACACCTGCACCGCCGGCGGCGGTGGCGTGGTAATTTCGATGGCAACAGGCGCGGAAGTCATAACACTGGCGCCCATCACGGCAACAACATGCAATTGATGCGCCCCCAATGGCGCGTTGCTCCACACCAGTGTGTAGGGCGCAGTGGTATCCTCCCCCAGCTTGTTGTTGTTCGCGTAAAATTCCACGCGCGTGACAGGAGCGCCGGCGCTGAGCGCGGTTGCCGACAATGTCAAGTTGGTTGGGGCTGTAAAGATTTGATGGCTCACAGGCGAAGCCATGTACACCATTGCAAGCCCGCTGGCGTTGGTCACACTCAGACCGCTCAGCGCCAAATCAAAACTTACATCCGAGCTGGTGGGTTCCACTTGATGGATTTCGGCAGCCACAAGATTCGTCCCGGCAATCAACAAATTGGCCGGCAGGTTCGTGGATAGATAATTGTCAGGCTCAACCGCCGCTATGGCGCGCGTAAGGTAATTCACCGCTCCAGTTGGCATGTTATCTCGAAAGACCTCCTGCCCATTCAAATAAACAATCACACCGTCATCGCGCAAAACTTGCAGTTGTAAATTGGTAAAAGCCGCCGGGTTTGCCACGTTGAAAAACTGCCGGAAATAATAGGATATGTATTTGTTGGTGCTGCTCGGGCCGTAGTTGATGGTGGTGGTTATGTTGTTTTCGCCATACCCCAGAATCGCCGGCCCATTCGACCATCTGGAGGCATCATATCCGGCCACCATCCAGTTGGTGCCGGGGTCCGACCCGTCATCCAGGTACCGCCAGTTTGAGCCTTTTACCACCAGCGGCGTGTACAGGTTCAAAGAGCCGGGCCAGAGGATGAAATCCGCCGCCAACTGGTTTGTGTTTACCGAAATCGGATTGTTGAAAAAGGCGTTCAGAAATGTCTGTTCATCACGCACCGGCTCATGCGCCTCAACAGTGTACGAACCCAGCGCAAGCCGCGTGATGGTGTAGCGACCGTCGCTTTCCGTAAACGCGTAATGCGTGCTGTCCACAGACACTTTTATGCCCTGAACAGGCAGTCCGTTCGTTGATAGAATACGCCCGCTGATCGAGTACGTCCTCGGACTGCCCACTGTCACAATCACCGACGCGCTGCCGGCGCCGCCTTTCATGTCGCTTGCAGTGCATTCAACATAATATTCGCCAGCGCTTGAAAAGCTGTGTGTCACAACCGGCTGATTATCGGTGCTGTACGTGCCATCACCAAAATCCCAGAAATACGCCAGCGCATCGCCATCCGGGTCGGACGCCGTCGCAGTAAATACCAGCGCCTGTCCCGTGCTTGCGGTCTGGGCGCTTGCGCCGACTCGAATATCAGGCGGCCTGTTGCCCGGGAAACTTCCCACATACACCATTACATCAATGGATTCCGGATACGTGTGGCCCTTGCCAATGGGCGTGATGTGGTAGCCCAGGACAGTATCGCTGAAAGTACGCCCGATTGTCAGCGGATGATCATCCTTGTTTCCGGATGAGCCGGGCGTGGTATCAAACAACGTGGTGCTCCCCCCAACCCAGCGCAGCCCCACGCCGTTCATCAAAGCTGTGTTGCCAGTCCAGCGTTGCCTGTATTCAACCCAGTAATCGCCACCGTTGCGCGTCAGCCGCAACCCGCGCACGCCCGTCCCAACCGGTCCATCATGCGCATACAAACGATAAAAGCCGCTGGCGGTCACACGCGGACAATCTGCGTTCGGAATCCAACCCAGTTTGTTTTTGCTGTAGGAGCTAAAATGCCGGTCGCCACCGCCGCTGCCGCCCATCGTGTCAAATGGATCGCCGTATTCCTCGCTCGTCCCGGCCCCTATCATGCTCTTGCCGCCTGTATTCCACCAATTGGCGTGCCCCAAGCCAAGATTATGCCCGAATTCATGCGCGCCGGTGCGCACATCCCAGTAGCGGTTCGCCAGCCAGAATCCCACTCCGCCAACATACCCAAGCCCGGCAAATGACGCAGACGGCTGGTTAGCCGTGCATACGAAATAAAAATCATACTGCGACATGTCATAACCAAGCGACGTTGCAGCCGTCCGGCACGCGGCAAGAAATACCCCCATGTCCTGGTAATTGGATGCGTTATTCGGCAGCCGCATCGTTGGCGTTATATCCGAGCCTTGACCAACCGGCGCAACGACAAGTTTCCCATAAGAAACATCGGCCATGAAATTGCTCATCCCGCTCATCAAAGTAAGCGCCTGGTTGGTGGTCATAACCTCGCCCGCGTAATCCGGGAAATCCACACGGAACAGGATGAACCGCTTGCGCCCTTCAGTGTATTGCGAGGCAGCATCGAGATTCGCCGGCGCCTCCGGCGTGTCCAGCCGCAGATTCGCAACTTGCTCCTCCGCCCATTCACGTGCCAGTGCCGCCGACACAAACGGATAAATTCGCCCGCCCAACTCCACCGCCGCAGGTTCATTCTCCGATGTCCATGGCTTTCCTGTGGCGGTGCATCGCAGCCCATCACCTTGTTGTGCGACAACTGCCGCAACTTCCGATGCATCCAAAAGCCGCGCCGGATTTGGGTCCAGAGCAAGCAGATTTTCGCCGCCATCCGCCCCAGCCCCAGCATCAGCGCTGACAGCCACTCCTTGCATCGGCACATCTCGGTGTGTCACATAAGCCTCCGCCGGGCCAAAGGTGAATACTTGATAGGTCTTGCCTCCCACAATCGCACGCCGCATCAAACGCAGGGCCTCGTGACCGTGGCCATCAAGTGGATAAGCGCATATCACTTCCAAATCGCCGCGACCATTGACTGGCTCCTCCAGCAGACTGCGAACGGCCTCTGGCAGTTTTGCACGAACATCCGCCGGAATCGCCCTGCGCAAGGCAAGCTCTGGATTCGTCCGTATCAACTCCGACATCGCCTTCAAACGCGCCCGCGCCAACTCAACTCCACCGGCTTCTTTCTTCGCCCGTTCAGCCTCGCCCACTGACAAGTATCCCTTCACCCAACTCGCAAAATCTGCGAAAACCGGCTCCGGCGGCGTTTCCTCCCATGCTCTCCCTCGCTGGATGAATTCCATGGGCACGATAAGTTTTTCCCGTAGTGCCGCCTTCTTTGCCTCAATTTTCTCCGGCTGACCCGCTGCCAGAGCTGCCCCGGTATTTCCTGCAAGAAGGGAATCATTCACATGGTTTGAGTCGTACAGCACACCTGCCAAGCCAACTAGTACTGCCGCCGCCACGCCTGCTTTGAGCCACGAAGTTAAGTGCATCGCTCTAATTATGTCTGGTTTAGAATGTTTTTTCAATCAATCAGGTTCAATTTCTGAGAAAGCCAATCTGGCACGCCTCGGATTATTTGTCAACCTCTCTACCCCATTGTTTGATAGTTCGAATGCGGCCAAAAAAATTAGAAATTGGTGTTGACACCACAATTAGTTGTAGCCTATCTTTCTGCAAACACCACATTCTGTGGTTGTTAAGGAGAGATTTATGCGTTGTCCCAAATGTGGTGGACAGGATGACAAGGTGATTGATTCGCGGGCTTCCCGCGAAGGGACGACAATTCGCCGCCGCCGCGAGTGCCTCAAGTGCCATCACCGGTTCACCACTTATGAGGAAATCGAGCACGGCCATTTGATGGTTGTCAAACGGGATGGACGCAGGGAGGCCTTTAATCGGGACAAAATTCTCCTGGGCGTGGAAAAGGCATTTCAAAAGCGGCCAGTCAGCCATGAGGCAATTCAGGATTTGGTAAGCAAGGTTGTCAGCGAAATCGCTGCCGAGTATGACACTGAAGTCCCCTGGACTGCCATTGGCGAGAAGGTGATGGCCGCATTGCGCGAGGTGGACGAAGTGGCATACGTCCGTTACGCCAGCGTTTACCGCAGATTTCAAGAGCCAACAGATTTCGTTCAAGTTGTAAAACGATTGGAAACAAAAAATGACACGGCGACACTCCGACTTCCTGGCGTATAACGTTTCGGACAACGAAGGCCAGTTGTACTCGCCCGGCCAGGCGGCAGCCAAGTTGCTAGGCGATGCAGCAGCACAGCTTCCGCCTGAAATCCTCGAAGAAGCAGCTTCCGCCGTGCTGTACTACTTCAAAAAAGAGCTGCAGCGCGACGCCATTTCAGTCGGCGAATTCGCCGGCGCGCTTGAGGAGGTTCTGCAAAAACTGGGCGTCAACTGGAAGTGGAGCGCCCCCCTCCCGGCCACCACCGATCTCAGACTCCTGGCAACCGAGGCAGGGAAAGGCTGCGAATTGTTTTTCTTCCCACAATTGCAACGGGAGCTGCGCAAACAAATTGATGCCCGCAGGGGGCTTGTGCGCTTTGTCGGCCTCAGAAATTGCGTAAAACTAATGGTGGGTGCACGCCGTTGGACACCAGCCTGTCAGCAGTTGAATGATCAAATCGTTGGCTTCCTGCGCGCAAATTTCGCCTCCGCCGCGCCGCCTGCCGGATGCAAAATGCTGATTGAATGACGGATACCGGCGCACCCAACTGCAATCCATCCAGCGAGCGATGAGCAAAACCCTTTTCCAAAAGATTGCCGACCGCGAGTTGCCCGCAAGGATTGTCTATGAGGACGATAAAGTTGTGGCGTTTCATGACATCCGGCCACAGGCGCCCGTGCATGTCCTTATCATCCCGCGCAAACCAATCGCGCGAATCGCCGACGCCACCGCCGGGGACGAAGCCTTGCTTGGACACCTCCTTTTGAAAGCTGCGGAGGTTGCAAAACAGCTTGGCCTCGCGCAGTCCGGCTACCGGCTGGTCATCAACAATGGGCCAAACGCGGGCGAAAGCGTCCCGCATTTGCACTGCCACATCCTCGGCGGCCGTCCAATGGGCTGGCCGCCAGGCTGAAACAACGGCCCAGCGCCCAATTCATGCCTCCACATTCTTTGAAGCGTCGCTCTTTTTCCCAATAATCCGTATTCGCCGGTGTGAGCCGGCGGACAAATCTGCCGTCTCACGGCGGCAGCTACAATGGATGATCCGATACCTTTCATGCCGCCCCTGCAAGGCTTGAAATGCTTTTTTGTGAGGCGCTATAAACATGCCGCCCCTAACGGAGCTTTTTCACGTGGACTTGCGCAGATTTTGCTCGCATTAACCCGCAAAGGAAGGCATGGTGAGGAGCATGAAAAAGTCCATTGGCGCCAAAACATTGTTGTTTCCCGCCCCGGTCCTAATGGTGGGCACTTATGATTCAGCGGGGAAACCGAATTTAATGCCAGCTTCCTGGGGCGGGATATGTTGTTCAGACCCGCCATGCGTTGCAATCGCGTTGCGTGCCGCAACCTATACGCATGGAAATATCGAGGCACAAAAAGCCTTCACCATAAGCATCCCGCGCCAGACACAGGTCAAACTTGTAGATTATCTCGGCATGATTTCAGGGCGCGACGTTGACAAGTTCGCCAAAACCGGCCTGACACCTGTCAAAGCGGAGAAAGTCAACGCCCCATTCGCCGCGGAATTTCCGCTGACGCTTGAATGTCGCCTAAAGCACACCTTGGAGCTTGGTTTGCACACTCTTTTTGTAGGGGAAGTCATCGGGGCACAGGCAGAGACCGATATTCTTGATTCCGAAGGGCGTGTTGATGTGGAAAAATTGAAGCCGCTTTCATTTGATCCGGAGTACTACCGCTACCACGGCATGGGCGGGTTTTTGGGGACCGCCTTCTCAGTTGGACACGATTTTTCTCCCTGACTCCAACTCCATTGAAAATCACTCCGCCCCAATGCAACACACCCGGCCGTTGCGCATGGTAACATACAGCCGCCCGCGGGCCAAAATCAGCCCGTCATGAACCGCCGGCGATTCAAGTTGAATTGACTGCGAGTTGACGCTGACATGGCCTTTTGCATCGGCGACAACTACGTTTGTCGAGGCAAGCAAAACCGCTGTCACCTGGTTGCTGCCATAAACAATCCGCGTGGCGTCAAACGCAGCAGGGGGACGGCTCTGCACCTTCTTGGTCTGCCGAATCCCATAACCCCAGATGCCGCGGGGCACAATCAAACCCTGGAAGGCAAGATAATTCGTGGATGCAACACTCAACTGGCTCCGCCCGGTTTTGGGATCAAACTGCCATCGTGACATTGCCACGCGCCCATCGTCCATTACCAACAAATCAACCGGCTCATAGTCGTAGCCAATTTTTTGCGGCGTGCCGGTCAGCACCGCCCCGTACCAACCGCGGACACCCGTGTTTGTGACGGTTTGCTCCCATACCAGCCGCCCGCTGGCGACTTCCAGGGCGCCGACCTTGACGCCACCGTCGCTTGCCGGATGCCGCCCGGCTGCATAGTAAACAATGCCATCGAGCGCCAAAAGACTTCCGGCCACGGGCCAGCGCGATTCCATCTGCGCATGCACCGCAATGCGCGCTTCCTCCGGCGCCGCCCTGAACCGCCATGCCAACTGGCCATCCTCAAGCCGCAGGCAATAGATGTAACCATCGTGCGCGCCAAAAACACACGCGCCGGCAGTAATTGAAGGCGGTGTATCCACCCGTCCGCCGGCAATAAAATTCCATTTAACAGCGCCGGTGTCGGCGTCCAGCGCAACAACCCGATGCCGGTGCGTCTCCGCCACAACAAGCGTGTTTTGCGCGCAAACCGGAGGAGTAACATCCCCGCGCGCATAAGGATGGTCAGCCCATTCCATGCCTATTAAATTTGTTTGCGGGCGGCCCACTGTTGTCTGCCAAAGAATTTTCAGCGGCGCATGAGGCAACGGCTGCGGAGTGCTGCCGCTCCGGAACATGTCATGCCGGTAAATCGGCCAGTCGGTTTGTGATGGCGCGCGGGATTCAAGCCGCCCGAAGGCCGGGCCTTGCTGCAATCGAACTCCGGCGCCGGCAAATTTGACATCGTAAGAACACAGCCCCATGTACCCGCGAAGCATCGGGAAACACTCGCATTGGACAGGGAATGTGTAGAGCAGGCCGTTTGCAGGGACAAATGGCAGCCGGCAGGCGCTCTTGACCATGCGCGCCCGCCATTGTGTGCCATCAGTGAATGATGTGAACTCAAGCTCCGGCGCTATAAAAAACCGCTCGGTGGCAATCGGCGTTGCGCAATGTTCACCGCGTGTGCGGAATTCTTTTTTCTGCTCGCCGGTGCGCGGGTCAAACCCGGCCAGTTTGCCCTTTGCCATCTCAAGCCACACAAGACCCGCTGCAAAAAAAGCGCGCGCCTCCTTGTAATGTGTCATGCCGGGAACATAATCTTTTGACCAGAGCAACGCGCCATCCCGTCCTGAGAACGCCGTCACACCTGAGCCTTGACCTTCGTCCCGCCATGAGGAACGTTCAAGAATCAACACCCCGTCACCATAAGTTCCCGTCACCGCCTCCACCGCGCTGGTGTGGAAAGTCCGCCACAGCTCCTTTCCTCCTGCCAAATCGAGGCCGACAATGTTGTTGCTGTTGAAATAGAACAGTTTTCCGTCGCCAACAACCATCCGCCGGGCGGCCTCCGTCACGCGCCATTGCAATGTGCCATCCGGCGACCATGCCCTCAGTCCGTTTGTGTCAGACAACAACAACAAGTTCTCTGCAAGCGCAATTTCCCGCGGCCCGGTTGTCTGACCATATACCTGAACCGTCTTACCACTGGCCGCATCCAGAGCCGCCAACTCATTGCTCAACACCACATACACCCGCTGCGCAGTCGCCACGGGGCGCACCTTTGATGTGCGGTTGCCTGTCTTGAACTGTAAACCTATGAAAGTTCCTGTTTCACGAAAGATTGGTGTCTTGACCTCCCTGCTCCAGAGCAATCGCCCGTTGAAGGCATCGCGTGCCACAAGGTTGCTTTCGTAAAGATAAAAATTCCGGCCTGCTGCTGATACCATTACATGGTCATAATACCACTTTTGGCCGCCTGGGTCCTGCGCCGGTCCGGCTATCCACCGCAGCCCGGTGGGCACTTCCAGCACGCTATCCCGCGAAACCATGTTGCCGCTTGCGTCATGCCGCCAGTGTGTCCATTCGTCCAGACCAGCAGGCCATTCTTTTCGATATGTCTGCCATCCGCCGGCCTGCCGAATGTAAAGCATCCCCAATGGCGCAACCACACGCAGCATTTCTTGAATCGGAATCCGCCCCGGCGCCTCCACCACCAACACATTCACCAAATTGTCCGCATAAGGCAGGAATGATTCGTTCCATGTCTCCGCCGCCGCCACCCCATAAAGATTGCGCTCGTCCAAATACCGCCGGGCCGCCTCCACCCGTGCAGGCTCGGCATCCAGCAGATGCACCGACCAGCGGCCGGTTGCCGCCAGTTCAGCCGCCAAACCGGGGTCGTCAATTCCCAGTTGAACACAAAAACCGCCATGCTCCGGCTCCGATTTAAGAGCTTCCAAAATGGGTGCATTGGGATTTGCGGATGCCTTTGAATCCGCTTCCACCGCGTTGACGCGGTGCGTGTACGCAAATCCGCAAAATAGGGCGATTGCAAACAAAATACCGTTCCGACCTGGAGCTTGCACGGAATAACAATAGCAACATAAACCGCAGCGTCAACAAATTGGATTGGTGATGCATTCGACACGTCGCACATCCATAAAACAAAATTCGGCTGTTTTTCCACCATCCATTTTGACATTGCGCAAACCCGCGCTAACTTTGCGTGCTATATGAATATGATGATTGCAACTGAAGCAACTGGCGGTTCCGGATTAATTATCATGGCCGGCATCGCCTGTCTGGCGGCAATGGCCATCGCGGCTGTGGCAGCGCCGCAGCCCGGCGACAAGGCGCCATTGGTGGAAGGAATCAATCAGGACGGCAAACCCTGGAAACTGGCTGATTACATCGGCAAAAAGGCGGTGATTCTCTACTTTTATCCCAAGGACAACACTCCGGGATGCACCAAACAGGCATGTGGCTTGCGCGATTCAATGGGCGAATTGAAACAGGCAGGCGTTGAAGTTGTCGGCGTAAGTTTCGACTCGGTCGAAAGCCACCGCAAATTCATCCAGGACCATCAGTTGAACTTCACTCTTCTGGCCGATACCGACGGGAAAATCGCCGACGCTTTCGGCGCCCGCTCCGAGGGGCGGAAGTCAGCCAGACGCGTCAGTTTTTTGATTGACCGTCAGGGGCGCATACAGCACGTGACGGACTCTCCGGATGCAAAAGTGCATCTTTCCCAGATGAAGGAAGCGGTTGCCAAACTCAAACAGTAAAGGAACTCGAAACCGCTTGCCAAACAACCGTTTTGAAATAAGCTAAATCGCAATAAAAAAACAAAACCGAATAAACTTATGGCATACCAATACCCAAACAAACAAGAGGCCCTGCTCGCAAAAGTCAAAGGCAAGACGGGGAAAATATCCGACAAAACCCATGAAGAGCATTTGAAACTCTACACCGGTTACGTCAACAAAACCAACGCCATTCTCAAGGAATTGGAGGCGCTGGCCGCAACGCTTGACCCGGCCAATCCGGCTCACGCCAACCAAATTTACAGCGAAATCCGCTCGCGAAAGGTTGACCTGACATTTGCGCTGGGCGGCGTCATAAACCATGAAATCTATTTCATGAACCTGGGCGGGTCCGGCGGCCCTGCAACCGGTCCGGTGGCGGAGCTGATCAACAAGAGCTTCGGCAGCTTTGACGCATTCAAAAAAGATTTGAAGGCCACGGGCATCGCCGCGCGCGGCTGGGTTTGGACAGGTTACGATCCCAAAACGGGTTTGCTGTTCAATTATATCGGCGACGCGCAGAACACATTCCCCGTCTGGGGCGTAATGCCAATCCTGGCGCTGGACGTCTATGAACATGCCTATTACGCCGATTTCTACACCGCCCGCGGCTCGTACATAGACGAGTTCCTCAATCACATTGACTGGGACAACGTCAACAGCAACCTGAGCCAGTAGCGAATCCGGTTCCGTTACGGCTGCAAAACGCCGCCAACTGAATATCAGGCCGGGGTTGCCGCAAGGTAACAGAGGGCGCGTTGTTTAAGCACGTCTGCATTAAGGCAGATGGTGCTGGCCCCGCCGATTTGAGAAGAATCAACAACCCGGATCGCATCCGCCATTGCCGCAGCCCCCGGCAACAGTTGGGTCAGGCTGTTGGGTAATTGCTTGATCTGCGCCTCGTTGATCAAGTTGCCGTCCTTGCCTGGCGTGACCGCAAGGTAGAGCATGTTCAACTCAACCAAATCATTGAAAAAGTGAGTGCCGAGCGAGATGTCGGGTATAAGCCCCTCGTGCATCAGCGCCAGCTCGCAAATGATGGATACATTTTCAATCTCCGCAAATGCAACTGGCACGCCCAGCGACGGCATCGAGGTGCACCAACGACCGGGGCCGGCAAGCAGTATGGTGCGCTGCTCCTCCGGCAATGGCAGATGCGTAAGCCGTCCAATGGTACGGGCTACGCTGTAGCGCTGGCTCATTGTCATCCGCGCATAAGCCGATGGAACCACGTAAATAAACCGGTTCACCGGGCAGGCAAGGCTCGGCCCAATAATCGGCCCGGACGATTCCAGCAATTTTTGCTCCTGACGCAGCCCCGAAGGGAACCGCACCTGATCGCCCCTGCCCCGGATTTTCACCTGGAACGGCCGGCACTGCAGCAGGTTGATGCTGAACTGCCGGTCTGAAATAAAATTGGCGGCAAATTCAACATCCACAGGATAACTATAAGCCTCCTCCAGAATGGCCAGCATCTGGCGCAAATCCTGCACCAGCTCGCTCTCGGCCAGCAGCCGGTCAAAATCCAGCTCCAGATAATCATTCGCACGCGGCGATTCACCGTCAGCAAGTGTCCTTGGGTTTGCAAAAAGCCCGACAAGATTGGCGGGCATGGTTCGTAATACCGCATCCACATCCCGCGAAACCAGCTTGTTGGCCTGCAAGTCCAGCAAATCAGCCTTGCGCTGGCAATACTGATGGCCGTCGCCTCCCCTGGCATCAGGCCGCTTCAGCGGCGCATTCAACGCCACAATGCGCGTGTAATCGTCCCCAACCCTTTCCACGGCTCTGGTGCCAAGCCCGAATACCAGCCGTATGACTCCTGCTCGCGGGTCTATATCCTCAGTCCACACAAACGGATTGAACGAAAAACCAACCCCGGCCAGTTGCGGAAAATAGGTGTGGCCGTACATCTCACCGGAAACACGCTGCACCAGCAGCGCCATCTGTTCGTCATAATCGAGCAGGCCGTGATGGCGCCGGTAGTTCAACCCCTCGGGACTCAGCGTGCTGGCGTAAACCGTCCGCACCGCATCCATGAACGCATGCAGCCTTTCCTCAGGCGTGCCCTGGTTTGCGCAAAAGACGCTCTCGTACTTGCCCGAAAACGCATTCCCGTAGTTGTCCTCCAACAAACTGCTGGAGCGCACGATGATTGGCGACTGCCCGAAGTATTCGAGCATTTCCAAAAATTGATCCTGTATATGGTCAGGGAATTTGCCGGTGAGAATTTTTTGACGCGCCTCCTCGGCCCCCTTCAAGTAAGCATCGAAATCCCTCTGCTTGCGCCGCAACCACCAGCAGCCGTTTTGCACAAGATAGGTGTAAAACACGTCCGAACCGATGAAAAATGAATCATGCGCCTCGAGCTTTTCAGCAAGCCGCGGATTCTTTTTCCTTATGATGGCGCGCGCCAGCAGCATGCCCAGAGTTTTGCCGCCGACAAGCCCGCTGCCTATCATCCGTTTCATCACCTCTATGATGTCCGCCAGCTCAAAATACTGCCGCACCAGCTCGCCAAACCGCTCGTCCCGCGTGAACACCATCTTCACCAGTCGCCGGAAAAATGCATCGGCTTCGCTGGCTGATTTTTTGCCGTTGCGCACTGCATTGAGCGTGGCTTGCGCCTGGCGGAACAGCCGCGTCCAAATGCCCAGCCTGTGAACGCTGAAATCAAGCCACGGATGCGGAACATTCGACAAAATGCTTGTTATCAACGCGCTGTTTGTAACCGGACGGAATTCATCGCCATCCCATGCATGTATCAGGTAAAGCGTCGGTGAGTGCCGCTGCCACACTTTCTGCGGATGTATGAACAACTGCTCGCCTCTGCGGTACACGTCAATAATCACCTGCGCCGTGTTTGTTATCGGCTCCGTCGAATACGATGAATGTTGATTCTTCCTCAAACCAAAATAGGCAATCGTCTCAAGCTTGTACAAAAACGGGCAGGTTATCATGAAAAAGTTTCCGAGCATGTGGTCGCTGTACCAGTCGGCTGCCAAATCAGACAGCCAGTCAAACACATAACATGCCCCTGGTCCCGCTTTCTCGGCCACGTCCAATATCTCGGTGACAAACCGCTCAAAGCCGTCCTCCGGACGCAGCCGGTAAACTGTCCCGCCCTGCGGCGCGCGCAACAATTCCCGGTGTCGCGCAAACCGAAAATAAATTAATTTGCGCCCCTGCCGGCGTGACGCCTCCCAAAAAGGTTCCACAAACGGCACATACTCATCCACCGTGTCCACCTGCCACACAACATTGTCGCCGGGCAACAACCCCTGCAATGCCGCATCCAATCCAGGCAAACCGGTTGTGAACTGGCCAACGTCAGGCAGACCGCCAGGAAGCGGACTCAACAAATCTTTCTTTTCCATGCCAACAATCTAATTGCTCTCCAGTGCAAAGACTCCGAGATACTTTATCCTGCCGGTTGGGTTAAAATCAAAATTAAAAGGCGAGCTTGCTCAATCTGTGGGAATATGCGAAAAAACCGTGGTATTAAAAAAAAGCTGAGGACGGTGCGGAATAATAAGGCCTACTTATACTTTTCCAAAAAGTTGACGAAACATTCGACAATCTACTTTTCCCGCCTTATAAATCCAACCGTCAACAGCGTTGGCAATAAATGTGCAGACCTGACCTGCAGGGGCGTTCTCCAGAGTTGGAGGTTGCGCCCAAAAAGGCTGGGGTTGAAAAACGCGGGCAGTGCAGGCACGGGATGCGCACGCTAAGTTAGAGCGTGAATTAACAACTGACCGTACAGGTCAACAACTCAAATTATGGGTTACATTCAAGAAGTGCTGGAGACGGTTCGCCGTCGCAATCCAAATGAGCCTGAGTTTCTTCAGGCTGTCACCGAAGTGCTCGAATCCATCGAGCCAGTTGTTCAACGACATCGGAAGTACCGGGACAACCGGATACTGGAAAGGCTGGTTGAGCCGGAGCGACAAATCATCTTCCGAGTGGCGTGGCTGGACGACAAAGGCCAGGTGCAGGTCAACCGTGGATTCCGGTTCCAGTTCAACAGCGCCATTGGGCCGTACAAGGGCGGCCTGCGGTTCCACCCGACAGTGTGCGCCAGCATTCTGAAATTCCTGGCGTTTGAACAGATATTCAAAAACTCCCTTACCACGCTGCCGATGGGCGGCGGCAAGGGCGGCTCGGATTTTGATCCGAAGGGCAAGTCGGACGCCGAAGTCATGCGATTCTGCCAGTCGTTCATGACCGAATTGTACCGGCACATTGGGCCTGACATTGATGTGCCGGCAGGCGACATCGGGGTGGGCGGCCGTGAAATCGGATATCTCTTTGGGCAATACAAGCGTCTTACAAAGGAATTCAGCGGCGTGCTTACGGGCAAGGGGCTTAACTGGGGCGGCTCACTCATCCGGCCTGAAGCAACCGGTTACGGCGCGGTGTATTTTGCGCAAGAAATGCTCAAGACCCGCGGGCAGACACTCGAAGGCAAAGTTTGCACGGTCTCCGGCTCCGGCAATGTAGCGCAATACACGGTTGAAAAACTCAACCAACTGGGCGCCAAGGCGGTCACGCTGTCAGATTCCAATGGCACCATTTACGACAAGGACGGCATCAACGATGAAAAACTGGCCTGGGTGATGGACCTCAAAAACAACCGGCGCGGGCGCATCAAGGAGTATGCCGACAAATTTGGCGCTCAATATTTTGAAGGCAAGCGCCCGTGGCATATCCCATGCGACTGCGCATTCCCAAGCGCAACTCAAAACGAAATCAGCGGCGAGGATGCAAAGCAACTGGTGGCCAACGGATGCTTCGTGGTAACCGAAGGCTCCAACATGCCCACCGAGCCGGAAGGTGTGGATGTGTTCCTTGCAAAGAAGGTGCTGTTCGGACCAGGCAAGGCCGCCAACGCAGGTGGTGTTGCAACCTCCGGACTGGAAATGTCGCAAAACTCAATGCGGCTTTCCTGGACGCGCGAGGAAGTGGATGCCAAGTTGCACCAAATCATGGTCACCATCCACAAGAAGGCTGCAGAAGCCGCCGCTGAGTACGGCCAGCCAGGCAATTACGTCATGGGCGCCAACATCGCCGGCTTCACAAAAGTTGCCGATGCAATGCTGGACCAGGGCGTTGTTTAAGGCCGTTCTCTCAAGCTATTCTCAACAACTCAAGGCTCCGGGCGCTCGTCCGGAGCCTCTTTTTTTGCAACGGCACGCTGGCTGATTACGAAACCTGCCAACCCTGAGATCAATCCGCCTCAAGTTACTTTAGTCTGGTTTGCACAAGCTCCGGCAGATATTTGACCGGCACCGGCCCGCAGGAAAGCACCGCCTCGTGGTAGCGTGACAGGACAAACTTTTCCCCAAGCTCGCGCTGGAGCTTTTGGCGCAAACGATAGTGGGCGGTGCGCCCCGCAAAATAGGTGGAAAGTTGCGTTGAAGATTGCTTGGCCCGGATAATTTTCAGCCGCGCCTCGCCTTCAGACTGGAAAGCCCGCTCAACCAAAAATTGCAGGGCCTCTTCGTCCGTCATGGCTGTGCAGTGCATCTTGTAGTCAAGTATGGTGTTTGCCACGGCGCGAAGGAAAAACTTGAGTTGCGTAAGCCGCAAAGCCGCGTCGCCCTGTCCGTATCCCTGATCGAGCATCATCTGCTCGGTGTAAACAGCCCACCCCTCAATATACACCCCCGAGCCAAGCACCTTGCGAATCAGGGATGGGTTGCGGTTGGCATACTCGTGTTGCACGTAATGCCCGGGATAAGCCTCGTGTATGGTCAGGATTTGCAGCATGTACCTGTTGTATTCCTCCAGCAGGCTGCGCACCCGGCTTTGCGGCCAGTCCTTCGGCGGCGGGCTGATGGCGTAAAAACCGGCCCCAGTCGAATCGAGCGGCGGCGGTGAATTCATATAAGCCAGCGCATTGCCCCGCTGGAACTCCGGCATCTCGATTATGCGGCATCTGTCAGGCACAGGCAGGCCGAGAATGCCAGCCTCAGTGATGAATTTCTTGATGCCGGCAACGGTTGTACGCGCATCCTTGACAAGCGATTCAGGCGTGCTGTGTTGCAGGGCTATCTTCTGAAGAACAAGCTGAATTGTCTGGCGCCGGCCATCAGCGTCATCAGGCGGAATCACCCTGCCCGGATAATACCGGCTCCAAAGTTGCCGCGCCAGAACGTACATGTCGCGCTCAACGCGGGCAAATTCAGCCTCTGCCTCGGCCAGAAGCTCATCCGCGCTCATTCCAATATCGAGAACCAGCTCAAACTTCCTGGCGAATTTCTCGCGCCCAAGCCGCCACTCGCCATCGGCCCGTGGTAGCAAATCGTGCTCAAGCCAGTTCTGATAATCCTTCAATGCAGGCACAACTTCACGCGCCGCATCCCGCAGCCCGGCAAGTTCGGGGCTGCGCCCAGCCAGATCAAAAATATCTTTTTCATAGAATGCAATCGCCCCGCGGTTTTGTTTGATCGCAGTCTCTGTGTGGACGCGCGGCGGCCTCCGCAACGTGGCGCGCGCAGTCGCTATCACGCGCGGAATCTGCCGGATGCGCTCGGTTGCATTGCGAATGTTGACCGGCTTTGGAAGCGAGGATTGGGCCAAAACCAGATAGACACTGTCATTTATGTATTCGTTGTACACCCGCGGGTCATCCTCAAACGGCCGGAAGTTCTCATTCAGCCACAGGCTGGTTTCCAAATGGTGCTTGAAAATTTCGTAGTCCACCTGTTTCTCGCGGGAAAGCCGCGAGTAATCCACTTTTTGTGGCAGCGCCGCAAGCGTGCGCCGCTGCAGCTCAACCCATTTTGCGCGGGCCTCGGTTGACAAATCATCCAGTTGCGCGTCAAACCGGTGATCGCCGGCCTGCGTGGCATCCGTGGGACGCATCCTGAAATACTCATCCAGATAGGCGCGGAAAAAATCGTCGAGCGCCTGTTCAGCCGTCTGTGCGAGTAACGCCTGCATGTTCATCATGCAAAACATGAGCCATGCAACGCAAAAAGACGAACAAATACAACGAAAACAGCCTTGCATTCTGGTTTTTAGCTTGCGCATGGGCTTACTGAACCCGTACAACACGCCCATGTCAACGGTTAAAGCGCCGTCCATTCATACCCAATGACGGGATGGAACTGGAGCCTGGCCGTGAATCGAATCTTATGAAACCGATACCTATTCCAGTGGGACTTTTTGAACGAAACCGCCGGAAGCTTGGCAAGCTTCTCTTGAAGAACTCGCTGGTGGTGCTCAACGCCAACGATGCCATGCCAACCAACGCCGACGGCACAATGGGTTTTCATCAAAACTCCGATTTGTTTTATCTGAGCGGGATATTGCAGGAGGAAACCATTTTGCTTTTGGCGCCGGATGCCTTTGATGAAAATTTGCGCGAGGTGCTTTTCCTGCGCGAGCCAAACAAACACCTGGAGATTTGGGAGGGACACAAACTTTCACGCGAAGAAGCGCAAAAAATATCGGGCATCAAGACAATCAAATGGCTTTCAGAATTCCCGGCTGTGTTTCACCAGTTGATGTGCGAGGTTGAGCACGTCTATCTGAATACAAACGAACACCAGCGCGCAGTGGTGGTTGTGGAAACGCGTGATGCCCGGTTTATCCGCGATTGTCAGGCGCGTTATCCGTTGCATCAATATCACCGGCTGGCCCCGTTGATGCACCAGTTGCGCGCAGTCAAGGAGCCTGAGGAAATCGAAATGATAAGGCGCGCCTGCCAGTTGACGGGAAAAGGATTCGCCAGCGTGCTGCGCAGGCTGAAGCCGGGGGTCAACGAGGCCGAAATCGAGGCGGTGATGGCCTATGAATTCATCAAGGAAAAAGGGACGTTTGCATACCCGCCGATTATCGCCACCGGCGCCAACAACTGCGTGTTGCACTACAACGCCAATGACCAGGAGTGCAAGGCCGGACAGTTGCTGCTTTTGGATGTAGCAGCCGGGCTTGGACAATACATGTCAGACTTGACACGCACCCTGCCGGTTTCGGGAAGGTTCACCAAGCGGCAAAAGCAGGTGTACAACGCCGTTTTGCGAGTATTCCGGCAGGTTTCAAAGGACATGCGCCCGGGCAAAACCACCCGCGATTTGCGCCGGGAAACAGAGGAATTGCTGGCCGAGGAGTGCGTTGGATTGGGGCTGCTGAAGCGCTCCCAACTCAAGCGGCAAACTCCCGACAACCCCGCGGTGCGCAAGTATTTCATGCACGGCGTGGCGCACCCAATCGGGCTTGATGTGCATGATGTCACCTACAATTACATGAAAATACAGCCCGGCTGGGTGCTGACATGCGAGCCGGGGCTTTATCTGGCCGAAGAAGGATTCGGCGTGCGCCTTGAAAACACCATTCTCATTGGTGAAAACGAAAATACCGATTTGATGGCCGACATACCAATCGAAGCCGACGAAATCGAGGAACTGATGTCCCGGCGCAAACGCTAGTCCGCTTCAAAAACTAGTCTGATATCAATTTATACCACAGGAATCCAACCGAGCCGGCCATCGGAATTTCCCAGACACGGCGTCTGTAGCCAGGCGCCACGCCGCTTTGATCAACCCCGTCCAGTTCCCAAGCAGCGGGCGCCAAAGTCCATCCCGTAAAATTAGATGATGTTTCCAGCACTGACGATGTCTGGCTGTCGGTTGCCCGCTCGGTGACTGTCAACCTCAGCCGCCCTGACTCAAGTCTTAAAACCGGCGCCATTGCCGCCCGGTCCGCAACAACTGGATTTCCGCCAAGCCCGTACTCGATGAAATTGCACATTCCATCCCCATCATCATCGCGGTTCATAAGCTCCCCGGCGCTTCCAGCCGCCAGCCCTTGTTCTACAGCCCAATCAACAAACGCCTGCCGTTGCATAGCCGGGCCGTATGTAAAAATGGCGGTTGCAGTTGCATCAACTGTTGTTTTCAACCGCACCCAGTGCGCCGAATAGCCGGCAGGAAAAACATGTTTGTAAGTCTGGCCGGCAGGTACGCTGAACCGTCCATACTCAACCCAGGTATTGTCCGCGCAGACGTCCACCTCAACAATGAATGTGACCGCCTGCGGCTGGTCATGTCGAAGCTCAAGCGTTTTATGCTCATAGCCGAACATCAGGTAAGGATCACTCGGAACCCCTGCCGTCACCACGCTGTTGCTCCACGGCCCCCCAATGCCGCGCGGCGGGCCAAGCCGCCACAAATCATCCACGTTGCCGAACCACAGCGCAGCCCGCCCGTCATCCGACCGGTAGATCAATGGATTTGCACCCGCCTGATTTGCCACTCCAGCAAGAACCAGCATCCCGCGCCAGGACGCAAAATCGCTTATGCGTTTGTTGTGCGTGGCTACTGGACGCACCCTCCGGAAACCGCCGGCATCGCTGCGCGGCACTTCGTAAAAAGTGCCGTGTGCCTGAAACAGGTTGCGTTCCGTAACAACCTCCCGCAGTCCGCGCGGCCAGCCTGCAGCAAATGGATTATCGTAAGCTGCGGCTGTCCGCGGAATGCGAAAGCGATTCGTACCCTCTTGATAAATGACCGATGCCGCATCAATTGAGAAGGCGGCATTGGACAACCCGTAAGTGGTGCGCAGCGTGCTCTCAGCAGTTGCATTTGTGACACGCCGCAGTTGCAAACTCCCTCCTGTTTCGTAGTAGGCTGTCTCAACAGAGCCGCCCTGCCCCGATAAAGTTGCAGCAAATTGCAGCGTCCGGGCATCGCCTTGCATCGGCCGGATTATGCCCTCGCTCAAATCCTGGGTCGCAGTTGCGTCTGCCAATCCGTCGAACAAATCTGGCAAAGGTGCGGCAGGTGGATTGCCCAGGTGGAAATACGCAGTCACGCCCTGCGCGCTGCGGTCAGGAATCAGGCGCACCCATGTCATGTTCAGGTTGGCCGGCAACACATGCCAGACATAGCCTCCGGCAGGCACGCTCAGTGTCGTCAGGGTGCGCCAACTGCCGCTGCCGTCAGCATCGTATTGCAAACTGAAATTTACCGGCTCCCCCGAACCATGCCACAAATGCAGCACACGGCTGCGAAAACCGGAGACCAGAAACGGCTCTGAAGGCGTGTTGCCAGTCACTGCATCCTGTTTCCAAAGCCCGCCAAAGCCGGCGGGCGGCCCCCATTGTTCCAGGTCAGACAACTGTCCGAACCAGAGCGCCGAATGCGACTGGCCGGCCCAAGGATTGCCGCCGGTGGTGGAGGCGTCATCACGCCCCATGACCAACTGCCCATTCCAAAAACAGTAATCCACCGGCATTTTCAGGTAGGTGCAAATCGGTGACAACCCGCCGGTGTTGGCGGCTGAAAATGTTTTTGGAAAATTATAAAACATCCCGTGCATGTGCATGAGCAGCCGGTTTGGCGTTATCTCGCGTATGCGCGGCCATTCGGTGTACCAACCATGAAGCGCGTCATGTGTGTAACTGCCCTTTGGCAACCGGTAAGTCCGCCACACTCCACCCTCCCGCAGCTTGAGCAGCACCGAACGCTTGTCCCAGCCAAGACTCCAAACCTGCTCATCATCTGAGCCTGCGCCATACAGGCCGCCAGGGCCGGTTACTTCCGTGAAATTCTTCCGCTCGACCACCGTCCATACGTTGCTGAAATTTTCGCCGGTGGTCTCAGACAGGCCGCCAGCCGGCCCGTTAAAACCCGGATCATTCGCAAATTGCCAGCCGGACTCCCCGTTATTGCCCACGATCAGCCGGCCCTGGCTGACCCATGCCCCTTTGCCATGGTAACCCGGAAACGGCCCGCCAAACTCGCCGTAAATGCGCGCCACCGCAAGGGTGTTCACATCCACTTCATACAGCTCTCGCTCCATTCCCACAAAAAACACCTTGTTTGATGGATCGGTAAGATGCCGCGTGGTGGCCGTAAGACGGGCGCGCAATTGATGAATGTCGGCGGCCCGCACGGTGCCGTTGGATGCTATAAAATACGGCCCGATGATCAACTGCCCGCTCTCGCGATGAATCATCCGGTTTGCATGCGTTCCCCCAACACTGGCCGGATGCGCCGCCATCGTCAGATTAGTTTCCACCATCCATAATTTGTCAGCGCTGCCTTCGGGTTGGTGAGGCGGGTATGTGATGAACCAGAGCTTGCCGGCCCACGGAACAACCGCGCCTATGCCGCATTCGCCCTCGCTGCTGAAAACCGCCAAATGCGGATATGTGCCGCGGATGTTCACCACCGCATTGGTCTCCTGTGGAGGAGTTGCAGTGACAGCCGCCGTGACCTCATCCACTTCAAAACCCGGATTATTGCCGTACATCGTGGTGAACACAAAAAAGCGCGCAGCATTGGATGCCGGATTGCCATTCTGAAAATAACTCAATCCAACCGCGCTGCTGGTGAACGAAGAGCCGCCTGCATCGGATAGCTGCAAATCATACCGGGCTGAGGGTGTCCCCCAATCACGGCCAACCAGACGCAGGCGGTGCCATTGTCCGGGCGTAACCGCGCCCAAACCCGAAATGGGCTGCCATGCGGTGTTGTACGCAGCCCAGCCTGACTGATACCGCAGATTGATTGTGGCCTTGCCACTGTCCACAGTCCCGGTTGAATCAGAAACATGCAGATTAAACTGCCGCTGGGTGGTGTTGGTTACGCGGAAATAAAAATCCACGTAAAAATCCCGCGCGCCATCCGGCGCCACTGAGTCAAAACGCGCGCCCAATTCGCGACCGCTCGTGGCGTTATAAGCTGCCAAAACAGCACGCATCTGGGTGTTTGAAGCCCCGCCGCCCGAACGAATGGAAACCCCGCTCGTCGTCGCCCAACCGGGTTGAAAACCGCCGCTTTCAAAACCATCGCTTATTGCCACCTGGCCGTTGACGCTCGCGCACAAGGCCACCGCCCACAAAACATACGCAAACTTTACCCTCATCATTTCTCGCAAAAATTTCCTCCTGCTGCAGCCGCATTATTTAAGCTGTGTCGCCGGCTCCGAAGAATACTGCTTATGTTTCTGTTCAAGTTGCTCCGAAGTCCACCGGCCCGGATGCACAATCAAACGATAGCGCAGCGTGATTGTTTGCTGAGCCGGCAAAACGTACGGCTCAAGTTGCAAAAAGGCGGCGTTGATGTACCAGAACGGCTGTTTGGGGTCCGCGATTGCATACCAGCGGGTTGGATGCCGCGGGTTGGACGGGTGATCCAAAATCGCAAGCCCGGCCTCGCCTCCGTCAATAACGCCATTGTAGTCCGTGGCCGTTGCCGAAAAACCATAACGTTGGTTTTCAAACTTCCCCTTGTCAGCCGTGGCCTCAACGCGAACATCCTTTAGCTCGCGCGCAAAACGCACCGACAAACCGGCATACCCGCCCCAGGGCACGCCGCCCGGTTGTCCGGCTATCGGAGTGCGGTCAAGCTTTACGTCCTCCGCCCCTGCCGTGAAGGCCATCGCCCAGTCCATCTGATAGCTCCCATCGGCGGCAGGCGCCGAGATAACCACGACGCGTTTCTCGGTCAAAACCGGTTTCTCAGCCTTCTGCGGGCGGTATTGAACATCCATTTCAATCCGGGCTGAATAATCCGGGCGGGTATCAACCTTGACGTTGCTCCATTCAGTAGCGCCATCGGGTACGCCCTCTTTGTTTGGCTCCCAGTAATTGATTTTATTCAGGTACTTCCATGAAAACCAAAGGGCATGATGCCACGGATGATCCGGCGGGCTTTGCCATGTCAGCGGCGCGCCGCCCGCCACTGCCACAGGATGGAAAAACGGTTTTGGCGCAAGCTTGGAATCGTAGTTGAACTTCCACACCAGTTTGCCGTCCTTCATCAAGCCAACGGCTTTGTCCTGCTTTTGCCACTCGAAACCGGCGCCAAAAGACGGCATGACCGGCATCAACAACGCGCAAAAGCCTGCAAAAAATCCCGCCACATATACTGGCAATTTTCCATTTGTTTTCATGCCGCTACTTTAAGCCGCCATCCACCTTCTGCAAGCAAGGAAACAGATGTTGCTGAAATTCCGGTAATCGTAAACCGGCGATTACTACTTCCTGAGAACCTCCCAGCCATATCGGATTATCATTGCCGCAACTATCCACAAAAAGAATATGCGCACAAATTTGCTCCCCCGTTTCAAGGCCAGTCGCGTCCCAACAAGCGAGCCTGAAACATTGCACAGCGCCATCGGCAGCGCGACCTCGTAACGAATATGCCCGGAGACGGCAAAAAACATCAATGCCGCCAAATTTGTCCCCACATTTATCAATTTGGCCCCTGCTGAAGCCGATAGGAAATCGAATCCGAAAATGCCAACAAACGCAAAAATGAGAAAGCTCCCGGTGCCGGGGCCGAAAAAACCATCATAAAATCCAATGCCGCCGCCAGTTGCCATTGCCAGAGCTATCTGTGCCATGCCACGCCACTTTGGCGCGTGTGTGGCGCCCAAATCTTTCCGCCAGAGCGTGTAGAGCCAGACGGCGGTCAACAATATCAACACCAACGGCCGCAATAACGAATTTGGCAGATGTGATACCGCCATCGCGCCAAGAAAAGAGCAAACAAACGCCGCGCCTGTCGCAGGCGCAACAACACCCCAGGCCATCGGCACCTGCCGGGCGTACTGAATAAAGGCCGCCGTGGTGCCGCAAATGCTTACAAGTTTGTTGGTGCCGAATACCACGGCCATCGGCGCATTTTTGACATCTGGCAACAGCAACAACAGCGCCGGTATCTGTATCAACCCGCCGCCGCCTGCAACCGAATCAACAAGCCCGGCCAAAAATGCAAAGCCACAAAGCGGTATGATTTCCATGAAAACCAGCAGTCGGCAAAAATCGAATCTTGAACAATATATCCAGTTTCAGACGCTGCCCGGGCCTGTTACGCCGCCCGCTCAAGCGCCGGGCGCCGGAGGGGCGGCTGGTTTTCCGGGAAACAACGTCCCAATAGCAGCCAATAAAAGCGCCAGACCGCCGGCCTCAACAATGCGAAGAACGAAAGTCATGAAGGGAAACAGTGTCTTGGACATGCGCTGGGCTTCAGATGGAAACAGTCCCAGCATGATCGGCGTCGCCAATGCGCCGGCGAAGCTGGCCAAAAAAATCATCAGCAGCCCACCGACAGCCCATGCCGCCGCGACAGGTTGCCGCCGCCAGCGCGAAAACATGAAAACCATGCCCCCCAGACAGGCCAGCAAAAATGGCCCGTTGATTATCAGGCTCAGGAAAACCTGTGCCATCACTTTGTTACCGGTAGATTCCATAGCGGTTCAGCCCTTTCTTTGTTGTGTTCTTTCCAATGCCATCATAGCTGCATCACCCGCCCCAAATGAAGCATAAAAAAGGCCCAACTTGAGACTTGCGGCCGGCTGATAAAGGGGGTTGAATGAAAGTTCAGGGCGTATTACCCTGCGCAACTGTTTAGTTGAACGACCAATGACTGCCGACACTTCATTGCGACAGCGATGGACGCATGTGTCCGTCCATTATGCCATTGACGTGGCGTTGTTCATACTGGCGTTTGCCATCGGCATCGGGATTCGATTCTCAGGCGAAAGCCGCCTGCTGCGGATGGTTCCGTTGGATTACTACCCTTCGATTATCTGGGGGGCGCTCGTGTTTGCCTCCGCCTGTTACATCTTCGGCCTCTACACACCCCAGGTTTTCAAACAAAGCCTTCTCACCCGCGCCCTTGTGGTTCTGTTGAGTCTGGGGCTGGCCGTCCTGTTGATGACCGGCATGTTTTACTTGAACTTCTCAACAAGAGTCGGCCGTGGCGTGATGTTGTATTCCACCATGATCGCCTTTCTGGGCATCATGGCGCATCACGGTTTCATCCTCCGCAAACTCTCACAATTCCGCGAGCGTATAGCGCTGCTTGTAACTTGTGAGCAGGACGAAATGGAAACGAAGGTGTTCGATACCGTATGGGCGCATTGCGTTGAACTTGTGGGCATCATTTGCAGCCCGGATTATACTCCAAAAACCGGCGTGCGCGTCCTCGGAGACACCAGGCGCATGCTCGCCATAGTCAAGGAGCACGGAATTGACCGCGTAATTTGCACTCAACACGGCCTCAATCGCCCCGACTTGTACAGTGAAATCTGCCGCCTCCGCTACGCCGGAGAGGTTGTCGAGCCGCTGGTTAATCTGTGCGAGGATATTTATCAACATGTGCCCCTGGAGCTAATGACGCCGGAGTGGCTTATGGGCGCCAGCCAGGCGCCGCACATGTTGTACATCAAAAAGACAAAGCGCGGTTTCGACATCGCCGCCTCTCTCCTCGGGCTGCTTGTTTTGGGGCCTGTAATGCTGCTGGGCGCGCTTGCCGTCTGGCTGACTTCCAAAGGCCCTGTCTTTTATCGGCAGACACGCGCCGGACGCTTCGGGCGCCCATTCCAACTCATCAAACTGCGCTCGATGCGCGTTGACGCCGAGAAAAACGGCGCCGTCTGGGCCAAGGCCAATGATGAACGGGTGACGCCCGTCGGGAAATTCCTTCGCAAATATCGGATAGACGAAATCCCGCAGCTCATCAACGTACTGCGCGGCGAGATGTCGCTGGTTGGGCCGCGCCCCGAACGGCCCGAATTCGTGGAAGAGCTGGCCCGCGAAATTCCATTCTACAAGGAACGCCTCATGGTCCAGCCTGGCGTCACGGGCTGGGCGCAGGTCAATTATCCCTACGGCGCTTCAATCGAGGATGCACGCCGCAAACTCGAATATGACCTCTATTACATGAAGCACATGAACATTTTTTTGGACTTGTTCATACTTGTTGACACCATCCGCATCATCCTGAAAGGCGGCATGAGCGAGGAAGAAAAGGAGCGGCTGCCGCATTACAGCGCTGCCACCAGCTCCGCGACTGCTGTCGAATCGGCAACCACCACCGCCGCAAGCCACACAAAAACTTGATGCCTGCCCCAATAACAAGGCGAAAGGTTTTGCAACTTGGAGCGGGTTTCCTTTCAATCCAGCCTGCATGAGCGATGATTCGCGAACGCCGGAGCAACTACGCCGGCATTATGAAGTGGAGCGCGAGCTTGCGCAGCGCCTGCTCAATTCTACGCGCGCTGAACGCACCGCGCTGTTTCGCACGCTCTATGACGAACTGTTCGCCCGCGTGCCAGATCATCCGCGAAAATTGCGCCGCGACAGCCCTGAAACCATAAAAAAGGCTGTCGCCGCGCGAATGGCGCTGCTGCAGGGCAAACTTGAGGGGGTGCAAACCTTCATCGAATTCGCGCCCGGCGATTGCACATTGGCATACGAAGTCTGCCGCCACGTCAACCGCGTTATCGGCGTTGACATTTCCGACCAAACCGGCGCTTCTTCCAAGGCGCCGCCAAATTTCGAGCTTGTGGTATATGATGGCTACAATTTGAATCTTCCGGATGCCTCCGCGGATTTGGTCTTCAGTTACCAGTTTTTGGAGCATTTGCATCCCGATGACATCGAAGAGCACTTCCGGCTCGTCCACCGGCTCCTGCGCCCGGGCGGAGCTTACATTTTCTCAACGCCGCACCGGTTTTCCGGCCCTCACGATATTTCCCGGTTTTTCACGGATACACCCACTGGCTTCCACTTCAAGGAATGGACTTATGCGGAAATGACCGCCCTGCTCAAGCGCATCGGTTTTCGCAGCAGCCACACTTACCGCTTCGGAAAACCACGCCCTTGCGTCTGCTGGACTGCCGCAACTTTGTTTCTCGAATTTCTTTTCAGCCTGCTGCCCCGCAAACTCCAGCGCCGCCTGAGCTCGCGAATCTTTCAGGCCGTCACAATGGCGGCAATAAAGTAAACGGCTTCAATGCTGGAAAACCAGGCTTTCTTCAACGCCCCTGGCAGTGACGAATCCTAAGCCGGCGGCGCCGCAACAATGACGTCAATTCCGCGCTCTCGCAGCCCGGCAACCATCTCCGCCGGCGCCCCTGCATCGGTTACAACCATGTCAATCATTTCCAAACCGCAAAGCGGGCACATGGATTTGCGGCCGAACTTGGTATGGTCAATGCAAAAAATTACAGTCTGCGCAGCGCGTATCATCGCGTGCTGTATCTCAATAAGCAACGCATGCGAATTGGTTATCCCATCCAATGTCAGACCACCAGCCCCCATTATTGCCACGTCAGCGTGAACATCTGAAAATGTCTTTACTGCAAGCGGCCCAACCAGCACTCCCAGTCGCGGATACAACACGCCGCCGCTAACCACCGTCTCCACACGGTTGGCCGACAAAAACAAATTCGCCACAGGCAGCGAGTTTGTAATTATCTGCGGGCTTTTATCTTCCAAATGTTTGGCAACGTGGAAAACGGTCGTGCCGGCATCCAAAATCAAGCTCTGATTCGGCTTTATCAGCTCCGCGCACGCCCGCCCTATGGCCTCCTTTTCCGCCGCCTGATGCAAATCCCGCGCCGCAAAGGTAAATTCATCGGAGCGCGGATTCACAATTCGCCCCCCGCCATGTGTTCGCCGGATGTTTCCGCCGGCTTCCAATGCAGTCAAATCCCGCCTCACTGTGGAAATGGAAGCCCCCACCTGCCGGGCCAATTCCTCCAATGACGCAAATTCAACCTCATTGAGGTATTGCTCAATCCGCTTCCGCCGTTCTTCCGCCTGCATCAAAGCCATTTTTGAAAGATTTTGGCAGATTTTGGTAAATTGTGAATTTTTTTGCAAGATTTTATTTGACTTCCTTTCAGATTTTTGCAAAATTCACTCATTGTTATGGTTGCAACCGCTCCAGTTCATAGATCGGTTGTCGAACATCTAGTTCGGCAGACTGTGTATCAGCGGCTGGGATTGCCATTGCCACGGGTGGCGCGAGCGCCTAATCCGCTTGTGGTGAATGTCAGCGCGCGGCACTGCCATTTGACGCAGGAGGCGGTGGATATTCTTTTTGGCAAAGGGCATCAATTGACGGTGCACAAGTGGCTTTATCAGGAAGGGCAGTTTGCCGCCAAGGAAACAGTAACTCTGATTGGACCGCGCAGCCGGGTAATCTCCAATCTGCGAATTCTCGGTCCGTGCCGAAGCCTCAACCAAGTTGAGCTGGCCTACACAGATGGCATCTCGCTTGGATTTGATCTGCCGCTGCGGTTGTCTGGAAACATCAAAGGCACGCCCGGGGCAATGTTGATGGGGCCGGCCGGTTTTTTTGAGATGAAAGAAGGGGTGATTCGGGCCTTGAGGCACGTGCACATGCATCCCGATGACGCCGCGTTTTACGGCGTCAAATCCGGTGACGAGATGCGTCTGAAAATAGGCGGGCCGTGTGCGATTGTGCTGGAAAAAATGTTGGTGCGCGTTGATCCGAGTTTCCGGCTGGAGGTGCACATAGACACCGACGAGGGCAACGCCTGCGACCTGCGCCCGGATACGCCGTGCGAGTTGTTAAAATAATGATTTTTCAATGTAATTCCGCGAAACTTAAACCAACAAATCAAAGGCAAATATGAGCGAAGCAATAGGCATGATAGAAACAAAAGGTTACGTTGGGGCGGTTGAGGCCAGCGACGCAATGGTCAAGGCTGCCAACGTGGCGCTGGTCCGCACCATTCCAATTGGCGGCGGCCTCATCACCGTATTATGCAAGGGCGATGTGGGCAGCGTCAAAGCGGCAGTGGACGCCGGCTCAAAAGCGGCAGGCAAAGTGGGCGAGTTGATAAGCTCGCACATTATCGCCCGCCCGCATGAAGACCTGTTGAAGGCTTTCGTGGGCGAGCAGGCCAAAAACAAGTAACCAGACCACGCCCCAAACAGTAAGCAACAATCAACCACAAAAGGCTTATGGTACAACAAGCAATTGGCATGATCGAAACAAAGGGGCTTTGCGCCCTTATGGAAGCGTGCGATGCGGCGCTGAAGGCTGCAAACGTCCAGCTCGTCGGTTGGGAAAAAATCGGCAGCGGCTACGTTACCGGCTTTTTCCGCGGCGATGTGGCGGCGGTAAAAGCGGCGACTGATGCCGGCGCGGCGGCTGCCGCGCAGGTCGGTTCCGTCATTGCCGTGCAGGTCATTCCGCGTCCGCACGAGGGACTTTCCGGACTGGGCCGCTGGCTCCAGTAGGCATGGCTGCTAAAGCAGGCAACGCTGCCTCCGTCAGCCGGAGGAATTTGCCATGAAAATATTGGTGGCCAACATCGGCTCGACCTCGCTCAAGTGGCGCCTGTTTGATTTCAGCGGCGGCCAGGAACGGCTGTTGCACAAGGGCGGCTTCGAGCGCGTTTCCGATTACCCGAAGGCCATCGAGGATTGCCTCTCGCAACTACAACAAGCGGGACACATTCGCAGCGAGAGCGATCTTGCCGCCGTCGGATTCAAGACGGTTCTGGCCAAGGGCATTACAGGCTGCGTGCGACTGGATGAAACCGTGCTGAAGGCCATGGAAGCACTCAACCCGGTGGCGCCGGCGCACAACCCGCCTTACATTGCAGGCATCCGGCTTTTCGCTCAACGGATGCCAAAAGTGCCCCTGGTTGGTCTGTTTGAAACCGCCTTTTACCAATACGCGCCCGAGGCAGCGATGCGTTACGCAGTGCCGGAATCGTGGCATGAGCTTGGCGTGCGCCGTTACGGTTTTCACGGCGCCAGCCACAAGTTCATCGCCGAGCGGTCGGCGGAGTTGCTCGGTCGCCAGGATGTCGCTGAGCGCGCCCGCCTGCTTTATACAAACAACGGCGCAACGCCAGTTGGCAGCCCGCCATTGCGCGTGATTTCATGCCACCTTGGCGGCAGTTCCTCGATAACCGGCATTCTAAATGGCGTTGCCATCGGCAACAGCCTCGGCATGAGCCCGCAATCCGGCCTGCCTCACAACAACCGCGTGGGCGATTTGGACTCCTTTGCACTGCCCTACGTCCTGCGCGTTACCGGCATGAGCCTTGAAGAAGCCGAACGCCAGTTGTGCAAGGAATCTGGCCTCAAGGGTCTCAGTGGCGGCAGCCAGGACGTGCGCGACATCGTCGCGCGCGCATCCCAGGGCGACAAACGCGCGCAACTTGCGCTGGACGTGTTTGTCCACCAAATCCGGCACTGGATCGGGGCGTATTTTGCGCAACTAAACGGCGCTGACGCGCTGGTGTTCACCGCCGGCATAGGCGAAAACCAGCCTGGTCTGCGTGAGGCGGTGTGCGCCAATCTCGATCAACTTGGCATTGTGCTGGATGCGCAGCGCAACCAGCAGGCGATGGGACGGGAGGCAGTCATCAGCGCGGACAACTCGCGTATCAGGGTGCTTGTCATACCAACCAACGAAGAGCTGGTTGTGGCGCGCGAAACAAAACGGCTTCTGGAAAAGCATGGATTCTGACATTGATGACGCAACGGATTTCAATTTGTTTAAGTTTGTTAAAATTGGTTATTGATTAAAAAGTTATGGCACAACAAGCGATAGGAATGATTGAAACGCGCGGCCTTGTGGCGCTGGTGGAGGGAACCGACGCCATGTTAAAGGCCGCCAATGTTGAACTGGCGGGACCCGTGATGCAGGTTGGCAACGCCCTCGTCACCGCGGTGGTGGTTGGCGATGTCGCCGCCGTCAAGGCCGCGACCGATGCCGGCGCGCAGGCCATCAAGGCCATCAAGGGCGAGCTGGTGAGCGTGCATGTCATCGCGCGTCCGCATCAGGATGTGGAAGCGGTGCTGCCGAAGAAACCCGCCGCCAAATAAGTCTGTCCCTGCGGGCCGGAGCTGATTGGCTGGTTGCGCTGCGCGCGCCAGCCTTTGCCGGACTGCCGGGCGGAAAGGATGAGCCATGTTTCTGGCCAAAGTTGAAGGCGTGGTGGTTGCCACAAAGAAGGACTCCGCCATGGAGGGCCGCAAACTGCTGTTGTTGCGACCGCAATTGGTGGATGAGAAGAACCCAGCCACATTCCGCCCCGGCGCAAACACAATCGTCGCAGTGGATGGCGTGGGGGCTGGCGTGGGCGAACTTGTAATGTTCACCCAGGGCAGCTCGGCGCGTCTGGCCAAGGGAATGAAAGACGCGCCGGTTGATGCGGTAATCATAGGAATCGTGGACACAGTGGATGTCCTGGGCAAACAAATCTATACATCGCGCACACAGTCTTGAACAAAATCCGGCCGGCAGTGTGCCGGCCGAAACTTGTCAACCCGGAGGTTTGAATCATGAGCATGCAAGTCAATGAAACGCTGATTCGGGAAGTAGTAGCGGAAGTCCTGGGCCGGCTCGGCCAGGGGCCTGCCCCGGTGTCCGCGGCGAAAACAACCGCCGCGCCGGCTGCCACATCTTCGCCCCGCCGCAGCGGCAAAAAGTACGGTGTGTTTCAAGACGCCAACGAGGCCTGTGAAGCCGCCCAAGCCGCCTTCGAGCAGCTTTCAGCCAAAGGCGTTGCCGGACGGCGGAAGGTGGTCGAAATTGTAAAAGAGATTTGCTACAGCAGGGCCGTAGAGTGGGGAAAGCTGGAGCTGGACGAGACCAAAATAGGGCGGCTGGACCACAAGATTGAAAAGCTCAAGGGCCTGCGGGCTGTGCCGGGCGTTGAGTTCTTGCAACCCAACGGCATGAGCGGCGACCACGGCATTACGCTCGAAGAATATGCGCCATTTGGCGTCATCGGCGCAGTGACACCGAGCACACATTCAATCCCGACAATGGCCTGCAACATAATCAGCATGGTCGCCGCCGGCAACGCCATTGTCTTTAATGCCCATCCAGGAGCCTACAAGTGTGCCGTAACCGCCGCCCGCGTTTTCAATGAGGCCATTGAACATGAGTTGGGGATTGAAAATCTGGCCTGCATCATTGAACCGCCAACCCTCGAATCCTTTGCTGCGATTTCGAAGAATGAGCGCGTCAGGATTTTGTGTGTCACCGGCGGTCCGGGCGTTGTGAAGGCCGCCATGTCAAGCGGCAAACGGGCCATTTGCGCCGGGCCGGGCAACCCGCCGGTGCTGGTTGACGGCACAAGCTGCCTCGACAGGGCCGCCGCCAGCGTTGTTTTGGGCGCCGCCTACGACAACAACCTGCTCTGCATCGGCGAAAAAGAGGTATTCGTGCTGGAGAGTGTCTTCGACAAATTCATGGCCGCCCTGGAGAAAAACGGTGGATTCCGCCTCAAGGATTCACAGGTTGAAAAACTTGCCAAGGCCGCTTTTGTATTTCCGCCCGGCCAGGGGGCGGGCTGCGCGCAGCCTGTGGTTAATCGCAACTTAATTGGCCGCGACCCGGCGGTGCTTGCGCAGGAGGCCGGCGTGAACATACCGGCAGGGACGCAACTTTTGTTTGCCGAAACGCATGCCGAACATCTGTTCGTTGAAGAGGAGCAGATGATGCCGTTCCTCCCAATAGTGCGCGTCAAATCAGTCGAGGAAGGCATCGAGGCAGCCAGAAAAGCCGAGCGCGGCTACAAACATTCCGCCATGATTCATTCACACGATGTCGGGAACATGACGGCGATGGCAAAGGCTCTGGACACAACATTGTTTGTGAAGAACGGGCCGTGCATCGCCGGTCTTGGCAACGGCGGCGAGGGCTATTCCAACTTCAGCATCGCCACGACCACCGGCGAGGGCATTTGCAATCCAAAAACATTCACCCGCGTGCGCCGGTGCGTGATGGTGGACAAATTGCGAATCTTTTAACTAAAGCAGTTCTAACCGGCGCCGGTTTATCAAGATATGTTGCTGGCAAGAGTTGAAGGCAGCGTGATTGCGACGAGAAAACATCCCAGTCTTGAGGGATGGCGGCTGATCATTTGCCAGCCAATCAGCGCAACCGGCGCGCCTGAAGGACCGCCGCAAGTTGCCATTGACCCGTATGGCGCCGGACTGCACCAGAGGGTGATAATTTCCTCCGACGGCCTTGGAACGCGCAAGATTGTAAATGACGAAAAAAGTCCGGCGCGCTGGATGATTATTGGAATCGTGGATGAACCGGAAACCACTGCTGTGGCATGAGAATGGGCAAGGTCATCGGCCGGGTTACTTTGAGCGTGGCGCTTGAATCAGTCGCCGGCGCGCGCTGGTTGATTGTGTCGCCTTACAATCGCGAGCACATTCAAACAGGACGCCAGCCGCCGGAAGGCATGGGCAAGGACCCAAGTCTTGTGGTCTATGACTCCCTTGGCGGGGATGTCGGCCAGACAATAGGCTTTGTTGAGGGGCGCGAGGCGGCAATGCCATTCGACGAGCCAACGCCCGTTGACGCCTACTGTGCCGTCCTGGTGGATGAAGTGTTTTACAATCCGCTCAAATCCTGAGCGGCGAGGATTTGAATTTGAATTATGAGCAAAGTCATCAGTTTGCGTGATGTGGAAGAAATGGTGCGCAAAGGCGAAGACGTTTTCGCGTTAACCGCCGATGCCATTCTCACTCCTTCAGCCCGCGATTTTTTGCGTGATCTAGAGGCTGGAGGCGGCCGGCGCCAGCCTTCCATCAAACCAGCTTCCACAATCCATCCAGCCAGCCAGCCTGCACAGGCCGCGCCGGCATCAGCCCCTGCGCGCACGCCAACTTCCAAAAGTCCAAAAGCCGAATTGGAAGCGTTCTTTAATTCGCCGGAGATTCACGCGCTCAAGGAGCGGATTTGCGACATCGGCCGCCGCCTCTGGGAGCGCAACTATGTGGATGGCAACGGCGGCAACATCGGCATCAAAGTCGCCTCTGATTTGGTGCTCTGCACGCCCACGCTGGTATCAAAGGGCTTCATGAAGCCGTCGGACATGTGCCTTGTTGACATGGAAGGCAACCAGCTCTGCGGCACAAAAAAGCGCACCAGCGAAATCTTGATGCATTTGCAAATAATGAAAAAGCAGCCGAAGGCCGTTGCCACCGTGCATTGTCATCCGCCGCATGCAACCGCTTTCGCCGTCGCAGGCATCGAGCCGCCCACATGCATGATCCCTGAAATTGAAGTCATGATTGGCGTGGTGCCGGTGGCACCGTACCGGACTCCTGGAACCCTTGAGATGGGGCAGTTGGTGGCCGAGTTGGCAGACAAACACAACACCATACTCATGGGCAACCACGGGGCTGTCTCCTGGAGCCATGTTGATGTGGAAGACGCCTACTTCAAGATGGAAATCCTCGAAGCCTACTGCCACACCGTTGTGGTGGCCACGATGCTTGGCGTGCCGCTCAAGACAATGAGCCCGGCGCAGTTGCAGGATTTGCTTCGCATCAAACAGGGCCTTGGCATCCCTGACCCGCGCTTCGGCCTTAAAGAGTGCGAGCTGTGCGATAATTCTGAATGGCGCCCCGGTGTAGTCTGCGCCGTTCAGCCCGGCGACAGCCAGTCCAGTTCAGCCGGCTTTGACCCGCAGGCCGAGGCGCTTGTGCAGGCAATCACTGACCAGATAATGAGCAAGGCCAAAGGCTGAGCCGCCGTCCGCCGGAACGCACCACTTTAATCACCCTGCCCGGCCGGCCGTTGCTCTTGAGCCGATGCGTGCGCGCTCTTTTCCCATTCAACAAATTGCCGGCTGAGTTCCTCCCACTTTTTGCGCGGTGGCCGCGGGCCTTTGACCCATTGGACCTGCCTGCCACGCCAGATTGAATAAATTGCAGGGACAATCTCCAGAGTAAGTATGCTTGAAGTTATCAGCCCGCCAATCATTGGAGCTGCGATCCGCTGGATGGCTTCAGCGCCCGCCCCATGCGCCCACAACGCAGGTAGCAATCCGAGCGTTACCATGGCCACAGTCATGAGCTTCGGACGGACCCGCTGCACCGCGCCGTAAGTAATGGCCTCAAACAAATCATGCTGTGTATTCATCCGGCCCGCCCTTTGATACGCATGAAAGGCCTCGTCCAGATAAATTATCATTACAGTCCCGGTTTGCGCGGCGAGGCCGGCGAGGGCGATGATACCGACCCACACCGCAATGCTCATGTTGTAGCCCAGCAAATACAACAACCAGATGCTTCCGGTCATGGCAAATGGTATGGACAACAGAATGATCAGCGTCTCCGTTACATTTCTGAAGTTCAAATACAGCAACACGAATATCAGGGCCAGTGTCACCGGCACAACCACCTTGAGACGCTCCCGCACACGGAGCATGTGTTCATATTGCCCTGACCATTCCAGCCGGTAACCGGCCGGAAGAAGACCCGATTTTTCGATTTTCTCAGCAACCGCCCTTTTGGCTTCCTCAACATAGCCGCCTATGTCGCGTCCGGCTATGTCAACGTAAACCCAGCCTGTCAGCGCCCCATCTTCATTTCGTATCACAGGCGGCCCGGTTGTGATTTGAATGTCCGCCAGTTGTCCGAGCGGTATTTGCAACGCCTGCTTCTGAATCGCGCCAGCCGCTGCTTTCATTTCTCCAGCGCCATCCGGCGCCGCATCCATCGCGTCGCCCTGCACTCCTGCCGGAACCAAAACGTGCCTGAGCTTTTCGATGTCATCCCGCAGCTCCCGGCTGTAGCGCACATTGATGGAATAACGCTCGCGTCCCTCGATGGTGCGCTCTAAAGCCATTCCGCCTATCGCCGTCTCCACGAGCATCAACACATCTTCAACATTCAAACCATATCGCGCTATTGCTTCGCGTCTTGGCACTATATCGAGGTAATAACCGCCTAGTGTGCGCTCGGCATACACGCTGCGGGTTCCAGGCACTTCACGCAGCACCGATTCAAGCCTCTCACACAGTTTGCCGATTTGTTCAAGGTCAGGTCCGAATACCTTGATGCCAATCGGAGTGCGAATGCCTGTTGTAAGCATGTCTATGCGGGCTTTTATCGGCATTGTCCAGGCGTTGACCTGCCCCGGTATTTGCAGCGCTTCGTCCATTTCCTGCACAAGTTCATCCCAACTGATCGGGCGGTTTTCCGGCCATACTTTGCCCAGCCATTTCTTTGCCCATTCAGGCGCCCATGCCGAATACCATCGCTGTTGGTGGACCTTCCGCCACTGGCTCTCCGGACGCAACTGGACCACTGTCTCGAACATCTCCATCGGCGCAGGGTCAGTGGCCGTTTCAGAGCGGCCGGCCTTTCCGTGGACGGTCAGCACCTCCGGAAACTGTTTCAGAATGCGGTCCTGGATTTGAAGCAGGCGCGTTGCTTCGCTGATGGAAACAGTCGGCAGCGTTGTCGGCATGTATAAAATGGTGCCCTCGTTGAGCGGCGGCATGAATTCTGAACCCAGCCTTTTGTATATTGGGACCGCGGATGCCACTGCGGCAATTGCTATGGCAATGGACAAAAACCGCCGCCTCATCAACATGCTTACCCACGGATAGTACAGCCTGTGCAAAATGCGGCTGATGGGGTGTTTGTGCTCCGGAACCACCTTCAAGCCGGTCATCAACACAATCAATGCGGGTCCGATTGTAACGCTGAGAAAAGCCGCCCATGCCATTGTAAATGTCTTGGTGAACGCCAGCGGCTTGAACAGGCGGCCTTCCTGCGACTCCAGCGTGAACACCGGCATGAAACTCACCGTTATTACCAGCAGCGCGAAAAACAACGGTTTGCCAAGCTGTTTGCATGCCTGAATGATTATCTCCTGTCGCTGTTTCCGGCCAAGCCCGGGCGGCGCGTGTTCGAGCCGTTTGTGAACATTTTCCACCATCACCACCGCCTCGTCGCAAATCGCACCTATTGCAATGGCTATTCCGGCAAGGGACATTATGTTTGCCGTCAGCCCCATGTAGTACATCGGAATGAAAGCCAGCGCCACGGCTATTGGAAGCGTGATAATCGCGCGCAACGACCCGCCCAAATCCAGCAGGAACACAATCACAACCAGCAACACTATGATGGACTCCTCGATCAGCGTCCGGGTAAGTGTCTTGATCGAACGATGTATCAAGTCCGACCGGTCGTAAGTTGTCACTATTTCAACCCCTTCGGGCAACGATGGCTTGACCTCGGCCAGCTTCTTTTTAATCCGCTCAATGACTTGCAGCACGTTTTGCCCGAATCGAACCACCACAATGCCGCCCACCGTTTCGCCTTCTCCATTGAAATCGCCTGCTCCGCGCCGCATTTCCGGCCCCAGCGTGATGTTCCGCGCCACGTCCCGGAGCAGTATCGGAGCGCCGTTTTCATTGGCGCCCACGGCAACAAGGCGCAAATCTTCAACCGACTGGATATAGCCGCGGCCGCGCACAAGATAGCTGGTTCCAAACCGCTCCAATTCACGGCCGCCAACGTCATTGTTGGCGCTGCGGATGGCTGCTATGACGCGGGTGATTGGAATGTTGTAGGCAAGCAGTTTATCCGGGTCCAACTCCACCTGGTATTGTTTTTGAAACCCGCCAAATGACGCCACCTCGGCAACACCATCCACACTCTGTATCCAATAACGCAAATGCCAGTCCTGAAATGAACGCAGATTGGCCAGATCATTTTTGCCGCTTTTGTCCACCAACGCGTACTGGAAGCCCCATCCCACGCCGGTTGCGTCCGGTCCTAAAACAGGCGTCACGCCCGGTGGCAGGCTGCCGGCCAGTCCTTGCATGTACTCAAGCACGCGCGAGCGCGCCCAGTAAATGTCGGTGCCATCATCAAAAATTGCATAAACAAACGAATAACCGAAGAATGAATAGCCGCGCACCACCTTGACCTTTGGCGCGGAAATCAGCTTGGTTACAATCGGATAGGTTATCTGGTCTTCAACAAGATTCGGGCTGCGGCCTTCCCATGATGTGAAAACAATCACCTGCACATCTGACAAATCCGGAAGCGCGTCCAGCGGCGTGTTGCGCATTGAATAGATTCCGCCAAGCGTCAACGCTCCGACCAGCATGAAAACCATGAACTTGTTGCGCGCGCTCCACTCGATGACGCGCTCAATCAGTGTATCCTTCCCCTGCTCATGCCCGGTTGTTTGCATTGTATCAGCCATAAAAAATCAAATCGCCCGGCTTCAGTGCTTGTGCGCTCCGGTCGTTTCCATGCCCGAGATGGCGGCCTTGAGCTGGCTTTCAGAATCCACAAGGAACAGTGCGCGCGTGACAACCCGCTCCCCCTCTTTCAATCCGGAAACAACCTCATAGTAATCATCGGTCTTGACGCCTGTCTTGACTTCGCGCGGCTCCAGGTGGCCGTCCTGCCCGTCCACAAACGCCACATACCTCTGGCCTGTGTCTATCAACGCGCTGGCAGGCACGCTGAGTTTTTCCCCAATCTTCAGCTCAAGCTCCACATCCGCCCACATCTCCGGCCCAAGCTCATGTCCGGGATTGTCCAGCTCCAGTCTGATTTGCCCGCGCCGTGTCTGCGCTTCTATGTGCGGATAGATGAACGTCACCTTGGCCGGATGGGATTTGTTGTTCAAGTATGGGAATTTGACGACGCCATCCTGGCCGATGGTAATCAGCGGCATGTCAAACTCAAAAACATAAGCCCTCACCCATAGATGCGAAAGGTCCGCTATCTCAAAAAGGGGTTCACCTGACATGAATGCCTTCCCTTCAACTGCGTTTTTGACCAGCAGATGTCCGGAAACCGGCGAGCGAAACAGCAGTTCCGCGCTGGCCTTTCCGCGACGCTCCAGTTCCCTGATTTCATTGTCACCGACCTCAAACAACGCCAGCCGCAGCCGAGCCGATTCAAGCATCGCCATGACCGAATCCCGCATGCTTTCTGATGCATTGTCCTTCAATTGCGCCGCGCTGCGCAACGCGATCAGGTACTCGTTTTCAGCCGAGTACAGCTCCGGACTGTACACGGTGAACAGAGGCTGGTCCTTTTCAACCGGAGCGCCTGTAAAGTTTACATGCAATTGCCGCACCCAGCCCGCAAATCGCGGCGCAATTTTGGCGTAGCGCCTCTCATCATGCTCAAGTCGCGCAGCCGTCCGCAAAACCCGGCTGAGATTACGCCGCTCCACCACATCAGTCTTGAGACCTATCAACTGCCGTTTCTCCGGAGACAGCGCGATTGGAATCCGGCCATGAAGTGCGCCGCCTGTGGCTTCATGTTTGTCTGGAACCGTCGCCTCCGAATCCTTTATTTCAACCAATTTCATGTTGCAGATCGGGCAGTCGCCAGGCCGGTCGCTGACATACGTCGGGTGCATCGGACAGTGGTATTTCCGCTTTCCAGGCGTCGAATGCGCCGCATCTGATGGTCCGCCTCTTTTGCAGCCCCCCGCCATTACTCCGGTCAGCACAATGGCCATGGCCATGACCATAAGTCCAACCAGCATGGGCCGCGTTTTGGTGTTGTATCTTTTCATAATTTTCATGGGCAATTTCATTTTTGCTGAATCTGTTTTGATGGCGCCGGATTTGCAGGCACGCCAAGCACGGGCGCACCGGCTGGCTGTATCCCGCCTGTGAGCAAGGAAAGCTCCGCCAGAGCAAGCTCGCGGCGAGTCATCGCATCCACCTCGGCAAGTTGAAATTCCAAAAATGAACGCTGCGCATCCAGCAGGTTGATGAAATCTGTCCTGCCAGTGCTGTAAGCTGCACGGGCAATTTCCAGCGCCTGCCTTGCCTTGGGCAGCAAAACGCTTCTTAGCAGCTCCAGATTCCGCGCCGCCTCGCGACAGGTGAATGATTTTTCGGCAACCTCAACCGCCAACTGGATTTGCTCCGCTGACAACCGCGCCTGAGCCGCGCTTTTTCGCGCCTGGGCTGCGGCAATTTCCGCCGCGATTTTATCCCGCCATATCGGCAGCGTAACACCAATGCTCGGACGCCACATCACCGGCGCCGCCTTGAAGTCAGCTTCAATTCCAGCATCGAAGTCCGGCAGCCGGCTCTGCCGCGCCAGTTTGATTCCACTTTCAGCCATCCGCACCTCCGCCTCCATCTGTCGAAGCCGCGGATTGCGCTCCATCGCAATGGCAAGCATCCGGTCGGCGCTTGCCTCCAGAGGTGTGGACTCTAATTTCGCCGGTAGCGGCGGGTCTTGCTGATCGGCCTTAAGTCCAAGCGCCGCCTTCAACTGTGCCAGCAGCGGCTTGCGCGAGTCCTCAACATTTTCTATTTCGGTGCGCAATCGTTCCTGCTCGATCTGCGCCCTCAACACATCCTGCAATGTGGCGCGTCCAGCCTCGGTTTGCGAACGGGCTGCTTGCTCGAACTCGCCTAAGAGCAGCAATGTTTCCCGATGAATCCGCAGCCGCTCCTCCAGAAAGTGCAGTTGGTAATATGCCCGTTTTATCGCATAGGCGGTTTGAAGCACCGCCGACTCAAAAACGTAGTATCTTGCCTGGCTCTCGGCTGACACAACATCTGCGCGTATCCGCAATTTTTTTACCCATGGCACTTCAGACATCAGTCCTGGCATGACAGTGCGGACTATGTCCTGGATATCCAGCTCCAACGTCAAACGAGGATCGGGCAGCGACCGCTCCAATGTAATACGTTCAACCGCCTCCGCATAATCGTAGTAGGCGGCTTCAACCCGTGGTTGGTTCAACATCCCGAAAACAAGCAGGTCCGCCAGCGTTGAGTTTGTATCCAGTCGCGGCAACTGCCGTTCGCCCACTTCCGGCCGATACCGCTGCCGCACCGTTTGCAAATCCTCGCGCGCAGCAAGCTCGCTGCGTGTCGGCAAACCTTTGCAACCCGCCATCATCAACAACCCGGCCCCCAGTACGCCATTCAGGGCGATGCCTGTAATTGAAAGTTTCATGTTTCCTATTAAAATTTTCATTCGTCGAAAAAATTCCTTTAACAAACAGCTTCAAACAAACACTGCCTCCCGTGGGTGGGCGCAGCCCTGTGGAAATCGCGCTGTAAAAAGGCACACTGCGCCCCATCAGGGCACACGTCACCTGGAATTGGAAACAATCAGAGTTGGTAACGGCAATCCATCTTGAACAATGGAGCCGGAACTGCCGCAATGGAATGCGGCGGATGGAAGTCGCCTTTGCTGTCGAAAGGCTTTGAAACAAATTCAGTGGACTCTACAGGCCGCGCAACAGCCATGCCATCTTGATGGGCGGTGTTGGCGGTCGCCTGCAGCGGCTCGGAGTTTCGCGATGGCTGCCCGCCATCCTCCATGCATGCGCAATGGCCGCCGCAACCGCAGGAAACATCGGAATCACAATCAGACGACACGCCGCTGGCGCAGGCCACCGGCGCGTTGCCAGTGGCAAGATTAAAATCCAGCGCGAGCATTGCCGGCGCAACCGCCAGCAGCAAACTTAATACGATGCTCACGCCTGTTTTCATGGCATTTCAATTGCCGGCTCGCAGCCGGCTCAAAAACATCCAGAGCGCAGACGCTTTACTTCTTCTGCGCATCGGCGATCTTCTTCATGTACTTGGCCGGATCCTTTTTGAAATCCTTCAGACAGCCCTTGCAGCAGAGTTTGATTTCCTGCCCCTCATGCACAAACGTGTATGCCTCGCCCATCTCGCCAAGTTTCTCGCCGGATACCACACAGGTCTTCAGCGGATACGGCTTGGGCTTCGCAGCATCGGCCGCCTGCAAACCAGCCGCCGCCAACAGCAACGCCGTCGCCATTCCCGCCACCATCATTTTCATGCTTTTCATAATCTTTGCTCCTTCCCGCCTGTTCCTTCGATTTAACCTAGCATTTTGATAATTAATGTCAATAATTTATTCAATTGCATTTTCTTTTGAGTTAACGCCGGCCAAACACATCCTCCAATCTGGCACCGCCGCCGGTTTTTTTCCCTCGCTTTTTCTCCCGCCATCATCCATGTAAGACTCCCGGCATGACGAAAACAACCGATATCAGGGTTCGGAAAGCGGAGGTGTATTTTCTGCCGGTGCAAACACGCGTCCCGCTCAAGTTCGGCCCTGAGACATTGACTGAAGTTACATTGGCTCGCGTTCATGTGCGCGTGGAATCCCGCAATGGCAATTCGGCCGATGGCTGGGGCGAAACGCCATTGAGCGTTCAATGGGTATGGCCCGGACTGCTGCCGTATGCCTCGCGGCTCAAAGCTCTGCAGGAGTTCACCTGCCGGCTTGCAAAGGCGTGGGTTGAGTTCAGCGCCCAGGGGCATCCCATTGAGATCGGATATGATTTCCTGTCGCAGGTGGTGTCCCCGTTGCAAAAGCAATTTCCAAAAGTTCACGGCGAATCGCTGCCACGGCTGGCGGCGCTGGTTTGCAATTCCGCGTTTGATCTGGCCATCCACGATGCCTTCGGCCAGTTGCTGGGCAAGCCAGTTTATCAAACCTATAATTCGGAGCTGATGAATCGCGACTTGTCCGACTTTTTGGAGCCGGCAACCGGGAGCAAAATCTCTTTTCGCGGGCGTTACCCCGCAAATTACCTCGTCGCAAATCCACCGACACGATTGCGCGCATGGCATCTGGTGGGCGGCCTGGACAAGCTGGCCGACTCCGAACTGACAGGCATGGAGCCTGATGACGGTTACCCGGTATTGCTGCCGGATTGGATTCAGCGCGACGGCCTTAAATGCCTGAAAATCAAATTGCGCGGCAACGACCCAGCCTGGGACTACCAGCGCCTTGTTGCTGTCGGCCAGATTGCCGCCTGCCACCACGTGGACTGGCTGTCGGCGGATTTCAACTGCACGGTTACAGACCCGCAGTATGTGAACGACATCCTGGACCGGCTCCGCGATGAACATCCGCAATTATACGGTATGCTGCTCTACGTGGAACAACCGTTTCCTTATGAGCTTGAGCAAAACCAGTTGGATGTCCACAGCGTTTCCGCCCGCAAACCGCTGTTTTTGGATGAAAGCGCCCACGACTGGCGGTTGGTCCGGCTCGGACGCGAGCTTGGCTGGAGCGGCGTGGCGCTCAAGACATGCAAGACACAAACCGGCGCATTATTGAGCGCCTGCTGGGCAAAGGCGCACGGCATGGCTTTGATGGTTCAGGATTTGACCAACCCAATGCTCGCGCAAATACCGCATGTCCAGCTTGCGGCTTATGTCGGCACAATCATGGGCGTTGAAACAAACGGCATGCAGTTTTATCCGGAAGCATCGCGTCCGGAGGCTGAGGTTCATCCCGGCCTTTACGAACGCCGCCAGGGTTGCGTTGACCTTTCAACCATTTCCGGCCCGGGCTTCGGCTATCGCTTGAATGAAATCAAGCGCCGCCTGCCTGAGCCGGTTATAGTAGAAGGGAGTTGACTGCTCCGCTTTACTAATCGCTCTTGCCGTACTAACTTCCGAACAGATGCCGGATATTATTTTAAGCACGCTCAATGCGAAGTACATCCACGCCTCGCTCGGCCTGCGCTATTTGATGGCGAATCTGGGCCGGTTGCGCAGTCAGGCTGCTTTGATTGAATTCGACATCCACCATCGCCCATCCGATGTGGCCGAAGCGCTGCTTGCGCAAAATCCCAGGATCGTGGGTCTGGGGGTTTATATCTGGAATGCCGACGAAACAACCCGCCTTGTTGCGCTGTTGAAACAAATCCGACCGGATTTATTCATCATTCTGGGCGGACCGGAAGTCAGCTTCGAAACCGAAGGGCAACCGGTTGTCGCCATGGCCGATTGCGTCATCACAGGCGAAGCCGATTTGAAATTCGCCGATGTCTGCCGCGCCATGCTTGAAAATGGGCGGCCGCCGGCAAAAATCATGCCGGCGGAATTGCCCGATTTCAGTCAACTGGCACTGCCCTACGACGAATACACCGATGAGGATATCGCGCATCGCATGATTTATGTCGAGGCCTCGCGCGGTTGTCCGTTTTCATGCGAATTTTGCCTTTCATCGCTCGATGTTCCCGTAAGGCAAGCCCCGCTGACGGCGTTTCTGGAAGCCATGCAAAAACTGCTCGACCGCGGCGCCCGCCAGTTCAAGTTCGTTGACCGCACCTTCAACCTCGATTTGAAAACCAGCCGGGCAATACTGGAATTTTTCCTCCAGCGCCATCAACCCGGCCGTTTTTACCACTTTGAAATGATACCAGACCGCTTCCCGGAAAGCCTGCGCCAGTTGGCAGCCCAATTCCCGCCTGGAAGCCTGCAATTTGAAATCGGCTTTCAGACTTTCAACCCTCAAGTCGCAGCCCGCATCCAGCGCCGCCAGAACTTCGAGCGCGCGGAGGAAAACCTCCGGTTTATACGCAAGCATACCGGCGTGCACACTCACACCGACCTTATCGCCGGGTTGCCGGGGGAGGATTTGCAAAGCTTTGCAGCCGGATTTGACCGGCTGATTGCGTTGCAGCCCCATGAAATTCAAGTCGGCATACTCAAGCGCCTGCGCGGCACCCCAATTTCACGCCACACCGCCGAATGGAAAATGGTTTACAATCCACACCCGCCTTACGATGTGCTGCAAACCGGTCTCATAAGTTTTGAAGACATGCAGCGACTCAAACGTTTCGCGCGCTACTGGGACCTCGTGGGCAACAGCGGTAATTTCATCGAAACCATCACTCTCTTCTGGGAAAAAGCGCCCGGCGGCTCGCCTTTCGCCGCCTTTTGGAATTTCAGCAACTGGCTCCATGCCCGCACCGGCCGCACCGACAGCATCGCCCTGCTCCGCCTTGTCCAATTCGTCTTTGATTACCTCACCTCAGTGGCCGGACACGAGCCACAGCGCGTCGCCGAAACCCTCTGGCGCGATTACCGGCGCGGCGGACGCCGCGACTGTCCCCCTTTCCTCCAGCCCTATTTGTCTGAAAACCGGACTCAGGCTCCCGTCGAAAAAGCCGCGCCCAAACTCAAACGCCAGCAACGGCATTGGAGTTGAAGCGTATTCTTTCCCGCGGCCATCAATACGCCGTTTCGGGAATCTTGAACTTGGGCGACTGGCTCAAAAACTGGAATGGATTCTTGAAAATAATTTTGTCAATCCACTCCGGCGAGTGCCCGCGCTTGCGCATTTCCAGCGCCGTGTAAGGAATTGAAAGCGGGATGCTCTCGCCCCAGTCGCATGCGCTGTTTATCCAGAGCCGCTCCCCGCCATGGCATTCGAGCATGTCAATCGCCCGCGACGGACTGCATTTCGAGCCGGGGTAAAGCGTCAAACCAGCCCAATAGCCGGCATCCAAAACCATCTTGATGGTGTGCTCCTCGACATGATCAATTATCACCCGCTCCGGTTTGATGCGCCCGTCGGCCTTCAATACATCAAGCGTCAGCCGCGTCCCCTTGTACTTGTCCTCAAGATGCGGCGTGTGCATCAAAATTAGCTGTTGATGCCGCGCCGCCAAATCAACATGCGCCTCCAACACCTTTAATTCATTACGGCTGTTTTTGTTCAGTCCTATTTCTCCAATCCCAAGCACATTGGGCCTGTCCAAAAATTGCGGGATAAGCTTGATTACCTCCATCGCAAAGGCCACGTTCTCGGATTCCTTCGGGTTGATGCACAGAAAACAATAATGCGGCAGATTGTATTTGGCAGCGCGCTTCGGCTCGTGCTCGGTAAGCTGCTGAAAGTAATCGTAAAAACCTTGCGGGCTTGACCGGTCAAAGCCGGCCCAAAACGCCGGCTCGCATACTGCCGCGCATCCGGCCGCGGTCATGGCGCGGTAATCATCCGTCACGCGGCTTACCATGTGTGCATGTGGCTCAATGTATCTCATATTCAACTCCTTTGGTCTGGGACATGAATTTTTTACTTAACAGGCGTGCCGGGCCATGCGCCGGTTGCCCCCTGCACCGTGGCAGCCGGTATCGGCTCGGTGGTTGGATCGCTGAAGGCCATCAACACACGCGCCGCCTTTTCCGGCTCGTTTGTCAAAAGTATCGGCAGGGCCTTGCGAAATGCGCTCAGGCGAAAATCCGCCTCACCCTCCGCGCGGTCAACTCTGTCCAGGAACGCGGCAATTTCTATCAACTTATGCCGTGCCTCCACGAAATACAAATCAAGAACTTGCTTGCGATTCATGCCCCCGATTAAAAACCTCCAACACCAAAATGCCAATCGAAATCATACTTTATTTCGTCCGGAAAATTTCCGCTGGCTTAATCCTGCGAACCCGGCTCATTCATGCCGCCCCTAACGGGGCTTGCGCATTAACCTTTGGCACGGTCTATAATCATGTCGTCTCTACGGGGCTGGCGGATTTTGCGGATCGCCGATAATGCAGGGTAATCCCGCAGGGATGACCTGTTTATGGAGATATCGCTCAAAACACTTTTCAAACTCCGTAGGGGTAACATGTTTTCGTCGCCCCCATCGTAAGCCAGCGCCTGCAATTTGGCGCTTAGTCTTGTTGTCACTTTGCTTTTAATCCGCTATCCTTGGTTTATGCGAAACATGTTCATAGTGGCGCTGGCAGGAATGACCCTTGCAGCCATACCGGCACCGGCTGAGGTAATTCTGCTCAAAGATCAGGCCTCAGTCACCGGCCGCATCCTTGCCGAAAAAAAAGACCACATTTACGTTGACCTCGGCTTCACCGTGCTCGCCATCCCACGCCAGCAAATTGTCAAAATCCAAAAAACTGAACCTTCCCAGGGCCGCGGAGCCACGCCAACCGCTCCCGCCATTTCCGAAAACAAATCCGCCCTTTACGCCACCGCCTCAGGCAACCTGCCGGAGCGCACCGTGCGCGATCTGGTGCAGCAGCTTGGCGAAGGGGTTGTCCAAGTCCGCACGCCGGGCGGACTTGGCTCCGGATTCATAATCAACGAAGAGGGCTACCTCATCACCAACTTCCACGTCATCGAAGGCGAGACACAAATCGCCGTTGAAGTGTACCACCAAAAAGCCGGCCAGCTAGACCGCAAAACCTACAAACAGGTCAGGATTGTGGCCATGAACAAATTCGCGGACCTGGCCCTGCTAAAAATTGAGGACAAGGACGCCCCGAAATTCGTCCGCGTGCTTTTAGGCGATTCCGACGCCCTTGCAGTAGGCGAAAAGGTTTTTGCCATTGGCAGCCCGCTTGGACTGGAGCGGACCGTCACCGAGGGCATCGTCAGCACCAAGACACGCGAGCAACAAGGCATGCTCTACATACAGACCACCGCCCAGATCAACCCAGGCAACAGTGGCGGCCCGCTTTTCAACCTTAAAGGCGAAGTTGTCGGCGTTACCAATATGAAGATATTCGGCGAAGGCCTCGGCTTCGCCATCCCGGTTGAACAGGTCAAATATCTCCTGAACCATCGGGACGCCTTCAGCTACGACAACGAGAATCCCAACAATCCGTTCAGATACCTCGATCCCCCAACCAAGCTCCAACGGATTGCTGACTGATTACCTGCTGCTGGTTTTTACAGAATTAACCCGAAAAACTAAGTTGAAGTGGTTTTAATCCTGGTCGGAGTTGAGGGACTCAATTTGACAGACTCCAGTTTGGGTTGTCGGAATCCAACTTCTTCGCAGTTGGATTTGGCCAGCGCAAGATAGCTTCCCGTAACGACTTGCGCCGTTCCAGCCCGTCCCACACAAGAATAAATGTAGCCGCCGGCGTGAGCCGGCGGAAATTCTTTCACTAATCCCGTAGCCGCCATCGTAAGATGGCGGGCAATCCTGCCCATGCCCTTCAATTTATGTGCTCTTTTGTGTTGGCTACAGGGCTTTTATTGAGTAGGTTTGAGCAAGTTAACGAATCGTCAACGTAACCGGCACCGGTTGAGCGGTGTCTTAGAAAGATATATGAGAAAATATTTTGCATTTTGCGCCCTGGCAACAGGACTCGCCTTCACCATCAACGCCGCAACGCCACCACCAGAGAAATTGCTGCCGGCCGATACATTGGCCGTCATAACCGTGCCTGATTACACAAAAGCGGTTCAATGGTCGGAAAAATCCGCCAGCACGCTCTTCTGGAAGGACCCGGCCATGAAGCCGTTCAAGGACAAATTCATCAACAAGTTCAACAAGGATATCGTTGCGCCTCTCGAAAAGGAGCTGGGCATCAAGTTCTCCGATTACACCGGCCTTGCCGAGGGCCAAATCACATTCGCAATCGTCAAGGATGATTGGGAAGGCAAATCAGATGTTTTGCCGGGCTGGGTGGTTATTCTGGATTCTGGCTCGAAAAGCGAACAGTTAAAGAAGGTGTTTGGCGCGCTCAAGGCCAAATGGGTGGATTCGGGCAAGCAGATTAAGACGGAAAAAATCCGCGATGTTGAGTTCACCACTCTAGTCGTGATGAGCGAGGATGTCAGGCGCGTGTTTGAAAAGGTGTTCCCCGACCCAAGCGAGGGCTGGGAATCACTGGACGGCCCAAAGAAGAAACGGCCCAACACAAAAATTGAAATAATGGCCGGCCAGTCAGGTTCGTTGTTCATGCTGAGCGGCTCCGCGAAGACGCTGCAAAAGGTCCTGAGCCTGCAGGCAGGCGGTGGTTCATCCACGCTGGCTGACAACCCGGTATTTCTGCAACCAAATGGGGCGCTGCTCCGCAACGCCCTCTCTTACGGCTGGGTGGACCTCAAAACATTAATCGGAATCGGACTCAAGGCGCTTGAAAAGGAACAGGGAAATCGCCCTCCCGGCCCCATGGGGATAACACCGGCAGTGCTTTTCCCCGCCCTTGGTATTGGGGGGTTGAAATGCGCCGCTTTCTCGGCTCAACCTGACCCCGAAGGGGTGATGTTCCAGATGTATTTGGGCGTGCCGGAAGCCGAGCGGAAGGGACTGGTCAAGATGTTCATCGCCGATGCCAAGGATTCAAGCCCGCCGCCTTTCGTGCCCGCCGATGTCACTAGATTCCAACGCTGGCGGTTGGATTGGCAAAAGGCCTGGACCACTCTTGAGGAAACCCTCAACAGCATCAACCCGCAGTTGCTCAATGCCATGACCTTTTTCACCGCAGCCATTAAACAAAACAATCCGGACTTTGACCTTCGCAAGAACTTCATTGATAACCTCGGCGATGACATGATTTCTTTTGACCGCGCACCACGCGGCCCGACTCTGAAGGATTTGAACGAGCAGCCTTCGCTCTATTTATTCGGCAGCCGCAATGGCGAACAGTTGCTGGCGTCTGTGCGCTCCCTCATGGCCATTGTCCCTCAAGGAGGAGGCGGTGGACGTCCCGGTGGCGGCTTGAAATTCAAGGAACGTGAGTTCCAGGGCCGCACCATTTACAGCATTCCGCTGCCCGGCGGCATGGGGCGGCCGCGGCGTCCAGGCGATCCTGTGGACTCAGACAGGGAGCTGAGCCTGTGCGCAAGCGGCGGCTACATAGCAATCTCGTCAGACACCGCCATGCTTGAGGAATACCTGCGCAGCGCCGGCAGAGAGGGTAAAACACTGCGTTCGCTGCCCGGACTGGCTGCCGCTTCTGAAAAAGTCGGCGGCATGAACACCGGACTTTTCGGTTACAACGACGATGCACGGCAGGTAAAGGCATCGATTGAAATGGCAAAGAAAGACGGCAATTCAATCGCCGAACTTATCAGCCAAAGCCCGCTGGGCGGGCGTCTTGGCATGGAGGATGGAATCAAGGCGTTCAAGGAATGGTTCGATTTTTCACTGCTGCCGGACTGGGAGAAGATTTCAAAGTATTTTTATTTCAGCGTTTATGCCGGAACGGCCACGCCTGAAGGGCTGACGTTGAAATTATTCACGCCTGACCCGCCACAGTTCAGGCGATAATTTCCAAATCCATGGCCCCCAGCCCGTAGCCGCCGGCGTGAGCCGGCGGAGACTCTTTCCTAATCCCGTAGCCGCCATCGTGAGATGGCGGATAAATCTGCCGCCTCACGGCGGCAGCTACCACAAATGGCCAGCACTCCAAAGGCTCACCACAAAGACACAAAGACACGAATACTACGTAGCCGCCGGCGTGAGCCGGCGGACATTCTTTCACTAATCCTGTAGCCGCCAACGTAAGTTGGCGGACACATCTGCCGCCTCACGGCGGCAGCTACACCGAAGGGGTTAAAATTGGAAACGCCAATTCTTGGTGGCTTTGTGATGGAACTTTTTTCTTCTTGTCGCCGGTATAATCCCGTAGGGGCGGCATGTTTTTGTGGCCTCATTGTAAACAGGGAAAAAAATCAACCGGCTTACGCCGGTTGCTACGAGTTTGGTCTTAACACGTAGCGGCGGCTACGCGGAAAGGAATGGCGTAAATATTGGATTGAGAAAATCCGCCACCATGTCACAATTCTGGTGGGCCTCACGTGGCAGCAACCCGTCCGCGTAGATGCCCGAAACGAAAGGGTATTATCATGGACTTGTTTGATTTGCATGAGGAAGTGGCTGTTGCAATCGGCGCCGGCGGCGTGCTCGCGGGCGCCATGGCCGAAGGTTTTGCCGAGGCCGGCGCAAAAGTGGCGGTGGTAGATTTGCGGCCCGAAGCCGCCGAGGCGTGCGCACGCCGCATAACTCAAAAAGGCGGCGTTGCCCGGGCTTTTGCCGCAAACGCCATGGAAAAGGAAAGCTTGGAACAAGCGCGAAAAGCCATCGTGGCCGCCCTGGGCGAACCAACCATTTTGTTAAACGCCGCCGGCGGCAACGATCCAAAGGTGACCGTCACGCCTGAAAACCCGTTTGAAAATCTGCCGATTGAAAACTGGCGGCGCAATTTTGATTTGAATCTTGTGGCAGGCGCGTTGTTTCCATGCCAGGTGTTTGGCCCCGGCATGGTGGCCCGCAAGCACGGCAGCATAATAAACATCGCCAGCGTTTCGGCCCACATCCCGTTGTCGCGCGTGGTATCGTATTCGGCATCAAAGGCAGCAGTGCTGAACCTGACCAGATTTCTGGCGCGCGAATGGGCGCCGTATAACGTCCGCGTCAACAGCATCACACCGGGCTTTTTCCCGGCAGATCAAAACCGCAAACTGTTGTTCAACGACGACGGCACCCCGACAGAGCGGACGCAGCAAATCTGGGGCCATACACCGATGCACCGCTTCGGCGAGGCGCATGAATTGGTTGGCGCAGCCATATTTTTGGCAAGCTCAAAGGCCTCCAGCTTTGTGACCGGCGCGGATTTGCGCGTTGACGGCGGATTTTTGTGCCAAACCATCTGACAAATATAATGAACACATTGCTGGCGCAGGCGGCTCCGTCAAATCGGAGAGTGACACCGGAGCAGGCCGCCGAAGTGGTTGCGCGCGCCATGCCCGCAACGGAGTATGGCGGCAAAAAAGTGCTGCTCATAATCCCCGACTCCACCCGCACCGCTCCAGTTGGCATGATGTTCAAGGCCATTTTCGAGCAGGTCGGCGGTGTTGTGCGCCATCTTGATGTACTGGTGGCATTGGGCACGCATGTGGCAATGAGCGAGGAGGCGATCTGCCAGCGATTGGAGATCAGCCTCGACGAGCGCAAAAACCGTTACCAAAACGTCCGCTTCTTCAATCATGCCTGGAACGAGCCATCGGCGCTGCGCTGTGTCGGAACCCTTGGCCATGACGAAATCCATCAAATTACAGGCGGCCTGTTTGCAATGGATGTCCCCGTCGAAGTCAACCGACTTGTTTTCGAGTATGATCAGGTGGTGATAATTGGCCCGGTTTTTCCGCACGAAGTGGTAGGGTTCTCCGGCGGCAACAAGTATCTGTTCCCCGGCGTGGCCGGCCCGCAGATACTGAACTTCTTTCACTGGCTGGGCGCGGTGGTTACAAATCCGATGATTATCGGCAACAAATGGACACCCGTCAGGCGCGTGGTTGACAAGGCGGCGGCCCTTGTCAACGTGCCCAAACTTTGCTTCTCGCTTGTGGTTGAAGGGACGCAACTGGCCGGCCTATACGCAGGCTCACCCGAAGCATCATGGGAAGCCGCCAGCGAATTGTCCCGCCAGTTGCACATCATCTACAAAGACCACCCCTTCCACACCATACTCTCCTGCGCTCCAAAGATGTATGATGAACTTTGGACGGGCGGCAAATGCATGTACAAGCTCGAGCCGGTGCTGGCCGACGGCGGCGAACTGATTATCTACGCGCCTCATATCACGGAAATTTCTGTAACACACGGCCGTCTCATCGCCGAGGTGGGCTATCATTGCAGGGACTATTTCCTGGCAAACTGGGAGCGATACAAACATTACCCCTGGGGGGTGCTGGCACATTGCACACATGTCCGCGGCATTGGCCGGATGGAAAACGGCGTCGAAAAATGCCGCGCTCAAGTAACCCTCGCCACTGGCATACCGGAGGAAGTCTGCCGCAAAATCAATTTGGGCTATCGCAACCCGGCCTCAATCCGGATGGAAGACTATGCCAATCGGGAGTCCGAAGGGGTTCTGTTGGTGCCAAAAGCCGGCGAAATGCTTTATCATCTGAAGAATCGTCCTGCATGGGCCGGTGGCGCCACACAATAAACCAACCACACAAAGGCTTTCGAATTATCCGGCGATTTCGCCTTTGCAGAACATCGCCTGTTCTCATTCATTGAAATGAGAATTTGCCGGTTGACTTGTGGCTGAACATTGGTAGTCTCGCAGTAATGAAAAAGCGAAATCCTCTGGCAGTATTTGGACTGTCATTAATCACATGCGGGATTTATGCCTGCTTCTGGTATTACTATACCAAGGAAGAGATGGTGAAAGCCGGGGCTGAAATCCCGACATTCATTCTGGCCTTCATACCCATAATAAATCTCTACTGGCTCTGGAAATGGGCCAAAGGGGTGGAAAAAGTCACGCAAAACGCCTGGGGCGCAGTCCCATGTTTCATTTGCGTTATTTTGCTAGGCCCGATTGGCATGGCCATCACGCAGGCGCAGTTTAATAAAATCGCCACCGCCTAGTTCACCGCAGGCGGCGGGCGGAAAAGCTCCGCAACCTGGAGCTTGAGCAGTGGCAACAAGGATTCAGTCAGGTACTCCTTGTTGGCCAGAATTGCCTGCAGCACCAGGCCGTACTCGGTGGCATGATAGACCTCGACATTGTCGTACCGCGGATCAATCATCCAAAGCCTCGGTATGCGCAACTCTTCGTAAATCTGTTTTTTCCTGACTGTGTCCCATTTGTGGTCATGTGAATCCACAATCTCAACCGCCAGGAAAACCTTCCCTGTGGCAACCGTCACAAGGGCGAGGTCGGGCCTGAATTGGTTGCCGTCGGACAATTGGACCAGTGACCGCGCCTCAAGAAGGCGAACAGTACGAAGCTCGGCAAGGCAGTCCTTCAGGATGGCATGGAGACGCTGGCAAATCAATTCATGGCGCTGGCCTGGCGGGCTGCGCAAAACAACCTCGCCGTCTATCAATTCCTCGTAGGCAGAACTCATGGTCTGGTCTTTTTCAATATTTTGCGCAAAAACGCGCCTGTATGCGAGTTTTTATTGGCGGCAATTTGTTCCGGGGCGCCCTGCGCCACCAGTTGTCCGCCACCATCGCCGCCTTCCGGCCCCAAATCAATCACCCAATCGGCCTCGGCAATCAAATCCAGGTTGTGCTCGATAACAAGCACCGAGTGCCCGGCGTCAATCAACCGGTGCAACACTTCAACCAGCCGTCGCACGTCCGCAATATGCAGTCCGATCGTGGGTTCCTCCAGCACGAACAACGCGCCGGGCCGGCGCTCGTCAATATCTGATTTCCAGCCGCGGGCGCGTCCGCCATCCGTAAAGCCGGTCAGCAGATGCGTAACCAATTTCAGCCGCTGCGCCTCGCCGCCGCTGAGAGTCGGACTTGGCTGGCCAAGTTTCAAGTAATCAAGGCCGGTATCGTGCAGAGCATCCAAAGCGCGCCGTATCCTGGGGTGAAATGCGAACGCCTCCCGCGCTTCAGCAACGCTTAATTCAAGTGTCTGTGCAATATTCCGCCCCTGATAAAGTATGTCCAGCGTCTCGCGATTGAATCGCTGTCCCTGGCACACCTCGCACTTTACGAGAGCCGGCGGCAAAAAACTCATCTCCAGTTTAACAACCCCTGCCCCGTCGCATTCAGGACAGCGGCCCTGCGGGCTGTTGAAGGAAAACCGCCCCGGCCCATAGCCTCGCATTCGGGCCTCAGGCACCTGCGCATAAAGGGCGCGGATATCATCCAGAAATCCAACATAGGTTGCAGGTACTGAACGGGGCGTGCGGCCAATGGGCGATTGATCAACCTCGTAAACAGCCCGAATCCATTGATGGCCGTCAACTATATGTCCTGCATCCGGCGGAGGCGGCGCGCCTTGCCCGCCTTTCAGACGGGCGCGCAACGCAGGCATCAGACACTCGCGCACAAGCGTGCTTTTTCCTGAGCCGCTTATGCCGGTAACCAACACCAGCCTGTTGAGCGGAAAATGCACCGTCAGATTCTTCAAATTATGACGGCGCGCACCCTCCAGAATCAACCAGCGGGCGTCCCCCGGACTGTTGCTGCCGGGCAACGCTGTTGGCCGGCGTTTTCCGCGAAGAGGATATTTTTTAGGCTGGCGCAGGCACTGGCCGGTAATGGATGAAGCATGGCGCATCAACTGGCTTAACGTGCCCGCCGCCACCACTTCCCCGCCACGCACACCGGCGCCAGGTCCCAGATCAATGATGTAATCGGCGCGGCGCATGGTGGCCTCGTCATGTTCGACCACAACCAGCGAATTGCCCCGCCGCTTAAGCAACTCCAGCGCTGCCAACAGCCGCTCATTGTCGCGGGCATGCAATCCTATGGTTGGCTCATCCAGCACATACAGAACGCCTGCAAGGTTTGAGCCGAGCTGTGCCGCAAGCCGGATGCGCTGCGCCTCGCCTCCGGACAAAGTGGGAACGCCGCGCCCTAGTTGCAAATAGCCAAGCCCAACTTCTTCCATGAACCGGAGACGCGCCTTGATTTCGGGCATAACATCCCGCGCCACGGCAGCAGCAAGACCGCTGAACTTCATGCCCGCGAAAAATTCGCGCGCTTCGCCAACTGACATGCGCGCAATCGTCTCAACAGTGGGCGGCTCCGGCCAACGTGAAGGCAGCCTGATGCCCGACTCAGGCAAAAGCCGCACCGAGCGGGCAACTGGATTCAGCCGCGACCCGTGACATTCGGGGCAAAGCTCGCGCTTGCCCTCCATCCATTCATACCATGATTCCTCGATGGCGTCAGCGCGTGCACCGCGTTCAACATCAGGCAGATAAAACAACTCGCCGAACCCGCGGCATTTGGGACACCAACCCTGTGCGGAGTTGAAGCTGAAATGCTTCGGGTCAAGAGGCTCAAATGAACGCTCGCACCTGGGACAGGCACGCACGCTTGAATGCACCGACAGCCCATTCCGCTCATCCAGAGCCAGCAACGTGCCGCGGCCCACATCCAGTGCCCTGGCCACCAATTCGCGCAATCGTCTGGCTGCATCCCGCCCCCTCGAATGCGAAATGCTGCCTACTACAACCTCTATGTTGTGCTCATTGTACCGGGCCAGCCGCAACGGCTCCCGGCTTGGACGAAGCACGCCGTCAGCCCGGATTTGTTCAAACCCCTGCCGTGCGGCCCACAAGGCGACATCGCTGTGAATTCCTTTCCGATGGCGCACAACCGGCGCCAGCAACCGCAGCGGCCCGCGACGCCGCACCTCCCTCTCAAGCCTGCGGCATACTTCTTCCGGTGTTTGAGCCTCAACCGGAATCTGGCAATCCGGACAAAACAGCGTGCCCAGCCGCGCAAACAGCAGCCGGATGAAATGATACACCTCGGTGACGGTTGCCACCGTGCTTTTGCCGCCGCCGCGCGCAATGCGTTGCTCGATGCTGACAGTCGGCGGTATTCCGGCAATCAAATCAACATCCGGACGCGTCATCTGCTCGATAAAATGCCGCGCATAAGTGTTCATCGAATCGAGAAAGCGCCGCTGCCCCTCGGCGAAAAGCAAATCAAACGCCAGCGTGCTCTTTCCGGAGCCGCTTACGCCGGTTATTACCACCAGCCTGCCGCGAGGTATGGCTACAGTGAGATTTTTAAGATTATGCTCACGCGCCCCGCGCACAATAATGGCATCAAGCCCGCCGTTGTCCTGTCCATCGAACACGCCGCCTTATTTATCACGGATTTGGCGCAAAACCAAATTGTTAGGTTGCCCGCCGCGTTTGCAGTGGACACTTTTGGCCGCCGGATGCATCCTATTGGCCCGGATGAAAATTGTCGGAATCATACCGGCCCGCTACGGCTCCAGCCGATTTCCCGGAAAGCCGCTCGCGCTCATCGCCGGCAAACCCCTGATTCAGCATGTAATAGAACAGTGCCACAAAGCCCGCAGCCTTTCGGAGCTAGTCGTGGCCACAGACGATGAGCGCATAGCCGGGGCCGTGCGCCAACTTTGCCGTGTGGAAATGACTTCGCCATGTCATCCCAGCGGGACCGACCGCATTGCCGAAGCCGCCCGCCGGTGCGAATGTGATGCCGTCATAAACATACAGGGAGATGAACCGTTGATACCGCCCGATGTGATTGATGCAGTGGGCGCGGCGCTTGAAAAGGAGGGAATGGCCACCGCCGCCACGCCACTGCGCGACCCCGCCGAGTTTGACAACCCCAACGTGGTGAAAGTGGTTGTCAACGCCTCCGGCCATGCGCTATATTTTTCCAGGCGCACGATACCGTATCTGCGCGAAGCCGCTCATCGTTCGACAGCCGAGCAGATGGCGGCGTTTCCCTTTTTGAAGCATTTGGGCCTGTACGGATACCGGAGGGAAACATTGTTGCGACTTGTGGCGCTGCCGGTTTCACCGCTCGAAGCGGCTGAGAAACTTGAGCAGTTGCGGGCGCTGGAAAACGGCATGGCCATTGCGGTGGTGAAAGTCGAGTATGACGGCGCCGGGGTGGATACCCCGGAGGATGTGGCGCGAGTTGAGCAGGCATTGGCAAGGCGCGCGGCGAAAGCCGGCTCTTAATGCACGCAAAAGAGTCCGCAGCGGATGATAAAATTTAATTCCGGGCCGGCGTGCGGCCCGGGCTGAGGTTGAAAACCCATGAAACGACAACCTAAATTTATTTTTATTACTGGCGGGGTGATCAGCTCGCTTGGCAAGGGTCTGACGGCGGCGTCGCTGGGCACCTTGCTCGAAAACCGCGGCCTTAAAGTCGCGCTGCAGAAATTTGATCCATATCTGAATGTGGATCCGGGCACCATGAATCCCTTCCAGCACGGCGAGGTGTATGTGCTGGACGACGGAGCCGAGACGGATCTTGACCTCGGACACTACGAGCGTTTCACCAACGCCGAACTCAGCCGGAAAAACAACCTGACCAGCGGCCAGGTCTATCAGACAGTCCTGGAAAACGAACGCAAGGGGCTGTACCTGGGCAAGACCGTCCAGGTCATCCCGCACGTCACCGATGTCATAAAACAACGCGTGCGCGATATGGCCGAAACCTCGAACGCCGATGTAACAATAACTGAAATCGGCGGCACCACGGGCGACATTGAAGGGCTGCCGTTCCTGGAGGCGATACGCGAATTTGCGCTCGAAGTCGGACCGCAAAACGCGATGTTCATCCATGTCACCTACATCCCGTTCATCAAGGCGGCGCGCGAACTCAAGACAAAGCCAACGCAGCAATCAGTGGCAAAACTGCGCGAAATCGGCATAACACCCGACGCGCTTGTCTGCCGCTGCGAACATGAGTTGAAGCCGGAACTGCGCTCAAAAATCTCCATGTTTTGCAACGTCCCGTTTGAGGCGGTTATCGAAGAGCGCGATGTCGAGCACAGCATTTACGAAGTGCCACTCATGCTCCAACGTGAGCACCTCGACCAGATCGTTTGCGAGCACCTTCGACTGGACACACCCCCGGCAGACATGCGGCACTGGGAGGAAATCCTGCGGAAATTGACAAACCCGACACATCAAGTCAAGGTGGCTGTTGTCGGCAAATACATTGATTTGCAGGACGCCTACAAATCCGTCTATGAAGCCCTCAGCCACGGTGGCATTGCCAACGATTGCAAAGTTGAAATCGAGCGCGTTGATGCAGAAAACATCGAAAAGGAAGGCGCCGAAAAATTGTTGGGCGCCATGGATGGAATCCTGATCCCGGGCGGATTCGGCGAAAGAGGCATCGAGGGAAAAATCGCGGCTGCAAGATTCGCCCGCGAAAACAAAATCCCCTATCTCGGATTATGCCTTGGCATGCAAATTGCAACCATCGAATTCGGCCGCAATGTGCTCGGACTCATGAAAGCTAATTCGACTGAATTCGACAAGAAAACACCGCATCCTGTCATTGACTTGCAAAAGGAGCAGAAAAAGGTCACCAAAATGGGCGGCACAATGCGCCTTGGCCGGCAACCGGCTCAATTGAAGGTTGGTTCGCTGGCTGCAAAATTATACGGCGCATTTGTCATAAACGAGCGGCATCGGCACCGTTACGAGTTCAACAACAAATACCGCAAGCTTTATGAGCAGGCCGGCATGGTCCTCAGCGGAACCACGCCCGACGGCGGCCTTGTCGAGGTAATCGAGCTGGCATCTCATCCGTTCTTCATCGCAAGCCAGTTCCATCCCGAATTCCAAAGCAAGCCACATCGCCCGCACCCATTGTTTGCCGGATTCATCGCCGCGGCATTGGAACGCCGCCAGAAACACACAAACCAATGACATATCCTGAAGCCATCGCCCGGCTGCGCGGCCTTCAGATGTTCGGCGCAAAGCCCGGTCTGGAGCGCATACAGCAGATGGCGGAAGCACTGGGAAATCCGCACCGGCGCTTGCGTTTCATCCATGTTGCCGGCACAAACGGCAAAGGCTCAACCTGCGCCATGCTCGAAAGCATCTACCGCCAGACAGGTCTGCGAACCGGCTTGTTCACATCCCCGCATCTTGTGGCTTTCAGCGAGCGCATCCAGGTAAACCGCAAGCCAATTAGTGAAACCGATGTGGCGCGTATAACTAAACGGCTCTCGCCACTTTTGGATGACTTTCCGCAAGACGGGCACCCAACTTTCTTCGAGGTGGTGACAGCCATGGCGCTGGTTTACTTTGCCGAACAAAACTGCGATTTGGTTATTTGGGAAACCGGCCTTGGCGGGCGGCTTGATGCAACAAACATTGTCACGCCTTTGGCGAGCATCATCACAAATATACACTTTGATCATGAAAAATGGCTCGGCAACACCCTCGCACAAATTGCCTTCGAAAAAGCGGGCATAATCAAGCCGGGCGTGCCTGCCATTACAGGCACAGATTTGCCTGAACCTCTCGATGTCATCATCCGGGTGGCACGCCAGAAGGGGGCGCCGCTCCGGATTGTTGCGCCAGAGGAGGCCCGGAAAGGTCTGGCAGCCGAAGCACCCTTGCCCTTGCTTGGAGCGCACCAGCGCCGAAACGCCGCAACTGCTATTGCCGCCGTTGAAGTGCTGCAGGATGTCCTGCCGGTATCCGACGCCCAATTGCGCGAAGGTCTTGCGCGCGTCTCATGGCCGGGACGGCTTCAACGCATCCAAAAACCAGACGGCCGCAGTTTCATCCTGGACGGCGCGCATAATCCGGCTGGAATTCAGGCTCTCTGCGATGCCTTGCAAGAGCTTTATCCGGGCCGGCATCCTGCCCTTGTTGTAGGCATATTGCGCGACAAAGACTACAGCCACATGTGCCAGATGCTCGCGCCGCTGGCCGGGCGTATGGCGCTGGTCAACGTCCACAGTGAGCGCACAGCCGCAGCCGTTGAACTGCGCGAAGCCTGCCTCCAAGCCCATCCAAAGGCCGAAATAACATGTCACCCAACCTTATCCGAAGCGCTGGCATCTATTGAGGACGAGCCGCTTGTAGTAATCACAGGCTCGCTTTATCTGGTCGGTGAGGCGCTTGAATTGCTCGGCTACACCAATCATCTGCCCGCAGATGAACGCTCGCTAAACGAATGGGGCGGCGTCCCCCGAAGCTGAAAAACCGCGCCCTGGAAAACTCAACGCGCCAGTAATGGCGTCATCCTATAACAGCCGCGTCCTGCCGGGTATGTAAACTGGATACGTGCCATCAGGCCCCGGCTTTACCGGCGGCTCCATGCCGTCGTGGCACTCTTCAGGGCGCGGCGGATAGTAAAAGTCCGACTGGCTGATTTTTTGCCATGTAATTTCCTGGCCGGTGTAGCAGGAGATTTGGCCCATGATTGCTATGAGCGTGCTGCGCGCCATGTAATCGCCGTTATTTATCGGGTTGCCGGAGCGAATGGCCGCAAAAAGCCTGTCGTGCTCAACTTGGTAAGGGTCGCACCTTCCCTCCCAGCGCCAGTTTGTTTCGCCGGTAATGCGGCAGCCCATGATGTTGGCGCGCCCCTTCGTTCCAAAAACCAAGCTTGAATACTCATCATAACAGCCGGTTGTGGTGCGGCAAAACGCATACAGCCGTATGTTGTTTGGAAATTCATACACCACCGCATGATGGTCAAACACATTCCCGTACAACGGCTCGGTCATCGAAGAGCGCCCGCCCATCCCGTGGCACTTGATCGGCGTCGCTTCCTTCATCGCCCAGCTCGCCCGGTCCAGATTGTGAACCAGCGACTGGACCACATCATCCCCGGAAAGCCACACAAAGTGGTACTGTGTGCTGGCCTGCCATTCCAGCTCGCTCAATCCGGGCTTGCGCTGGGTTATGCCGTACGGGGCGCGCAAAAAATTTTCTTCGATGTACATTATGTCGCCAATCGCGCCATCGTGGATGCGCCGAATTGTCTCGGCATATCCGGCGTGATAGCGGCTGTGCAAACCAGATACCAGGCAGAGCCGCTTTTGCCTGGCCAATTCCGAAGCCGCCTGCATCGTCTTGATCCCCGCCGGGTCAATGCCGTGCGGCTTCTCAACAAAAACATGCTTGCCCGCCTCCAACGCCGCCTTTGCATGAAACGGATGAAACTTGGCCGCATTGGCTATCAGCACCACATCCGCACATTCAATCACCTTTTTGTAGGCATCAAACCCGGCAAAACAATGGTCATCATCCACTGTCACCTCTCCGGGGCATTGTTTCGATATGTTTTCGCGCGCGCTTTTCACGCGGTCCATGAAGATATCGCACATTGCCACCAGCCGCGCCCCCTTGTCGGCTCGCAACGCCTGCACTCCGGCGCCCGAATTGCGCCCGCCGCATCCAATCATCCCAACTTTAATAATGTCGCTTCCGAACACGTTGACAGGCGGCGGCGGGACAGCCGGCGCCGGCGCAGGTGTCGCAGGAGGTGCCGGTGTCGCCGCCGGAGTCACCGCGGCAGTCTTTGTTTCGGCCGTTGGCGCAGTCTTGCAACCTGCAAGCACCGCCCCCGACACCGCAATGGCTGAAAGTTGCAGAAATTGGCGGCGCGACGGCGCAGGAGTTCCAGATGGCTTTGATGCCGAATGAGAGCGAGATTTAGATTTCATGGGCAAGCTTTTAATCCCCGCTCCCGCCGCTGTCAATAAACGAGTAACCGGTTACAGATTTTTTTACGCCCCTGCCAACTCTTGATTCTTTTTATGGCCGCGGACAAAATTGGATTGTCTTGAACGGGAAAGACACGGCGGCGGCGCTGAAATTGCTGGCCGCCGCATTTGAGCAGGCTCCCGCGATTGAGGCCCTGAAAAATCGCGTGGAGATGGGTGGAGTGTTGTCTTTTGATGACATTGACCCCGCCGCCCAGCCATTCTTTGTGGCATTGCTAAACCGTTTTTTCCCAAAACGCCCGATCATCGTCGCAACACCGGGACGCAAGATTCAGGAGACATTCCATCAAGATTTATCCACATGGCTTTCTCTCCTGAACCAGGCGGATGCTTACAACGCCCTCTTTTACCCCGATTGGGAAATCCTGCCACACGAATCCAAATTACCGCCGGTTGATGTCATTAGCGACAGGCTGGATGCGCTGACAAAACTTCTGCTATGGCAGGATGAGCCAACCGGCAACGCCCCCGTTGTTGTCGCATCAGCAAGCGCTTTGATGCTGAAAAGCTTCTCGCCGGCGGAACTACGCCAGCGGACGCGCAAAATTTCCGTTGGCGAAAGCCTTGATCCTCTGGACTTGATCGAGTGGCTTGAAGACCAGGCGTACGAGCCGGAAGCCAAAGTCACACAAAAAGGCGAGCTTTCACTCCGCGGCGGCATCGTGGATGTCTTTCCCGTAGTCAGCCCATGGCCGGTACGGATGGAATTTTTCGGCAACTCGGTTGAATCCATCCGCTGGTTTGACCCGGTCACACAAATTTCACGGGAAAAAATCAATGAAATCATTCTGACACCGGCCGGGGAACTCGGAATCCTTAAACGGAGGCTTGATGGCAACACCGCCAACAGCTCTCAAAAGGAAAACGAACCCGCTACATCGCCGGGAACGCTTTTGGATTTTCTGCCTCCAGATTCCATTTTCATTTTATCCGACCCGGACGAACTCAAAAAGCAGGCCGCACAATACCGGGAACAAATCCCGGGAACGCATCCGCTCTTGATTGATTGGGAGCAATTCCAAGCCGGCATCAGTCTCAAAGGCATGACCGCCATCGAATTGGCCGGAGCCGCATGGCCGGTTTCAGAGCACGCCGTCACTCAATCAGCCGATGTCTTGCGCATGGAAAGTTTGGAAGCTTTCAGGCCATTGACCGAACAGCCTCCGATTGCGCAGGCGGCGGAAATTCAACGGCGCGAATTTTTCGGCCAGTTGCATCGCTGGCTCAGGCAGGGATTTCTTGTGTTGGTTGTCTGCAACAACGAGGGCGAACGCCAGCGCTTTGAAGAACTCTGGCGGGAAATGCTCCGGGAACACTCCGGCCAGTCCGCCGTTGACAGCCAGCCGCATCTTGTCACGGGCGCTTTATCACGTGGGTTCAATTGCGAATCAGCGAAGGTTGTGGTGGTCACCGATGCCGAGATATTCGGACGCTACCGCGTATCCCGTCCGCGCAGGCTGAAGACCCCGGGCGCAGCCGCCGCGCCATCAGCCTTGCTTACAGACTTCACCGAGCTTGAGGAAGGTGATTACGTCGTACACGTCCAATATGGGATCGGCAGATTCCTGGGTCTCGGCCAGCCGCAGCCCCATCATGAGCCGCAACGTGGCATACAACCAGCCGGCGGCCTTGGCGAGGAATGCCTTGTTATTGAATATGCGCCAAGAAAAGGGCAGACCACTGCCCCACGGGTTTATGTGCCGGTCAGCCAGGCACATTTGGTAAGCAAGTATGTCGGCGCCGGTCATGCACGGCCAAAGCTAAACCGTCTAGGTACACGGCACTGGGCAAACACAAAGGCGCGCGCCGAAAACGCAGTGCGTGATTTGGCGGCAGAGCTGCTTGAAATTCAAGCCAGACGCGCCACCCTGCCCGGCCACGCCTTCAGTCCGGACACGCCGTGGCAGCGTGAAATGGAGGCCGCGTTCATCTATGAAGTAACTCCCGACCAGGACAGGGCAATCCGCGAAACCAAACAGGACATGGAAATGCCCAAGCCGATGGACAGGCTGATCTGCGGCGATGTCGGCTATGGAAAAACTGAAGTTGCCATACGCGCCGCATTCAAGGCGGTAATGGACGGCAAACAAGTGGCCGTGCTTGCGCCAACCACCGTGCTTGCCCATCAACATTACCGCACATTTTCAGAGCGCATGGCCGATTATCCAATCCGCCTGGAATTGCTTTCCCGCTTTCGCTCGCGCCACCAACAGGCATTGACAATTGCCGAGCTGGCCTCTGGCGGAGTTGATATCGTCATCGGCACCCATCGCCTGCTGCAGGACGATGTCGCTTTCAAGGAATTGGGCCTTGTAATCATTGACGAGGAACAGCGCTTCGGCGTGGAGCACAAGGAAAAGCTAAAGCGTTTGCGCTGTCTGGTGGATGTTCTGACGCTCAGTGCAACGCCAATCCCGCGCACACTCTACCTCGCACTCGCAGGCGCCCGCGACATGAGCACAATCGAAACACCGCCCCATGACCGGCTGCCTGTTCAAACCATTGTCTCGGAGTACGACGAGCGGCTCATTCGCGACGCAATACAGCGGGAGCTTAACCGCAATGGCCAGGTCTTTTACCTGCACAACCGGGTTTACGACATTGACGCCGTGGCTTCACGCATACAAATGCTTGTGCCCCATGCACGCCTTGTGGTCGGCCATGGACAGATGAAATCCGCACAACTTGAGGAAGTAATGACCCGCTTCATTAATGGCGATGCCGATGTCCTTGTCTCCACCACAATCATCGAAAGCGGCGTTGACATACCCAACGCCAACACCATCATCATTGACCGCGCAGACCGTTTCGGACTGAGCGATTTGTACCAACTGCGCGGCCGGGTGGGCCGCTACAAACATCAGGCTTACGCCTACCTGCTCATCCCCCGGCATGCCGGCCTCCTGAGCGACGCCCGAAAGCGAATCAGCGCCATCAAACAATATTCTTCACTCGGCAGCGGATTCAAAATCGCAATGCGCGACCTCGAAATCCGCGGCGCAGGCAACCTGCTCGGACGCGAACAAAGCGGCCATATAACCGCGGTTGGCTTTGAGTTGTACTGCCAGTTGCTCAAGAAAAGCATTGGCGCGCTCAAAGGCGAAACAACAAGGCCGCGCGCCGAAGTTGCAACCCGCCTAGATTTCCTGGCGATGAATCCGGGCCAGACAACCGGCCAGCCGGCCCGCGCGCCCGCATACCTGCCGCCGCAGTACATTTCCGAGCCGCGCCTGCGCATCGAGGCCTACCGCAAACTGGCCGATGCCGCCGATTCAGCGCAACTCGACAAATTACGCGCCGAATGGCAGGACCGTTTCGGACCGCTGCCTGAGGCAGCCTGCCTGCTTCTCCAGGTTGCGGAGATTAAATTGCTCGCTGCATCGAAAAATGTTTCCCTTATTGAAACTGAAGGCGACAAACTCAAGCTCATCCGCAACAACCAATATCTGACACTGGCCGGGCGCTTCCCGCGGCTTGAAAAAAAACAACCTGCGGCGCGCTTGAACGAAATCAAACGGCTGCTTGTTTCCCTGCAATAAGTCCGCTTTCCTTTCAGAGCTGGGTCAGGAAATGCCGCCACAATTTGGTCACCCTGTTCCGACATTAATCAATGCTCTTCAAGCAAGGCGGATTGACAAAGCCGGTCAAGCCCTGAACAACTGCCCCATTTTTCTACCCAGCAACTTGCCGGCGATGAACAAACTCGCAGTAAGCAAAATCATTCCCAACACGCCGAGCGCGCATGCCACCGACGGCGCCGACGGTTCTATGCGCTGCATGTGCTGATAAATCATTTTTGTGATGGGATAAAATTTCTCAACCTGCGCCAATATCAGACTGTCGCTGACTTCGAGCATGGCAAAGGCAAAAGTCAGCACCCACCCCGCTATAAGATTGGCCGCCACCAATGGCAAAGTAATCTTGCGCAATGTCCGGAATGGCGACGCGCCCAGATTTGCCGATGCCTCCTCCAGAGTAACGCTGGTCTGCTGGAAACCTGCGTACGCCGACCGCACCATGTATGGAAGCCGCCGCACGCTGTAGCTGATGATCAACAGTAGCGTCGGATTCTCACGCGGGTTAAGCCACGAAATCTTGAAATCGAATCCCGCCACATATCCAAATGCAAGCACCAGCCCCGGCAGGGCCAGCGGCAGCATTGCCAGCCCGTCCAACAATCCCGCCAGCGGTATCCGCCGCCGCGTCAACAGCCACGCTATGCCGACGCCCAAAACCACATCCAGTCCCGCGCTCAGGCTGGAGTAAAAAAGACTGTTGCGAATGCTCCCAAGCGTTGCCCCTGTCCGCGTCAGCTCGCTGTAGTTGGCCAGCGTCCATTCCGATGGCAGCTCGCTCATAAACCAACGTCCGGCCAGCGATTGCACCACCACCATGAAATGCGGCAGCAACGCCACCAGCGCCAGTCCGCCCGCCACGGCCCAGATGACGAACGTTTGCGGCGATGTTGCCCGTGCCATCCCTTCCCCCGCATGGCCGCGTCCCATCATCTCGTACCGCCGTCCGGCCAGCACTTTCTTGCTTATGAAAAACAGTGCAAGCGTCATCAACAAGACCACCACCACCAGCGAGTAACCCATCGGATTGGTGTGAATGGACGTCACCGCATCAAAAATCTGCACTGGCGCCACCCGCGAAAACCCAAAAATCAGTGGCGTGCCCAAATCAGTGAATGCCCAGATGAAAACAATGATCGCGCCGGCAAAGTATCCCGGCAAAATCAACGGAAGCGTTATGGTGCGGAACAGTCTCCAGCCGCCCGCGCCCAGATTCTGCGCCGCCTCGCGCAATGCCGGGTCCACATTTGCCATCGCCGCCGACACATTCAAAAACATTATCGGATACAGGTTCAGCGTCTGCAAAATCACTATTCCCCAAAAACCGCCGCCTCCCAGCCAGTCAGGCGGATTTGCAGGATTTGCCAGCCCCAGCTTGATCAAAAACATGTTCAACGAACCGTACTGTGCAAGCAACTGCCGCAGCCCAATTGCTCCGACAAACGGCGGCAGTATCATCGGCACAAGCAGCAACCCGCCCAGCAATGTCTTGCCCCCAAATTCATACCGCGTCATCAGATGCGCCAGCGGCATTGCGATCAGCGTGGTCAAAATCGTGGTCAACAGCCCGATTAAAAAACTGTTCAGCAACGCCTCCCGCTGCAAGGGACTTGAAAATAGTTGCCGGAAAAATTCCAACGTGAAACGCCCCTCCGAGAAAAACCCGCCTTTGAGCATGAAACCGACCGGGTAAAACAAAAACGCCGCGAAAAAGGCCATCAACAGGCCCAGAAAAAACAGCGTGGAAAAATTCAAATCGTACCGCTTCATGCCCGTCACCTAGAATGTCCACAACAGCCGGATTCGGCCAGCATAAAAATGCAATTCTCACTGGCCATTGCAGTTGAAAGCCCCCTCCCGCCCAGTCCAACAAATGACGCAGCCGCCAACATAAGATGGCGGAAAATTCTACCGGCCAGTGCCGCTAGCTGCATCAGGCGGCTTGAGAATGGTGATTTTTCGGGGTATCTTTACCGCGTGACCGCTAAAACGCGTTGTTTGCTGCCGGGGTTATTGTTCCTGCTGGCCGCCTCACAAGGCCGCCCCGATGCCATGCTCCAATTGTTCAACCTCTCCTGGGAAGAGGTTACACGCAAACTACCGGAAATCGCCGAGGCCGGCTACACCAGCGTTTGGCTGCCACCGCCCACAAAAGGAAGCAGCGGTTACTCGGTTGGATACGACCTGTTTGACCCATTCGACTTGGGCGATAAAAACCAGCGCGGCACAATCCGCACCAGATACGGCACAAGGGAGGAACTGGTGCGCATGGTTGAGATGGCGCACCGGTTCGGGCTGCGGGTCTATTTCGACAACATCATGAACCATCGCGCCTTTGATGTGCCCGGTTACAACGCCTTTTCACCAACCAACCTTTATCCCGGTTTGTTGCCGCAGGACTTTCATTTGCGCACCATCGAAGGCGGGTTTTACAGGAACGTGGACAATGTCCGCGATTGGAACAGCGCGTGGCAGGTGCAGAATTTGAGCCTCGGCGGGTTGCTAGATATTGCCCACGAAAATCCAAACGCCAATTTCGGCCCTTACGAAGGCGCAACCGCGCCAAAACTCGTCTTCGTTCGACACCCGCAAAATCCCGAATATTACGATTACCATCCAACTCTTGGCCGGGTCGGCTTTGGCAACGTCAGCCAGGCGGTGCTAACTGCCAATCCGCAGTTTTACAAGGAGGACGTAAACGCCTATCTGATTCGGGCGGTGCGGTATCTGCTTGATACAACACGCTGCGACGGTTTCCGGCTGGATGCAGTCAAGCATGTGCCAAGTTACTTTTTCGGCCAGCAAAGCGGCGCCGGACGCGACCAGAGCAGCGCCGGCTATTGCGGCGGCATCCAGATGCAGTTCAATTTCACACACGGATTTTCCGATGCAAATCATCGCGACAGCAATTTCGACACCGAAATCCCGCGTGACGACGCCCTTTTGTTTGGAGAGCATCTTGGGGAACCTCCGAGCTACAACGAATATGTGGACGCGGGCATGCGGCTGCTGGACAACCCGCTGCGCAATCATCTGAACAACGTTCTGGGCAATCCTTCCGCCTCATTGGCCGGCCTTGAACAGCGCGATTTTGGCGGATTCAGCGCCGCAATTCGTGTGATGCATGCCCAGAGCCATGACAACGCATGGGCAACACATCGTGAATTGCAAAATGCGCTCTATTTTTTCCGGGAAGGAATTCCGTGCATTTACACCGATGGCTACAACCAGTCGCCGGATTGCGCCAATTGCGGCGGCCCGTTTCCAAGGCATGCGTACGCGCCGTTTCTTGGCCAGTTCGGCGACCCCAAGATGCCCGATCTGGCGTGGTTGCACGGCCAGTTGGCACGCGGCGGAACCCGCCCACGCTGGGGCGATGCAGACATCGTTGCATTCGAGCGATACGATTACCGCGAAGGCAGCAGCAGTTCGCCAGCCGACCAAACCGTTGTTTTATTTGCCATGAATGACAACTACGGCTACCCGGGCGACATCAGCTTCGACGACGGCGTGGCTCAAACAACCGCCGGCACTTACTACGAATGTTTCCCTGTCGAAAACAGCCGCGGGCAGGGCTTGGTGGTGGGTTTCCCGCCCGGCTCGGTTCTCGCGCAACTGGCGGACTCGCCCGGCGCCGACAGGGCTTGCTCAAAATTATTGGTGCGGCTGGCTACAAACGACCGGCAGGAAGCCGATGCCACAAAAAACGACCCAAATCCGGTCAACCGCAAGGTGTACGTGGGCAACCAGGCGCTTGCGCCGGGAGGCGGCGCCATTGAATTCAAGATACCCGGCGGCGGTTATGTAGCCTATGCCTACCAATGGCCGGAGCCATCCCGTGCCGCGCCGGAAGGGGTGGTCATGCTGCGTCAGGGAGGCCAGCCGGCGCCACGCATGATTGTTCAGCGCACTGACGGGCGAAATGGCGATTCAGGTTTCAACCCGCGTTATCCATTTCAGCGGCGCGGCAGCATAACGCCGTACGGCAGCGTTGTAACAGGTTCCAATATTGCGCCATATACTTACTCGATTGACGTGCCCGTGGTAACCAATGGGCCGTTGGATATCCTAACTCGACTGGATGCCAGCGCGGTAAATGTGCTCATCAAACTCGACGGCGGCACCGATATCAACAGCCATATTGGACTCGGACCGCTTTCCGGGACCGACAGGCGCGACAATCGCCCCGGCACGGCCACCGATGTGTTTCTCGGCTACGAACAGGCGTTGTTCAAATCGCGCACAGGCCCTGAAAAATTCGCGGCACGGAATGTGTCCCGCAATACGGTGGTATCGCTGGGCGCTGAAACTTATCATCTAACCATTGGCGGCGGAAGCACCGTGGTCAACGGAGCCGGTGGCGGCGCCGACGTTGACACCGAAACCGCCGACTGGGTTTATCACGATCCTTCCGCGGCAGTCGAAGGCGGCCCTGCCACACAACGAATGCCGTTGGACCCGGCGGCAGCAACGCCATTTCAGATTTGGGTGAAAGTTGGCTACCAATTCCAAATCAATGCCGGTTTTCTCTACTACACAGTTGACGGCAGCAACCCAGAAGGCGCTTTCGGCCAAGGCTGGGGAACAACTCTAACCCTGCCTTTAACCTTCGACCATACCACGCCCGAAAGCGGCACCGGCCGCAATTTCGATTGGTGGCGGGTTACAGTCCCGGGCCAGCCTGCAAATACGCTGGTGAAATACAAAATCGCGCTTCACAAAAGCGGCATCGCCCCAATCTCCGATGCCAGCGCCGACAAGGTGTACGGCCTGACACAATTCATCATCACAAATTTCAATCCCCAAACTGCCACAGTCTGGCTGCACAACAACCTCAACCCGGCCCACACTCGTGCCGGTCTTGAAGAAGGCTTTCACATCATTCGTGTCCGCTCATTCCTCCCGCGCAATGGCAAGTCCAGCGTCTATAACACCCACTTCCAAACTTTCTATTACGACGCCGCACTGCCTCAGGGCGTGGTCGCCTACCCGGCGCAGGACGGCGAGACACTCCGAAGCCGCGAGTACGGTATTGTCATACGCGCCGACACCGCAACCACCGAGGTGGAAATAAACATTCAGGACGCGGACCCGAATAATGACGACACAGCCACCGGTTTCAACCACGGCAACGGCCTTGCCAACGGCCAGCCAGTCTTTGCAAAAGCCACGCAAGTGTCACCTAACCCGGCATTGAATGCGCAATACCCTAATTTGCCCCTTGAATTTCGCCTTAATTATCCCGCCGTGCCTGCCTCCGGTCCGGCCTTGATTACTGCGCGACTGAAAAAGGCAACCAGCGCGTTGCTGACAAATCGCTTCACCACATTGACCCGTTCAATCAACGCCGCCGCGCCCGAGCAAACGCTTTCGATAGCTTTTCCATCACAGGACGGCGAGACAATCAACCTGGATGCCGTCACACCTTACACCATTGTGGCGCGATTCACCGAAACCCTCACAGCCAACTCCAATTTCTTTACCATATACCTCGATGGCGCCGCCCAGCCGCGCATGCGGCAGGATGGCGCGGCCTTGTACCGGTTTGACGATTGGACACCCAACGATGGTAAAAACGAGCTGCGTTTCGATTGGAGCGGCATAAGTCCGGGCCAACATTCAATTGAAGTAGTTTATAGCGACGGCGCGCTGAATTTGCAGGCATCGCGCTTTGTGAACTTCAACTTGATCGGCCCTGACACGTCATTCATTGCGCCGCCCCTGACTGATGCCCGCGGCCAGCCTTTTGTTCTGGTTCTGCCGGCCATCGCAAATCCAACCCCTTCCGACCGTAGTTACATGATCGTTGTCGAAACGCCCCAAGCCGTCACCAATGTAATCATCAGTTTCCTGCCAGCAAATGCAGGCTTTGTTGGCGGCCCGGCCTCGCCAGACACCAACTTTGTCGGACAGGCCAAACGCTGGCAGTTCCTCTGGACAAACATTGTTGAAGGCGTCTTTACAATTCGTGCCGATGCCTTCGCCGCAGGCACTGACACCGCCACCCGCCAGCTTGCAGTCCGGTTCCTGCCACCGGATTCAGACCAGGACGGCCTGCCTGATGAGTGGGAAAATCAATTTCTACTGAACCCATTCAGCGCCACAGGTGACGATGGCGCAAGCGGAGACCCAGACGGGGATGGATTCAGCAACCTCGAAGAATACCTTGCCGGAACAAATCCGCAGGATACGGCTTCGCTATTGAAAATCACTGCAACCTCAGCCGGCGGGCGGCAAATTACCTGGCAAAGCATCCCCGGCAAAGTTTATCAGGTTTTGGCCACTTCCGATGTTCTGCAGCCCATGTCGCCGATTGCAACCAATGTAATGGCAGCCGGTGCCTCAACCACATTCACTGACAACACGCCCGGCGCCGCCAGAAAATTCTACAGGGTTACATTGGCGCCATGAGGGCATTATCCCTTTGTTTCGTCATCCCGGTCCCCCCGGTTATCTGAGGCCAATTTTCGTCCAGACTCCGGCATATTTTTGCCAAGTCAGATGGCAGTTGAGTTCGGGACTCTAACGGGTGAGCATTTTCATCAGCCATTGGTTGGCTTCCTCATGAGTCTTGAAACGATAAACGCCGCGTGGGACAAAGCGCCGTGTGCCGCGCAACTTCAGCAATGTTTGAAACAAATTTTCCGCTGCCATGAGGCCCTCAGGGGCCTTCCGACGCCCGACAACCTTTATTTGTCCTGCTGCAGCCACAGTTCAAAATCTCCAACCACAAGCCCTGCAAAAATTAAAATGGCCATTTGCAACTAGTAAAGCTGTGCCATTGCCAGAATTTTGTAACTCTGGTAGGTTTACGGTGTTTAATTCGTGAAATGAACAATAAA
>Ga0078972_1001484_pt1 | contig 87180 bp, 90 predicted proteins | sample YelNatPaOPGAMG01_FD_67568 | JGI IMG/M metagenome (GOLD analysis project Ga0078972, IMG submission 67568) | Hot spring thermophilic microbial communities from Obsidian Pool, Yellowstone National Park, USA - OP-RAMG-01 (SPADES assembly) (version 2) | ecosystem: Environmental > Aquatic > Thermal...
GTATATGTCCTTTCGCTGGGTGGCTATGCCCAGAGTGGAACAATTACCAATTTATACACTCTTTATTTAAGACCACTTTCGACCGGGGGGACAGTAACGAACTATTGGGGAATATATCAAGCAGATAGTGCTGCTACGAATTATTTTGCAGGTAATCTCGGCATCGGGACGACGACACCGGCATCGAAACTGACAGTTCAAGGCGACCTTTACATCTCTGCCACCTCAACTTTTATGGGTAACGTTGGCATCGGAAATACAAATCCAGCCTCTCTCTTGAGCGTTGGAAGTGGAGGACAATTTCAGGTTAATTCTTCAGGCGACATCGTTAAAATCAAAAACGTCTCTTATTCTTGGCCCTCTTCCCAAGCGGCTGGGGCAAACTATGTTTTGGCGAACGATGGCGCTGGTACTCTTTCTTGGTCATCTCTTTCTTCTTTAGGGGCGGTTCTTGGAAGCGGAACGACCAACTACTTGGCTAAATGGACCGATGCAAATACTTTAGCAACCTCGACCATCTACGACAGCGGAACCTATGTCGCCATCGGCACGACCACCTCTCCGGCCAAATTGACTGTTTACGATTCTGGCGGAAACCAACTTCGCCTGAGTTATTCTGACGCTTATTATGCTGATTTCAAAGTGATAGGCGGGGGAGATTTGCAAATCAGTCCGACCAGCGGAATTTTGGCTTTGCGCACCAGCGGAGTGCAAAGCCGATTTCAGGTTTATTCCACTTCCACCAACTATCTTGAAATCACCCACACCGGCACCAAAGGGGTTTTGTCGGTGACGGCCGGCGACATCGAAATCGGCACCCCCGGTTCCCCGGTTTACATTGAAGAAATCACTTCCATTTCTGCCTCTTCTGCCAGTTCCACCCTTTCGGTTACTCAATCTGGTTCTGGTTATGCCTTAGAAGTTATCGGTACCGCCCATTTGCGAGGAGGAGCAGGAAAAACCGGGTTATACGTCGATTCCAACGGTAAAGTCGGTATCGGGACGACATACCCAACGGCACGCCTTCATATAAGCACCGGTGATTTATCGACCACACCTTTTCAGGTTGATATTGGTAGTGGTGGTAGTAGTTCTCCATTACCAGGTTGGGCTTACAGGAAACCGATAACGATTTCTACTTCGAGCCAGGCTTTAACAAACTATCAAGTTTCGGTAACGCTGGATACTGCCTCTTTGATTTCAAACAACAAGATGCGTTCAGATTGCGCTGACATTAGGTTTACCGATTCAGACGGAAGCACTTTACTAAACTATTGGTTAGAATCTGGTTGTAATTCCGCAAGCACCAAAATTTGGGTAAAAGTTCCTTCTATTCCCACAAGCACAACAAAAACGATTTATGTTTATTATGGAAACCCTTCAGCGACAAGCCAAAGCAACGGAACTTCGACCTTCGAATTTTTTGACGATTTTGACGACGGAGTATTTGACACCAACAGGTGGGGAGTACAGGGTTCGGCCGGGTCCAACGAATCAGGCGGTATTTTAAACACCCAAGGGTCAGGTGAAGGGTTGGTTTATTCTAAATGGTATCCCACTTCTACCGGAAGTTATGTTTTTAGATTTAAAATCGGCGGGACTGGATATTCAAGCGCTAACTATACGATAGGGCAACAAGGAGGGGAAACTACTAACACAATTCTCGACGTGTTTTATGGTTCAACAGGGACCTATTACAACAGCGGTGGATTAGGTTCATGGACTAATGCCAAAAGTAGAACGAGCCGGAGCGTGACAACCGGTGATATTGTCGACGTTCAATATACTGTCGGTACTTCGACATGGTACTTTTACTTAAACGGAAGCCTTCTTGACACTCTAACCCAGGCAGTCAATTGCCCAAGCGCTGGTATCGGATTCAGAACGTATAGCACGACCGAATACATAAAAGTCGATTACGTTTTCGTTCGCAAATACAATTCTCCAGACCCAACAGCAAGCGTAGGGACAGAAGAAACAGTCGCGCCCCTACAAACAGTTTTCTACATCCAAAATCAAACTGGCAACGTCGGCATCGGGACGACGACTCCTGCTTACAAATTAACAGTTAATGGCAACCTCTATGTTTCTGCAACTTCAACTTTGGGCTCTGCAACTTCAACTCCTGTAATTTTCGGTGGCTATGTCCAATCAAACATCATTCCTTTTGCTGATAATCAATATACCTTGGGCCTTTCAAATTATCGCTGGGCAAATGTCTATGCGGCAACAGGAACTTTTGGAGGAACAATAACAATTGGCACAAACACAATTCAAGGAAATGCAACTACTACTTTATTCACTAGTGGAAACGCCAACCAGTTAGTTCTCGGTGCTACTGGCAACGTTGGCATCGGGACGACGACGCCGGCATCAAAACTGACAGTTCAAGGCGACCTTTACATCTCTGCCACCTCAACCTTTATGGGTAACGTTGGCATCGGAAATACAAGTCCAGCCTCTCTCTTGACCGTTGGAAGTGGAGGTCAATTCCAGGTTAATTCTTCAGGCGACATCGTCAAAATCAAAAACGTCTCTTATTCTTGGCCCTCTTCCCAAGCGGCTGGGGCAAACTATGTTTTGGCGAACGATGGCAGCGGTAATTTGAGTTGGTTATCGGTGCCCGGGCTTGGTGGAGTGACCGGCACGGGTTCTCCAGGTCAGGCGGCTTTCTGGACCGGAACTTCAAGCATTTCTGGCGACAATAATTTCTGGTGGGATAACACAAACAAAAGACTAGGCATTGGCACAAACCAGCCAACCGAGATTTTACACCTATCAAAAGCTGGCACTTTAGCCATCCGCTATCAATCCTCTTCTTTAAATCCCACCAACACCCAACCTTACAATCCATCTTCGGTTGTTAGCGATTCCTCAAACGGTGGAACCGTCAGTTGGGCTTCTTCCTTAAACGCCACCACCAGCGACAACCAATACGCCACCTCAGCCGGAGCAAGTGCTGCCCTCTCTCATTATCTCAAAGCAACAAACTTTGGTTTCAACATCCCAGCCACAAACACCATCGTCGGAATAGTGGTTGAAATAGAAAGGAAGTCAGACATTCCTCCTTCTGGTACCGGGGTGGTCGATAACGAAGTCAAACTTGTCAAAGGAGGAACGGTTGTTGGTGACAACAAAGCAGACACCGCCAATGCCTGGCCAACGACCGATACCTACAAGAGTTACGGTGGTTCAAACGACCTCTGGGGAACGACCTGGACTCCTTCTGACATTAACACCTCAACCTTTGGTGTTGTTTTATCTGTTAACTTTTACGCACCCGGTCCCCTTACTGCCTACGTCGACCATATCAGGGTCACTGTCTACTATGCTGCATCTGGAGAAACCAACTGGTTGGCTGGGGTCGATTCTCAAGATTCTGGAAAATTCAAACTCTCTGCCTCTTCCTCTCTAACCTCAAACACCGTCTTGACCTTAACCCCTTCTGGTTATGTTGGGATTGGGACGACGACACCATCTCGGCTTTTGACGATCGATGCCGGGTCGACCTCAACCGTCGCCTTGGGAGTGATGGGAAGCGCCAACTTTACTGGCGTGGTTAATCAAAACAGTGGTGGGGTCGATATTGCCGAGGCTTTCCCGATCGACCAAAATTGTTACAAGGAAAATAAATGTCCAGAAGTAGGGGAGGTCGTTTCCATTTCTGAAAACAGGACGATCGAAAAAGCCACCCTTCCTTACGACTCAAAACTGCTCGGCGTGGTCAGTGGTAATGCCGGAATCATTATGTGGGGTGGGTTTGATGCCACCAGCTCGAGGTTGGTCGCTTTGGCGGGAAGGGTGCCGGTGAAAGTTTCGACTGAAAACGGGCCGATTTTTGCCGGCGATCCTTTAACCGCCGCTTCCTCGACCCCGGGGGTGGCGATGAAGGCAACAAGAGCGGGAAGGGTGATCGGGATAGCCCTCGAAGATTATCAAGGAAAAGAGGTCAAAGAGGTGATGATGCTCGTCAATCCTCACTGGCTTGGCAACGATTTGACGGTCAAAGAAAACGAAAACGAGGAATTGGTGAATACTTATACCGAGCAGTTGCGGGTCGGTTTGAGTTCTTTGGGCTTGGTCGTTAACGTAAACGGCGAATTGGAAGTCCAAAAATTGACCACGGAAAAACTTTGCCTGAAAGAAAACGGCGAGGCAATTTGTATCACCAAAGAACAATTCAGGGAATTGTTAGAGAAAAATCAGATCAACCCGGAGGTCGTAAAAGAAAATAGTTCAACCGAAAGTAGTTCGACCGAAGCGGTAACTTCAACCACTTCCGAAAACTCTTCAACCACTTCTGAAAACTCTTCAACTACCTCCGAAAATTCCACTACGGTAGCTTCCTCAACTGAATGATTTCAAACTCATTCGAATCTTTTTGATTTTCCTTGTTTTTTTATTTTTTTGAGTTATAATGGATTAATGCTTCGAGAATTGATCGACAAATTTTATTTGGAAAGGGAAAGAGAAAAAAAAGAGAGAGAAAGGGTTCAGTTTTACATCAGCGAGGTCGGAAAGTGCCCGCGGTCGATTTTTTTTAAATTTAAAAAAGCGCCAGCCAAAGAGATCGAGGCAGAAAGGTTGAGAATTTTTGACCACGGCGATTTCATCCACCGGATGATTTTGAACCCCCTTTTTAGTTTTGGGATAGTGACGGCTTCAGAAATTTCTATTCCTCCTCAAGAAATTATCGCCGGTCGGGCTGACGCCATCGTTTCTTTGAACGGCGAACAGTACGTTTTGGATGTCAAAAGCATCAGCGGGAAGATGAATTTTGAAAAAATGGAAAAGCCGATGCCAGAACATTTTTGGCAAGTCCAACTCTATTTGCATTATTTTCGGATAAAAAAAGGAATTTTACTTTATGTCAACAAAGACACCCAAGAGTTAAAGGAATTTGTTTTCGATTATCAAGAAGAGGTGGTGAAAGAACTTTTGGAATGGTTTCAAAAACTAAAAAAGAAAATCGAATCAAACCGCGTTCCCCAAAGAATTCCAGATTATCCGGATAATTGGCAATGCAAAAGCTGTCAGTTTCGGGAAATTTGCGAGATCGTTGGCGAAGGAGAGATGGACTGGGAAAATTTTAAAAAGAAAATGGAGACGGCTGAGTTTGCGCTTCAAAAAAGAGGTTCAGATTGATACAAATTTTTCTCGCTCAAAATATAAAGCTTCTTTTTCCCCAGGTCAAAGAAAATCTGGGGATTTTTAAAATTGGCAAGGTCGACCAAATTGATCGTGTCCCTTTCGTCGATTTCCATTGCCTTGATTTCATCTCCAAGGTTAAAGACAAGGTAGTCTGGACTGAGCCAAAAGAGGTCGCCGATTTCTTTTGAAAAGCGATTCAAAAAAACCTTATCACCAACTTTTTTGACCGGCGGTTCGGTAATCTCTTGTAAATAAAAGACCCAAATTTCAAAAGGGGAGAAAAAGACCAACTTTTTTTTATCAGGCGAAATTTTCATCCCCTTCACTCCTTCAAAAATTTTATCGAAAAGGCCAGTTTTTGTGTCTAAAAGGAAAAGGTCGCCATCTTCAAGAAGGAAGACAAAATCAAAAGCGGTCTCGATTTGGTAATTTACCCCGGGCTTTATCGGGAAGGGATTTTGGTTCAAAGAGAGGTTGTTTTTTCGCAAAATGCCAAAACGGTCCAGTTCGTAAAGGTCGTCGCCGATTTTTTTTGAAAAAACAAGGTCAGTGGAAGTAGGTATTTTTCTCTCGCTCAATCTGGGAACGTTTTCGAAATTTAAAGAAAAATTTTTCTCTCCCTTTTCAGTTTCCAAATCAAAAAAAATTTCCTTTTCTTTGTTCCAAAAGAAATTGAAAGGTTCGCTGGTTGAGGCAGAAATTTCTTTTCCCGAAATCAAATGGCTTTTAACCCCTCTTTCCAAATCATAAAATTTGAGAGCCCAATCTCCTTCGGCTTTTTCCAAAATTAAAAACCCTTTACTGTTTGGCAAAATTTTTTCTGCCTGATCAGAAATCAATTGGAAATTTATGTTTTTTGGAAAGAGAACGATGGTTTTTGTTTTGGTCACTTCTTTTTCTTTCACTTCCAGCTCTTTTTCCCAAGGAAAAAATCCATCTTTTTCTACTCTCACTTTGTAGGTTCTTGGCAAAAGGTTTTTAATCACTGCCGAGCCAAACAAAAAATCGGTTTTTTTGCTTAACTTTCCGTTCAAAAAAATTTGGGCGCTTGGGGGGATGGTTTTGACAAAAATTCCGCCGGTTTGGGTGATTTTTTTGTTTTTCAAATCTAAACGATAACCCAAAGAATAAAGGATGATAAGGGGGGCGGTGATTAAAAAGATGAGAAAAAGGGACAAAAACAGGAATTTTCTTTTGAAGGGATTCATTTTTTTATCATATCAAATTTGCAAACTTTCGGAAAATTTACTAAACTCGATTTAGAAACTATGTTTTCAACAAAAATTGGAATCGACCTCGGGACTTCAAAATCGATCGTCTTTGTGCCCAAAAAGGGGGTGGTTTTCCAAGAGCCTTCGGTGGTAGCGGTTTCTTTGCTCGATAACAAAATTTTAGCGGTGGGAAAAGAGGCAAAAGAAATGCTTGGCCGGACGCCGGCCGAAATCAAAATTTACCGCCCTCTAAAAGATGGGGTGATTGCCGACTTTCGAGTGACTTTGGCTATGATCAGGTATTTTTTGAGAAAGACCTTAGGTTTTTTCCGTTTTATCAAACCAGAAATTTTGGTTAGCATCCCGGCCGGGGCAACTTCAACCGAAAGAAGGGCTTTGGTCGAGGCGGGAAAAGAGGCGGGAGCAAGGGAGGTTTTTGTGGCCAAAGAACCGATTTTGGCTGCTTTGGGCGCTGGTATTCCGATCGAGTCTTGTTCGGGGAATATGATCGTTGATATCGGCGGGGGAACGAGCGAAGTGGCGGTGATTTCTTTAGGGGGGATCGTCACCGCCAATTCTGTCCGGGTGGCCGGAGATAAAATCGACCAGGCGATCGCAGATTACATCAGGAAAAGATACAACCTGGCGGTCGGCGAGCAGATGGCTGAGGAAATTAAAATTAAAATCGGAACCGCCTTGCCAGAGAAAGAACCAAAAGAAATGGAGGTAAAGGGAAGGGATTTGGTTTCTGGTTTACCAAGAAATATCAAAATCGATTCAAACGAGATTTGCCAGGCGATTTCAGACGTTTTGGAAGAAATCATCCAAGCGATCAAAATCACTTTAAGAGAAACGCCGGCTGAGCTTTCGGCCGATGTGATGGAAAAGGGAATGGTTTTGAGTGGGGGCGGGTCTCTGTTGAGAAACCTTCCCCAACTTTTCGAAAAAGCGATCGGCATCCCGACGATTTTGGCTGAAGAACCGATTCTTTGTGTGGCCAAGGGGACGGGAATCATTTTGAAAAACCTCGATTTGTACAAAAGAAGTTTGATGGCTAAAAAATGATCGTCGGCCACAAAAAAGAAAGGGAAATTTTAAGAAAAATTTTTGAATCGGGGAAAATTCCCCACGCTTTTTTGTTTTCTGGCCCAGAGGGGGTGGGAAAGAAAAAAATGGCTTTTGAGTTTGCTTCTTGGGTTCTTGGCCAAAACCTTTCTTCGCACCCTGATTTTTTTTTCGTCCGACCCATAAACGGAAAAATCCAAATCGACCAAATCAGAGACCTTTCTTGGAAAATTTCCCTTAAGCCTTTTTTAGGAAAAAAGAAAGTGGTGATTTTAGATTCAGCCCATTTAATGACCAAAGAGGCCCAAAATTGCTTTTTGAAAACTTTGGAAGAGCCAAAAGGGGAAAGTTTAATCATCCTCATTTCTGAATATCCAAACCTTCTTTTGCCAACCATCCTTTCCCGTTGCCAAGAAATAAAGTTTTCTTTGGTTTCGAAATCAGAAATAAGAGAATTTTTGGCTCAAAAAAAAGTTCCTCCGGAAAAAGCCGAAAAGATTTTGAAATTTTCTTTTGGAAAAATCGGAAAAGTAGTGGAATTTTTGGCTGATGAAAAAAAATTGGAAAAAATCGAAAATTTAGACAAAGAATTGGAAAAAGTTCCCAAGTTGAGTTTTTCTGAACGTTTTCAACTTGTCAAAAAATGGTTGGCCGATTTTGAGGTTGAAGAAATTTTAAAAATTTCTCTTTTTCATTATCGAGAGGTTTTTCTTTCTCAAGAAAAAAAAGAGGAAAAATCAACCCAAATTTTAGAAAAAATCCAAAGATTGTATTTGCTCAATTTGATCACCAACCTCGACCCGAAATTGATTTTAGAAATCCTTCTTTTGAGTTTTTAAACTCGACATTCCTCCGTTTTTTTGTTAAAATTTTCTTATGACAGAGGAAAAAGTCGATTACCGAAAAATAATCGAGGAAATAAAACCAGAGTTGGAAAAAGCGGTAAGGTTTTTAGAAGGGGAGTTGAAAAAAATCCGGGCTCAGCGGGCAAGCGCCGACTTGGTCGAGGATATGGAAGTGGAATGTTTTGGTCAAAAATTTCCGTTAAAACAGTTGGCTCTAATTTCTGTTCCTCAACCAAGGGAAATTGTCATCCAACCTTGGGATCAGTCTTACATCGAAGGAATTTTGAAGGCTTTTGAAAAAAGCGGTTTAGGGGTAAGCGCGGTGGTTGATAGAAACGTCGTCAGGGTCAATTTTCCTCCTTTGAGCGAAGAGTTTCGGAAAAACCTGATTCGGTTGGTTTCTCAAAAAAAGGAGATGGCAAAAAAAACGATCAGGAATTGGCGAGAGGAAGCCTGGAACAAAATTCAACAAAATTTTCGAGAGGGGAAAATTTCTGAAGACGATAAATACCGCGGAAAAGAAAAACTCCAAGATTTAATCGATGAGTACAACGAAAAGATCGAGGAAATGACAGAGAAAAAAGAGAAAGAGATCCTCGGTGCTTAAACCTGTTTTCAATGACTTTAATCATTTTTATCACTTTTTTTTGTCTGGTTGGTTTGATTTTCCTTCACGAGTTTGGTCATTTTCTTTTGGCCAAACTTTTTAAAGTAAAAGTGGAGGAATTTGGATTAGGGTTCCCGCCGAGAATTTTTGGAAAGAAAATTGGCCAAACTCTTTTTTCTTTGAATTTGCTTCCTTTTGGCGCTTTTGTAAAAATTTACGGTGAAGAGGAAAGACGAGAGGAAGAGGGGAGTTTTAGTCAAAAACCGATTTGGCAAAGGTTTTTGATCGTTTTTGGCGGAGTTTTAAGTTTTTGGATCATTGCCTTTCTTTTGCTCACTTTTTTGATGGGATGGGGCGTTCCTCAGGTGATTGCCGATGAAGAAAACGGGAATTTAAAAGAGACAAAAGTTCAAATCGTCGGTATCGCTCCTGGTTCTCCAGCCCAAATTTCAGGTTTGAAAATCGGAGATTTCATCGTTGGCTTAAAAAGCGAAAAAGTAGAAATTTCAAAAATCGAAAAGACGAAAGAGGTTCAAGAGTTTACCAAAGAAAACTTAGGAAAGGAAATCACCCTCGTCATTCAAAGAGGAAAAGAAATTTTTGAAAAGAAAATAACCCCAAGGGTTTCTCCACCAGAAGAGGAAGGACCGATGGGAGTGGTCTTGGCCAGAATGACGATCAAATCTTACCCTTTGCTTCGAGCGCCGGTCGAAGGAGCCAAAGCCACTTTTCAAATAACCCTTGGTGTTTTTCAAGGTTGGTTTGAAGCTTTAAAAAGAGTTTTTGCCGGAAAACCAAGCGGAGTGGAAATGATGGGACCGGTGGGGGTTTTCAACCTCTTTTCTCAATTCGGTAATTTGGGACCGAATTATTTCTTACAATTTCTCGCCGTTTTGTCGATCTATTTAGCCATTTTCAACGCCCTTCCTATCCCGGCTTTGGACGGTGGGAAAATCCTTTTTTTAGCCATCGAAGGTTTGAGGAAAAAACCGGTTCCCCAAGAATGGGAAAGAAAAATCACCTTCTTTTTTTTCTGTCTCTTTTTGAGTTTGGGCATTCTCGTGACCATTAAAGATATCAGCGCGTTGTTAAAATGAAAAAAGAAATTCCCAAAAAAGAAAACTTTTCTGAATGGTATACGACCCTTGTTTTGAAATCTGGTTTGGCTGATTACGCGCCGGTAAAGGGTTGTATGGTGATCAAACCATACGGCTTTTCTATCTGGGAAAAAATCCAAAAAATTTTTGACGAAAAAATAAAAAAAATAGGGGTCGAGAACGCCTATTTTCCTCTTTTGATCCCAGAAAAATTTTTAAAAAAGGAAAAAGAGCACCTCCAGGGATTTTCACCAGAGTTAATCTTGGCAACTATCGGCGGAGGGAAAGAATTGAAAGAGAAACTGGTTTTGCGCCCGACTTCCGAAACAATCATCTACCAAATGTATTCAAAATGGATAAAATCTTGGCGCGACCTTCCTTTACGGATCAACCAATGGTGCAACGTTTTGAGGTGGGAACTGAGACCGAGACTTTTTTTGAGGACGCTTGAGTTTCTTTGGCAGGAAGGACATTGCGCCTACGCCAGCCACGAAGAAGAAAGAGAAGAGACCTTGAAAATTTTGAAAACCTACGTCGATTTTTACCGAGAGGTTTTGGCTATCGACGGGTTTTGGGGTAAAAAATCAGAATCAGAAAAATTTCCCGGCGCTCTAGAAACTTATACTTTTGAAATGTTGATGCCCGATGGCAAAGCCCTCCAAGGATGTACTTCCCATGACCTTGGTCAAAATTTTTCCCAGCCTTTTCAGATCAAATTTTTGGACAAAAAAGGAAAGGAAAAATTTGTCTGGCAAAATTCTTGGGGTTTGACGACCAGAAGTATCGGCGCTTTGGTTATGGTTCACGGTGACGACGACGGTTTGGTTTTACCACCTAAAATCGCCCCGATCCAAATCGTCATCGTTCCGGTTTTCACAAAAAATGTCGAGAATAAAATTTTGGAGGAAAAAGCAAAAGAAATCAAAGAAATTTTGAAAAAATTTTCAGTTAAAATCGATAACAGAAAAGAATATTCAGTCGGTTGGAAATTTAACGAATGGGAATTGAAAGGGGTACCGTTGCGAATTGAAATCGGCGAAAAAGAAATAAAAGAAAAAAAGGTAACCTTGGCGAGAAGAGACAATAAAGAAAAAATTTCCCTTCCTTTCTCTTCTTTGGCCCAAGAAACAGAAAAGATTTTGGACTCGATCCAAAAAAACCTTTTTGCCAAAAGTTCTGAATTTTTAAAAGAAAACACGAGAGAGGTTTCGGATTTTACCGAATTTAAGGATATAATGAAAAAGAAAAAAGGGTTTATCAGGGCTTTTTGGTGTGAAAGGAGAAGTTGTGAAGAGGAAATAAAAAAAGAAACCAAGGCGACAACAAGATGCCTTCCTTTGGAAACGGTCGAGGAAAAAGGAAAGTGCGTTTTTTGTAAAAAACCGGCAAAAAGAAAATGGCTCTTCGCTCAAGCCTATTAAGAAGGGTTGAAGATTTTCTTAAATTTTTTTCTGACGATATCGCCATCGATTTGGGAACGGCCAATACCGAAGTTTACGTCAGAGGAAAAGGAATCGTTATCCAAGAACCCTCGGTGGTGGCCATCAACCAAAAGACCGGCCAGATTTTAGCTGTTGGCGCCGAAGCAAAAAAGATGGTCGGGAGAACGCCTGGTTATGTGGTCGCGGTCAGGCCTTTGAGGTCAGGGGTGATTTCTGATTTTGAGGCGACCGAGCAGATGCTTAGGTATTTTATCGAGAAAGCCAGAAGAAAAAAATTTTTAGGTCCTCGGGTGATCGTTGGCATTCCGTGGGGGGTAACCGAGGTTGAAAGGAAGGCGGTTTTAGATGCGGCAAAATCGGCCGGGGCGAGAGAAGTTTTTTTGATCGAAGAGCCGATGGCCGCGGCCATCGGGGCGAGATTACCGGTCCAGGAAGCGGGAGGAAATTTCATCGTCGATATTGGCGGTGGGACGACCGAAATGGCCGTCATCTCTTTGGGGGGAATCGTTTTGGCGAAAAGCTTAAGGATCGCCGGAGACAAATTCAACGAAGACATCATTCGTTTTGCTGAAGAAGAATATCGATTGGCCATCGGTGAAAGGACGGCCGAAGCAGTGAAAATTGCCATCGGTTCGGCCTATCCCCAAAAAGAAAAAAAAGAATTTCCGATGAGAGGAAGAAATTTGGCCACTGGTTTGCCAGAAGAGGTTTTGGTTTCAAGCGAAGAAATAAGGAAGGCGATGGAAAAATCAGTCAGGCAGGTAGTGAGTGAGATTAAAGCTACCCTCGAAGAAACCCCGCCTGAATTATTGGCCGATATCATGCACAACGGAATCTATCTTTCGGGTGGGGGAGCGCTTTTGCGAGGTTTGGACGTTTTAATTCAAAAAGAAACAAAGGTGCCAACAAAAATCGTCGAAGACCCTTTGACGGCGGTGGCCAGGGGGGCGGGAATGGTTTTGGAAAATTTAGACGAACTGCGAGAAGTTTTAGTCGAAACTGTCGAACTAGAGCCACCAAAATAATTATGATCTCAGAAAAAGAAGTAAAACACATTGCCAAATTGGCCAGGATCGGTTTAAAAGAAAAAGAAGTTAAGAAATTTCAAAAAGAATTGTCTTCGATTTTGGATTACATCGAAAAATTGAAAGAGGTTGACGTTTCTAAAGTTGAGCCGATGTTCCACCCGAGAGCGACAAAGAATGTTTTTAGAAAAGACGAGGCAAAAAACAAAGGAGAAAAAATTTCCGCCCTGTTGGAGGCGATGGCAGAAGTCAAAGAAAATTATCTGAAAGTTAAAAAAATCATCTAACATGGAACTTTCAAATTTAACCATCACCAAAGCCCGGGAACTTATTTTAAAAAAGGAAATTTCTGTCTTCGAGCTGACCAAGGCTTATTTAGAGAAAATAAAAAAAGAAGATAAAAAAATTTTTGCTTTTTTAACTTTGAACGAAAAAGGCGCCTTAGAAAGGGCGAGAGAAATCGACGAAATGATTTTTGAAAAAAGGGAAATTCCGGTTTTGGCTGGAATTCCTTGTGCCATCAAAGACAACATTTTGGTCGAAGGAATGAGATGCACCGCCGGTTCGAAAATTTTGGAAAATTATTTTGCGCCTTACGATGCCACGGTGGTGAAAAAAATAAAAGAAGCTGGGGCGATAATTTTGGGGAAGACAAATTTGGATGAATTTGCCATGGGAAGCTCGACCGAAAACTCTGCTTTTTTTAAGACAAAAAACCCGTTAGATTTAGAAAGGGTTCCGGGCGGTTCTTCAGGAGGTTCGGCGGCGGCGGTGGCCGCAGACTTTTGCCTTTTTGCTCTAGGTTCAGATACCGGCGGTTCGATCAGACAACCGGCTTCTTTTTGTGAGATCGTTGGCCTAAAGCCGACTTACGGCACCGTCTCCAGATACGGTTTGATCGCTTTTGCTTCCTCTTTAGACCAAATAGGGCCTTTGACAAAGACAGTCAAAGATTGCCAAATCGTTTTTGAGGTGATAAAGGGCGAAGATGAAATGGATTCGACAAGTCTCAGGTTTGAGAGCAAAAACCAAAGTTTTGAAATTAAAGATTTAAAAATCGGCGTGCCGAAAGAATATTTTGTCGAAGGGATGGAAAAAGAAGTCGAAGAGGCGATTAAAAAGGCGATCGAGAAATACGAAAAGATGGGAGCGACAATTTTAGAAATTTCTCTTCCTCATACCGAATACGCCTTACCTTGCTATTATATCATCGCCCCCTCTGAAGCCAGCGCCAATTTAGCCAGATATGACGGTCTCAGGTACGGTTTGAAAAAAGGCGAAAGATCAAAAAGCGAAAACCTTCTTGAGCAGTATTTCAAAACAAGAGGGGAAAAGTTTGGGCCTGAGGTAAGAAGAAGGATCATGCTCGGAACCTACGCCCTCTCGGCCGGTTACTACGAAGCTTATTATTTGCGGGCAGAAAAAGTAAGGGCTTTGATCAAGAAAGATTTTGACGAGGCTTTCAAAAAAGTGGATTTAATTTTTACCCCAACCAGTCCAACCCTTCCCTTTAAATTTGGAGAAAAAATCGAGGATCCATTAAAAATGTACCTTTCGGATATTTTCACCATCTCGGTCAATTTGGCTGGTTTGCCCGCCCTTTCTTTTCCGGTTGGCAAAATAGGAAAATTACCGGTCGGCCTTCAGATCATCGGCCCGGCTTTTAGCGAACAAAAAATTTTTCAAACCGCCCAAGTTTATGAATCCTGAAGTAAAAAAAATTTTAGACGAAATTTTGAACTTCCTTTTGTACCCAAAATTTGAAGGCTATCTTTTGGCAATAAAAATCACCTTTTTGGTTTTTGGCTTTTTCTTTACCGGCTATACCATTTGGGCTTTGCTTAAAACGAGTTGGTTGAAAAGGGCGATTTTAATCGATGCCAAAGAATTTCTCTTTTACCGAGCAGAAAAAGTTTTTCCCTATGCTAAAAAATGGAGAAAGATTAAAAAGAGGTTAGAAAAGGGGATTGAAGAAGAAGCAAGCCTGGCTATTTTGGAGGCTGATTCTTTGGTCGGGGAAGCTTTTACCAAGGCAGGTTATCAGGGAGCAACTCTTTCGGAAAAAGTGAGAAACTTTTTAGAGGTGATTTCCGAAGAGAAGGTGCCGGGTTTGGAAATAAAAATCGAGGAGATAAAAGAGGCAGAAAGAGTGAAAGAGAGTATCTTGCGCGACCCGAGTTATAAAATAGACATCGACAAGGCAAAAAAGATTTTGGCAACTTACGAAAAGCTTTTAGAGACTTTACAAAATTTCTAAAATTTTTTATTTATAAAGAGCGGGGTGGAGGAGTAGTACCTCGCCAGTCCCATAAGCTGGAGACGGCCGTGCAATTCGGCCCCCCGCAACATAATTAGTTTTTAGTTTTTAGTGTTTAGTTGATTAGCAAATGTTTAGTTGATTAGCAATTAGATATAAAATTGTGGGGGAAAAATTCTTTTTTGAGGATTTAAAGGTTTATCAAAGAAGTTTAAAAATTGCAATAGCTCTTTGCAAAGATGTTAGTAAATTTTCGTATAAATTTTCTAGAATTCGAGATCAATTAATGGGAGCAATAATTTCTGTCCCACTAAATATTGCCGAAGGTTTTGGGAGAAAGTCAGTTAAAGAAAAAAAGAACTTTTATAAGATTAGTTTAACTTCGCTTTTCGAATGCATTCCACTCTTGGAAATTTGTCTAGAATTAGATTTAATAAATAAGGACGACTACGAAAGATTTCGACGAGAGATAACAGAAATTGCAATGATGATTAATGGGTTAATAAAATCCCTTTAATTTAACTAATTACTAATTTACTAATTGCCAATGACTAATATCGCCGGGGTAGCTCAATGGGAGAGCGGGGCTCTCATAAGGCCTAGACGTGGGTTCGATTCCCACCCTCGGCAACAGAGTTTAAAAGATATAATTCTACTTTCCAGGAAGGGGTGACTGCGGAGCGAGCATTGAAGGGAGCGGAAATGCGAGCGGAGCGCAATTGAGGGTACATTAGAATAAATAAAACCTATTGTTTCTTTGGAGGTTGGACACCTTTCTTTTTAAGAAAGGGGTCCAAGAGCGAGCCGAAGCGAGGCGAAGCCGAGCGCCAGCGCGTAGCGCTGGGGAGGCGAGCGAGGGGGCGTAGTTCAGCCCGGTTCAGAACACCCGCCTGTCACGCGGGAGATCGTGGGTTCAAATCCCATCGCCCCCGCCATCTTGACAAGGAATTTTTTGGCGATAAAATGAAAGAAGTAGCATTTCCCGATTTTGCCGTTCGAAGGCCGGGAAGAAAAGGTCGGGCTACTGAATCCATCTAAGGAGACCAACGGAAGAACATGGCTAAACCAGCCGACCAAGAATTTCTCGAATATGTAGTCAAGGCTTTAGTCGACCACCCGGACGAGGTTAAGATCGAAAGAAGAGTAGATGAAATGGGAGTTTTGCTCTCTTTGAAAGTTCATCCTGATGACATGGGCCAAATCATCGGCAAGGGTGGGGCGACAGCCCGAGCGATCAGGTCTTTGGTAAAGATCGTCGGTCTGAAAAATCATGCCAGGGTTAATTTGAAGATCGAAGAACCAGAAGGCGGAACGAGAAGGAAAAAAGAATCGCTCGAAGAGATCAAACTCTAAAAGATATTCACAACCCGAGAAAACGATGCTATTATCAAACTAGCATCGTTTTCTTTTTATGATTTATTTCGACATCATCACCATCTTTCCCAAAATTTTCGATTCTTTTTTGAAAGAATCTTTGATTAAAAAAGCCCAAGAAAAGGGCTTGATTAAAATCAGGATTTACAACCTCCGAGATTTCACCAAGGATAAACACAAAACGGTCGATGACAAACCTTACGGCGGAGGACTGGGAATGGTTTTGAAATTAGAACCGATTTACCGAGCCCTTCAGGCAATAAAACGCAAAAATCCGAAAACAAAAAAACTAAAGGTCATTCTTTTCACACCGAGAGGAAAGCAGTTTACTCAACGTTTGGCATATAAACTAAGTAAGTTGGACCGGATCATCATGGTTTGTGGAAGGTATGAAGGAATAGACGAAAGGGTAGGAAAATATCTTGCCGATTTGAAACTTTCGATCGGACCTTACGATTTGATGGGAGGGGAAGTACCGGCGATGGTGGTAATTGAAACAGTTTCTCGGTTGATTCCTGGGGTGATTGGGAAAAAAGAATTCTTAAAAGAGAGATTAAAAAAAGGAGGGTTTATCGAATACCCTCAGTATACTCGGCCTGAGGTTTTTTCGCCCAAAAAAGGCGTTTATTGGAAAGTGCCAAAAGTTTTGTTGTCTGGCCATCACCAAAAAATCGAGGAATGGCGAAAAAAGCATCAAAAAATTATTGAAAAATGAAAAAAATAATGTTAGAATGAAAGGGAGGGTGGTTGCCGGAGTAGACAAACGGGTCTGACTGTAAATCAGATGGCTTCTAGCCTACGGGGGTGCAAATCCCTCACCACCCACCAAATTAAAAAATCCCCGGCCAGGAAAAAGAAAGAGGGGTCAGTCAAAGTAGAAGAAAATTTGCCAGGGTAGTTCAGTGGTAGAACGTTCCCTTGGTAAGGGAAAGGTCGGGAGTTCGATTCTCCCCTCTGGCTTATGGCAAAGAAGAAAAATTTTTCAAAATTTCAATGTCAGGAATGTAAAAGGATAAATTATTATCTCCGCAAATCGAAAAGAACGAGCGAGAAAAAGTTGGAATTGAAAAAGTATTGTCGCTGGTGTAGAAAGCACACCCTTCACAAGGAAGTAAAATAGGGTCTGTAGTTCAATCGGCAGAACGGCGGACTCCAAATCCGCTAATCCAGGTTCGACTCCTGGCAGACCCGCGAAAAGATTAGTCTCTTTTCAAATAGGCAGGAAGGTTAAGCCCAAGTTTTCCCAGGTTTTCGCAAATCGAACCGATCAAAGCCAAGACGATGATGACAAACCCAAGCGGGACGATCCAGGCCAAAGTGGGGATGGCTTGTCCCACCAGTTCCAAGACAGCAAAACCGAGGAGGTAGTTTATCACCCCTTTCCCCATCACTTTTGCCATCTTTCCCAGACGAAATTCTTTTTTTAAAACCGCCCCGATGATTCCCAAGATGTAATCGATGGCGATCAACCAAACGATGACGTTTACCTGAGAGTTGGCAAATAAACTGACTAAATCTGAGACCATTTTTTTAACGAAAGACGACCTTTACCTTTCATTCTATCTTTTTCGAAAACTAAGTCAAGCAATGTCTTTAGTCGAAAAATTAATCGCAGAAGGCTGGCTAAAAACTGAAAGGATAATAAAAGCCTTCAAAAAAATAAAAAGGGTCGATTTTTTACCAGAAAGCCTAAAAAACTTGGCAGAGGTAAACGAAGCCCTGCCGATCGGTTTTGGCCAAACGATTTCCCAGCCCTTGGTCGTTGCCTTTATGCTTGAATTGTTACAGCCAAGAGAGGGAGAAAAGATTTTAGATATTGGTTCTGGTTCTGGCTGGACGACTGCTCTTTTGGCTGAAATTGTTGGAGAAAAAGGGAAGGTGATAGCGATAGAAGTCATTCCTGAATTGAAAGAATTTGGCGAAAAAAACGTGGCCAAGTACAATTTCCTCGAAAAAGGGATCGTTGAATTTGTTTGTGGAGATGGTTCTAAAGGTTGGAAAGAGGAGGCTCCCTTCGATAAAATTTTGGTTTCAGCCACGGCCAAAGAATGTTATTTGGCTTGGAAAGAGCAGATAAAGGTTGGAGGGAAGATCGTCACGCCGATCGGCAATTCTATCTGGCTTTTTGTTAAAAAATCAGAAAAAAATTTCGAAGAATTTGAATACCCTGGTTTCGTTTTCGTTCCACTAATTGAAAAATAAAATGCCCAAATTTTTTAAAAAGACCTTAAATAAGATAAAAACCCCACTGCTACGTAGCAGCACACTTTCATTTTTAAAGAATACTCCTAGGTCTGACCTAGGTATCTGATGGGTTTTTGTCCCCCTAGTTGAAAAATAACCAATGAAGAAAATCAAATTTTTAATCGGAATTTTCGCTTTTTCATTTTTTATTTCCTATTTTTTTTGGTGGGGAATTTTTATTCCAAAAGACAGGGTTTCAAACGAAAAAATTTTTTCTATCGAAAAAGGGCAGGGTCTTTTTGAGATCGGGAAAAATTTAAAAAAAGAAGGTTTGATAAAAAACGAAATTTTTTTTGACTTTTACCTTATTTTTATTAAAAAGGAAAAAAACCTTCAGGCGGGGAAATATTATCTTTCTTCTATGATGAACATTCCGGAAATTGCTCAAAAAATAATTTCTGGAGAGACGGCAAAAATAAAAGTCACTATTCCCGAAGGCTCAAGGGTAAAAGAGATTGAAGAAAAACTGGGATTGAAATTACCGGGAGATAATTTAGAAGGTTATTTATTTCCAGATACTTATTATTTTCCGGTTGGGGTCAGCGGAGAAGAAGTGGTAAAGACGATGAGAGAAAACTTTGAAAAGAAAATTTCACCTTACAAAGAAGAAATCGAGAGAAGCGGAAAGACCCTCCAAGAGATTATCACCATGGCTTCTTTAATCGAAAAGGAAGTGAAAGAAAAAGAAGACAAGGAAATAGTTTCTGGAATTTTGTGGAAAAGGTTAAAAACCGGTATCCCTCTTCAAGTTGATGCAACCATCACCTACCTCACCGGAAAAAAAACGACCAAAATTACTTTGGAAGATTTACAAATCGATTCTCCTTACAACACTTACAAATACAAAGGTCTACCCCCAGGACCGATTTGCAACCCCGGTCTTGAAAGTATTTTGGCGGCGTTGTATCCTAAAGAAAGCGAGTACTGGTATTATCTTTCGACCCCCGAAGGAAAAACAATTTTCAGCAAAACTTTAAAAGAACATAACCTTGTCAAAGCCAAATATTTAAAATGAAAAAACTATCGATTCTAATTTTAATAATCTTCATACTGGGAATTTTTGGAATTTTAATTTTTAAAGGTCAGTTTAAAAAAGGAGGAGCACCTCCTCAAGTAGAAACTGAAATGGAAATGCCAAAAGCGAAAGGGAAAAAAGCGGTGATGATAATTGCTTTTAGGGATTTTAGGGACGCTGAATATTTTGTTCCGAAAGAAATTTTGGAAAAAGCGGGAGTTGAAGTAAAAACTGCCTCCAACAAAATGGGGACGGCGGTTGGCGCCGATGGGGGAGATACCAAAGTCGATTTACTTATTTCTCAAATAAACCCGGCTGAGTTTGACGCGGTTGTTTTTGTCGGCGGGCCCGGATGCCTAAATGCTTTAGATAACGAAAATTCTTACCGGGTGGCAAGAGAGACGGTTTCCCAAGGAAAAATTTTGGCCTCGATTTGTATTTCTCCGGTTATTTTAGCAAAGGCCGGGGTTTTAACAGGAAAAAGAGCCACGGTTTGGAATGACTTTACAAAAAGCCAAGCAAAAATTTTAGAAAAAGAAGGGGCGATCTTTGAAGAAAAACCAGTGGTTGTCGACGGAAAAATCATCACTGCCAACGGACCTTCGGCGGCTAAAGATTTCGGTTTGGCCATCGTCGAAAATTTGAAATAATCCATGGGGAAAAATATTTTCCTTTTTTTAATCCTTTTTGTTTTAATCCTTGGCGCCTTTTTCTATTTTAAATCGGCCGGTCCAAAGAGCCTGAAGCTGATTTTTCCCCAAGGCAACGAAGAATTTATCGCCGGTAAAGTTTATCAGGTGAAGTGGAAGGCGAGAAAAATCGAAAGGGTTGGTTTGGCTTTGGTTAATGAAGAAAAAAACGAGAAAAAATGGATAGCAGAAAACCTTCCAGCCAAAGAAGGAAAGTTTGACTGGAAAATTTTTGTTTGGGAAAACCCAGGCCAAAATTATCGATTGGTTATTTTTGAATATCCGTGGGAAGAAGGAAAAGAATACGACTATTCGAAAAGATTTACCATTTCTGGCCCAACCTTAGCTTCTTGCGACTCTCTTTCGATCGAAAATCAATGGCCCTTCATCCCAAGCGATTTTCTTGGTTTAAAAAGAGTTTTTATCACTAAAAATGTTTGGAATGGCGATTTGGGCGGACTGGAGGGAGCGGATAAAAAATGCCAAGAAGAAGCGAAAGCCCTCGGGTTGGAAGGAAATTTCAAAGCCTTCTTGGGTGACGACCAAAACCCAGCTTCTGAGAGGTTAGACCTGGAAGGAGTTTTTGTTGAGGCAGAACCTGCCGAAGTCCTTCCTTTGGAAAAAGTACCGCAAAATTTGTGGGAGAGCTTTGGAAACTTTTTGAAAACATCACTCAAAGAAAAAGGAGAAAAAGAAAGGATACTTCCGATGTACCAACAACTTTCTTTTTATTTTTCTAAGTTTCTTTCCAAATTTGAGGAAAAACAAGTTAAAAAAACCTGTTATCGTTTGATTGCCAAAGACAAAAACGAATTTCTCCGGATTTTTTCTGACCCCTTAATTTTAAATCAGGCAAGATTAAGCCCTGGCTTTCTCGAAAATTTTTCAAAAATCTGGTTGGGAAGAATAACTACAGAAAGCCAAACTGAGTGTTTGGACACGGGAGAAGGAGATTACAGTTTTACCGTCACTTGTCAAAACTGGCGGAACGGCGGAGAATTGTTGAGAGTGGAAAAGGAAGAATATCCGGTTTGTTATACTCCTATTGGAGAAAGAGTTAACGCCAGGACGGTTGGAGGACTTTCTCTGGGCTGGAATAAAAACACCGGTTTTTTTTCTCCTACTTTTGGGGCGAATTGCTCTTCTAAGCAAAGGCTCATTTGCCTCGAACAATAAAATTTGCTATAATGAATTATCCACAGACAGCAGGTTGCCTTTTGGCAATAAATCCTGCCGAGGATAATTTTCAAAGGTTTTTGTCTGTGGTCACAGACATTTTTTTATGGCTTTAAACAAAGAAAAAAAGAAAAAAATCGTTGCCGATTTGAAAGAGAAAATAAAAAAACAAAAGGCGATCGTTTTCGTCAATTTTACTGGTGTGAAGGCTCGAGAGATGTTTGAGTTGAGAAAAAAGTTAAAGAAAGAAAACTCTCTTTTGAAAGTGGCCAAGAAAAAATTGATCCAGTTGGCTTTGAAAGAAAGCGATATCGACCTCGGGGTTGAAAATTTCGAAGGGGAAATCGGTTTGGTTTTTGGCTTTGCTGACGAAATTTTTCCGGCCAAGCTCGTCTATCAGTTTTCGAAAGAAAACCCTCGATTAAAAATCGTCGGCGGGATATTTGGAAAAAAATTTTACGACGAAAGAGAAACGATCGAGTTGGCTCAACTTCCTTCAAAAGAAGAATTGCTGGCGAGAATTTTGAGTGCCCTTTCTGCTCCGATTTTGAATTTCGAAAACGTTTTGATCGGAAATTTGAGAAACTTTGTTTTTCTTTTGTCCCAAGTAAAAGGTCGCCAGTAAAAATTGAGAAAAGACGATGAAAAAAGAAGAAGAAAAAATCGAAATTCCCCAAAAATTCAAAAAAATCGTTGAGGAAATCGAAAAAATGACCGTTTTGGATTTGGCCGAGTTAGTGAAAATTTTGGAAAAGAAATTCGGTGTTTCGGCAACCGCTCCGCAAGTTGTTTCGGTTCCTACCCAACAACCAGCGCCAGGCGCGGCGCCAGCTGCTGAAGAAAAAAGTACTTTTAACCTTGTTTTGACGGCAGTTGGCGACAAAAAAATCGAAGTCATCAAGCTGGTTAGAGAAGTTACCGGAAAGGGATTGAAAGAGTCAAAGGATTTGGCGGATGCGGCTGAAGCCGAACCTCAGGTACTGAAAGAAAACGTCAAAAAAGAGGAAGCCGAAGAAATCAAAAAGAAATTCGAAGCAGTCGGCGCCAAAATCGAGCTGAAATAGTTTATTCTTTGATACGGTTTGATAGATTAAAGAGGGGTAAAGAAGGGAAAATTGAACCGAAATAAAAAAATCGATGGAAAATTCACTTTTCGATCTTTTTCAGGAAGAAAAGAAGATTTTTGAAGAGTATAAAGAAAAAAACCCTGAGCTTTTATTTTCTCCTAAAATTCCAGAGAGAGAAATTTTTTCTTGGATCGGGATTAAGATAGATTTTCCTTATAGGCCAAAGGGCTATTTACGTTTGTACCCTCAAGATTTTATAGTGGAAGAAATTTCGCTAGATGAAAAAATATCAGAGATTGAACCAAAAGAAAGCGAAGAAATTCCTCAATTTTCTCCGTTCACTCTTTACGCCAATTTAGTTAAAGTTGGCATTTCTACCTCAGAGGCAATTTTTAGTTTGGCGAGAAGATTAAATATAAACCCAAATAAGATTGGTTATGGCGGTCTTAAAGACATCAATGCAATAACTTCTCAAAAAATTTCTTTTCCAAACATAGACCTTCAGCTTTTAGAAGAAATAAAAAAAATCTCTTTTCCGAATTTTTTCTTAACCGATTTTTCTTTCGGTAAAGGAACATTAGCCCCCGGACAAATTTTCGGCAATAGATTTACAATTTTTATCCGAACAAAAGAAAAATTAGAGGAAGGGTGGATTTCTCAAAAATTGGAAAAAATAAAAAAAAGGGGGTTTTTAAATTTTTACGGTCCTCAAAGATTTGGAACTCCTAGATTTTTAGCACATCGGTTTGGAAAGTTAATTTTGCAAGGAAAATATAAGGATGCAATTTTAGCCTTTCTTTTTCAGCCCGGTTTAAAAGAAATTCCTTTGATAAAAAATTGTCGCAACGAAGCAAAGAGCTATTTTCCGAATTGGGAAAAAGTTGAAAAATGTTTTCAAAAATTTCCTTATACCTTTAGGCAAGAATTAAGATTACTTTCCTATTTAAAACACCATCCTAAAAATTGGGTTGGTGCATTAGTTTTTCTAAAAGACCAGACCACTTTATGGGTTTATGCCTATGCCAGCTATCTTTTTAACCTTTTGCTTTCTCTTGAAAAAAAAATAAATTTGCCGAGCGAGATACCTCTTTTATTAAGCGACGAGGAGAAAAATTTAGAATTATATAAATCTTGGTTAGTCAGAGATGAGATTGAAAATTTTATAGAAAAAATCAAACCTTTTCGGTTTTTAATTTTAAAAAAGAGATTGGTAAAAAGTAAAATTTTTCCTCGGCAGATTCAATTTAAAATTCTTCCTGAAGGAATAATTCTTAGCCTTATTTTGGAAAAAGGGGCTTACGCCACCACTTTTTTAATGAACCTTTTTGAAATCGAAACAGGTGAGCCTCTTCCAGAATGGGTAAAAAGTCAAGAATACGATATAAAAAAAGAACTTCAAATTGGTTCAGTAGAAAAAATCAAAAAAATTTTAGGCCAAGATATTTTTAAAATTTCTAAATTAGGAGAAACTGATTCCTAAAATAAAAAAAGGAGGGAAAAGAACTTTTTGCCGAGCCGCCAGGCTCGGCGAGAAAATCACCGAGCCTGGCGGGGTACGCGGTGGACACAGTTTATGGTGAGGGTCCTATCGGGATTCTTCCAAATATGGACGAACCCCCATATCGACCCCTTTACAAAAATTTCTTCCACTTGCTTTACCACCTTTTCTTTCCTTCCTTTGATTTCGGGTTGTGCTGCGGCAGAGGCGAAGGTGACTACAACTACATTTTTCTTTTCGGAAAATCCACTCCGAATCCCATGAATATCCACCACCCTGAACTTTCTTAGCTCCTCCCATATTGGGCGGAGATCCACATTTTGCTCCTCCAGGAGGTGGACTCCTGTATCCACCCTTCCGGGGCGGATCCTTCCTATCCCGCCTTCAGGAAGGCCTAGCTTTAGCCCGGCCTCCCAATGTCTTTTCTCTAATTTCTCCTCATTTCTGGGCTTCAAACTTATGCCCTCTGGCCAGAGCTTGGGATTGGTAAAGTAAAACTTTACCAATACCCTTTCCACGCCAGATAGTTCCACGCCAGATAGATCAACTGGCATTTATTAACACCTCCTTTTGTTTTTTTATTTTTAAAGAGCTCATTTCTATTATACAAAAGTAAAAAGGCTTGTCAAGAGGGGTCTTCAGATTGAAAGGAAATCAAAAAATTTCAAATGTGGGCGTGTGTGGATTTGAACCACAGACCTTTGCAATGTGAGTGCAACGCTCTACCGCTGAGCTACACGCCCTGATTTTTTATTTTTGCGATTTTCTTTTCCAATTCCTTTTTTGCCCTGTATTTAAGATATCTTTTCTTTCTTTCATCCAACCATTCGTCCACCCTGATCAAATGTGTTTTAAAGACAAAGACGAGCAACAAAGCTGCCAAAAAGGGAATGAGCAAAGAATGGGAGAGATCATCTATCAAGCCGGTTGAAACACCAGTTGGACCAGTCGTCGCTCCAGCAACCGCCCCTTTTCTTACCAAAATTTGGGCGGAAGCCAAAGTTGAGGTTGAATCGATACTGACCGAGCAAACGTTAGTCAAGGAAGTTTGACCAAAAGGAAAAGCATCGCTTCCAGCAAGTCGGGCAGTGTAGGTAATCCTCTTTATGCTATGAGCTGGCAAACAACCGAGGTCGATTCCAGAAATAATATTACCAGAAACCGGAGAATTATCAACGCGCAAACTTTCACCGATGACCGAAATTTTTTCCGGCAAAGAATCTCTCACTTTTAGATTGCAAACTTGAGCATCTCCTGTTTCCACCTCAATCAAAAATCCCAAAATTTCTGCCGGGTCGGCATAGACCGATTGGAAATAGCCCGTGCCATCAGAAATGTTTCTGACGTATTTTCTCACTTTAAAATCTCTTCCTTCGACGTTGACTGCCACACTATCTGAAGCCGAACCAGCCGGCCCTTGGCAAGTGATGGTAAAAGTTCTCGAAGTGGTGAAATTGGAAATCGTCTCTGAACCTGAGGTTGCCTTTGAGCTCGTCCAGTCGGCTGAACAAGAATCGGCATTAGAAGCATTCCAGCTGAGGGTGAAAGAGCCGTTGTAAGGAACGGTGATCGGACCGTCTGAGTTGTTTGCTTTGAGGTCGACAGAAACAGAAAGGCAGGGCACGCGGAAGGTTTTATCTTCACCATAAGAAGTGCCACCAGCATTTTTGGCCACTGCCCGATAATGATAGGTTGTGCAAGGGGAAAGACCCTCGACCGTTACGCAGTAAACTCCGGCTTTGGTAAGAGTAACTTCAGAAGTTTTTTCCCCGTAGGCATCGGTTTTCCCATATTCAAACCAAGCCTGGACTGAGGAATCTCCACCCATATCAGTTACTTCACCGACAAAGGTAACTTTCGTTCCTTCAACCAGGGTTTTGTTTGGACAATCAGCCAAAGCAAAACCAGCCAAAGGGAGGAAAAGAGAAACCGCCAAAAATACTTTTAGAATTTCTTGCTTCATAGTTTTGATGATTTTTTACTTTAGTAAGTGACCACCGCCGGTTTGGTAATGACTACCGGTGGGTTGGGTTTTACTTTCACTACCACCGTGTCTTCTCCTTTCTGGTTGCCGTTGGTGCAGGTTAAGGTGAAGGTGTAGGTTTTAACTTCTTGAAGCTGAACCTTTTCTGAACCAGAAGTCGGTTTTGTTCCTGACCAATCACCCGAAGCTTCACAGGTTTGAGCATTTTTTGCTTTCCAGCTGAGAGTGACCGTTTGACCATAAGAGACCTCGATCGAACCGTCGTAGTCGTTGGCTTTGAGGTCGACCGATGGCAAACATTGAGTGGTGAAAGATTTTGTTTGGCCGTAAGAAGTTCCGCCGGAATTTTTTGCCACCGCTCGGTAATTGTAAGTGGTACAAGGATCTAAGCCAGTGATTTCGGCACAAAAAATTCCGGTTCCGTGAAAGGACTGGTGAGGTGTCTCGTAGACGAGATAGGTTTTTCCGTATTCAAACCAAACCTCAAGGTTTGAATCCCCACCGGTATCGGTTACCTCCCCGACCAAAGTGGCGCTGTTTGTCCCAACTTGGGTGTTTGAAGGACAGCTGTTTTCAGCCAATCCTGTTTTCCCAAAAGCCAAAATTAACCCTAATGCCAAAACAAGGGAAAAAACAGTAATGGCCAATTTTGTATTTTTTCTCATGTTTTTTTAACTTTTTTAACCTTTTCTCTCTCCCCATTTCCTTGACCAAACTTAGTTCGACCAAGGAAATAAGGAGGAGAATTTTCTCTTGGCGAGAGATTCTCCTCCGTTGGGTTTACTAAAATAATCTTATCGGGATTATCGGGAGGAATCTGGTGTTTACATCGGGGGGATTAGGGCCGGGATTAGGTGGATTGATGACGGTAACATGTTGTTCGTTTTGCCGAAGTAAAAGCAACCCCAGTAATACTACCCCAACGATTAAAAGGGTAGTATTTTTAGATGGTCCGATCTTCCTTTCCTCTCTTTGAGGGGGAGTGGGGAAATCTACCTTTACCTTTACGTTTAAATTGATATTTTGTGCTATCTTTTCTTCCTCAACCACTCCCTTTTCCGACCTCTCTTCTTTTACCTCCGGCTTCTCTTCAACTGGGGGCTTTAACTCCGGCTTCTCTTCTTCTTTTACTTCCGGTTTCTCTTCTTTGACCGGGGACTTCACCTCGACTTTGACCTCCGGAGTTTCCGCTACCTTCCTGCCTAAAACGTTCCCACAAATTTGCGGGATAATTATCTCCCACCCTTTTGTTTTCAACAGGAAGGCAGGAAGTTTTTCTTTTCCGGCGTATATCACGTCGTGTTCTACTTTTATCACCCTCTCTCCGTAGATCATGAACTCGAACTTTTCCCCCGGAGATATTGTGATCTCCCCTTGGAGGGTGAGGGTGAGTTCTTTTACCTCCTTTTCCCCCATCTCCCGGATCAATATCGTTTTCACTCGCTCCACCAACTGGGGAATGTCTTTTTTTTGAATACCCGGCCACAGTGGATCCGCTCCCGGATTTCTCCAGGAAAATGGATCCCCAAAAACAAAAACTCCCAAAAACAGTACTAAGACTAGTCTTTTCACTAGTTAACACCTCCTTTTTAAATTTTTTTAAAGATCTTTTAACGATACTATATTTTAGCAATTCAAAAAACTTTGTCAAGACCTATTCCAATTCCGCCTCGACGGCAATTCTTTTTAAATCTTTTCCTGGCGGCCAGCAAGAAATCAAAAAGAGAAAGTTTTTTGAGCTTTCAGTTTTTGGTAATTCTTCGTTCTTTTTCAAAAAAATTTTTCTTTTTGCTAAATAGCGATATTTTTCTCCCTGAAAGTAAACAAAAATTTCATCTCCTTCTTCGAGTTGGCTTAGATTACTGAAAACTCTGTCATACCTGATGTTTGGCCAGTTGGGTGGTGCTGAATGTCCCAAAATTATTGTTTGTCCAGGTTTCCCTGGTGAAGCAGAACCGGGGAAAAGGACCACTCCATGGTTTAAGGATTTTTCTATTTTCTCGTTTGGTCCAGCCAAAACGATCGGCGCTCTCAAATTAAGTTTTGGAATTTCTAAAATATTTTCTTGAGAGGTGGTCGTTTGTTGTTTGGTAGAAGTGGTCGTTTGTTGTTCAGTTTGAGAAGTCGAAATTTTTGGAAAATCGATTTTTCTTTGGCTTAAAAATTCTGAAAAAAGGCCAGAAAGAGCTTGCCAGTTAAAGACCCAATAAACTTTTTGCCAGTTGAAAATAAAAAAACCGACGAGAAAAAAAACGAAAAAATATTTGAGAAGGGTTTTAAATTTTTTTCCCATGTTAAAAGATTCTGAAGGAGTGGGGGATGGTCTGTAAAATGGCTATTTTATCGAGAAAGATTAAGACAACTAAAAGTAAAAGGAAAGAGCCGGTTTTGAAAACGATATCTTTGTATTGGATTTCGAGCGGGTGATAGACAAAAACATCGAAAATGAGAGTGAGAGAGAGGAGCGAGAGAACGAAAATCAAAACGCCATAAATTATTTTTTCTAAAATTCGGTAGTAGTTAAGAGAAAGAAAGCCAAAAAGATCCAAAACGAAAGGGTTACTCTTTTCCTTTACTAAAACTTCTGGTTTAGGCAGAATTTCGGTAGGTGTGGAAATTCCCGCTTCTTCGCTCGTGGAAATTCCTGCTTCTTGGGCAACCAAAGTCGAAGTTTCGATTTTCACCGTTTCTTTTGGAGTAATTTCCGGGAATTTCTTTTTTTCTTTGGCTATTGTCGGCGGTCTGATGGTTGGGGTAGGTTGGGGGGTGGCGAAGAGTTGAACGACGAGAAAAGTTTCGTTGCCCTCAAATTTTCCTTTTACTACGGCTAAACCGATCTCTTGATAATTTGGGTTTAAAATGTTTGCTCGATGAGAGGAAGAATTTAGCCAGGCCTGATGGACTTCTTCTGAATCCAAAAAACCGATGGCCAAATTTTCACCGGCCGATTGGAATCGATAACCGACAGCTTTAAACCAGTACCAGGGAGAGGTGCCCTGGGGAGAATAATGGGAAAAATAATTCTTTTCAAACATGTCTTTGGCCTTGAGATAAGCCGCTTGGTCCAAAATCGGATTTTCTTTCAATTTTGGCAGATTAAATTTCTCCCTTGTTTTGTTTGTCAATTCGATGAGAGAATTTTTGGTCAATTGGGCAAAATAAACGGTTTTTGGCAAAACGAGGAAAAACGGTAAAACGGCCAGCTTTAAAATTAACAAAAAAATCCCAAAATAATAGAGAAAATCTGAACCTAAAAGAACCGGCCGGTAAGCATTTTCTTGGCAAGGGAAAAATAGGGCTTTCAGTTTGGTTTTCATATTTTTATTTTACCGCTTTTTTGCCTAGATGTCAACTTCCTACCGCTTTTTAAATTTGGTAAAATCTAAGAATGAAAATATTTGAATTCCATTTCAACCCAGGGCTAAAAGATGACCTGATTTTTGAAAGCTTTTGCTATGAGCCCTCAAACATTTACGAAAAGAAACTGGGCTCTCTTTATTTAGTCGGAATGTTAAAAAACGCCCTTCCCCAAAACGTCAATTTTTTGGAAAGACTAGCCAGGTTTATCAAAGATAAATTTTTTCAAAAAATTCTTTTCAAATCAGAAAAGGCTTTACGCGAGACCTTAAAAGAAGCGAACGAATTTTTAAGAGAAATCACCAAAAAAGGAGATGTCAGCTGGTTGGGAAATTTAAGTTTCGCCGTTTTGAATTTTTTACCGCTAAAAAATTTTGACTGGGAAATAAACTTTACCAAAGTCGGCGAAATGAAGGTTTGTTTGGTCAGAGGAAAAAAAATAATAGACATTGACCGAAAGTTAAAACTTCAGCAAATCGAACCTTATCCCTTAAAAATTTTTGGAAACTCAATCTCCGGAAAATTGTTGGAAGGGGATATGGTTTTGGTTTTAAACAAAGAAATTTTTGATTTTTTTGAGAAAGAAGGTTTGTTTTCTGAAATCGGAAAAATCTTTCCCCCTGACGAAAAAGAGTTTAAAAGAATTTTGACAGAAAAGAAAGAAAAGATAGCGGGAATTACCGGCCTTTCCCTTTTTATTTTTTTGAGCAAAGAAATTTTAAAAGGAAAAAAGGAAGAGATTTTTTCAAAACCAAAGAAAGAGTTTTCCTTTTCTGAATTTTCTTTCTCTTTTTTGAAATTTTTTAAAAAAATTTTTCTCTTTGAAATTAAACTTTCCGAAGGTTCAAAACAAAAACTGAAATACCTTTTTACTAATAAAAAATTTCTCTTAGTTTTAACTTTCTTTTTTATTTTACTTTTAGGAACTCTTTTGGCCTTTTTCAAAAATAAGTAACCATTGACAAAGTTCTTTGAATAAGGTAATCTTAAATAGAGGAAAGGAAGGAGGATCCTTACTATTTACTTACTATTTCCTTACTTCCTCCTTTCTTTCCTCCCTTAAAAATTAAAAAGGAGGTGATTTAGTTGGTACAAAAAGGTACCCTTGTGGTAGTTGTCGCTCACGACGACGATGCAGTACTTGGAAGTGGGGCTTTCATTTATCGTTGCCTCGCTGAATGGAGAGTTGTAGTCGTCATTTGCACTGACGGCCGGACTTCCCACAAAGCCGTCTTTGGCGCCGACAACCCACCGATGGAAGAGGTGGCGAGAAGAAGAAAGGAGGAAGCGAGACATGCCTACGAGATTTTGGGAGTAAAGGAGCTTCGTTATCTCGATCTCCCAAAGGGGGAAGGCAGAGTTTGGCAGAATAGGGAAGAGGCAAAGAGACAACTCCAGAAAATCATCGAAGAGGAAAAGCCGAAGATAATCGTCACCCATTTTCCTGACGCCCATCCAGATCACCGAGCGGTAGCAGAAATCGTTGGAAGAGAGATAGAGATTTTAAGGTTCTCTGTTTGGAGAAAAGAATTAAGTCAAGGCCGAAGAGAAGTTTCTTCTGAATTTGAAATTGAGTTGCCATCCCCGAAATTGACGATTTACCCCACCGCTGAAGAACAAAAGAAGAAAAGATTGGCTCTTTTTCAAATGAAGAGCCAGGTAATGAACTGGCCGTATCCTCATTGGCCGGTTCAAGAACGAGCGATTTTGGAGAAAAATTTTATAGAGTTCTTCCTCGAACACCCTGAAGAGTTCTTTTAATTAGTCCCTTAAAAGGGATTTTTTTATTTAAACTTGTAATTTTTTCAATTTTTGGTAATTTAGACTGTGGTCAAAATTTATACCTTGGGAACTTCAAACCGCTCCGTGGACGAGTTTTTGGAAGTTTTGCGCCATTACAAAATTCAGGTAGTGGTCGATGTCAGAAGGTTTCCAAGCTCAAAACTTTTTCCTCATTTTCAAAAGGAAAATTTGAAGAAATTTTTAGCAGAAAACAAAATCAAGTATTACCATTTCAAAGCCCTAGGCGGTTTCCGAAAAGGGGGATACGAAAGATACGCTAAGACAAAAATTTTTGCAAAAAACTTAGAAAAACTGAGAGAAATCGGAAAAAATTTCTCTCTTTGTTTAATCTGCGCAGAAAGGTTGCCCTGGAAATGTCATCGGGCGATTTTGGGGAGAGAGTTGGAAAAAAGAGGAGTGGAGGTTTTTCACATTGTCGAAAAGGAAAAAATTTGGCAACCAAACAAAGAACCGAGAGAGATAAAGCCAACTTGTGAAAAAAAATGGAAATCAAAAATTTAGTCGTCGGCCCTCTTTTAACCAACTGCTACATCCTTTCGACAGAAAAAGAGGCTTTGGTTGTTGACCCTGGAGCTGGTTTGAAAAAAATTCTGGCTGAGCTCGAAGGGAAAAAGTTAAACTACATCGTTTTAACCCATTATCACTGGGACCATATTTTGCTGGCAAAAAAACTAAAAGAAAAAACCGGGGCGAAAATTTTGATCCACGAAGGAGAAAAGGATTTTATTAAATTCCAGCCTGATAAATTTTTGGAGGATGGAGAGGAAATAAAAATGGGTAAGGAAACTTTAAAAGTCGTCCACACTCCCGGCCATACCAAAGGCTCGATTTGCCTCTTGGGTGAAAATTTTATCTTTACTGGCGATACCATTTTTGAAGACGGTTTCGGTCGGACTGATTTGCCCGGTGGCTCAAAGGAAGATTTGGAAAAATCGCTTGAAAAATTAGAGAAAATAATAAAAAGGGGAATGAAAGTTTATCCTGGGCACGGTCCTTCTTTTGAAAAATGATCGAGTTTAAAATTTTAAAAAAATCGAAAAAGAGTAAAGCCAGAATCGGACTTTTGAAAACGGAGCACGGTACACTCGAAACTCCTGCCCTTGTTCCGGTGGCTACCCAGGCGGTGGTCAAAACTCTCACTTCCGAAGAGGTAAAAGAAACGAAAACCCAGATTTTGATTTGCAATTCCTTTTATTTACATTTAAGGCCAGGGGAAGAAGTGATTGAAAAATCGGGCGGTTTGCATAAATTTATGAATTGGTCTGGACCTTTAATGACCGACTCTGGGGGGTTCCAAGTTTTTAGTTGGGGTTTTGGGAGAGATTTTGGGGTGGGGAAGGTTTTAAAAGCAAAAAAGAAAGAGAAAATCGTTTTGGGACAAAATCCAAAATCGATCAAAGTGGAAAAAGACGGCGTTTGGTTTTTTTCACCTTTTGACGGGAAAAAAATCTTTTGGCGACCGGAAGATTCGATCAGAATTCAAGAAAAATTGGGGCCAGATATTATTTTTACTTTTGACGAATGTACCCCGCCTTTGGCCGATTACCAATACACCAAAAAATCGCTTTTGAAAACCCATGCCTGGGCAAAAATTTGCCTGAAAGAAAAAAAATCAAAACAGGCTCTTTTTGGCATCGTCCAAGGCGGGAAATATGAAGATTTAAGGAGAGAGAGCGCCAAATTCATCGGTTCCTTACCCTTTGATGGTTTTGGGATCGGTGGCGAATTCGGTCAAAACAAAAAAAGAATGAAGAGAATGATCGAGTTAGTCAATTCTTTTTTACCACCGGAGAAACCTCGTCATCTCTTGGGCATCGGATATTTGGAAGATATTTCTTTGTTGGTCGAGAGCGGTTGCGACCTTTTCGACTGTAACGTCCCAACCCATTATGCCAGAAGGGGGATTGCCTTCACTTCCGAAGGAAAAATCGACCTCACTAAAAAAATTTTTTTGAAAAAGAAAGAGCCATTAGATAAAAAATGTTCTTGCTTTGTTTGCCAAAATTACCGTCAAAATTATATTTCCCATCTTTTGAGAGTAAAAGAAATAACCGCCTTTAAACTTTTGACTTTTCACAACCTCTATTTTTTCAATTCCTATTTAGAAAAAATTCGACAAAGAATAAAAAACGAGTAAAAATTGGAAATCCTTTGACAAATTTTTCATCGGATGTTATATTAAATAGAGAACATTAACAATTAAAAAGGAGGTGAAAAAATGCGGAGAATTTGGCTGATTTTGGTTGCCTTTTTGTCTTTGAGTTTGGGAGCTGAAAAAAATCCCTGGGAAAGAATAATCCTCCGGATCGACGACGGGCCATCGAGCTATACGGAAAAACTGGTGGAGACCTTAAGAAAGTTTAAAATCAAAAATGTAATGTTTTTTATAATCGGCGAAAACTTGTTGAATAAACAAGGGAAAATAGACGAAAAAAAAGCGGAGATTTTGAAAAAAATCGCAAAAGAAGGGTGGGAAATAGGGAACCACACGATGCACCATCCTCTCCTCGATAAAAAAGGGAAAGATTATTTTGTAGAACATCCAGAAGAATGGGAGAAAGAAATCGAAGGATGCCAAGAAATATTGTTTAAAATTTTAGGATTTTATCCAAAATTTTTTGCCAGCCCAGGGATTCCAGCCGGAAAAGGTTTACCCGAAGAATTGAAAGAAACAGTAAAGAGACTAAATTTAGAGTTCGATTCCGGTTGGGGGATAGATTCTCAAGACAGCCGAAAAGGTAAAAAGAGGCTTTCAGCTCAGGAAATCGCCGAAAGAATTAAAAAAACGAAGGGAAAAATTATCATCCTTCTTCACGACAAGAAAGAAACGTCTGAATTTATCGAGAAGATAGACGAGGCATTGAAAGGGTAAAACGCCGGGAACTTTTCCCGGATTTTTTTATTTTCGGTCAAAGGATCGGAAAAATTATTTGATAAAAAATCAGGAATGGTTAAAATTAAAATTAGAAGATTTCTTAAAATGAGCCTTCTTTCTTGCCTTTCCATCATTTTTGGACTTTCTTTGTTTGAGATCATTTCCTCGCTTGATAACGCGGTAGTGAATGCCGACGTTTTAGGTGAAATGAGCGAAAAATACCGAAGATATTTTTTGATTTACGGAATAATCATTGCCGTTTTTCTCGTCAGAGGTCTTTTGCCATGGCTTATTATCTGGTTGGCTAATCCTTCCTTGGGTCCCATAAATTCTTTTTTGGCAACCTTTTCCAACAATCCCGAATTTTTAAAATCAGTTGAAAAATCTGGCCCTCTGATTTTTATGACCGGCGGAATTTTTCTCATTTTTGTTTTTTTACACTGGCTCTTTTTAGAACCGAAACATTTTGGGTTATGGGGAGAAAAATGGTTTTCTCGTCAGGGGGCCTGGTTTTTTGCTATCGTTTCTCTTTTGTTAAGCTTGATCATTTTTCTTGGGATTAAAAAAGAGCCGATGTTGGGCTTTACGGCCGCCTTGGGTTCCTCGATTTTTTTCATCGTCCACGGCTTTAGAAATTATGCCCAACAAATGGAATCAGAGGCCCTTCTCAAAAAGACTGAACTTTCAGACCTCAGTAAATTGCTTTACCTTGAAGTTTTAGACGCCTCCTTTTCTTTGGATGGGGTGATCGGTGCTTTCGCCTTCACCCTTTCTGTTCCTTTAATCATTTTGGGAAACGGTTTGGGCGCTCTAGTCGTCAGAGAAATGACGATAAAAGGAGTGGAGCAGATTAAAAAATACCCCTTTTTAAAAAATGGGGCGATGTATTCTATCTTTTTTTTAGGTTTGGTCATGGTTTTGAAAAGTTTTGGCCTCGAGTTTTCAGAATACGTTTGTCCGCTTTTCACTCTCTTTATCATCACTTTTTTCTTTTTAAAATCAAAAAAATATTTAGATAAAAACCAAAAGGTCGAAGATTTTTAGAAAAATGGAAAAGGAAATTCAAATCAAAGCAAAAGACGAAGATTTAAAAGGGGTTTATGCTAATTTGATGGTGGTCAGCCATAGCAAAGAGGAGTTTTGTCTTGATTTCATCAACACTTTCAACCCACCGACTTTGGTCGCTAGAATTTTTACCAGTCCAGCTCATTTAAAGCGGATGATTTTCGCCCTGAATGAGAATTTGAAAATGTACGAAGATAAATTCGGAGAAATTCAAGCTTCCCCCGAAACAGAAAAACCGATCGGTTTTAAACCAAGAGAATAAAAATCGTCGATGGGAATTTTTTTTGAAAAAAAGTGGAAATTTTTAATTTTCCTTTTTTTGGGGATAGTTTTTGGTTGGGGAATTTACTTTTCTTTAAAACCGATAAACTTTCAAAAAGAAGAAAGAGAAGAATGCCGGCTACCCGATTTACCAGATGGCACAGAAAAAATAGTAACAAAAATCGTTGACGGCGACACTTTTTTAATCGAAGGAGGATATAGCGTCCGGGTTTTAGGGGTAGATGCTGACGAAAAAGACCATCCCTGTTACGAAGCGGCAAAAATTTTTTTAGAAAATTTAATCCTAGGGAAGAAAGTGAGGCTAGAAAAGGGGAGAGAAGAGAAAGATAAATATTGTCGGTATTTAAGGTATGTTTTTGTTGAAGGTAAAAACGTTTCTCTTGAATTGTTGAAAAACGGACTGGCTGTCGCTCGGGTTTCTCCTTCCGATTTAAAGTACAAACCAGAAATCGTCCAGGCGGAAAGAGAGGCGAAAGAGAAAAAAATCGGTTGCAAGTGGGGGGAGAAAAATTTCTTTTGGCAAAATCTCACAAAGGAAAAAACCGGTTTGGAAGTGGTCGAGGCCTGTCAAGCAGAAAAGTATTATGGGAAAGAAGTAATCGTCGAAGGAATGGTGGTCAAGGGTTATCGTTCAAAAACAAACACTGTCTTTTTAAATTTCGAAAGAGAATATCCCAACCAGTGCTTCACCGCTGTCATTTTTCATTCTCGCCAAGGAAACTTTCCGCCTTCTTCCGAGACCTTTTACGAAAACAAAAAATTAAGGGTTAGGGGAGTGGTTAAAGAATACAAAGGGAAACCAGAAATTATTCTTGAAAATCCCTCCCAGGTCGAAGAGGGAAAATAAAAATCAAAAATGAAACTCGAAGAAAAAATCGAAAAGTTAATCAAAAAAGGAGTTAAAGAAGAGGGGGTGATTTTGAAAAAAATAGAGATAAAATCAAAAGGAAAAGCAAAAGAATTGATCATTACCATCGATAAAGAGGGAGGGGTTTCGGTTGAAGATTGCGCCAGGGTTTCCCGGAGAATCGACCCAATTTTAGAAAAAGCAGATTTGTTTAAAAGTAAATGGTATTTGATCGTTTCTTCGCCGGGAATTTAGCTTCTCGGACGAAAAATTTTGTTGAAATTTAGCCGTATTTTTGATAATTTGGAAAAATATGTTGGGTCGATGCCATGTTTTAGTTTCAGGGAGGGTTCAAGGAGTTTTTTTCCGCCAGGAAACGAAAGAAAAAGCAAAAAGGTTGGGATTGACCGGGTGGGTGAGGAATACCGAAGAGGGAAAGGTTGAGGCGGTTTTTGAAGGAGAAAAAGAAAAAATCGAAAAAATTTTAGAATGGATGAAAGAAGGTCCTCCTTTGGCCAGGGTCGAGGAAGTAAAAACAAAATGGGAAGGTTTTAAAGGTGAATTTGAAAGTTTTGAAATAAGGTATGATTGAAATTTTTTCTTTAGGCGGTTCTTTAGTCTTTCCCAAAGAGCTTGATGTTTTGTTTTTAAGGCAGTTTAAAAATTTTGTTTTGAAATGGGTAAAAAAGGGAAAAAGATTTGCGATTGTTGTCGGCGGGGGGAAAATCGCCAGGAATTATCAAAAGACAGCCAAAAAATTTAGAGCGGACGAAAAAGAGCTAGACTGGCTCGGCATTTTCGCTACCGTTTTGAACGCCCAGTTGGTAAAATCGACTTTTGGAAATTTTGCCTTTCCCAAAGTCCTTACCGACCCAAGGAAGAAAATCAAAACGAAAAAGAAAATAATCGTTTTTGGAGGTTGGAAGCCAGGAAGGTCGACCGATTTTGATTCGGTCTTAGTGGCAAAAAATTTTGGCGCAAAAAGAGTGGTCAACCTTTCTGACATTGACTTCGTTTTTGAAAAAAACCCTGACAGGTCAAAACGGGCAAAACCTTTAGAAAAGATTTCTTTCGACAAACTTTTGGAAATCGTCGGAGAAAAATGGAGCCCTGGAGCAAATTTACCCTTTGACCCAGAAGCGGCAAAATTGGCAAAAAAAGCAAAAATTCAAGTCATAATTTTAAACGGCCGAAACTTTAAAAATTTAGAAAAGGTCTTTTTAGGTAAAAAATTTAAAGGGACGATCGTTGAATAAAATGAAAAAAATCCTCCTGGCCATCGATGACGACCTTTCCCGGCAAATTTATGCTCAGGTTTTAAAAGAAGCCGGATTTGAGGTTTTTCCCTTAGAAAACGAGGAGAAAATTTTCGATTTTCTAAAAAAACAAAGATTCGATTTGATCATCCTTGACCTTTCCCTTGGTAACCTCAGGGGGTTTGAGATATTGGAAAAAATTAAGAAAGAAACAGACACGCCAGTTTTTCTTTTCTCAACCTTTGAAAGGGAAAAAGACAGAGAAAAAGCGAGAGAAAGCGGCGTTCAAGATTTTATTGTCGCCCCGCGAATCACCCCGGCTGAATTAGTTTTGAAAATTCGTCTCTTTTTTAAAGAAATTGTCAGGTATCAGTTAAAAGTTGATACCGAGGCTGAAGATTTGAAAAGGTGGGCAAGAGATCTAGGTTTTTTGCCTTATTTCCGTTGTCAAAACTGTCAAATTCCTTTGGAAATGCTTTTAGTGAAAGAAAAAGAGGAAAAGAAAAACTTTTTTAAAGTAGTTTTCATCTGCCCCAAATGCAAGGATATTTATTTTGAAAAATAGAATGAAAAACCTTTTCGTCGGTATCGACCTTGGGATAAAAGAAAAGAAAACCTCAGCCATTTGTATTTTAAAAGAAAAAAACGAGAAAGTTTTCCCCTTAAAAGATTGGTGCAAAAATTGCCGAGATATTTTTGGACGAGAAGTTTTCAAGAAATTAAAGCCTTATTTGAAAAAAGTAAGGGTAATCGCCATCGATTCTCCTTTGACAAAGGGAAAGGGAAAAGGAAAGATGCGGCTTTTTGAAAAATTTTTTTCAAGAAAAACTTTTCGCGAAGAAAAAATAAACCCTGTTCCGCCAGTTTTGATCCCAAAAGTTTGTGATTTTTCCTTCAAAATAAGGAAAAAACTAGAGAAAGCGGGTTTTACCTTAGACATAAATTTAATCGAAACCTCGGCCAGGTTAGTTGATGCCTTTTTGTTTTATCCCGATTTTTTAAAAAAGCGGAAAACCTTTTGCCAGACGAAAAATCAAAAATCGGCATTTTTGGCTGCTTTGGTCGCTTATTTTCATTCAAAATTCCAAACGAGGTATGTTGGGTATAAAGATGGTTTTTTGTTTTTACCAGAAATTTCTTTGTGGAAAAAAGAATGGAGAAAAAAATTTTACCTTGCCTGGCGAGAAAAACCCAGGTTAAAATACCACCGGCTTTTAACCAACCTTTGGGAAAAATGAGGGTGCCGAAAAAAATAATCGAAATTTTAAAAAAAGGAGGGGTAGGAATTTTGCCGACCGATACCATTTACGGAATCGTCGGTCCGGCCTTAAAGAAAGAAACGGTAGAACGGATTTTTAAAATCAAAAAAAGGAGAAATAAAAAACCCTTTATCGTCTTGATTTCTGATTTGAAAGATTTAAAAATTTTTGGTATAAAAATCAAACCCTTTCAAAAAAGTTTGATAAAAAAATTTTGGCCAGGGCCAGTCTCTTTGATCTTTGACTGTCCCTCAAAGAGATTTGAATATTTACATTTAGGGAAAAAAAGTTTAGCCTTAAGGATGCCAAAGCCGAAATGGTTGAGGGCGCTTTTGCGAAGAACCGGTCCTTTGGTCGCCCCGAGCGCTAATTTCAGCGGAGAAAAGCCAGTCGAAAGTATAAAAAAAGCAAAAGAAATTTTTGGTGGAAAGGTCGATTTTTATCTCAGCGGGAAAGTCCAAAAAAGACCTTCGACCCTAATCGACGTAAGAAAAAAAGAAATTAAGGTTTTAAGAAAATGAACCTTTTTGAGCTCAACGAAGAAATTTTTCTTTTGATCAACCATCAAATGGCCAATCGATTTTTAGATTTCCTCGTCGTTTGGGTTTTTATCCCTCTTTTTTCGCTTTTAGTTTTGATTCCCCTCTTTTTTTTCTGTTCGAAATCGAAAGAAAAAAAAATTTTGGCTCTTTTTTCTCTTTTTTCTGGCTTTTTTCTTTATTGGCTTGGTCATTCGATTTTAAAACCTTTTTTCCATCTCGCCCGTCCTTTCCATTTTCTTGAAGGAGTGAGGATTATTGGGCCCTGGCATGCCAGCCCTTATTCTTTTCCTTCTTCAACGACGATGCTCGCTTTCGGCCTGGCTTTACCTTTCTTTTTTCATAACAAAAAACTTGGACTTTTCCTTTTGGTTTTGGCTTTTTTGGTCGGCTTTTCGGTTATTTATACCGGTTTTCATACCCCCCTCGATGTTTTTGGCGGGATTTTGTTTTCTTTTTTGATCGTTTTCATCCTCAACAAAATTTATGAAAATTTTGGGGATCGACCTGGCCGGGAGTGAGAAAAGAAAAACCGGCGTTTGTCTTTTGGACGAAAAACTTAGGGCAAAGACCTTTTCTCTTTTTTCAGATAGAGAAATTTTGGATTTGATTTTTAAAGAAAAACCAGATTTGATTGCCATCGACGCTCCCTTGAGTTTACCCGAAGGAAGAAAAAGTTTAAAAAAAAGGTCAAAAATTCATTTTCGAAAATGCGATAGAGAACTTTGGAAATTAAAAATAAAATTTTTCCCAATAACCTTAGGACCGATGAGAAAACTTACTGAAAGAGGAATAAAATTGAGAAAAATTCTTGAAAAAAAATTCAAAGTGATCGAAGTTTATCCTGGAGCGACCCAGGATATTTTAAAGATCCCGAGAAAACAAAAAGGGTTAGAAAAATTAAAAAGAGGACTTCTTGATTTGGGGATCAAAATTTCAAACAAAGAACCAAACGGCGACGAATTAGACGCGATAACCTGTGCTTACACCGGTTTGCTCTATTTGCAAGGAAAATTTCAAGTCCTCGGCGACAAAAAAGAAGGAGAAATCATTTTACCAAAATTATGAAATTTTTAGGCTGTCAAATCGACCTTTCAAAAAAAGTTTTTATTCCAAGGCCAGAAACCGCCTTTTGGACGAAAAGGGCGATCGAAGAATGTCAAAAAGAAATTTTAAAAAAGAAATTAAAAAAAACAAAATTTTTGGACATCTTCGCTGGCTCTGGTTGTATCGGTATAGCCATCTTGAAAAAAATAAAGAATGGTTTTGTTCATTTCGTCGACATCGATAAAAAAGCAATCGAGCAAATAAAAATTAATTTAAAACTGAACAAAATTTCTCAAAAGCGTTTTAAAATCTATCGTTCAAATTTGTTCGAGAAAATAAAAAATAAAAAGTATGACTTTATTTTTGCCAACCCTCCTTATGTGGCCATCGAAAGAATAAAAGAAGTTCAGCCCACCGTTTGGGAAGCTGAACCAAAAAGGGCAATTTTGGCTGGAAAAAAAGGACTTTTTTATATCAAAAAATTTTTGAAAAATGCCAAGAGGTTTTTAAAAAAGGATGGAAAAATCTATCTTGAGTTTGACCCCTTACAAAAAGAAGAAATCGCCGTTTTTTTAAAAAAAGAAGGATACCAAAATTTCCGTTTCTATAAAGACCAATTCAAAAAATATCGTTGGTTAAAAATTTTTTGAGCCTTGAAAAATTCTAAAAATTTTTTATAAAGAAAAAAAGGAGGGCGCGATTCACAAATTCGAAAGGAGGGAGAAAATTGCTTCTTTTCCATCTTCTCTTTCAGGATGAAAACTCAAACACAATTATCATAAATTTGTTCCTCGAGGGCGCCGTGGTTTATCTCAACGTTCTCGATGAAGATGAAGAAACGGCAGTGAATTTTGTTTCCCACATCCTCAAACCAGTTTTAGAATTTTTTGACGGCGTAGCGAGGAGAAAGGTGATATTGTGGGGGGAAATTCCAAAAGGAGCCCTTCCCCAAATAGGGGAAACATTAAAGGACTTTAAAGTATCTTATCGGTTTAACCAGTAAAAAATAAAAAAAGCGCCCTCCTTTTTTAATGAATTTAAATGTTTTTTAAACCGCCAAAAGAAACAAAAGAAATCCGTTGGACGAGACACATCAAGGAAAAGATGAAACAATATCAACTTTCAGAAAAGCGATTGATTAGAATTTTTAAAAATCCAGAAAGAAAAGAAGAAGGGGTCGCCCCAAGGACGATCGCTGTCATGGAGAGAGCCGGGACAAAAAAGCATCCTTATGAGATTTGGTTGATGTACCAAAAGAAGCCAAAAAAGACGATTATGATCTCAGCCTGGAAATATCCAGGGAAAAGCCCGGTTAGAAAACCACCGATCCCTGAGGAAGTTTTAGAAAATCTAGAGGAAATTATCAAAAATTGAGATTTTGCTATAATAAAAGAATGGTCGAGACTTTTGTGCTTTGGTACTTTTTGGAAATGCCTCGTTTTTTTCTTGAGGTTGGGCAGAATTTTTTAAGGTTTGGTTTAAGGTATTTTTCCGTTCCTTTTCATCTCAAGACCTTTTTTTACCATTGGCACCGCTATTTTTGGTCTTATCCAAAAAGATTTGATCCAGCCAAGTATCTCGAAGTCTTTTTTTCAAACTTGCTTTCAAGAGGGGTGGGGATGCTTTGCCGAGGGATTTTGATTGTAATTGGGCTTTTTTTTGAATTTTTGATTTTTTGCCTAATTTTATTTCTCTTTTTCGCTTGGTTTTTCCTTCCTCTTTTCATTTTTATCTCCTTCTTTTATGGCCTCAGACTTCTATTCTCAATTTAAAGAATCAGAAATTTTCAAAGCGGTAAAAACAAAAGAAAGCCCCCTTTTTTACTGGGTTAAAATCGAAAAGAAAATTTTTTCTTTTTTGTCTATTTTTTCTTTTCTTTCTTTCCTTTTTTTCTATTCTCCAAAATTTTTGGGTCTCTTTTTTCTTTCTTTTTCCCTTTACCTTTTTGCTTTTTTAAGAGATTTATTTTTTGAAAAAAAATTGAAAAACCCAAAACCAAAATCTCCGATCGACCTTTTAGATTTTGAGGTAGCCGAGGCTCTTTTTAAAACCATTTTTTTCTCTCGGGAGAAAAAAATAAACTCTTCCCTTTTTCTTTACTTTCTTTTAGACGAGAAAAACCCAAAAATTAAATTTATTTTTGGCCGGCTTTATCTTCCCCTAAGGATGCTCAAAGAAGACCTTCTCCGAGAAAAAAAAGAAGGAGATTTCGAGGAGTTTTTAAAAAAGCTTTTGGAAAAGAAAGAAAAAATAAAAATCGGAGACGTTCTTTATTTGTTAAGCGAAACAAACGAAGTCCTCAAAAATTTTCTCGTCGAACACGATTTAAAAAGCGAAGACTTAAAAGAAGTGGCCGACTGGGCGGAATATTTGGAAGAAGAATTTTTGGAAGGTAAAAAATTTTGGAAATGGGAAAACTTGGTAAAAATCGGAACCTTAACTCGAGAATGGACAGCCGGTTATACCATTTTGTTGGACAATTTCTCTTTCGACCTAACCCAAAAAGTGAAAAAAGAAAAATTCAAAAGGATTTTTGTCCATCCGGTAGAGATAATGACGGCTGAAAAAATTTTGGCCGGGAAGGAAAAAAACGACGTTTTAATCGTCGGAGAGGAAGGAAGCGGGAGGAGGTCAATCGTCGAAGCCCTAGCCAGAAATTTTGCCCTGGGTTTAAGTTTTCCCGAATTGAATTTCCGAAGGGTTGTTTATTTGGACTTGCCGAGAATAATCGCTGAGACCGAAACGATCGAAGAAGCAGAAAAAATTTTAGACCAAATTTTTCAAGAAGTGATTACGGCTGGAAACGTCATTTTGGTTTTAGACAACCTCCATCAATACATCGCTCAAGAGACCCAAAGAACAGCCGGGGTGATTGAAATTTCAGGCGTTTTATCTTCTTACCTTCCTCATCCAGAATTCCGCTGTATCGGGATCACTAATTTTGAAGGGCTCCATAAAAATTTAGAACAAAAGCCGACCATCCTTAACTATTTTGAAAAAATCGAAGTCAAGGAGGTTTCGGAAAAAGAAACGCTTTTGATTTTAAAGGACCGTGTCTTAAGACTCGAAAACAAATACAAAGTTTTCTTTACCTACCAAAGTTTAAAGAGTGCTGTCTCTCTTTCTGTTGAATACCTTCCCGCCCTTTATCTTCCAGAAAAGGCGATCGAAATAGTCGACGAATTAGCTGTTTCGGTTTCTCGAAGAAGAAACAAGATTGTCTTTCCCCAAGATGTGGTGGAGATTATCGAAAGAAAATCAGAAATTCCGATAGGTGAACTTCAAGAAGAAGAAAAAAAGAAACTGCTCAATCTTGAAGAATTGCTTCACCAAAGGGTCATTAACCAGGAAGAGGGAATTAAAGAAATTTCTGAAGCGCTGAGGAGGGCGAGGGCAAAAATTACCTTAAAAAAGGGTCCGATCGGTTCTTTCTTGTTTTTGGGTCCGACCGGCGTTGGGAAAACGGAAACGGCCAAAGCCCTGGCGGAAGTTTATTTTGGTTCGGCAGAAAAAATGATCAGGTTAGACATGTCTGAATTTCAAAATTTGAACGACCTCCCTCGTCTTTTGGGAAAACCGGGTGAAGAAGGTCTCTTGACTACCCCGGTCAGAGAAAACCCTTTTTCCCTTTTACTTCTGGATGAGTTTGAAAAAGCCCACCCAAACATTTTAAACCTTTTTTTGACTGTTTTTGACGAAGGTTATTTAACCGACGGCTCGGGAAGGAAAGTCGACTTTAAAAACACCATCATCATCGCCACCTCAAACGCCGCCTATCAGATCATCCTCGAGGCTCTAAAAGAAAAAACGGAATGGGTAAAAGTCAAAGAAAAAATTTTGGATTACGTTTTTGAAAAAGGAATTTTCCGGCCAGAGTTGATCAACAGGTTCGACGGAGTGATCGTCTTCAAACCTTTAACCAAAGAAAACTTATTGGCCATCGCCGAACTCCAACTGCAAAAGATAAAAAAACAGTTAGTTGAAAAAAACGTCGAGTTTGTTATCACCCTTCCCTTGAAAGAGAAAATCGTCGAATTGAGCCACGACCCAACTTTTGGGGCGAGGGAAATGCAACGAGTGATCCAAGAAAAAGTTGGAAACCCCCTGGCTAAAGCCATTTTGGCTGGTAAAATTAAAAAAGGAGAAAAAATAACAGTCGAACCAGAAAACTTTGAAATTCAAAAGATAAGATGAACCAAGAGGAAAACCAAAATTTCAAAGAAGGTTTTCCCTCGGCAAAATCAAAAAATTTAGGAAAAATCTTTGCTCTTTCAATTATCCTCCCTCTTTTTATTTTTCTCGTTGCTTTAGCCACTCGTTTTTTTGACCCTCTTTGGAATCCTTTCCGACCAAAACCGCAAAACACCTTTTTTAAAATCACCAACTTTCCTTTTCTCAAAGAAATTTCAGAATTTGCTTTCTTACCCCAAATTTCTTCGATTGAAAACACCTGGATAAAATTTGATTCTCGTTCTGCTATCCAACTTCTCAAAACGATTTCAGAGTTTTCCTCGCCAAAAGAAAAAGAAGATTTAGAAAAAATGATCAAGCTAGAAGAGGAGATTTTTGAAAAGGAAAGAGAAAAAAGGAAGGCTTTTGAAAAAGAGTTAAAAGAAAAATCGAAAGGTTTTCTCGCCGCAGAAAAAAATCCTTTCTCTAAAAACGCAGTTTCCCGACGAGAAAATCGGAAAAGAAAAAGTCTACCATTATCTCTTTTTGTTAAACAAAGAGGAATTTAACAAGCGCTTTCCAGAATTGTTAAACACCGCTTTTGAGGTATATTCGAAATATTTTGGTTTTGCTCCTCTTCTTGAAAAAGAAAAAGCCAAAGAGGCCTTGGGTCAATTTTTAAACAACTTTGGAGAGATAGAAATCGAATTTTGGGTCGGAAAAAAAGATTACCGACTTTACAAATGGAAAGCCAAAACCGAATTTGATTTATCCTTTCTATCTGAAAAAAGAAAAAAAGCGGCGATCGAGACGGAAAACCCTGAGAAGATTAAATATGGAATTGTTTGGCGAATTTTCAAATTTTGACCAGGAGGTAAAGATTGAGCCACCGAGCGAATACAAAGACATTTCAGAAATTCTCTCTGGGTTTTTTGAACTTCTCAAAGAAGAATCTTTGAAAGGAACACCTTCAGCGCTTGAAGAATTAAAAGAGAGGTTTTCACCTTCTGAAAAAAGAGACGAAATCAGAAAAAATCTTATCATTCAAATCCAAAAAGAAATGGAAAAATATTATCAAACTCATTCAAAATATCCTTCCTCAAGCGTTCTTCCGAAAAAAATAGGCGATTTTATCATCCCCAAAGACCCGGGAAACGGTCCTTGCGCTAAGTTTCGTTGGATTTCAAACTTAGGCGATTCTCAAAAGTTTTGTTTTTGGGCCTGCTTAGAAAAAGGAACTTTTTTCGCGGCCAGTCCAAAAGGAACAAAAGAACTAAACAAACAACCCTCGAGTTTAGATTGTTGGTAAAAATCCTCAAAAATTTTTTGTGAATTTTCTGTGGAAAATTCACCCTTTTTTAATTCAAAATTGGCCTCTCTCTTGACCGAATGGTTTAAAGTGAGTTAAAGTGAAAATAGATGGGAAATTGTGGAAAACTATGGGGATTACCCGGCCTGATTGTGGAAAACTATGCCATTTTACGGAGAATACGGATATTCGATAGATGAAAAAAAGAGATTGGCCATCCCGCCAAAGTTTAGGAAAGCGATCGGAAAAAAGGCAGTAATTACCAAGGGGTTGGACCAATGTCTTTTTCTTTACCCAGCAAAAGAATGGGCGGATTTAGCGAAAAAGTTGAGCCGACTACCACTTTCCCAAGCTGATGCCAGAGGGTTTGCCCGGTTGATGTTAACCGGAGCGATGGAAGTAGAGCTTGATAATTTGGGAAGAATTTTGATCCCGGATTATTTGAAAGAATATGCGGAATTGAAAAAAAAGGTAATCGTCGCCGGGGTCTACAATCGAATCGAAATTTGGGACGAAGAAAAATGGAAAGAATACAAAGAAAAGACAGAAAAAGAAGTGGGGGATATTGCTGAAAGATTAAAGGAATTGGGAGTATGAGAATCCATCAACCAGTTCTTTTAAAAGAAACAATCGATTTTTTGGAAGTTAAGGAAAATCGAAATTATGTAGATTGTACTTTCGGAGAAGGAGGACATGCCTTGGAAATTTTAAAAAGAAACGGACCAAGAGGAAAGGTTTTGGGGATAGAAAGGGACCCGATTATTTTGAAAGAAACAAAAAAAAGAAAGAGGTTGATTTTGGTTAACGATTCTTTTGCCAACCTTAAAAAGATCGTCGAAAGAGAAAATTTCAAGAATGTTTTCGGTGTTTTGTTTGACCTTGGTTTCTCGAGTTGGCACCTAGAAAGGTCAGGAAGGGGATTCAGTTTTTTGAGAGACGAACCCTTGATTATGCGCTACGACGGAAAAGAGAGTTTGACGGCTAAAGAGATCTTGAATTCTTGGCCCGAAAAAGAAATCGAGAAGATTTTTCGAGGGTATGGTCAAGAAAGATTTGCCAAAAGAATTGCCAAAGAAATTTCGGTTTACAGAAAATTAAAACCGATAAAAAAAACCAGTCAGTTGGTAGAAATCGTGAAAAGAGCGACTCCTGTTTGGTATCAAAAAAGAAAAATCCATTTTGCGACCAAAGTTTTCCAGGCTTTGCGGATCGCGGTCAACGAAGAACTTTCGAATTTAGAAAAAGCCCTTCCTCAAGCCCTAGAGATTTTGGAAAAGGGAGGGAGATTGGTGGTCATTTCTTACCATTCTCTTGAAGACAAGATCGTTAAAAAATTTTTCAAGGAAAATTTTAAAAAAGGTCATTTAAAAATTTTAACTAAAAAACCGCTCCGACCTCAAAAAGAGGAAATAAAGGTCAATCCTCGTTCGAGGTCGGCAAAACTAAGAGCGGCAATAAAAATTTGATGAAGCCAAACATCCTAAAATTTTTAACAATTTTTAATCAATTCTTAATCATTTTCTTGTTTTCTTTTACCGTTTTTCAAATCGTTTCTTTAAACCAGCAAAAAATTTCCTTAATCGAAACCGAAAGGAAGATAAAAAAAATTTTTGGCGAAAACGAAAATTTGGAGGCCAAGCTTTCAGAAATTGACACTTTTTCAAAAGTTGAAGAAAAAATCGCTAAAGACAATTTTGTCAAGGCTCAAAACGTAAAATACTTTAACATTTTAAGCGGTGTGGCAAGCAAATGAAAAACTGGAGAGAAAATTTAATTTTTTTTCTCGTTTTCGTTTTTTTCTCGATAGTCGTCGCTCGCCTATTTTACCTTCAAGTCCTAAAAGGCCCCTATTATCAAGCTTTTTCTTCTGCCCTCTTTCATTCTTTGGAAACAAAGTCGAGGGGAAAAATTTTTTTCCGGGATGGAGAATCGTTAGCGGTCAACAAAATTTTCAAGTTTTTATACCTTAATCCCCAAAAAATCAAAGACCAGTCTCAGGTTGCTGAAAAACTTTCTTCGGTTTTAAACTTAGACAAAACTTTAATTTTAGAGAAAATTAAGACTAACACCCCCTTTTTGGTTCTGAAAAAAGATTTGAGCGATGAGGAGGTGGAAAAAATAAAGAGTTTGAACTTGGAGGGGGTGTTTGTGGGGGAGGAAGAAGGAAGGTATTATCCCCATCGGGAATTGGCGGCGAGTTTAGTTGGTTTTGTCGATGCCGACGGCAACGGCCGTTATGGTTTAGAAGAATTTTACGACCAGGAGTTGAAAGAGGGGAACGATTTGATTTTAACCGTAGACTATAAAATCCAAAGCCGAGCGGAAGAAATTTTGGCCAAAGCAAAAGAAAACTTAGATTTTGAATCCGCTCAAATAATTGTGGCCGACCCCCAATCTGGAGAAATCTTGGCCATGACCAATTATCCTTCTTTTGACCCCAATTCTTATTCTCAATACAAAAATTTAGAAATTTTTAAAAACCCAGCCAGCCAAACCCTTTTTGAGCCAGGTTCAGTTTTAAAATCCATTACCATGGCCATCGCCTTAGCCGAAGGAAAAATCACTCCTCAAACCACCTACCGAGACCCTGGCCAGATAAAAATTAACGGTTGGGTCATCCAGAATTACGACGGTCGGCAATATCCAGGAGAAATAACCATGACCCAAGTTTTGGAAAAATCGATCAACACCGGAGCGGTGTTTGCCAAAAGCCAAGTTGAGAATTCAGTTTTTTTAGAATATCTCAAAAAGTTTGGCTTTTTTGAAAAAACCGGCGTCGACATTTTTGAAACTTATTCTGAAAACCGAGAATTAAAAAGCGGACGTGAAGTAAACCTTATTACCGCTTCTTTTGGGCAAGGGATCGCCATCACCCCTCTTCAATTGGTCAGAGCCTATTGTGCCATTGCCAACGGGGGAAAATTACCTAACCTTCATTTAGTCAAAAACGATTTCCAAACAAAAGAAGAACAACCCATCCTTCCTTCCCAAGTGACCTCTCAACTAACCTCAATGCTTGTTTCGGTAGTCGAAAACGGGTTTGCCAAAAGAGCAAAAATTCCTGGTTATTACATTGCCGGCAAAACCGGAACCGCCCTTGTCCCAAAATTCGGCGAAAAAGGTTATTCAGAAAAAACCTGGCAAAGCTTTGTCGGATTTTTCCCAGCCCTTAATCCTCAATTTTTGATTTTGGTCAAACTTGACAACCCCAAAACAAAAACCGCCGAGTATTCAGCCGTTCCGATTTTTCACGATTTGGCTGATTACATCATCCATCTTTACCAAATCCCCCCTGACTATGAACAAACTTCCCAATAAAATTATTTTTTATTTCAAAAAACCATCCCTGGTTTTGGTCGCCGGCGAGGGAAGAGTTTTGGCTAAGAAAATGATTTCTCATGTTTTAAAAGAACAAATTGAGCAAAAAAAAGTTTTGGTTTTCGAGACTGAGGGTCGGGAGATAGAAAAATATCTTTTCTTTTTACTGAATGCCAAAACCGGGATTTTAGTCGTTACCCATTTGGGGGAGATTTTGCCAGATAAAAATTTTATCATTGGAGAAATAGAAAAGAGGGAGAAAATTTTGGATTTGGCAAAAAAGTTGCCCGCCCAAAACCATCTTGTTTTGAATTACGACGACGAAACGGTAAGGGAAATCGACGATTATACCAACCTTAAAACCTTCACTTTCGGTTTTGATGAGAAAGCCGACTTTTTTGTTTCTGACATCAAATTTAACCACGGGATGAATTTTAAAATAAACCATCGAGGAAGTTGTGTCCCTTTTTGGTTAGAGAGAATTTTTGGCAAAGAACAAATTTATTCGGCTTTGGCGGCGACCGCGGTCGCCACTCTCTTTGACCTAAATTTGGTTGAAATTTCCCAAGCCCTTAGAGAGTTTCCACCACAACCCGGAAAGATGAGGTTGCTTGAGGGAATGAACGACTCTTGGATTTTAGACGATTCAGAATCAGCCACCGTTTATTCGATGGTTGAAGCGATAGAAATTTTGGGAAAGCTGGAAGGTTTTAAAAGAAAAATCGCGGTTTTGGGGGACATCGTTGGGGTCGGAAAATACACAATCGAGGCCCACGAAGCGATCGGAGAGAAAGTGGCGAAAAACTGCGACCTTCTTTTTACCATCGGCTCAAGGGCAAAATTTATCGCCAAAGGCGCTTTTGAAAGAGGAATGGGAAGCGAAAAAATTTTTGAGTTTGACGAATTAAAAAGTGGGGTTGACAAATTAAAAGAGGAAATCAAGGAAAACGATTTAGTTTTGGTTGACGGTTCAAAAGAAATGAAAATGTCAGAGGTCGTCAACGCCATAAGAAAAATCTGGTAACCTTTACGAGAAAGTATTGACTTTTTTGGGTGACGGTGATAAATTAAAAAATCACTTAAATTTCCTGCCAATAATCGCTCTTTTAAAAATTAAAAAATTAAAAAGGAGGGATTGAGAATGTCTCAGGAAATTTTGTTCAGCCCGGAGGGCTATGAGCAGTTAGTAAGAGCCATAGAAGGGGCGAAAAAGAAGCTTGAAGAAATCGGGCAAGAAAAAAGAGAATTAATGGGGAAAGATATTTGGGAAAATGGGGAACTAAGAGGATTGTTAGAAGAAGAAAAGAAGTGGGTTCAGGAGTTGGCAAATTTAGAGGAGTTGTTGCAAAGGGCTAAAGTTGCCGACGAACCTTCCGACGATCGAGTGGGGATTGGGACGAAGGTTCGCCTTGAGTTTTTTGAGCTTGAAAAAGAAGAGGGCGGCCAACATATAATTGAGGGAATAGTGGACGGATACCAAATCACGTTTGAGAAGGGGAGGATCTCTTATCTTAGCCCCATAGGGAAAGCAATCTATGGGGCAAAAGATGGAGAAGAAAGGATGGTCAAATTAGTGCAAGGAAGATGGAGGGTGAGAATAAAAATTATTAAGTAAGGGGTAGAAATACCCCCATTTTTTATTCCAAAATTTCTTTTTTTTCAACCCTTGGCACAAACTATCATGCTTCAAGATGTTCTACCTGTGCTCGTACATTACCATACCCTCTTGACAAATTAAAATGTACTTGACAAATTAAACTGTATTTGTTATATCTAAAAAGTAGTTTTTTAAAAAATAAAAAAGGAGGTGATTTGAGTGAAAGTATTTTACATGGGATTTGTTATTCTAAACTTACTCACCGGAGTAACAATAATAACAAAGGTGATAACAGAAAAAATAAAAAAGGTCCCGGACAAAATTGCCGTTATCGTCGTTCCAATTGGCGGTTTGATTCTTATTACTGGGATGGTTTTAAACACTATTGCCATAATGGGCAATGGTGGAATGCCGGTGATTGGTCATACAACTACAAAGCACCTAGATTGTCTCCATATCGCGAATCCGCCGAGGGTGGTATTTCCATCCTTGGTGGATAGGTATGATGGAATTTTGACAGGAAAAATTGGAGGAAAGAAAAGTATGGGCGATTTTCTGATAGGAGGTGGAATTACAATTTTATTCGGGATATATCCCATAAGAGTTTTTGGGTTGGTTGTGGGAATTTTGTTACTCCTGCTATAGGGGTTCCCCCAAAAGAGGAAACCCCCTTTTTATTTTGAGAAAACAAAAATTTTTTTCTTCCCCAAACTAATCATTTACAAGTTGCTCTATTTGCACTGCCCTCTTGACAAATCTTAAATTTTTTGCTATAATTGGGGTAGAGGGAGAATGGAGGCAAGGCACAACCCTGCCAAGAGGGTCCCTAGGGCCGAAGATGGACCTCCCCCTCCCTCGGGTTATAAAGGGAGGATGAACACTCTGCGGATCATTTCTGGGTTCCAAACCAACCCACCGCCGACTGCTCCGACCCCCGCCCCTCTCCCTTAAGAGGGGTCTCCTGGCGACAGGATAGGATCCGGCCAGGAGGGGGAAGGCCAGTCGCAACGGTGAGGTAAGTGTTCATCCTCTCTTTTAAATTTGCTAAAATTAAATTGGCCCCATCGTCTAGTGGCCAGGACGCTGGGTTCTCAGTCCAGCAACACCGGTTCGAATCCGGTTGGGGCCGATGAATCCTGATTTGAAAAAAGTAATCTATACCATCGCCACCCTCTCTGGAACGATCATCGGAGTGGGTATTTTTTCGTTGCCTTATATCACCTCAAAAGTTGGTTTTTTGATGGTCGCTGGCTATTTTTTGGTTTTGGGAACTTTGATCGTTTTTGTCCATCTTTTTTTAGGAGAGCTGGCCTTGGAAACTCCGGATTTTAAAAGGTTGCCTGGCTTTGCCAAATTTCATCTCGGAAGTTTTGGAGAAAAAATCGCTTTGCTTTCAGCCGTCGTCGGAACTTTCGGGGCGATTTTGGCTTATTTGGTCGTCGGCGGTCAATTTTTAAGCGAACTTCTTTCGCCGAGTTTCGGACATTCGATTTTGTTTTGGACCTTGGTCTATTTTTTTGCTGGGGCGGTTTTGATTTTTTTTGATATCAGACCGATCGCCGTCGTCGAACTCTTTTCTTTGATTTTGTTTTTCCTCGTTTTAATTTTCCTTTTCTTTCAAGAAAGAAATTTAATCAGGATAGAGAACCTTTTCCCCAAACCCGATCTTTCTCAGTGGTTTTTACCTTACGGCCCGATTTTGTTTTCCCTTTGGGGAGCGGCCCTTGTGCCAGAAATCGAAGAGATGCTCAAAGGAAAAAAAGAGTATTTAAAAAAGACGATTCTCCTCTCGGTTTTGATTCCGGTTTTTGTCTATCTCTTTTTTATCTATTTGGTTTTGGGAATTTCCGGCCCCCAAACTACCGAATCTGCCTTAGGTGGTTTAAAAAATTTTTTGGACGAAAAAACGATTTCCCTGCTTTTGTTTTTTGGCATCCTTACCACTTTCACTTCTTTTATCACCCTTGCCCTTACCTTAAAGAAAATTTTTTGGTATGATTTGAAAATAGAAAAGAACCTTTCTTTTTTTCTCGCTTCTTTTATCCCCCTTTTTCTTTTTCTTTTTGGTTTCAACCGGTTCATTTCGATCATTTCTTTTGTCGGCGGGATCGCCTTGGGAACGGACGGAATTTTGATTTTGTTAATGTACAAAAAAAGAAAGCCAAAGGCCAAAATAATTTACCCTTTGATTTTAATTTTCCTTTTCGGGATTTTTTACGAAATAATTTATCTGCCAAAATAAATGTTTGTCCTCTACCTTCTCGTTTTCCTTCTTTCCTCTTTTTGTCTTGCCTTTTCCAGTAAATGGTTGATTAATTCCCTTTCAAAAATTGCCAAAATTTTGAGTTGGAAAGAGTTTGTCGTTGCTTTTATTTTCTTGGCTTTTTCTGTTTCCCTTCCCAATTTTTTTGTCGGTTTGATTTCTGCCTTCAACAAAATTCCCCAACTTTCTTTGGGTGATATTGTCGGCGGAAACATCTTTGACCTTTCGGTCGTCATCGCCTTAGCCGCCTTTTTTTCAAAAAAAGGTTTGTCTGCCCCTAGCCGAACCGTCCAGCAAAGCAATCTCTTTTTGATCGGAATTACCCTTTTGTTTTTCTTTTTGATCTCTGACCATTTCCTTTCCCGTTCAGATGGTCTTTTTTTGCTTTTTTCTTTTTTCGTTTACGTTTTTTGGCTTTTTCAAAAAGAAGAAAGGTTTAAAAAAGTTTACGATGGGTTAGATGTAAAGTTTACCCCAAAAGCTTTCCTTGAAAACTTCGCTTCTTTTTTGGTTTCCGTTTTTGTCCTTTTGGTTTCTGCCAAGGGAGTGGTTTTAGCCGCCGGTTTCTTTTCCGAAAACCTTCATCTTCCTCTTTCTTTTATCGGGATTTTTATCGTCGGAATAGGAGATAGTTTACCAGAAACTTTTTTCTCCTTAGAGAGTGCCAAAAGGGGAGAGGACTGGCTGATTTTGGGGGATTTGATCGGTGGGGTGATCATCACTATGACTTTGGTTTTGGGTTTAGTTTCCCTCATTTCGCCGATCAAAATTTCTGAACTTTCTTTGATTTTGTCAGCCAGGATTTTCCTCCTCTTGATCACCGTTTTCTTTTTCTTTTTTTTGCGAAGCGACAAAAAAATTTCTCGACCAGAAGGGCTTTTTTTGATTTTCCTTTACCTTCTTTTTCTCTTTGTTGAAATTTTGATCACCCGATGGTAAAATAATTTAATGTGGGAAATCGCGGTCATCATTTTTTGTTTTGCCATTTTCGCTTATTTCCTTTTAAGATTGAGCGAAAAGATCGGTGAGCAAACCCAAATAAATTTGCAACAGGCAAAAGAACTTCAGGAAATAAAGGAAAGGATTTTGTTAGGCGCTCAATTTCAAGATCATATAAAAGACGGTTTAGAAAAAACAAGGTCGCTTTTGGAAGATTTAAAAACCGAAAGTCAAATCAGCAAAGAAAGGGAGAAAGAATTTTTAGAAAGGATAAAAAGGGTGGATGAAATCATCGCCGGAACTTCGGCAAAAGGGATTTCTGGAGAAGAAATTTTGAGAGAGACTTTTAAAAAATTGCCTTCGGAAATGATCGATACCAACTTTAGCGTTGGTGGAAAAAGGGTTGAGTTTGCCCTGATTTTGCCAAACGAAAAAAGGATTCCCATCGATTCGAAATGGCCGGCCGGAAACTTGCTTTTGGAATTAGAAAAGGAATCTGACCCGCAAAAGCGAAAAGAGATAATCACCGAAATCGAAAAGGAAACGATAAAGAGGGTGAAAGAGGTGAAACAGTATATCGATCCGACCTTGACTTGGTCTCAGGCGATCGCCGCCGTTCCTGATTCAGTTTACAGCGTCTGTCGTCAAGCTCATTTGAAAGCCAGAGAAGAAGACGTGATTTTGATGCCTTATTCGATGGTTTTGCCATTGCTTTTGTATATGTACCGGCTTCATCTGCAATACGCCATTTCGGTCGACGTCGAAAATTTAAAAAATCATTTAATTTCGATTTCCAGAAATTTGGCTGAGATGGAAAACATTTTGGAAAATAAGATCTATCGAGGAGCGACGATGGTCCAGAACGCCTATTTGGAATACAAACATACGATCGGGCAAATTAAAAGCTCGATCCAGGAACTTCAAATAAAACAGCCAAAAGAAAGGGAAAAATTAAAAGATGTTAGCGGTGATTAAAACCGGGGGAAAACAATATCTTGTTAGCCCTGGTCAAAAAATAAAAATCGAAAAGGTTGAGGGAGAAAAAGGAAAAGAGATCGTTTTCGATCAGGTTTTGCTTTTGGAGGAGGGAAAAAATTTGAAAATCGGAAAACCCTATTTGAAAGGAGTGAAGGTTTTGGGAAAGATTTTGGAGCAGGGGAGAGGTGAGAAATCAAAAAAAGGACCTCGCCAATTCTACACCTCAGTTGTCATCGAGAAATTCGAGACGGAAAGTTCAAAATAAACTTTTTCAGCGCCGATTTTCTAAGGCAAAGGAGATCGTTTCTTCGTCAGCGTATTCCAATTCCCCGCCGGTTGGCAAACCACGGCCAAGCCGGGTGATTTTTTTGTTGAAGTTTTTCAGTCTTCTTTCTAAAAAAAGTCCGATCGCCTCACCCTCGGTCGTCGGGTTTAAAGCCAAAATTATTTCTTCTATTTTTTGGTCTTCCCTGATCCTTTTTTCCAACTCCTTAATCCTTAATTTTTCCAACTCTTCTCTTTTGATTTTTTCAATCGGCCCACCTAAAACAAAGTAAAGCCCTTGGTATTTTTTCGTTTTTTCGATCGTTTCTAAATCGGTTTCTTTTTCCACCAAGCAAAGAAGGTTTCTTTTCCTTGTTGGGTCGCGACAAATTTCGCAAATTTTATCTTCTCCTTCAAAAGGTTTAAAACAGAGCTGGCAAATTTTTACTTTCTTTTTTAACTCTAAAATTTTTTGGGCCAGTTCTTCGATTTCTTTTCCCTCTTTTTTTAACAAATAAAAAACAAAACGGGTCGCCGTCCTTTGGCCGACGGTCGGAAATTTCGAGAAAATTTCGATCAGTTTTTGGATGGTTGGGGGATACATCATTCGGTTAAAGAAAATTCTTCAAGAGAGATTCCCTTTTCCAAACTTCTGAAGGAAACGCATCTTTCGTCAAAATACAATTCCACCCTTCCCACTGGTCCGTTTCGGTGTTTGGCGATGATGATGTCAGCAATTCCTTTTCTCGAGGTTTCGGTTTGGTAGCGGTCTTCCCGGTAAATAAACAACACGACGTCAGCATCTTGCTCGATCGTGCCTGACTGTCTTAAATCAGAAAGACGAGGGATAGGGGGGGTTCGATGCTCGACCGCTCGGGAAAGTTGGGAAATGACCAAAACCGGGATGTTAAATTCTCTGGCTAAATTTTTTAAAGCCTTCGAGTTTTCTGAAACTTGTTGGACGGGTGGGGCTTCCGGGTTCATCGGCTCGATCAGCTGTAAATAATCGACGATGACCAACCCCAAGCCTTTTTCCGCCTGTAGCCTTCTGATCATTGCTTTCATTTGTAAAACGGTCGGGGAGGGGGTATCGTCTATATAAATCGGCGCTTCGGCCAAGATGGCCATCGCCCTTTGGATTTTAGCGAAATCGTTGTCTTCCCCTTCGGCTGACAATTTACCGGTTCTCAGTCGCCAAAGGTCAACTCCAGCGATGTTGGCGATCAAGCGGTCGACGACCTGGTCGATCGACATTTCCAAAGAAAAAATTCCCACCGGCACTTTGGCGCCAATGGCCACGTTGGCCGCGATGTTACAAGCCAAGGCTGATTTACCAAGGCTCGGTCTGGAGGCTAAAATTATCAAATCTGATTTTTGCAAACCGGCCAAAATATTGTCCAAATCAGGGAAGCCAGTTGGCAACCCTCTCAAATTTTCACCCCCCCGAGATAATTTGTCGATCCGTTCAAAGGCTTCTTCTAAAGTTTCTTTCACCGGGACGAATTTTTGGGAAAGGGAATTTTGGGCGATAGAAAAAATTTTTCTTTCTGCTTTGTCTAAGAGGACGTTAACATCTTCTGCTTCGTCGTAAGCCATTTTTCCGATTTCCTGGGAAGCGGAAATCAAATCTCTGAGAACCCTCTTTTTTTGAACGATTTTGGCGTAGTTTAAAGCGTGAGCCGGGGTGGGAACCGAGTTTATCAATTCGGTTAAATAACCCATCCCCCCGATTTCTTCCAAAAGGTTTTTTTCTTTCAAGCGATTGGAGACAGAAAGGATGTCGATCGGTTCCCCCTTTTTGAAAAGTTCTAGGCAGACTTCGTAAATTTGTTGGTGGATTCCTCGATAAAAATCGTCTGGTCTTAAAAAATCGGCCACCCTAAAAATGACGTCTTTGTCCAAAAGAAGACAACCCAAAAGCGACCTTTCCGCTTCGATCGATTGGGGAGGGAGTTTTTCCATTTCGTTGGCCATATTTTAATCTATCACGGATAAAAAAAGTTGGCAAGTTGGCAATTTTTTGGTAAAATTTCAGTGAAAAATCCTATGAAAGTGGCCCTCGTTTCTTTCCACTCTTTTTCTCATCCTGGCGGGGTGAAGAGGCATCTTTTGGCTTTAAATAAAGAATACCAAAAAAGGAAAATCGAAACAAAAATCATCGTCCCCCGGCGAAAAATAAAAGAGGATTACGGAAAAGATACCATTTTGCTTGGTACTTCCTTTCCGATCAATTTTGGCGGAGGAATTTCGGATTTGGGCGTCCATTTCAACCCTTTCTCTTTGGAAATGACCTTAAGAAAAGAAAAATTCGACATTCTTCACTTTCACAATTTTAGTTTTCCCTCCGGTCTTCAATTTCTTTTAAGCCCTTCAACTTTCAAGACCCTAAACATCCTCACTTTCCATTCCGATGTTGAAAGGAGTAATTTTTTAAACAATTTTCCCCAGTTGCTTGACCTTTTTGTCGGTTTTTGCAATTGGCGCTTTGACGGAATCATTTTTGTTTCTGAAGTTGCTTTAAAGATTTTTGCAAAATATAAAAAACCAAAAACGATCATCCCCAACGGCGTCGATTTAACTGAGTTCCATCCCGGAGTTAAAAAAATCAAAAGGTTTCTCGACGGAAAAATCAACCTTCTTTTTGTTGGTCGGATTGAAGAGAGGAAAGGGCTGATTTATCTTTTGAAATCTTTTGAGATTTTGCAAAGAAAATTTTCTAACTTGAGGTTGATAATCGTTGGCGATGGTCCCGAAAAAGAAAATTGTCAAAAATTTGTTCAAGAAAACAAACTACAAAACGTTCTTTTTGAAGGAGAAAGAGAAAACGACCTTCCTTCTTATTATGCCAGCAGTCATATTTTTTGCGCCCCTTCGATTTACGGGGAAACTTTTGGGTTAGTCTTGCTTGAGGCGATGGCTTCTGGTTTACCGGTTGTTGCCTTTGCCAACCAAGGTTATCGAGAATTGTTGAGGGGAAAAAAGATGGAGGATTTTTTGGTCGAGCCGAAAGACTACAAAAGTTTTGCTAAAAAATTGGAAATTTTAATCAAAAGCGAAAGCTTAAGGAAAGAGATGGGGGAGTGGGGAATTAAAGAAGCCCAAAAATATTCTTGGTCAAGGATCGCTGAGAGAGTTTTAGAATTTTATCGTTTGTGCCAAGGCGAAAAAGGGAGATTTAAAAATTAAAAATTTTTTTCAATTTTGGACCTTCTTTGGTATCTTCGACCTGATAACCCATCTTCCTTATTTCCTCTCTGAGTTTATCGGCTTTTTCAAAATCGCCAGTTTTTCGGTATTCTTCCCTTTTTTTTAACAATTCTCTGATTTTTTTAGGAATTTTTATTTTTTTAACTTTTGCCAAATCAAGACCGAAAATTTTATCAAAATCCAACAAAAGGAGATATTTTTGGCGCTCGTCGATTCGATTTTCTCTAACCACCTTCCAAGCTAAAGCCAAGGCTTTTGGGATGTTTAAATCATCACCGACGAAGTCCAAAAATTTTCTTTGGTAATCCTTCAAAATTTTAGGTTTTGAGTTTGAAACAATTTTTTTCGTTTTAAAATCTGAAATTTTTTGGTAAAGATTTTCCAAAGCGTTTTGACTGGCCTTTAGGGCCTCGAAAGTAAAATTCAATTTTGAACGGTAATGAGCGCCCAGGCAAAAATAACGAAAGGCTAAAGGATGAAAACCTCTTTTTATCAAATCGTCCAATGTAAAAATGTTTTTTAGAGACTTTGCCATTTTCATTCCCTCGACTAATAAAAATTCGCCGTGAAGCCAATATTTAGCTAAAATTTTTGAAAAGGCAGCTTCGGCTTGAGCGATTTCGTTGGTGTGGTGGATCAAAATATGGTCTACTCCTCCACAATGGATGTCAAAAGGAACGCCGAGTTCTTTTAAAGACATGACGACGCATTCGGTGTGCCAACCAGGAAATCCCAATCCCCAGGGAGAATTCCAAACCATTTCCTTTCTTTCTTTGGCAAACTTCCAGAGGGCAAAATCGGTCGGATTTTTTTTCCCGGGAACGATTTCCACCCGCGCCCCTGGTAAAATTTTCATTTTTTTTGGCCAAAGCCTTCCGTATTTTTTCAGTTTTGAGGTGTCAAAATAAATTCCGTCTTCGAGACGGTAGGTGAAACCTTTTTTTTCCAAAATTTTTATCAACTCAATTTGTTCTTTTATCGTTTCGCTTGCCCTGATCCAAACGGTTGGGGCTAAAATGTTTAACCTTTTTAAATCCCTCTTGAAAGCTATTTCGTAAAACCTGGCGATTTCTTTTGCCGACTTTCTTTCTTTTTTTGCCGCCAGCAAAATTTTATCTTCTCCAACGTCTTGGTCAGAAACCAAGTGGCCGACGTCGGTGATGTTCATCACATGCTTGACTTTGTAACCGTGGTAAAGCAAAACCCTTTTTAGAAGGTCCTCAAAAATATAGGTTCTCAAATTTCCGATATGGGCAAACCAATAAGTTGTCGGTCCGCAAGTATAAAGCCCCACTTTTTTATCCTTTAATGGTTTAAAAATTTCTTTTTTTCGAGTTAAAGTGTTGAAAAATTTGACCATCAATTTTAAATTTACCTCACTTCTCAAAGTTTTTCAAATATGCTATGATTTACTTATGAAAAAAATCGATTTTATTTTGGCTTTGGTTTGTGGAGAGGGGGTGGGTTTGCTTTTTTTATGGCTTTTGAAAAATTCCCCTTTTAGTTTTCCGATTTTGAATTTTACGGTTCCGGTGGCTTTTCCCGCCCTTTCATTGTTCGCTGTCTATTTAGCCGAAATTGTCGGAAAAAAATACCTCTTTTTTTATCAGCTGGTTAAATTTGCCTTGGTCGGGGCACTCTTTGCCGTTTTCGATTTGATCATCTTAAATTTTTTAATGCTCTGGCTTGGGATCGAAAAAGGAGAAATGGTAAAATACGCCATTTTCGTTGCTCTTTCTTTCACCATCGTCACCGTTTTTAAATATTTCGCCAACAAGTATTGGGCGTTTGAAAAAACGGAAAAAGAGAGAATGGAAAAAGAATTTGGAACTTTCTTTGTCGTGACGGTCATTTCTGGTTTTATTCAGACTGGCGTGGCTTCTTTGGTTTTTAAATTTCTCTCTCCTTTGTCTTTTAAAATCTCCGAATTGTTGATCGGCAACGTCGGAAAAATTTTTGGTATCTTTGTCGCTTCTCTTTGGAATTTTTTGGGATACAAATTTGTCGTTTTCAAAAAATGATATGTCGCAAGTTTTTTACCGAAAATACCGACCACAAAAATTTTCTGAGTTTGTTGGCCAAGAGCATGTGGTTAAAACCTTGACCAATGCCATCGCTAACGAAATGATTTCTCACGCTTATTTGTTTTACGGTCCCCGGGGCTCAGGAAAAACGACGATTGCCAGAATTTTTGCCAAGGCGATAAATTGCCAAAACAGAAAAAAGGGAGAGTTTGAACCCTGTAATAAATGCTCGTCTTGTTTGGAAATCATCGAAGGAAGGTCGATGGATTTGATTGAAATCGACGCTGCCTCCCACCGCGGGATCGAGGAGGTAAGAGAGTTAAAAGACGGAATAAAGTTTGCTCCGACAAAAGGAAAATATAAAGTCTACATCATCGACGAAAGCCATCAGATTACCAAAGAGGCAGCCAACGCCCTTTTAAAAACTTTAGAAGAACCCCCTCCTCATGCCGTTTTCATTTTGGCGACTACCGAAATACACAAAATGATCCCGACCATCCTTTCTCGTTGCCAGCGTTTTGATTTCAAAAGGTTGAGCCTTTCTGAAATCCTCAAAAAAATTGAGACGATTTGTCAGAAAGAAAAAATAGACATTGAAAAACCAGCTCTTGAATTAATCGCCAAAAAGGCTGAAGGTTCGATGAGAGACGCCGAAAGTTTGTTAGACCAAATTTTCACCCTCTTTGGAAATAAAAAAATCACTCTAAAAGATGTAAGAGAAATTTTGGGAATAACCGGTAGCCAAACGATCATCGATTTTACCGACCTTTTGTTAAAAAAAGACGAAAAGGGAGCGATTGAATTTTTGAACGACCTTTTTGAAAAAGGAGAAGACCTCACTGAATTTATCAAGGCTGAAATCGATTATTTGCGAAAAATTTTGATTCTGAAAATCGTCGGCGAAAACGAAAATCCTTATTTGAGTGGTTTGACGAAAGAAGAAATCCAAAAAATGAAAGAGCAGTCTTTAAAGATAAAAGAAGAGTCTCTGAAAAAGATTTTGGAAATTTTTTTGGAAGCCCAAAATAAAATCAAATATTCGCCGATACCCCAATTACCCTTGGAATTAGCGGTTGTTGAAGTTTGCAAAAAAATTTAATAATATTAACTTGTTGCGGGGTGGTGTAATTGGTAACACGAGGGACTTTGGATCCCTAATTGTAGGTTCGATCCCTACCCCCGCAGCTGTGTTATCTGCTTCAACTAATTATTTTTTATATTTTCTTGTTGGCATTTTGCATCAATGTTTGCGTGCCGATTTTATTTCTTTTTTCGGATTTTTTAATTTATGAATGAAATTTGATAGAATAATAGTAAAGTTGATTGGTTTAATTCCGACAATTCTCGGAACTAAACCTATTCAAATCTTCCTTGTCATTCTACTAGATTTAATTCATAAATTTTTTAAAATTTGATTATATGGAAAATGTTTTAAAAGTCCATTCCATTGGCGAAGAATATTTATATCTCCTGATTAAAAGATGTAAAAAATGCGGCCAGAAGGGCGCTTTAGAGTGTATTAAACAATCTTCGTTAAAATCGATTGATCAGAAGCAGCATTTTGACTTAGTGACCGCAAAATGCAAAAAATGTGGACATGAAGAGAGTTTGAAATTTGATACAAGTTCATTTTTTGGAGACTGGGACTATTATTTACGTCATTGTTACGTGCTCAATAAATCGAATGAACCATCTCATATTATTGATGTTGTTGACTATACTAATCTAGCGTTATTTAATTTTAATATTCTTAAAGAACATCTCCGGAAAAAAGATCTTTCGGATGATCGTCTAGATTTTTTAGCTAAAATAACACAAGGTTGTATAAAAGAGGCTCTAAAATTTTATGGCTCCTCAGAAAAGTTTAATGAAGAAAGATCTTTATTTTCTGAGGAAAATAAGAAAATTTATAAAAATAATAAACAGCAATATTCTTTTAAATATTTACGATTCCTATTATCTAAGATCAATGATGTGTGTAATAATCTCGAGGCAATGAAAGAAATATACGGTGAACTTACCGGCAATCCCAGAAAAGATATTCAACACCTCCGAAATCTTGAGAATAAATATAAAGAGAATGAAGAAGTTAGGAGAGAAATTTCACGGTTAGAAAGTATGGCAATATGGGAGTTACTCCCTCCTGAAAAGAAAGAAAAATGGAGAGAAATAGTAAAGAAAGGAAAACCAATTTGGGAAGAATTTGAATATTAAATTCCAGAGAGGGCGAACCCCGTTTGTTAGCTTTACCTCTTTTTAGTTTTCTTTTTTAAGTTATGTGGCTCTGGAATTGTAGGTTCGATCCCTACCCCCGCAGTAAATTTTCGCGGTTTGGATATAACACGAAGGACTTGACGGAGATTAAAAAATGTTTATACTTTTAATATGGCACATTAAAATCTAAAAAGAAAGGAGGTGGTAAAAACGTCGTCACCCGAGGAGTTCTCCGTAATGAGACGTATAGTGAGAGAGTACTTTGAAGAACCACTCCGAGAATTTGTTGCAAAGTACAGCCTGAACGTTGAGTTCCAAGAATTGCTTTTCGCGAGAGAAAAAACATCTGATTCTTCGGAAGTTATTTCTCACGGAAAAATCTTTCGCGCCGGCGATCACCACCCACTGTTCGAATTTAAAATTCTGTGTCCTCCGGAAATGGTCATCTATGAACGGGGCAATGAAAAAAGGATGCCAATTAAGGATGGACGAATAGAACTCTGTCGGCGTATCCAATCTTTAAATTCAAAGTAAAGCGGAGAGTAAAACAAACTCTCTTTTTTATTTTTCATATCGCTAGGCTTCATTAACTAAAATTAAAAAAACCCTGTCTTTGACAGGGTCTCACGGACAAACTAAAATCTTCATTCGCTTTACCCCAAACTGAAGGGCTCTTTTCCTACTTTCAAAATAGATATCGATCCTGTTTCCTTTAATTTTTCCTCCGGTATCTTCGGCAATCCTCCAGCCATAACCCGGAATAAAAATTTTCGACCCATAAGGAATAACCCGCGGGTCAACCGCAACCGTCCGGCCTTCTTTCGGTCGGGTACCGGTGGCGGTTAATCCATCACCGTCGCCATCGGCAAGAGTATAAGCCGTGGCAATTACCCAAAGCCAAACATTCTTTCTTGAAGAAAGAACCCTTTTCTTAATTTGTAGAGAATTATTGACCCTCCTAACTTCTTTTTTTGAAGAGTCATTTAATTCTCCGCAAATTTCTTTTTTTGGAATTTTTGGAGCCCTTTCTTTTCCGATGGGGAAAGCGAAGAGAAAAACAAGGAAGAACAAAAAGAACCTTTTCATCCTTCTACCTCCTTTCTTGAAAAGGTGCTAAAATCAGTTTAGCATGTTACTTTAGCGATGTCAATATTTTTAATGGATCTCGATGATATCGCCATCTTCTAAAAGATAATCTTTGCCAACAACCCTTCCTTCTTTTAAACCCTTTTTAAACAAACGAGCGTATTTGAAATTTGCAACCAATTCCTGATGGATTTCTTCGACCAATTTTAGCAAGGTTGTTCCTTTTTTGAAAACGAAAGGATGGGCAAAATCAGGTTCTTTACCTGGTTTTTTTGAATAAACCCGGACGATCTCTAAAGACTCAAAAATTTTTCTTTTTAAGTTTTCCAAACCGATTTTCTCTTTAACCGAAATTTTCAGGAAGTTTTTTTCGTTTTCGATATTTTCTTTTAAAAGGTCGATTTTGTTGAGAACGTAGATAACCTTTTTTTCTTCGATTTCCCAGTTTTTTAAAATTTCTGAAATTTCTTCCACTTCCTCTTTTAAATTTTCTTTTGCCTCAAAAACCAACAAAATTCCGTCAGCCGTTTTTAAAAGGCTTTTTAACCATCCAGGTGAAAAATCCTTTAATAGGGGAGGGGTATCGATAAGTTGAAAAAAAATGTCTTCGTAAGGCATCGCCGCCACTTGGGGAAAGGCAGTAGTAAAAGGATAATCACCCACCTTGAAACGTGAATTGGTTAAGATATTGACCAGACTTGTTTTTCCAGAGTTTGGAGGACCAGCAATGATTATTTGACCCGCCCCTTCTTTTTTAAAAGAATAGAGTATTTCTCTTTTTCCTCCCTTTTTTCTCTCGGTTTTTTTCAGTTTGGCGATTTTTGATTTAAGGTCTTTAAGAACTTTTTCAGTTCCTTTGTGTTTCGGACAGACAGCAATCATTTTTTCCAAAATGGAAATTTTTTCTTCAACGGTTTTTGCTTCTCTTAACTTTTCGGAGAGTAAAAAAAATTGGGGCGGAAGGTTGGCGGGCATACAATTTTATTTTATAATAAAGTGATGGAGTTAGAAAAATTGAAAAATAAAAAAATCCTCATTTTGGGATTGGGGAAAGAAGGACTTGATGCTTTAAATTTTCTAAAAAAAAATTGTTTAGCAAAAAAAATTGGCGTGGCAGATAAAAACCCAAACTGTCGGAAGAAAATCGCAAAAGGAAAATTTTCTGGGGTGGAATGGCATTTGGGTGAAAACTATTTAAAGGCATTGAAAAAATACGACTTGATCGTTAAATCGCCGGGCATTCCTATCCATTTGCCCGAGGTGGAAGAAGCATTTGAAAGGAAAAAAATCACTTCCTTAACTGAAATATTTTTTGAAAATTGCCCAGGAAAGATCATCGGCGTGACCGGAACCAAAGGGAAGGGGATAACCGCCTCCTTGATTTATTCTATTCTCAAAGCGGCAAAAATGCCGGTTCGGTTAATAGGCAACATCGGCCAGCCTGGTTTGAATTTCCTAGATAAGGCAAAAAAAGATGAATTTTTTGTTTATGAAATTTCTTCCCATCAACTTTATCGATTAAAGGAATCACCCCAGATCGCCGTTTTCACCAACCTTTACCCAGCCCATTTGGACTATTTTAAAGATAAAGAAGAATACTTTTTAGCCAAAAAGAACATTTTCCTTTGGCAAAAAAAAGACAACCTTTTAATTTATAATGCGGAAGACAAAAATTTAAAAAAATTTGTCCAAAAAGCAAAATCGAAAAAAATTCCGGTCAAAAATTTTTCAGAGATTATCAAAAAATATCGAATAAAAAACCTCTTTTTGAAAAATTTTTATCCCCTTAACCTAGCCCTGGCGATCAGAGTAGGGGAGATTTTTAATTTAAAAAAATCAGAGATTGAAAAGGGAATCGAAAATTTTAAACCTCTCCCACACCGTTTAGAGCTGGTCGGAAAGTTTAAAAAAATCTTGTTTATCGACGATTCTCTTTCGACCATTCCCGAAAGCACAATTTTTGCCCTCAATTCTTTGGGGAATAAAATTGGGAGTTTGATTTTAGGCGGGTACGATAGCAAGTTAGATTATAAAAATCTGGCAAAAGAGATTCTCAAAAAAAGAATAAAAACCCTCATCCTTTTTCCCGAAACCGGGAACAAAATTTGGCGAGAGATTATAAAGTTTAAAGACAAGAAAAGATGGCCGAGGGCGATTTTGGTCCAAAAAATGAGAGATGCGGTTAAATTGGCTTTTTGGTATACTGAAAAAGGGAAAATCTGCCTTCTTTCTCCGGGTTCTCCTTCTTTTGGTCTTTTTAAAGACTATCGGGAAAGGGGAAACCTTTTCAAAAAGTATGTGAGGTATTATGGAAGAAGTAGATAGAATCTTATTCTTTACTTTTTTAACCATTCTTTTTGCCGGGATTTTGATCTTGGCCAGCGTTTCTGTGCCCGTTTCTCAAAAAAGGTTTGGCAATCCTTATTATTTTCTTTTCCACCAGCTAATTTTTGGTATCTTACCGGGTATTTTTTTGGGTTTTTTGTTTTTTAAAATCGATTTAGAATGGTTAAAAAAATTTTCCCCGCTTTTTCTTTTTTTAAACTTGGTTTTGATGGGTCTGGTTTTTCTTCCCTTTTTCGGCGTGAAGATCAGTGGCGGAGCAAGATGGCTCAAAATAGGACCGATTTTTCTTCAGCCTTCTGAATTTTTTAAATTGTTTTTGATCCTTTATCTTGCTGGTTGGTTAGAAAAGCGAGTCGAAAAAAAATTTTCCAAAAAAATAATCCGAGAAACTTTTTTCGCCTTTTTGATTTTGATCGGGATTTTTAGCCTTTTTTTGGTTTTACAACCAGACATCTCTACCCTGGTGATAATTTTTTCTGTTTCTCTGACGATGTTTTTCCTTGCCAAAACTCCGCTTTCTTACACTTTTTTCTTTATTGCTCTAGCCTCAATTTCTTTGGTTTTTTTAGTGAAAATCGCCCCTTATAGATTAAACCGAGTGCTTGCTTTTTTCAACCCTGACCTCGACCCTTTGGGGATCGGTTATCAAATAAGACAATCTTTGATTACGATAGGATCGGGAGGGATTTTGGGGAAAGGTTTGGGAATGTCTCAACAAAAATTTGGCACTTTACCGCAGGCCATTTCCGACACAATCTTTCCGGTTTTTGCTGAAGAAACTGGTTTTCTTGGAGGTTTTTTTCTGCTTTTGCTCTTCTTTATCTTTTTTTGGCGAGGTTTTAAAATTGGGAAGGAAAAAGGAAAATTTGAAGGACTGGTCGCTTTTGGCATTAGTTTTTGGATTGCCTTCCAGGCTTTTTATAACATCGCTTCGATGAGCGGGATTTTACCGATTAGTGGCCTTCCTTTACCATTTATCAGTTACGGCGGTTCCCATTTGATTTCTGAGTTGATGGCGGTCGGAATTTTGTTTAATATTGCAAAAAAATGAAAAAAATAAAGAAAATTTTGTTTACCGGAGGGGGAACAGGCGGGCATCTTTTTCCGATAATTTCGGTCGTTAGAGAGATTAAGAAAATTTCGCCGACCGATTTTCGGTTTTATTTTATAGGTCCAGGGGAAAAATTAGCCAAGGAACTTTTACCGAAAGAAGGAATAAAAACGATTTTTGTTTTGACCGGCAAAATAAGAAGGTATCTTAATTTTTTGAGTTTTTTCCAAAACCTCATCGATTTGGTCAAAATTCCGATCGGGATTTTTCAAGCCTTTTTCTACATTTTCTTTATCAACCCCGACCTCATCTTCTCCAAAGGTGGGTTTGGTTCAATCCCGACGGTGGTTGCCGGATGGATTTTAAGGGTTCCGATATTTTTGCATGAATCCGATGCCGTTCCCGGTTTGGCCAATAGGTTTTTGATCCGTTTTGCCACCGAAATTTTTACCTCTTTCCCAACCAACGTTTATTTCCCAAAATTCCCCTTAAACAAAATCGTTCTCGTTGGCAACCCAGTAAGGGAGGAGCTTTTGAAAGACCTTTCAAAAAAAAGAGGGAGGGAATATTTTAAAATAAAAGGGGAAAAACCCGTTCTCTTGATTTTGGGTGGCTCTCAGGGGGCTCAAAGGATCAACGAAAAAATCCTTCAAATTTTACCGGAAATGTTAAAAGACTTTGAAGTCATTCACCAAACCGGAAAAAGAAACTTTGATGAAATAAAAATCATCGCTGACAACATTTTACCCAAAGAGCTTAGAGAATTTTACCATCCTGTCCCTTTTTTGAAAGAAACAGAGTTAAGAGATGCTTTTACCGTTTCTGATTTTGTTATCTCTCGGGCTGGGGCCGGTTCTATTTTCGAAATCGCCCTTTTTGAAAAGCCATCGATTTTGATTCCCTTACCAGAAGCGGCTCAAGACCACCAAACAGAAAATGCCTACCGTTACGCTGAAAATGGCGCGGCCATGGTTTTGGAAGAAGAAAATTTTACCCCTCATTTTCTTTTAGAAAGAATTCGCTTTCTTTTTTCCCACCCCGAAGAGTTAGAGAAAATGAGAATCGCCGCCAAAAATTTTGCCAAACCTCAGGCAGCCAAAATCATCGCCACCTATTTGGTTGAATTTTTGACAAGATGAGAATTTTGTTTCAAAATTATAATATATGGACCCCAAGGAGTTTAAATTCGTCCATCCTGGGGAAGTAAGGACAAGGTTTGCTCCTTCTCCTACCGGCCATCTCCATATTGGAGGGGCGAGGACAGCCCTTTTTAATTACCTTTTTGCCAAAAAAAATCAGGGCGCTTTTGTCTTGAGAATCGAAGATACTGATTTGGAGCGGTCAAAGAAAGAATACGAAGAGGAGATTTTCCAAGCCCTGAAATGGCTTGGTTTAGAATGGGACGAAGGTCCCGACGTGGGCGGAGATTACGGCCCTTATCGGCAATCAGAAAGGAGAGAAATTTATAAAAATTATTTAAAAAAACTTTTAGAAGAAGGAAAGGCTTACTATTGTTTTTGCACCAAAGAAGAATTGGAATCCCAAAGACAATACCTGCTTTCGATCGGAGAACCGCCAAGATATTTGGGAAAATGTGCTAACTTAAGCAAAGAAGAGGTGGAAAAAAATCTTAAAGAGAAAAAACCTTTCATTATCAGGTTTAGAGTGGAGAAGGAAAAAGTTTCTTTCGAAGATTTGATCAGGGGAAAAATTGAATTTACCACTTCGTTTTTTGGTGATTTTGTCATCGCCAAAGATTTAGACTCTCCTCTTTACAATTTTGCCTGCGTGGTCGACGATTTTGAGATGAAAATTTCTCATGTCATCAGGGGGGAAGACCACATTTCCAACACCCCTTTTCAAATTTTGATCCAGCAAGCCCTCTGTTTTCCTCAGCCAAAATATGCCCATTTACCGTTGATTTTAGGGCCAGACCGTTCTAAACTTTCAAAACGGCACGGCGCGGTTTCAATTATTGAATACAAAAAAGCCGGTTATTTACCCGAAGCCCTGATTAATTTTCTTTCTTTTTTAGGCTGGAACCCGGGAGATGAAAGAGAATTGTATTCTTTGCCGGCTTTGGTCAAGGAATTTTCTTTAGAAAGAGTTCAAAAATCGGGAGCGGTTTTTAACATCAAAAAATTGGATTTCCTTAACGGCGTTTACCTTCGCCAAAAATCGGTCGAAAAATTGACCGAACTTTGCCTTCCTTATTTGATCGAGGCAGGTTTGATTTCACCATCTTTTGAAGAAAGACAATATCCGCCGGCTTATGGTGGAAAAGAAGTTTTTCTTGCTTATAAAATAGAAGAAACTGGCCAAGAGATCAGCTTAGAAAAAATCCAAAAAATAATCGCTCTTTACCAAGAAAGATTGAAAAAACTTTCGGAAATCTCCCAATTGGCTGATTTCTTTTTTAAGTCGGAGTTGACTTACGACAAGAATTTATTAAAATGGAAAGATCAAAACGAAGAAGAATTGAAAAAAGCTTTGAGCAAACTTTTCGACCTTTTGGCAAAACTCGGAGATTGGAACAAGGAAAACATAGAAAAAGTTTTAATGGAAGAGGCGATCGAGTTTTCAAAAGAAATCGGGAAAGAAGTAGGGGATAGGGGATACCTTTTTTGGCCCCTGAGAGTGGCTTTGACCGGAAAGGAAGCTTCACCCCCGCCTTGTGAGATTGCCGAAATTTTAGGCAAAAAAGAAACCTTAAAAAGAATTCAGAAAGCCAGAGAATTACTTCAATGAATAAAAAAATAATCGTTTTATTTTGTTTTTTTCTTCCTCTTAATTTCGTTTTTGTGCGTTCGGGAATTTTAAATCTTCCCAGTGGTATAGATGAGGCAGGTAATTTCATTTTAAAATTGATAACTTATCTTCCTCGGATTTGCTTGAAAATTTTCAAAGAAGAAATCTTTCCTTTTTTTGAAAAAGTTTGGGGTTGGCTGGACTCTCACTTTTTTTCGAAATTTTCTCTCATTTTCAAAAAAGAAGTGCGTAAAAGAAAACCGATCATTGAAAGAGAATTCCAAAAAGAGAAAAAAAGTTTAATCCAAGAAATCACGCCGTTTTTGGAAAAACTGAAAAAGATGAGAGAAGGAATAAAAGAGAAGAGAAGAAAGTAATTACCACGCTAGCTTATTTATTTTTTTTGATAAACTTCGCATAATGTATCTTTATCGAAATATGAATTCAAACCAAAAACCAATCAAAGAACATATCCAAGATTTTCTCGAATATTTAGACGTGGAAAAAGGGTTAAGCGAAAAATCCCAACAAACCTATGCCAGGTTTTTGAATAAATTTTCTTCTTGGCTAAAATTAAACAATTTAGAAGGATTGACCCCCGAACAACTTAACGAAGAGCATATAAGAAAATACAGATTTTTTCTCTCAAAAACCCTCAAGAGGGGGACCAAAGAACCGATCAAAAAGTCGACCCAGAATTATTATTTAATCGCCCTTCGCAACCTACTTAATTATTTTACCGAAAGGAACATCCCTTCTCTCCCAGCAGAAAAAATAAAATTAATCAAACAAAGGGAAAGACAAATAAAATTTTTAGATTTGGAACAAGTAAAAAGGCTCTTGGAGGCACCGGAGACAAAAACAATCACTGGTTTGAGGGACCGAGCTATTTTAGAAACCCTTTTTTCTACTGGGATGAGAATTTCTGAATTGGTAAACCTTGATCGCAACCAATTTACCAACATCGAAAATAAAAAAGATTTAGAGCTAGGAATCGTTGGCAAGGGGGGCCAGCCAAGAACGGTTTATTTTTCAGAAAGGGCACTTTTTTGGTTAAAAAAATATTTAAAGAAAAGAAACGACAAAGAAAAAGCCCTTTTCATCAATTACAAAGGGCCTAAAAATCGAATCGGTAAAAGGTTAACCGCTCGTTCGATCGAAAACTTAGTAAAAAAATATGCCCTTTTGTCCGGTTGCCCGATTACCACCACCCCTCATGTTTTGAGACACAGTTTCGCTACCGACCTTTTAAGAAAAGGAGTTGATACCAGAATTGTCCAGGAATTTTTGGGGCATAAAAACATTTCTACGACTCAAATCTACACTCACGTTTCCCGACCTGAATTGAAAAAAATCCATCAAAAATTTCACGGTTTTAAATGAAATCGCCGTCGATTTTATGTTGCTTTGGTAAAAACCAAGGGAAGTTAAAACCAAAAAAATAGACCATTCTGGTAAGTATTTCAGAAAAGAAAATCTGGGGACGGAAAAAATTTTCCGCCTCTTTTTTGTATTTTTGAAAATCGGGAAAATTTTTAATCAAAATTTCAGCCATCTTTAACCCCCAAACCACTCCTCCCCCACTCCAAGGTTTTGTTAAACCAGCCGCTTCCCCACAGAGGGTGATTTTTTGGTCAGAAGGCAAGACTAGCCCTCTGGCAATAAAAGCCGATTTTTTTTCTTTCAAAACTAATTTTCTTTTGGCTAAAAAATTTTCAAAACAGCTCTTTACCTTCTCTGGTTTTCCGATAATTCCGTACTCTGTCTTTTTTCCTCGAGGGATCTTCCAGATAAAACCAGAAATCGATTTTTGAGGCCAAGTTTCAACAAAGTTGTGGCAGTTTTTTTCAAAAACAAAACCTTGGATGGCTAACCATAAGTTCGGTTTTGGTAGTTTTAAAAACTTCCTCGTTTCCGAAAAAGCACCGTCGCAACCGATGATTTTATCTCCCTCTTTTTTTAATTTTTCGAAATCTGAAGAAAAAATTTCTTTTCCTAAAACTATTTTTGCTTTACCCTTCAAAGATTCAAAAAGTAAATTGTCGAAGAGAAAGTGGTCGATGTGGAAAAATTTTTTCAAAAATTCAATTTTAACTGTTTTTTTTGGGAAATGGATCAGACAATAATCTATTTTATTTTCGATTAAATTTTTGGCCTCAGGGAGAAAATCAAAAATCCTTTCTGAAAAAAGACCAGAACAAACTTCTTTACCGACCCTTTCTTTTTTTTCAAAAACGGTTACTTCGTTTCCTTTTTGGGAGAGTTTGAGGGCTAAATATAATCCACAGGTCCCTCCCCCAACGATGATTACCTTCATAAACCGCTTTCGATCCTCAGAGGCGCTTGGTTTTGAAAAATGGCGATGAGGTAACCCAAAGCAAAAGAAAAAAGAGAGAGAAAAACAAACAAAAGGAAAAGAAAAATTTCTCTAAAGTTTCTTCTCCCCCACTCTTTTAAAAAAAGAAATATTTTTCTCATTTTTTTATCGCTGCCTTGATAAATCCTTTAAACAAAGGATGGGGATTTAAGGGTCTTGACTTGAATTCGGGATGGAACTGACTGGCGACAAAAAATGGATGGTTTTTCAACTCGATTATTTCTACCAAATTCCTTTCTGGATTGATCCCAGCAACAATCATTCCCTTTTTTTCTAAAATCTCCCGGTATTTGTTGTTTAATTCGTAACGATGGCGATGCCTTTCAAAAATAATCTCTTTTTTTGAATAGGCAAAATAACTTTTTGTCCCTTTTCTAATCTGACATTTATAATTTCCCAACCTCATCGTTCCGCCGTATTTTTTCTCTTTTAACAAGACTTTTTGTTCTGGCATTACGTCGATTATCGGCTGTTTTGTTTTCCGATTAAACTCGGTTGAATTTGCTCCTTTTAAGCCACAAACGTTTCTGGCAAATTCAACCACGGCCAGCTGCATTCCTAGACAAAGTCCTAAAAAAGGAATTTTGTTTTTTCGGCAAAATTCTATTCCCCTTATTTTTCCTTCGATTCCTCTTTTTCCAAAACCGCCCGGAACGATAATTCCATCGAATTTTTTGAGTTCTTTGAGCTGGGAAGGATTTTTTTCATATTTTTCGGCCGAGAGCCAGTAAATTTCTGGTTTTCTTTTGAAAAACCAACTGGCATGTTTTATCGCTTCGATAACCGAAATGTAAGAATCAGCCAAAACAAATTCCCCGCTTTCGAAATATTTCCCGATTATTCCAATTTTTACTGGTTTTTGGGCCATTTTGGCCGTTTTTACCAATTCTTCCCAATCTTTTAAATTACTTTTTCTTTTCTTTAAATTAAACTTTTCCAAAATCCGATTTCCCAAATTTTCTTTTTCAAAATTGAGCGGAATTTCATAAACGATTTCCACGTCGGGTGCGGAAATAACGTCTTGGAGGGTTAAATTACAAAAAGTTGAAATTTTTTTCTTTCTTGGCACATCAAGCGGAACCCTTGACCTTCCTAAAATGAAATCAGGTTGAATTCCCGCTTCGTTAAGAAGCCGGGTGGCCGTTTGGGTTGGTTTTGTTTTCATTTCACCGATTTTTTCTGGAATGGGTAAATAAGAAACTAAAATAAAAAGAACCTTTTTCGGCTCTTTTAATTTCATCATCCTCGCCGCTTCCAAATAAAGCAAATTTTGGTATTCCCCGACCGTCCCGCCGATTTCGATTAAAGTGAAGTCACTTTTTGTTTCTTTCGTTACTTTTTCGATTCTAAAAATGACCTCGTTCGGGATGTCTGGAACTGCCTCGACACACCTTCCCCCGTATTCTAGGTTTCGTTCGCGCGAAATGACCGCTTGATAAATTTGACCGCTAGTAAGATAATTGTCACGAGTTAGTTCTTCGTCCAAGAACCTTTCGTAGTTTCCGATATCCTGGTCGCATTCCACCCCGTCTTTGGTCACAAAAACCTCTCCGTGTTCTATCGGATTCATCGTTCCGGCATCGACGTTCAAATAAGGGTCGATTTTTACCGCCGTCACCTTAAACCCTTTAGATTTTAAAATTCGGCCCAAAGAGGCGGTGGCCGTTCCTTTACCGATTCCGGACATTACCCCACCAGCAATAAAAATATATCGACTCATAAAATTTCTTCAGGAGACGTTTTTTCTTCTACGACGATGATTTTTATTTCCGCTTCTAAATTGTGAGGGAAGCTTATTCTTACTGGAAATTCTCCCAGCTCTTTAATCGGAGCGGGTAAATCGATTTGGTTTTTTTTGATGTCAAAGCCGAGTTCTTTCAGTTTTTCTTGAATTTTGGCCACCGTTACCGATTCAAAAAGCCTTCCGCTTTCACTAACTTTCACCGAGATAAAAATTTCTTGACCGTCGACGGCTGAAGCCAAATCCTGAACTTTTTTCAATTCTTCTTCGGCTTTTTTTTCTTCTAATTCTTTTTGCCTTTCCAGCCATTTTAAATTCTTTTCGTTGGCAATTTTAACCAACCCTCTGGGAATTAGGAAATTTCTGGCATAACCATCTTTTACCTCCTTAACTTCGTATTTTTTCCCTAAATTTTCGATGTCTTTTAACAAAATTACTTTCATACGATAAATTTTATTTCATTTCTTTTAGTATTTCAATCGCCTTTTCTAGTTGAGGGTCTTTTCCTTCTTCGACGTCTTTTTCTGTCATTTTTACTTCTATGTCTGGAGTCAAGCCTGTTTCAGAAATCGATTTTCCTTTGGGCGTTAACCATTTAGCGACCGTAATTTTCAAAGAAGACCCGCCTTTTAAGTTTTCGACTTCTTGGACCGAACCCTTACCAAAAGATTTTTCCCCGATTAATAATATACCACGATTGTCGCGCAAAGCACCAGCTAAAATTTCTGCCCCCGAAGCTGAGCCCTGGTTGATCAAAACGACTATTTTGTAATCTAAAAACCTAGCCGGCCCCTCGCTTTTGTACTCTTTTGTTTTTCCGTTCCCAAAATCTTCGATGGCCACTATCTCTCCTTTTTCCAAAAACCAACCGGCGATGTCTTGAGCCACCTCCAAATATCCTCCTGGATTATCTCTTAAATCCAAAATCATTTTTTGTGAAGGTTTGGCTAAAATCTCCATCGCCGCCCTGGCAAAATCAAGGGCCGCTTTTTCGGTAAACTGATAGATTCTTAAATAAACAATACCATCTTTCATTTCCCATTTCAATGAGGGAATTTCAATCACCGCCCGGACGATTTCAAAATCTTTACTTTCTGACCATCCTTCTCGATAGATTGTCAGTTTCACTTTCGTTCCTTTTGGTCCTCTGATCAAATTTACCGCTTCATCTAAAGTCAAATTAGAGGTTGGGGTGTCGTTGATTTTTAAAATTTTATCCCCCGCTCTCAACCCGGCTTTTTGAGCCGGCGTCCCTTCGAGCGGGGCGATAACCTGCAACTGTCCTTTTTTAATCCCAACTTCCATTCCCACTCCTTCAAAAGTTCCTTTTACCTCTTCTTGAAACTTTTTGTTTTCTTCTGGCGAGAAAAAAACGGTATAAGGGTCTTCCAAAGATTGGGTCATCCCAGAAATCGCACCATAAAGTATTTTTTGAGGGTTAAGTTTCCCTTGGTCGACGAATTTTTCCTTTAATTTATGGTAGGCTTCCCAAAAAAGAGAAAAATCGATCTCCTCTGGCGGACAAATTTTACATTGAGATTTCCCATAAAAAAAACCACCATAAAAACTTCCTCCGGCCAACAACCCGATTAAAAAAACGAAAACTATTTTCTTTCCCAAAGACATTCTTTTATTATAGCAGAAATTTTTGAAAAATAAAAATTTTCGAAAGAAAACTTACCCTTAGTTATTTTTCTTCTTTTTTGGCAAAAGTTTTCTCTTGAATAAGAAACCCAAAAAGATTATCAAAATTAAGGTCAAAAGCGAGAGGGTCAAAATTTCGGTAATTTTTTTCTGACTAATTTCTTTTTTTGGTATCGTTTTCTCTTTTGTTTTGGCTTTTTCTTGATAATAGGTGGCAATCGTTTCGTTTCCGGCACGGTCAACTGCTTTGACTTTTATTTCCTCGTCTAAGTTTTGATTCTCTAACAAATAAGGACTTTTTGCCACTTTCCATTCTCTCTCCCCTTCTTTGACCATGTAATAATCAACCCCGGTTTCTTTATCAGTTGTGTAAAAAACGATAAAATATTTTCCATCAAAAATGGCTGGGTCTTTCTGGATTTGGATTTCGAAAGGTTCTGGTGGTGTAGTATCGTTTAACAATTTTTCTCGCCACTCGTTTAAGCCCTCACCGCTTTGAGGTAAAATTTTAATTTTCGAATTTTGAAGGTTAAGCTTTGCCAAAGTTCCCTTGCCGTCGTTTAAAAAAACTTGAGAGGTTTCCAAAATTTTAATTTCTTCCGTCCTTTCTCCCATTTCGCCGACGATCATCGAAGGAACAAAAAACCGCACTTCGGCAATGAGGTTGGTCTGTCCGGGGTCTCCGGGTATCCTTCCGCAATAACCCCCAGGAATTCCTCCTGAAAAAGAAATTTTCCCTATCTCGTTTATTTTTTTGATCTCTAAACTAGAAGGTTTTTCTACCCAAATGGTAACGATCGATTCGCCGAAATCTATTCCTTCTACAACCAAAATATCGTTCGGAAAGGATAAATCGACCGAAACCGTATTGATGCACTCCCCTTCTGGGTCCAACCTTATTTTTACACCAAAATGGTCTCCCAATTTATACTCAGCCTCTTTGGGTTCCAAGGACAAACTTGCCCCGAAAGCAAAAACCGGCAAAAATAAAAAAACTAAAAGAAAAACTTTTGAAATTGAAAATCGAAAATCGAAAATTGGACATCGAAAATTGAAAATTGAAAATTTCATACGTTTATCCAGTCCAATAATACATCATTATACTAAAATCGACCAAATTTACTTTCCCATCCTGGTTTTGGTCGGCGCAGGGATTGTTGGTTCCCCAGTAATAGAGCAAAATCGAAAAGTCGGTTAAATTGACTTTTCCGTCTTGATTTAAATCTGCTCCCGGACAAGCGCCGGCCGGTGGTTTTTTCCCGACGTAGAAACTGACAAATTTGCTAAAACCGCTTACTATTGTCGCTCCCTCAATCACGGTTTTGAATTGGCTCTTGGCCGTGTGCATCGACTCGTCTTCTAAAGGGCTGGTATCAAACAAAATTTCCCATTCGCCTGTCTTTTTTGAATCGGTTTCTTTGACAATTTCAGCCGGCGAGGCGACATAAACCGGGACTTTGGCTTCGGGAATGGTTTGACCAAAAATTTTCAAATTTTCCCCTCTTTTGACCACGTTTTTATCTACGCCGATGGTTGGGGGTAAATAGGCCCCTCTGACTGTCGTCACGGCGTTTGGCATCACTTCAAAAGTTAAAGTGTACAAAATCGACCTTAGACCAAATTTATCATCTGCCCAAAAGCTTAAAGAATTCACCCCTGGAGTGATATCGTTGGTCTGCCAGGAAAAATTTGCCTGAGAATCGGTTTTTACCCTCGCAATTTCCTTTCCGTCTTTTAAAATTTTAACCTCGGTATCAGGATAGGCCCTTCCCAAAATGATCAAAGTGGTAGGCCCTAAAGGCGCTGTCGCTCCTCCAGGGTAACCTCCGCCTCCAGCGCCCATTCCGCCCGGTTCAGTATAACAATGCTCGGCCGAAATTCTAGTACAGTTATCTACGCAAAGCAAATATCCTCGATTGTATCCATAAGTGGCGCAGGTTTTCCCCCCAAAATTGTCTCCGTCGCAAACCTCAAAACCATCGATGCTACCATCGCCACAAACTGAAATTCCAACAATTGTGGGAACTTGCTTTTGGGCAAAGGTTTTTAAAGAGAAAAAAAGGAAAAACCAGAAAGTTGAAATTAATAAAAGAATTTTCAAAAATCCTTTCCATAATTCCATAAAATTTATCTCCGCTTTCTTTTAACAAAAACTTTTTTGAGGATTTTGAAAAGAAAAGCCAAAGTTCCAACGGCCAGGATAACTATAAGAATTGAAATAGCAACCTTTTCTCTTCCGATAAATATCGCTCCAAGAAGAGTAAATCCTTTATAACCTGGAATGCTGCCTCTTTCTTTGATAGTGATTACTAACTCTCCCTCTCTCACTACATCATTATCTTTGTAAATTTTGTATTTTGCCCAGTAGTTCCCTTTTGGAAGTTTTGTTTTAAAAATTGCCAAAACGTTGTCAGTTTTAAAAGGCAGAACTTTGCCTTCGATTTTTGCGTTGTTTAAAGATTCCAAAATTTTTGATTTGAGCATATCGTAAATATCAAGATGAACCTTGGTGGGAGCAACCGGCAAGTTTCCGGTGTTTTCAATTGTCATTTTCATTACCAATTTTCCTGGAATAAAAAAGAAAAACCATTTGTAACCCTCTTCCGAATCCAAAAATTCAACCATCCTGACAATAAAATTAAAAACTTTTCTTTCCGTAACATTCAAATCAACCTCAACTCTTGCCCCTAAGGCAATTCCCACCTGTCCTGGAGGAACCTCTTTTGGTTCTACGGTAATTCTCATGAAACCAGTATATCTTCCGTAAGGGGCGTCGTTTGGTATTTGAGCGCTGACTAAAATCGGTACTGCCTGTTCTCCTTTTGGCAAAATAAAAGAGGTTCCCTTATCAATTTTTATCCAATTCTCTGCCCCTGGGACATTGATAGTAATTGTCACTTTCGAATCCTCAACTGGGTCGCCTCTTACCAAGTATATCTTTTCCTCAAAATAGGAACCTCTGGTTAAATTATCGTTGCGAAAAAAAGGAGGCGAAATTCCAAAACCCGCAAAAGCCTCGTTCTTCAAAAATAATAAAAGAAAAATCAATATTATAATCCCCCCCAATTTTTTTCTTTGGGAAACCATTTTTATTTTAAAATAAAAAATTCTCAACCTATCACCAAGCAGTTGAAGTGCTCATCCTTGCCGTAAAGTAGTTCAAACCAGTGTAAAGTCCTCTCGGCTGAGCAGTGACAACTTGAATTCTCCAGTAAGTCGGTTTTGAGGCTGGAGTGGTACTGGTACTCTTTGGGCATTCTAACTGACAATAAGCCGGAGTCGAGCTTGGAGCCAAATAGTTCTGATAGGTACTTGTCGGTGCTCCCCAATTAGTCCCCGAAGTTAAATACCAGTATTGTCTGTCTACGGCAATGAAGCTGGTGCCGCAACCTCCGCTAGTACAGGTCATCGGATTTCCCCCTAAATCTTGATCTAAACCCGTATTTCCAGTAGCTTTGATGGTTGTTGTTTGTTGATCTGATTGAACATCTGGTATAACACTGCCGTAATTGATAGCTGTCTCTTGAATGGCTAAGGCCTCAAATGCCTGTAATTCGATTGGTGTTTCTCCCTCAACCAAAGTTGAAGTCGCGTTATCATCGTCAATGGCTTTAACCGAAGCTTTCCAAACCTCCGTTTCCCAAGGAGTTGAAGTTACGGTTGGGTCGGCGTGATACCACAAAGTGAAGGTAGTCGTTGCCCAAATCGCTGCCGTTGTTGAACCCGGACATGTTTGCAGTTCAAAATTTGTAATTTCCGGATAGCAATTATTGTTGTTAGCTTCTGAAGCGCTATCGCATCCTGCCTGTCCAATTCCCGATCGATAAACATAAGCTAAAACGTTCGAAATTTCATTCCTTCCTCCTGATGCCCAACAGCTGTTATTATCAACAATCTGATACCTAATTTTAAACCCAGTAGTCGTTCCCGCCTCGGTTGTCAGAATAAGTGCGCCTGTATCACCATTCCAGTTGTAAAGAGTGATTGTCGAAGTAGCAACTTCTGGGGGAACGTTGTTCACCGTCCATTGACTGTTTGAACCTTGGGCGGTTCCAGTAGCAGCGAGGTTGAACTGATCGACAATGAAAACATAGCCATCGTAAATCATATCAGGCTTTGGTATCGGAATTGAATAACTGGCTGAAGGATTACTCAAGACAAAAGTTGAAGTTGCCAAGGTTTCTCCGGTGCATCCTGAAGTTGGATTGAATCCGCTCGTTGAACAGACAAAGAGCTTAATCGTGTCCCCTCCTCTAATTGTATCTGGATCAGAAGCTGTTGTCGTCCAAGTGACCGTTTGACCTGGGTCTTTTGGACTATCGTTTGAAACTGAAGTAAAGTTTGGTCTATGGTTTACGACAAACGGGGATCCAGAATCACCAGATCCTTGAGAAACAGAACTGCAAAGAGGTTGTCCCTCATAAGCATCACAAACAAAAGCATACCATTGATAGGTTTCGTTAGTATCTGATTCTTGAACTAAATAAGAACAGGTGGAAGTAGTTCCTGAAGTCGTCGTTGCTGAAACGCACCAAGCACCACCATCGCAGGTTGGCGGAGCGCCGCTGTGAGGAGTAACTGCATTCGTTTTACAAACTGCCAAGAAATAATCATCAGCGTTAGCATCGGTTGCCGCTGCTTTAAAAGTCACATTCGTGCCAACGTTAGTCGGTGTGTTCGTCGCTGAAGTCGGGTCTTCAAAAGGATAAACCGTCCACTGGGGCGCTGAGTTGGTTACCTGAACGCTAGTCGTGGCCACATCGGCTCTGGCCTTTGGGAGTCCTCCCTTTCCGCTAAAAACCACCAGCAAAATTAAACAAACCAAAGCCAAGGTTGAAAAAGCAGAAAAAAAGTTCTTTTTTACTCTTTCTGGCATCGTTTAATGTTATTATTTTACTTTTTCTTTTACTTTTTCGACCTTTCCAAATTGGTTCTTCTTTTATTCTAACATAAATACAAAAATTTGTGTCAATTGTGGATATTTACTTGTATCTTATCGCTTCCAAAGGATTAAGGGAAGCTGCCCTCCTGGCAGGAAAAAGCCCGGTTAAAAACCCCATCACAAAAGAGAACAAAAGAATAAAGGCCAAAAATGGTAAGGGAAAAATAACCAACTTTACCGCTACTCCCCCCATTTTTACTGCCACCAAATTCAAAAGAAAATTAATTAATTTCCCAATAGAAACTCCCATTAAAATTCCTACTACCCCCCCGCAAAAACCCATTAAAGTAGATTCTCCCAAAAACATCATCATAATGTCTGTTGAAGAAGCGCCTATAGTTCTCATTATACCAATTTCGTTTGTTCTTTCCAAAAGAGTAACTGTCATTGTGTTAAACATTCCGATCGCAGAAACGATTAAGGCAATCGCCCCAAAAAGACCTAAAGTAAATTGAATTGCTCTAAAAACTTTGTTTGCTTGCTCTACTGTTTTTGAAAGGGCAGTAACAGTGAATCCTTTTTCAATAATTTTTGCCTGCACTTCATTTAAGAATTTATTTTGAGTAACCTTTACTCTAACTGACTCATAAAAAGGAAAAGAAAATTGAGAAGTTAGCTCTGAAAGATGAATAAAAACAATTGGCAAGGGATTATCAATAACGCCTTTTACAAAATAGGTATTAGAAAGTGTTACTTCCTCTTTTTCTTCAGTGCCTGGTTTTGTTATAAGAATTTTGAATTTTACAGGTTGATTTAAAATTTCTTCTGGTTTTTTGTTAAACAATTTCAAAACCGTGGTTGAAATTATTGCTTTATCTCTTTCATCTTTTTTGAAAAAATCTCCAGCCAAAATCTTCATTCCTGCTAAACTAAAATAATCTTCCTTAACTCCATTTAAAGTAATGTTCGTTGAAATGTTTTGAAAAGTTATCAAACCTGAAAAACTAGCCAAGGGCGAAACTCTTTCAACATTTTCCATCTTTGAAATTTCTTCAATCTTTTCAGGTGTCAAAGTGACGATTTTTGAAGCTGGGTTTGAAACATTCAAACTCAAAAGAGCTTCACCAAAAATTATTTTTTCAAGCATTATTTGCTGCAACCCATAACCAAAGCCAACCAAAACCACAACCGCAGCAAATCCAACCCCCATACCCAAAATGGTTAATCCCGTTCTGGTTGGTCTTGTCCTAAAAGCCCTAATTGAAAGATTGAAAATATCTTGCGCTCTCATAGTCCCTGGGCGATTAATTTTTCCAAATAAACAGTGAATTTTTTAGCAGTATTCCTTTTAAAACCTGCTCCTCCTTTTTCAATTGGCAAATCAAGCTTTTTGAAAAATTCATCTTTGTTAATATAACCTGCTAACCTGTCCTCAATTGCTTCTTCTAATCTTTTAACCTGAACCGGTCTCACTTGTCCTTGGTACTGATCCAAAATTGCCATTCTTAACCTTTTAACATGTCTTTTTGTCTCATCCAATTCTTCTTCCTCTAATTTTCTCCTAAACCTCTTTACCTCAACCGATTCTTCCAAAACATCGTTCAATTTCTGGATCATTTCTTGGGCCCTTGCCTGACCAATTTCAACACCGCCTTTTTCAAAAGGAGAAACCAAAAAATCAAAAAGCATTTGAGTACTCATTTTTCTCTCAATCACTAATCTCACTAATTTTTCCAATCTTTCTATTTGCTCAAAGGTCAAATCCTGGGTTAAATAATTAACAATACTTTTTACTTTCAATTCTTCTGGTGAGGCATAGGGATAAATTCTCGCTAATTTCTCAGTTTCTGAAACCAAAGAGGCCCCTCTTTCAATTGGTTTTATTTGTTTTTTCTCTGGATTAATAAATTCTCTCTCAACCCAACCGTCTCTCATAAAATAAACTCGGTGGGCAAAAGCCAAATATCTTGGATCGTGAGAAACCAAAATGATTGTTTTTTTCTCTTTTTCATTAATTTCCGAAAGAGTTTCCATTACTTTTTTCGCAGAAGCTTCATCTAAGTTTCCTACTGGTTCATCTGCCAACAAAATATCTGGGTTATTAACTAAAGCTCGACAAATTGCCACCCTTTGTTGCTGTCCACCAGAAAGCATTGTCGGAAGTTTTTTTGCTTGTTCTGCTATTCCAAACCTTTCTAAAAGTTCCAGCGCCCTTTTCTTTCTTTGATCAAGAGGAACTCCCATGAAAATTTGAGGTAAAGCAACATTATCTAAAACATTCAAAGAGGGAATTAGGTTGAACTGTTGATAAATGATTCCAACAGTTTTTTGTTGAAATTTTACCAGTTCTTTTGGAGAAAGTTTGTAGGGATCTTGGCCTCCAATGTAAAATTCACCAAAAGTATAAGGCAAAGCTCCCAAAATACAATAAAGCATTGTTGATTTCCCGCAACCAGAAGGGCCAAAAAAGAGAATATATTCTTGGGGATAAATCTCAACGTTTACTTTCTTTAAAGCGTAATACTCGTTCGATTTTCCGTAGTTGTAATAAATTTCCAAATTTTTAGCAACGATTAATGGCTCTGGCATGTTTTTAAAAACTAATTTTCTTTACCCAGCCAAAGGTTGCCTCAAGATTTTCAATGATAATATCCAAAATGCTTTTTTCTTTTGTCGGTGTCAAAAGGGTAAAATATTCAGATTGGGCTTCGTTTCCTACTTTGTCTTTACATTTCATCCAAAATTTATAAGTAGTATTTGGCGCAAAAGTTGTAATTATTTGAATGTGTTTTTGAGAAAATTCGGTCTCTGGAGGAAAAGAAATTGCTTCAACCCCTTCTAAAATTCCTTCTTGATAGAAAAATTGGCAAATTGCGTTTTCATCTGTTTTCCAACTAACCACAACTTGCACCCTTACTTGTTCTTCGCCAGGATATAAAGTTGAATCTACAGTAACATTTGAAATTACCGGAGGTTGCTCATCTTTAATAGTTGTGAAGGTAATTGGCTGAGATTTTGTTTTATCTCCTTGCTCATTTTCTGCGGTGACAACCACTTGATAAGAAGTATCAAAATCCAAGTTGGTGAGCCTGAATCTATGGATTGTTGTAAAAATCGGATCCCCAACTTGTTTTATTTCACCGGTTTTTAAATTTTTGTATTCGATCAAACTTGAGCAAGGAATGTTTGTCAACCAACTTAAAGTTACCGCATCTTCCTCAACTTTAACAACTTGGAGATTTGAAATCACGGGCAAAACTGAAAGAGTGGTAAAAGTTCTGTCCTCGCTTTTTACAGTTTCTCCAATTTTTGGTGTTGATTGAACTTGAAAATGATAAGTCGTTGCAGGTTTTAAACCTTTAATTTCAACAATATGATGCAAAACATATTCGTTAGGTTCTCCAACTTTCATAATGTAAGGTTCTTGACTTTTCGGATTATAATCACTTTCTGGAACTAAAGCGACAATGGAATTTGATTCTTTGTTTGTCGCCCAAGAAATTTTTGCCCAATCCTCGCCCACTTCTGCTCGGGGATCGCCGATGATCACCAACTCCTCTGCTTTTTTCGCTCCAACTTCTTCGATTTTTTCTTTCGTAAAGGCGATTGCCTCTTCGCTTTTCATCTGATAAACCGCCTCGACCGCTTTTTCGATTAATTTTGCTTCCTCGCCAAATTTTTCTACCCCAGCTATCTCGGTCAATTTTTTAGTGGAAAAAACAAAACCCTTACTGGCCGACTGGTTTCCGTTTTCGTCGACGGAAGCAACTTGAAAATAGTAATCGGTATTTGGTAAAAGATTTTCCAAAATCAGTTGATGATCGGTTTTGAAAGTAGAATCTCTGATTATCCCGTAATTTCTATCCAAACCGTAATTGACGATCGAATCTGCCCGTTTATCAGTGGTCCAAGAAATCACTGCCGAAGAGGTTGTCACTTCCACAATTTTTATGTTAGAAATAACCGGCGGGTTTCCTTGCTGTCCCCTGGTGTAGAAAGCGAAACTGACGAATAAAAAGGAGAAGATAAAACAAAAGAAAAGAAATTTAATTTTCATTATATTTATTTTACTACATTTCTATGCTGTTGAATATTTTGCGCTTTGAAATTTCTTTCTATATAATTATACAATGGCAAAAGTTCTATCCCAAGGTTATTTGATAACCGCCATTTCCGAAGCAGAAAAAAAAGGGAGGGCTGCCGATTTTTCAGGAGAAACAATAGAAGGGTTTATTATTTCCGACCGCCAAATTAAAGTTCCTCTTTTCTTCAAGAATGCTAAAATTTTGGGCCAAGTTTATTTTAACAACGTCGCATTTGAAAAAGAAGTTAATTTCGAGGGAGCGACCGTTGGCGGTTCTTTTTCCATTTCTGAATCGGAAATAAAGGAAAATTTTATTTCGAGAAAAATTTCGGTTAGAGAAAGTTTCAATCTGACCGGAAATCTTTTCCAAAAGACCGTTAATTTGGAGGGGGCCCAAGTGAGAGGGTTTTTGAGTTTGAATAAATCAAAAATAACAGGAAGAGCAAACTTTAAGAAAATTAGTGTTTTAGATTTACAAGAAAGGGTGGGAAAAATCGTTGGAAATTTTTATTTTGAAAACGCCAGCGTCAAAGAAGTGATAATCGAAAATTCAGTAATAGATGGGGACTTGAGTTTTTCTGAAACGACGATTTTAGAAGTTTTATCTATCGCCAACACAAAAATAAAAGGGGAAATAAAACTTTCTCACAAAGAAATTCTCCAGGCAAAAATCAGAGAAAGGAAAAAAACCGAATCCGAACTCCGAAGCACATAGCCAGGTTAGAAAGTGGGAACGACCACGTAGGTGAGTTGGGTTTGATAGGATCCTGCGCTTTGTAAATTTCGAACTTCAATTCTAAAAATGAGATCAAAAATATCTTGAGAAATTGGGTAAGGATTAAATCCTATTTCTTTCATTTGAGTTTCAAAGCGAGCGAAAGAATCGTCTGGCGAGAACCTTGCGGGACCCAATCCAATTTCAGATAGAGAATCATCTCCAGTATGATATCCATAACAACCAGAAAAATCAGAAGGACAAGCTGAGCTCCAATTCGCAGGATATTCATTAGTAGAACTTGCCGGATTAATTTGGGCTCCCTCATTTGAAGTTAAATTTTGGTTTTGAAAAACAAAAAGTTGATATCCTCCTTCACCGTTTGTCGAAATTTCAAATCGAAAAGCGGCGTTTTTTGGTTGATTTAAGGGCAAATTATCAAAATAGACAAAAGTTGGCGAAGTTTCGTAATCTGTCGTCACTCCTTCTGTCGTCGTTCCAGCTGGCAAACCGTAAACCGTAAAACTCAAAGAACTCTCCCCTACCACTAAACTTGGGTAAGGGTAAGTTGCGTCATTTGTTAAAACTGGCTCTTGGTTTGTGTTATCGTAAACTCTAAAATAGAAAGTCGTTCCAGTTGCAGCTCCATTGTTAAAAATGGTAAATTCAAATTCTGCCGAAGAACTTGCTAAAATTGTATAACTTGAAGTTGAAATCCCAGATTCATTATGAGTACCCTCGGTATCAGAATCAGAAAGAACCCTCTGAGTTATCGTTGCGTTATCATCTCCCCCTCCATCAAAATAGCACCAAACTCTTTGATTTGGGCAAGAAACTTCATCGACAAACTCTGCAAAAGAAAAATCAGAAGAAGTTGAATATTGTAATCTCAATTTTAAATTCGAAATATTAATTCCTCCTGTTTCTTTTATTGTAATTCTCAATTTTAAAGCATTCCCTCTGGCAATATTGTTTGGAGCGACATTCTCTGTTGCAGCTGGAGTTTGGGGAGTTTCTTTTTCCTCATCGTGAAAAAACCTCCAATTTTGAGATTTTAAAGTAGTCCCAGCAAGTTGTTGATATCCCCCGCTCTCTCCAAAATTTGTACTCGTTGAAATTCCGCTCGCAGATTGCCCAACACTAGATTCCAATTGATAATTTGTCGAACTCAAATTTTCCCCTCCTCCAACATTCAAAGAATCCCAGGGAATTTCATAATTTGAGCTTGTCATCCCAATGACAAAATTGTCCCAAAAGAAAGAGAAAATTAAAACTAACGCAAAAATTTTTTTATTGACTTTCTTGAACATTTTCGCTATTTGATTGTTCAATAACTCCTCCATTGATCTCTTCCCCTAGGTCTGACCTAGAACTGCTTTCCTCTAGGTCTGACCTAGGTTTCTGATCTGTTGAGGTTTGGTTTTGGTCTTTTGAATTTTGTTGCAAATTGTCAGTAGTTTCTTGTAAGTTGTCAGTTTTTTGTTGTAAATTGTCAGTTTTAGGTTGTGAAATTAAAACTTCGCAATTTTCCTTTTCTTTTCTTATTTCTCCGTTTTCGATCCATAAACAATAAATTTCTCCCGTTGCCTTATCCTTAATTTTTATCCTTGTGGTCTCTATTTCTTCTGATTTTATTCTCTCAACCACAATTTCTTTGGCAAAAATCTTTTCAATTTTGGCCACCCCATTTTCAATTAACAATCCCAATTTCTCAAGCACCCTCTTTATTCCCAAAGTAAATTGATCAAGAATTGTTCGCTGTTGGTCGTTAGTCGTTGAGTCGTTAGTCGTAAAGTTTCCATTTTCAGCAATCGAACCAAGCGACCAATGCAGATTAACAAACATTAAAATTTTACATTCTCCTCTCTCCAACTCCTCTCTGTTGCATTTTTCTGAAGATTCCAAAGCCATTCCAATTACCCTTCCAGGCTCTGTCGCTTTCATTGCCACACCTGGAATATTTGAAGAAGTCAGCAAATCTCCGGGATTAATCTGTCCGTTTATATTCGAGACCTTAACTAAAATTCTACCTGCCAAACTTACTGGAATAGCATTTCCATTATCTCTTCCAATTGTAATAGTTGAGTAGGTTGATTTAACACCTAAAACTTTTGGATCGTATGGTATAGAACTTAAATTAACTTTA
>Ga0078972_1001133_pt1 | contig 87171 bp, 90 predicted proteins | sample YelNatPaOPGAMG01_FD_67568 | JGI IMG/M metagenome (GOLD analysis project Ga0078972, IMG submission 67568) | Hot spring thermophilic microbial communities from Obsidian Pool, Yellowstone National Park, USA - OP-RAMG-01 (SPADES assembly) (version 2) | ecosystem: Environmental > Aquatic > Thermal...
GGTTCCGGGTGAACCATGTTAATACGATTAATTTCATGATATCCTATGGGTATTTCATCAGGATCCTGAGAGGCCTATATTATGTGAAGACTATCGAGGAGTTTAAACTCAAGAAATCCGTAGACCCTTATAGGGTTATCTCTCTAGGGTTAAACAGGCTTGGGCTTAACTGGTACTTCGGGCTCTACACTGCGCTCAGGCTTAATGGTCTTACTCATGAGTTTTTCAGGACGATCTTCGTGGTGAATAATGAGATCTATCGGCCTAAGGAAATAGAGATAGCCGGTGAAAAGGTGAAGTTTCTTAAGCTTAAGAGCAGGCTTCTCAGCCTAGGGGTGGTAGATAGAGACGGCATTAGGTTCTCCGACGCGGAGAAGACTCTTCTAGACTTTACTTATGTCTTCAGATACCGTGGTTTACCGGAGGAGAAAATAATTTCAACAATACGCGAATATGCAAGGAACCTGGATAGAAGGAAAATCGAAGCGTATCTTAAACTGTATCCAAAGAGTGTTGAAAGGGTTATTGGGAATGCCCGGCTTATCTGAGTTTGTTTCATTCATAATTGAAAAATCGGGTATCAAGGATGTGAGCTTAATAGAATCAGACATAATACTGCATAGAGTGCTTAAAGATTTCTGCTCCTCACCCCTCTTCAATAAATACCTTTTCAAGGGAGGTAGCTGTTTAACTAAATGTTACTTCGGCTACTACAGGTTTAGCGTTGACCTAGACTTTACATGGAGAGAGCAGGAAATGTGGGCCGGTTTAGGGGAGAAAAAGTTGAGGAGAAAGCTCTTAGCTGAGATAAAGGATTTCGCCTCTTTTTTGAAAACAGTTTCAGAGAAATTAGGCCTTAGGTTTGAAGCCGAGCTTAAAAACAGGAATTTCATCGAGTTTGGTGGTGGAGGTAGAATGGTGACGTTCAAGCTCTGGAAGAACTCGGAGCTGATAAAGATTCAAGTAAACTTCATAGAGAAATTGCTTTTCCCGATAAAGAAAATCACTGTGAAAACCTTGTTGGACGGGGCTAAATTATCAACAGATGAAAAAGCATATTTCGAAGAATTCCTAGACTTCTATAAGCCTCTTCAAATAATGGCTTACGACGAAAGAGAAATCCTGTGTGAAAAAGTAAGAGCTATACTGACGAGGAGAGCTCAAAAACTCAGAGACTTCTATGATTTATTCATGCTCTCAAGCGCGCGCTATAATTATTTGCACGGCTTAGGATTTGCTAGTTAGAATGAATATGCCTTCATAATTTTCTCGTTTATTTCTTTCTTAATTTGAGGGCTGATCTCTCCAATCTCTCCCATAACCATGCTCTTCAATAAGGTTGCGACTTTATCGAGTTTTATGACGGAGCTTGTTTTAAGCCCTGTGATTTTGAAATCTGGATGAGTCTCTTCGATTAAAATATCCGTCGGCTTCAACTCATCCGGGATCCCGGAAGATATGAAGGCAACGACAACATCTCTTTCGCCTTCAAAAAGGACTAGTGCCGGTCTAAGCTTTACGGCAGTCAGGTTCGTGAACGGAAAGGGTACGAGGACTATTTTTGCCCTTCAATGATACTTAACCCTAATATCATAAATGGAGTAGACATCAGGCTCTTCATCAAGAAATTCTTTCAAAGATTTCTCAGACAGCATCATTAACGCTAGGGTCTCCCTGTCTTCAATCAGCATGTCAATCTTCCTGCTCAGCGAAGATAAGAGTTCCTTTATCTCCTTAAGATCGACCTCTACTGTCATAACTGAAAATAAAAGTAAGGCGCCACTATTTAAACTATTTCTAAACACATGGGCGTTAAGGTTTAGAATAGCATTTCTACTCTTCTACAATGAATGTTGCAATAAGCATCATAAGCCGGCATAGGGTTTGCAAGCATGGTGTTTATATGGCGCCCATTCTCAAGGTTTACCTGTGGAGAGGGGTTACGACCCGGTTGCTCTCGCTGAGGCGACGAGAAGAATGGTGGAGAAAGAGGGTGGGAGGAAGTACTACAGGTTCAGAGGAGGAAGATGGTACGGTGGTATAGCGACGGCTGACTGCGTTGGCTGCAATCTGAGGTGTGTTTTCTGCTGGAGCAATTTTCCCATGGATAATCCGTCAATAGGCTGGAGGCTCTACAGCCCGGAGGAGGTCTACCTAAACCTGGCGGGGATAGCTGAAAAAAGGAACTACAGGCTGTTGAGAATATCTGGGAACGAGCCCACTATAACCTGGGGTCACCTTATGAAAATCTTGGAGCTTGTTGAGAAGGATAAGCGTTTCAAGTTTATTCTCGAGACCAACGGTATCCTGATTGGGAGTGATGAATCTAAGGCTAGGGATCTTTCAGGCTTCACGAGCCTCCACGTCAGGGTTTCCCTGAAGGGGACGTGCGAGCAGGAGTTCAGCATCCTTACGGGAGCAAGGCCGGAGGCATTCGGGCTCCAGCTGAAGGCTCTGGAGAACCTGGCTGACTGCAATGTGCCGGCGCACCCGGCGGCGATGCTCTCCTTCTCAAGCAGGGAGAACCTGAGCAGGCTGCTGGAGAGACTGAGGCAGATAACCCCGGCTTACGTGAAGGAGTTTGAAGAGGAACATGTGTTCCTATACCCTCATGTTAAAAACAGGCTGGAGAAGGCTGGGCTGACCCCTACTACTGCATACGAGCCTGATAAAGTGCCGGGAGACCTCGTCTAGCTCTGCAGCACATTCCATTCTCCGGCAGCGTAAATAGCGCGATACTTCGAATAGTATTTTGAACCATAATTCTACTTTTTGACGTGTAAATAGTGAAGATTTCCGGCTTTCCGAAAGATTTTTAACTTTTGTTTCCATATGGAAACTTTAGTGTCCAGTGGTAAAAAAGATGATATTCCACAATTACCTTGAAATGTTGCTGGGTTCGAGAGTAAAAATAATGGTTCTTAGAGTGCTCTGGAAATATAGAGGAAAGGAGTTTACAATAAGAGAACTGTCCAGGTTCTTAGGAGTATCCCATACGGGCATTAGGAAGGTTCTTGGCGAGCTTGAAAAAACCAATGTCGTAGTGTTAAGGACTGTCGGAAAATCGTATACTGTTAGGCTGAATACGAAAAGCTATGCAGCGAGCATTATAGATAGGGTGTTTGAGGCAGAGAGTAAGACTCTAACCGAGCTCCTGGAGACTATAAGGAAAAGGCTGGAGTCACCTACAGTGGTTTCCGCCGTGCTTTTCGGAAGCGTTGCAGAGGGTATGGAAGCTCCTGGAAGCGACATAGATCTTTTTATTGTAACCGACCATAGAGAAAAGGTTGAGGAAATGGTTGCTAGGCTTCAAATGGATATTTCTGAAAAATTCGGGAATACTGTTTCCGCGTACTACATAAGTAGGGAGGAACTTGAAAAAAGGCAGAAGGAACAGCTGGTCAAGCAGGTTCTGCGGGAGCATGTGCCTGTTTGTGGTAAGCCTTTAAGTGAGGTTTTATGTCAGTGAGAGTTAGACGTATTGATAAGTCCGCGTTTAGAAACTACTTGAAAAAGGCAGAGGAATGCTTGAACACTGCTTTAGAATGCTTGAAAAAAGGTTGGTGGAACGCTGCAGTTATAAACGCTGTTCATTGCGGTATAAGTGCCTGCGATGCCTTGACGGTTTTTATGCTAGGTGTTAGACATGCCGGAGAAAGACATGAAGATGCTATCAGCCTCCTTCAAACAGTTGATTTGCCTAAGGATTTGTTAACCGCTAAAAGTAAGCAGCTTAGCAGACTGCTTGGAGTAAAGAATGCGGCTGAATACGAGGAACGTTTAATGAATGAGAATGATGCAAGGGAGGCTGTGAGGGATGCGGAAAGATTCTTAGGCTGGGCGAAAGAATTTTTAAATGGATAATATCATCCTTAACCTAACTGGCTTAAAATGCATCTTCCTCTATCCCTAAAGCACGTGCTGGCTTTAGCATTCGTCGACTTATTCACCTCCGAATCTCTGCTTTACCTGCTCTTCAAGAAGTTGGCTATGGGCAGGTTGTTTCTGCTAGCTGACTTCGAGAGACTAATCTCAAGCCGAATCGTCACCAGGAGAAGCATAGAGGAAGTTTACGGGGAAGAGGGCTGACACTATTCGCCAGCCGGATGGAAAGCATCGCAATGTTTACCCTTTAACCATAATGCTTGAGAAGGCTCTTGGCAAGGTTAAGGTTGACCCAGACCGGGATCTTCCTGATTCAGTCTTACGATTCGCCACTCTGAATGTTGCTCGTAAGCCCAGTTGTTGAAAATCAGGCTGTAATGGATGATTACGTCAACCCCTTCTCTGTGGCATGGACTGATAATTTCACCTAGAACATCTCTTACCTTAATTCCTCTATGCATACGCCCGTCCCGATGGGCCAGTAACAGTAACCTACATGAGAATTTGCGTAGACCATGGCAGACTTGACGCCTGCAAGCTTCAGCATTTTAACATAATTTTTAGGATCTAATCGAGATGGAAATGTTTCATCCCAATCCTCTATATGCATATCGACGAGATTACGGCGATAACTCTTCTCATACCACTTGATTTCACCATTACCGTTAGCATATGCACTATTTATTTTTCATGTCGAATCTTAAGCTTTATCTATGTTTTTCACTTAATTTCCTGCACAACACGCCTGTATTTTTAGACTGAAACTCTTAAAATACTTGGAGATGCTTTAGATGTATCCTCATAGAGGTGTAATGCGTATTTATGTGCGGGGCTGCTAATTACAACCTGAATAAATATGATTAAGGCTCTCTCAATAGATCTAGTGAATCCGGTAAATTTATAAGTAAGATTCTCTCTTTTTCCATCATGAAATGCTTGTCTAACCATGTGGAAAGCTTTCTCATCGCAGTCATGCTTGTAGTATCTATGAGCATCCTGCTTGTTACGCCGCAAAACGAGTATGTTTACTATGGTGTTGTCCCAGCAAGGATCTACCAGTGTTTTCCAGTAGAGCAGACAGACTTGTCGCAAGGCTGGTATGTAAACCCGGGGGCCGTAGCCACACAAGGCTACGTCTCTATTGTTGCTTCTCAGGACGGTACTCAGGTTAGGGTTTACACTCTGCCCGGTAAGACGCTTGTCTCAGAGTTCTCGCTTAACGCTATGGGGAAGCGTTACGTCTCCCTGCCGAACGGAACCATGTTTAAAGTGGTTTCGAACAAGCTGGTTTCAGTCCTCCTAATGTCTCCACCGCCCAAAGGAGGTATCCCAGGGGTTGACGCTACGGAGAGCATTATGGCAACAGGGTTTCATCTTTCTGTAGACGGAGCATACGTTGGCAAGGAGTTCGTGATAGATGCTTCACAGGGGCTCTTGGGGCTCGGGTACATAATGTTTGCTGTGGAGGATGCTGAGGTAACGTTGACTGCTGAAGACGGGTCTACGCAGTCCTACACGCTTAAAGCCAATACGTATAGAGAGGTGCAGCTTAAGCCTTTGACAACATATAGGATAACCTCAACCGGAAACATAATGATTCAGAGCGGTTTCTTAGCGTCTTCAGCCGTGGAGTCGCAGATTGTTAAAAGCTTCTTCATACCTTCTGCTGAAGGAGGCTTCATAGGTAAAAGGTTCTACTCTAGAACCCTCCGCACATTTGACGCGAAGGAGGAAAACGAGTTTATAATATCTGCCTTGGAGGACGCTAAGGTGACGGTATGGGACTTGACGAGTCAGAAGGTTCTTACAGAGCTTAATGTCAAGGCAGGGGAGCCTGTTGGAAGAAAGCTGATGGTTGGAACAGCAACTACGGGGGGAGCAATAGCTTTTGACAGTGATAAGCCGATAACAGTTCAATTCCTTCACAGCGGCAGCATCAGCAGATCCTACGGTATATCTTATGGTATAGGCTTAACCTACATGGGTATTAGGCCTAATGAGGAAACCCCATTCATGCTTCCCACCAACTCCACCATCTACGCATACCTGTTCGCTGGGGAGGAGGCTGATGTTGTTGTTGACGATGTGCCTATGACCGTTAGGCCAGATGAGCCGTTCATACTGTCAACCCCAGGACCACACACCATCAGGTCGAGCAAGAACCTTGTTCTCCTCCTGCTGCATTATCCATTAATACCCTCTAACCAAGGCATAGCGGAGTTCGCAGTCCCGGTTCCCTGCGTGGAGACTGTTAGCGTAACGCCAAGCGTCACTCTAAGCCCAATAGCGGGAGAAGGGCCAGCAATCCCGACAAACTACATAATCATAATAGTGGTCGTAATAGTCATAGTCATGGTCATCGTCTTCCTGAGAAGAAGAAAGAAGTGAAACTGGTAAAAAACTGAAGCTGACGGGAGGTACTGTAGTAAAGTGTTTAGAATGCAGGACAGCAGCACCTAAAACTTTTTATGAAAGAGTAAAGAGTTTCTCCATTTTATTTCATCAATCTTAAAATTTATATGATGTGCCTCTAGCTGGAAATTCATGATAGAATATTCACATCTGGTTAAGTCCGTTCCCCTCGTCGCGCACGCAAGGAACGTATTAAACCACCAATACGGCTAAAAACTTCTTTTTAAAAGAGGCTCGATTATCATCCTTACTTCATTGTTGCCAGCAACCGTGTTTTTCTAGGGTATAGGTAGATCAATGATATTGCTGGTACGATGAATCCTAGGGCTGCTGTATACTGTATTGTTAAACCCCATATGTCGAAGACTATTGTTGCGACACTGGTGAAGACCGTGATCCAGAACCCCCATTTCCTCCTTGCCAAGAGCCCGAGGACCGAGATGATTCCGGATACTCCTAGGAGTAGGAACATTGTGAACATCACTAGGGATTCCTCATACCACACTGGTACATCTAGAAACATGCCCATTCCCCCGGGTTTACCGACTGCTGCGAAGTAGAGTCTGCCTACGGATTGAACAGTCCATAGGGCAGCCATGATTATTAATCCCCCGTTTTCCCCGGAGTGTTTCTCCCTACACGCTATGTTCCTACCCTCCTGTAAGTTGGGCTGCTATTTTTCTCCCGTATTCTCTGCACCTGGGAAGCTCGTTTTCCGAAACCGGTCCCCTCATCCCTTTTACTCTCACCGATAATCCGGGGGCCGCCTGCTTCAACCCCGGGGCCTTCTCTCTTACTCTCTTCTCCATTTTTCCCGTTGCCTTCTCGAAATCATTGCCGAGGTACGTGTCGAAGACGGCGAAAATTTCCCCCTGCGGATTCAGCCTGCCAAGCTTGTCGATGAAGCTTTTAACGCCTCCTGTCGGCCCACCCATATGGTTCGGGGAGCCGATTAGAATAGCGTCGAAGCCCTGAGCCTCCTCAACGCTAACATCCTTAACCTCGCTGAGCCGTATCTCTACTCCCTGGGCTTCCTTCATGCCTTCCATGATTGTCTCAGCTACGTGTTTAGTGTTCCCGTATTTAGAATCGTAGACGATAATAACCTTCCCCATCACAACCTGAAGTAGGCAATTAGTCTACCAACGTATTTAAGGCTTCCACGCTACATAGAGGCCTTCTTGTTTTCAAGCCATTCCTTTATGGTTTTCAGGGTTGTAAACGTTTTAGGGATGTAGCTTGAAAACTCGAAGCTACTCCGGTAGGCTTCATCCACGCCTTTCAAAACCTCATCAATATTCTCCTTCGTAAGGTTTCTCAATTCTTGTTTAAGCTGCTCTAAGCCTTTTATCGCGTTGTTGATGTCTGGTGAAAACGCTACGTACTGCTTGAGTTCAGCTATGGATTCATCAATCTTCCCGTCCAGCTCCGACATTAAGCATCACCGGCTTACTCTCTGCTGAACCTTATAAAGCTACAGTTTTCATAGATCTGTTTTCCCCGTTGTTAAGAGGGTCTCCCTACAATGGCTCTAGGCGTGTGAAATGTTTACAAACATCCTTTACGCTTATCTAACGGTGGGTGAATACGGGGTGAGTGGTGAAAAAAATGGTTGAGCAGGCTCCGGTTCTACCTGGGCTCTGCGTAGCTGTAACGGCTGCCAGCGGCCACGGGTATCTGGCTATACATCCTAAGCTGAGGCAGCTCGTGTTCCACGATGGGACTTGCGCTGAGCTTTACGTAGGTGGTAGGCTCATCTACAAGTATGAGAAGTGCGGTCCAGAGCCTCGTGTCGGCGGGGATACTCATGGAGCCATAGATGTTTCGAAGGACAGGGTTTTCATCGGTGGCTGGGGTGAAGCCCCGACGAGGAGGAACCCGGATACTCAGGAGTTTGAGGCTGCTGATAGGAGTGGGAAGTTCAGCCATATACATGTTATAGGTGAAGACGGGAAGGTTGAGCTTCAATGGATTAAAAAATGGGATGATAGGATAAAGCTTCACTACTGGTATGCTGAGGTGACGGATCTTCTTTATGATCCTAGGAAGGACGTGCTATGGGTTGCGAGGGGGATGTTAACTGGGGTGGAGACCAGGGTCTCTACATGTTTGATCCTTCCAACGGGAGAATGGAGAACATTATTTTCGGAAACACGTATAAGATGGTTATGTATCGCGACGCGATTCTGATGAGCAGTTGGCATGATAAGGCTCTCTACGCTTATAATCCTCAGGCGAATCAGAAGGAATCGGTTTCCTCCCTCCCGGTGTTCGACGGCTCCACTTGGGATATACCGCCTGCCACGTTTGGGGGAGCCGCCTTCAGGGCCGGCGGGGTTCCATACGTCGTTCAGGGGCCTGCTGTAGTTGCTGTCTGGGACTGGAGAGTCGGCTCCTCTAGGAGGATCATGGCGTTCCCGTTCTTCGCCTGCTACAGTCTTGACAGAAAGTGGACTAGGCCGGGTGCGAGAGCCCAGAGGCCTGTGAACATAGGTAGCTCCACGCTGCTTCCGATTAACACTCAGGAGACTTATGGGGATGATGCTTTAAACACTCCGGTTCTCACCCGGTTCGACTCTTCCTCTCCCCAAATAGTCATGCCTATTTTCTACCTGCCTGGAATGACCTTTGACGGCAAACACCTGTATCTCTACGCTTCACGCGTTAACCATGAGGCTGTCCTGACCTGGAGGACGGATAGGGGCAGCATACTCATGCTTGAGCCTGAAACCGTCTTAGGGAAGCCTTTAACCGGGGTTCGAATAGGGGTTCTCCACGGCTCCTACAGGGTTTCAACGGGTTTAAACGGCTGGGTGGGAGGGTTTCCGTTGAAAGGCTTTACGAGTAGGAGGTTGCGGGTGAAAGTGGCTGAGGAGACATCGATGCGTGTGGCCCACTACATATTGGGGTCTGTCGAATACGTTGAGTTTAACGATGTAAATCTTAAACCTGGTTGGAACACTGTAGACCTTAATAGCTACGACAACATGGTGGCATTCAAGTTTAACACGAATATTGATAATGTCTATGCATACGTGTCTTTAGAACCATAATGGGTTCACGCCTTAAAGTAGAACTAAGATTTTCCTTTATCCTTAAGGATCAGGTTTTTAAACTGGGTCCAGCATGTTCAGATATTTCTCCAGATCCATTACGAGTCTCTTAATCTCGCTCAGGATTTCCTTAATCTCCTCGAAGTCTCCGCGTGCCAGCATAGTGTTCAGACCCTGAATCCTCTTAGATAATTCTTCCGCACACTTGACTGCCTGCTCAAGCCTCTCAGTGTTCTCCTCCCTGTCAGGTTCAGCGCCGTCCCGCATTTTCAATCGCTTGCTTCACCACCTTATAAATGTCTCCTGCAGAAGCCTTTCCGTCAATCATCCTAAACCCGTTGCCGGCTGAACCGTAGAACGCTTCCCCCACCGCCCTCAGAATCAGCTCGTCACGCACCGGGCGACGCTTCCCAAGCATTATGCTAAGTATGAAGGCTGCCTCCTCGTTCGAAGCCTTGTTCAAGAGTCCTGCAAGAATCTTAGCCTTCACGCTGATACTGCTCTTGCCGCTTACGCTGCATGCGTCGAGGATCCTGCTGTATGCTTGGTCTAAAGAGAGTTCTTCTTCGAGGAGGACTGTGCTTCTCCTGCTTAAGGCTTCACCTATTTTCCCCGTCTGCAGAAGGTCTTCCACCTCACTGTGTTTCAACGGGGTTATGCTGGCTAATGCTTCTGAAACTATTCTCCTAGCCAGATGCGTCCCGACTATTCTCGAAGCCTCCCCGAAATCCATCCTCATTATTTTCACGAGGCTTTCAACCTGTTCAGCGTCAACCGTTTTAAGCAGCAGGGCTATTTCCCGCACAGCCTTATCCCTATCCGACTCGTGTTCAAGCCTGTTGAATGCTTCAACAAGCCTCTGGAAAACTCTGCTCCCCATCTACTTGAACCCCTCGTAAACCACTCTCCCGCTCTTGGGTGGCGGGGGTATTACTAGGGGCGTTGCCTCAGAGTATCCTAATGGTGTGAGTGAAACAGCCCTGTAGCCCCTGGGTGCGCCGACTATTTCCTCAACCCGCTTCTCGTCGAATGCTCCCACCCAGCACGTTGATAATCCTAGGCTTGTGGCCGCAAGCATAAGGTTCTCCATGGATGCACCGACGTCGAGAAGGCTGTAGAGCTCAACCCCTCTCCTACCATATCCCGCTGCCTCCTCAAGGTTGACGAGGTAAACTATTACCACCGGGGCCTGAGAGATGAAGATCTGGTTTAAAGCTGCTTCAGCAATCCTCCTGATCTTCCCGCTGTCTGTGACAACTATTATCCTGTAGGGGTGAATGTCTCCGGCTGAAGGAGCCATGAGGGCCGCCTCAAGAATCTTCTCCAATGCTTCCCTAGGGACCTGTTTCCCAGAGTATGCTCTCACGCTTCTTCTCCTAGAAATGCATTCTAACACGTCCAACACTGTTCCTTAGAGTGCTCCCCGGGGAAATAAGTTTTTTTAAGAAACATAACTGCTCCTAATACGTTCTAGGGAAGGTGTATGCTCCTCCCCATGTCCCGCAGCGTAAGTGTTTCTCTATATTATTGTTATGCTGCTTTTAGAGAAGCCGTTTCTTGAAAGATAGTCGTAGACCTTCTGCCTGTGGTCTCCCTGAAGCATTATAGCGTTGTTCTTAACGGTTCCCCCGCAAGCGCAGAAAGTCTTAAGTTTCTTAGCTAGACCAGCCATGTCAACCTCTTTAGGGTCAATGCCTTCTATTATCGTCAGCTGCTTGTTCCACCTTGTGGTTTCAAGCCTTATCGTCACTATCTGTCCTTCCTTGCTTAGTTCCTCGAAAATCTCCTTCTCGTCAAATGGCTTTATTCTTTCTCCTAACGCTTCCTCTATCCCTACCATTTAATTCTTATTCGAAAAAGCATCGTTAAGGATGCTTAAATCCTTTTTGGTTTCCACGTTTTTCCAAACAACAAGAGGAATCAGGTTTCCACTCTCGCCTCCTCTGTTTCAAACTCGTAAACTATATCCTTCAGTTTTTCAGAAATCTCGTTGAGACGCTCCTTCAAAGGGTAATCGCTGCTCAAGTCAGCGATCACCTCCCACTCGGCAAGCTTACCTGGAACAAGGGTTGTGGAGCTTGTCGCCATAAGGTTTATTCCTGATGAAGCGAGCGAGTTTGCCACCTTCGCCAGTGAGCCCGGCTGGTCAGATATTTTGAACACTATTCTAACGAAGTTTCCCCCCTGCCTAACAGGCATCAGCGTGAAAACGTTTTTCTCAGAATTATAGGTTCCAAGGGTTTCAGACTGTGGTCTGAGGCCCATCATGTCTCTAACCGCCTGAGGAATCAGTATTCTCCCCCTGTCGTCTATTTTGAGAAGATATGTCTTGGGCATCTTTTATCCCCATGTATAGGGGGTTGGGAAAGGCTTATAAACATGTGGGTCCTAAAAGGGATATGGCTCCCATGACATTCCCACTAGTGAGGTTGGACACGAACGAGAACCCCTACGGGGCTTCTCCAAAGGCCATACTAGCCTATTTAAGGTCATCCAGGTTCCTAAACAGGTATCCGGATTACGCTGGGTATCGTAGGCTAATCTCCGACCGTATTGGTGTTGGTCCTGAGCAGGTTTTCCCAACGCCTGGTAGCGACAGGGGGATTCAGGTTCTGCTTCAATGCTTGTCTAAAAACTATGATCGTTTAGTAATACCTTCCCCAGGGTTCCTCATGTACCTCCGGTTCTCCAAACTCTTCTTCAAAAAGGTGGAGCAGGCTTCCTGCTGGCTGGGGCGAAGCTGGGATGATGTTTTGAGATGCTCCGGGAAGGATGCTGTTCTAATCTTGGGTTCGCCGAATAATCCTACTGGTGAGACTATTGAGAAAAAGACTGTTGAGAAGCTTCTAGAGGAGTTTGGAGTTGTTATAGTGGATGAAGCATACGCAGAGTATTGTGGTGAAAGCTTTGCCCCGATGCTGAACGAGTTTGAAAACCTGGTTCTGGCCAGAACGTTTTCGAAGGCCTACGGGTTGGCAAGCTTGAGATCCGGCTACCTTGCTGGAAACCAGAGCCTCATCAGGAAGGCTGAGGAGTATGCTGGCCCGTTTGACGTTCCTGCTCCGGCGGTTGAGGCTTCTAAGGCTGCGCTTGAAGACGAGTGGTGGCTGAAGACGGTTGTTGAAGCAACCTCAGCCAACAGGAGCAGGATGGTTAACAGTCTGAGCCGGGTTGACGGTGTAACGCCTTATGGCTCTAAGGCTAACTTTATTCTCCTCAAGGTTAATGATGCTCAGAGCGTTTTTGAAAAGCTTCTGGCGAACAATATTCGTGTACGCCTCGTGACGCCTGAATGGGGTGGCGTTGAAGAAAAATTCTTAAGAGTTACTGTCGGGACTCTCCTTGAGGTGGACTATTTCCTATGTGCTTTAAGGAGGGTTGTGCAGAGTTGAACAGCAACCAGGTTTTCCTGACTCTTCCAAGCAAAGGTAGACTATTCCAGCCTTCGCTCGACCTCCTTACGTCAGCAGGCTTGATAAGCTACTTCTCCAATGACAGGAGCTACCAGGCTTGCTCCAACATGAAGGATCTCAGAATAGTGTTCAACCGTGCGGCTGATATTCCTAGGATGGTTGAAAACGGTGTTGTGGACCTAGGTATTACCGGGAGAGACCTTGTAAGGGAGGCTAATGCTGATGTCGAGGAACTTCTCAAGCTTAACTATGGTCACGCTAAGCTTGTGCTCGCAGCCCCTGCCTCAAGGTTTAAGGATATAGATGATGTTCGCAGCGCTGGCAGTCTTAAGGTTGCGACAGAGTTTCCGAACATAACTAGAAGCTTCTTCAAGGATCTTGATGTCAAGGCTGAAATCATAGGTGTTGAGGGAACTACTGAAAGCATGCCGAACCTCGGCTTGTCAGACTGCATTATCTCGGTGATGAGCACTGGGACAACGCTTATGCTCCACGGCTTGAAGATTCTGGCGACAGTCATGGATTCGCAGGCAGTTTTAATAGGAAACAAGAACAGTCTCAAGAACGTTGAGAAACAGTCTGTGATAGGCTATGTCACGTCTATTGTTGAGGCTACTCAGCTGGCTCAGGGTAAGAAGCTTCTCATGATGAATGTGCCTGAGAAATGTTTGAAGGATGTTTTAGGATGCTTGCCTTGCATGAGTGGCCCAACGGTTTCGAAGGTTGAGTCTAAGGAGGCTATGTGGGAAGTCATAACTGTCGTGGATTCTAAAGAGGTTTTTGAAGTGGTTTACAACGTTAAGAACAGGGGTGCCAGAGACATACTTGTTCTGAACATAGATAAGGTGATAATGTGATGATGGTGGTTCCAGCTATAGACGTAATGGGTTCTAAAAGGGTTGAGGTTGTCAGCCACATTGTTGAGAAGAAGTTTGAAGCCGATCCCTCTGAGATAGCTGTCTCATGGGAGAAGGCTGGTGCACGCATGATACACCTGGTTGACATAGATGCTGCTTTAAACACTGGAAGGAGCAACAGGGATGTTATTAAGAGAACAATATCCTCCGTCAAGATACCTGTGCAGGTTGCTGGCGGGATCAGGAGTAGAAGCCAGGCTGAAGAGTTTCTCTCCGCAGGTGCTTCAAGAATAGTGGTGAGGCCGAGGCCCTGTTCAACGGATATGGTGAGGGATTTCCAAGGCTTAGACAATATTGTTCTGGGTATAGACTACTTGGAGAAGAATGTTTTGCGAGACACTGGTAGAAGCGGGGTCAGGGTAAGCGAGCAGGAGGCTGCCTCATGGGTTTCAAGACTGGGTGATTCAATAGGTCTCCGGGGTGTTCTCGTGACAGATGTTGGGACAGAGGGCTCTATGAGCGGTCTGCGCGGAGACACGATCAGCTTCCTGTCTCTGCTCATGGAGACAGGCATGGAGCTGATGTACGCTGGTGGCGTATCCTGTCTTGAAGATGTTTCAACCCTTAGGAGACTAGGGTTAAGCGGCATTGTCGTCGGAAAGGCTTTATACAACGGTGCGCTCAGCTTCAACGATTTAAGGAGGGTTGCTGAAGATTGACCCGGGTTTCTAAGGTTCGCAGGGAGACGCTTGAAACAATTGTTGAGCTAGAGCTTGATCTAGACGGGGATGGGGGGCACACAATCGAGACACCGTACCCTGCGCTCAACCATCTTCTCGGAAGCCTAGTGAGGTTCTCCGGCTTCAGCCTGAGGCTTAACGCTAGGAACAGGGTTGAATGCGACGAGCACCATTTAACCGAGGATGTTGCAATCGCTCTAGGCGAGGCTTTAAACAGGGCTCTCGGAAACAAGAAGGGTATAGGCAGGTTCGGGTACTGCCTAGTGCCTATGGATGAGGTGCTTACAGCTATCTCACTAGACTTGAGTGGGAGACCATTCTTCTCTCACAACATGGTGTTCGACCAGACAACTATCGGGAACATTGGTACAAGCATGATTCCGCATTTCCTGAGAAGCCTTTCAAACTCGTCCGGCTTAACGCTCCACGTGGTTATGCTCCGGAACGGTGACGCTCACCATGTTGCTGAAGCAGTGTTCAAGGCTGTTGGCCTAGCTCTTAAACAGGCTGTTTCAGTAACGGGCTCAACCATACCGAGTGAGAAAGGAGTCCTGTGAGAAAATGAGTCTGGCTAAGAGGATAATTCCCTGCCTGGATGTCTATGATGGTGTGGTTGTCAAGGGAGTCAGGTTCTCAAACCTTCAGAAGGTTGGTGACCCAGCTGAGCTTGCAGTAGAATACATGAATCAATCCGCTGATGAAATAGTTTTCCTCGATATTTCAGCAACCCCTAAGGGGAGGGAGACCATGGTTGATGTTGTCAAGAGGACGGCTGAAAACCTCTTCATCCCGCTGACTGTAGGAGGAGGAGTCAGGAGCGTGGAGGATTTCAACAGGCTTCTGAGGGCTGGCGCAGACAAGGTTTCAGTAAACACTGCTGCTGTAAAAGACAGGAGCCTGATCAGAAGGGCCAGCAGTGTTTTCGGCAGCCAGTGCGTCGTGATTGCCGTGGACGCTAAGAGAACCAGCGGTGGCTGGGAGATATATGTTAACGCTGGCAGGGAGCCGACGGGACTAGATGCTCTCGAATGGATTAAGACTTGCGAGCAGGAGGGTGCTGGAGAAATACTCTTGACAAGCATAGATGCTGACGGCACTAGGCTAGGCTACGATATTAAGCTGCTGCAGGCCGCTAGACGGGTCACCAGTATTCCAATAATAGCTTCAGGCGGAGCAGGTTCTCTTCAACACATCTACGAGGCTTTGACGAGGGGGAAGGCGGATGCAGCCCTAATCGCTTCACTCGTCCACTACAAGCAGTACAACGTGATGGAGATTAAGAAGTGGCTGAGGGAGAAGGGGGTTGAGGTCAGGCTTTGACAATAGGTTACTTAGCGGAGCTCTTTGAAGTGGTGAAGAAGAGGGTGCGTGAGAAGCCTAAGGGTTCTTACGTTGCAAGCATTGTTGAAGAAGGCATGGACCGGGTTCTAGGGAAATTCGGGGAGGAGGCTTTCGAGCTTGCTTCAGCAGTATACGGTTCAGGAGACAAGGTTTCTGAGGCTGCTGACGTTCTCTTCCACTATCTTATTTTGTTAGCCGCTTCAGGCGTGGAGCTTGAAGATGTTATCAGGGAGCTTGAAAGCAGGCGTAGACACTGATGAAGACGATACTGGTGCTTGATTCTGGAGTGGGTAACTTGGCTAGCATAAGCGCGTCCCTGAGGAGGGCGGGGGCAACTCCTAAAACAGTTTCCTCAACAATTGATGAAGACGGTTTCGACGGCCTAGTGATCCCAGGTGTGGGAAGCTATTCTGCAGCCTTCAGAAAGGTTGACGAGGAGCGCAACCGGATTAAGAAGCTTGTTGAACAGGGTACTCCAGTATTGGGGATCTGCTTAGGCTTGCAACTCATGTTCAGGGGGAGCGAGGAGGGTAAGCCGGGTGAGGAAGGTCTGTGTTTTTTCAAAGGGTTTGTAAGGAGGCTTCCCTCCAGTCGTCTTCCACACATAGGGTGGAACATTGTGGAGGTGGTGAGGGAGTCAAGGCTTCTCGAAGGCTTGGAGAAAGGCTTCTACGCGTACTTCATACACTCCTACGCTCCCTTAGAATACGTTGACCAGGAGGCTTCTGGATTCACAAGCTACAGTGGCCACAAGTTCCCAGCGGTTTTCGAGAAGGACAACGTGTTCGGCACACAGTTCCACCCTGAGAAGAGTTGGCAGCCAGGGTTAAGGATACTCAGCAACTTCGTAAACCTCTGCAGGAGGTGAAGGCGTTGAAAAAAATGTTTAAGATGACTACTAGTAGAGCCAAGCGATTCCTGTCGAAGCTGAGTTTCAACAGGGGGCTAATACCTGTTGTCACAAAGGATTCCCGTGGAAAGATTCTCATGGTCGCGTTCATGAGCAGGAAATCGCTTTTGAAAACCCTTACAACAGGCTTCGCGCACTACTATTCTCGGAGCAGGAGGAGAATATGGATGAAGGGTGAGGAATCAGGCTTCAGACAGAGGGTTCTCGAGGTAAGGGTGAACTGTGAAAACAGTTCTCTCCTCCTAACCGTTGAACAGGAGGGGCCTGGCGCATGCCATACTGGTTACACAACCTGCTTCTTCAGGAGGCTTGATCCTAAAGGAAGATTGAGGGAAACTGAGAGGAAAAAGTTTGACCCTGAGAAGGTCTACACTGGTGGGTTGAGGAGTAAACACTAATGGATTTTTTCACATGGTTTTCCAGATTTAAAAAAAGGCTTAAGTATCGGCTATAGTTCATTTTTGTTTCGACTATGAGCGATGAGCTGACGCCATACCTCAGCGAACTGCTCTACGCAGCCAAACAATCCTCTATGAAGAGAATTATCAGCGACGTCGTGCTTGCCGAAGAACCCTTCATAGCGTTAAGAAACTGGCGTGAAAAATTCGGGATATCTCAGAAAACCCTTGCCAGCAGAATGGGTATTTCAGCATCAGTTATAAGCGACTATGAGACCGGTAGGAGGAAGAACCCCGGTATAAGCTTTCTTAAAAGCTATGTTCAGAGCCTTGTCGAGGATGATGCTGAGCGGGGTGGCGCAAACATCATGGAGCTCCTGAAGATGGAGCCTATTCTGAAAGGCATAATCTTGGACATCAAGGAGTATTCTAAGCCTGTTTCAATGCTTAAGATTGTCGAAGCCGTGGACGGTAAGGTTGAAACATTTCCAGACCTGCTCAGCGACTTCGTCTTCGGCCACACTGTTCTAGACAGTGTTAAGACAGTGCTCTACTTCAAATGGTACGACATGGTTAACGTCTTCGGCTACACGAATATTAGGGCGTTGGTTTTCACGAATGTTCAGCACGGTAGAAGCCCGCTCGTAGCAATACATCTTTTCCCGTTTAAGCCTAAGATGATTGTGCTGCACGGCCCTAAGGCTCTTGACCCGGTTGCGGCTGAGATCGCTAAGGTGGATGGGATAGTTGTGGCTTTGTCGAAACTGGGTTCGACTAAGGAGCTTATAGAGAGGCTCTCCAACCTAGGCCAGTAGGCTTGAACCATCCTTCACAGTTAAAAACCTCTTGAACGAATAAGTTAAATAACCGTTTTAAAAACGTAATGACGGTTTTGACACCTGTCGAGGCGATTGCTAAAATCATTACGATAATCGCCCTTTCAATAGCCATACATGTATCCCGCTCCCTAACTGTTTCAGGAATATTAGCATCCATGGTTATCGGAGTCATAATACTGTTCCTCGGAGACTGGGGCTGCTTCATAATAATGCTGATGTTCCTAGTCTTGGGGGTGGTTTTCACGAAATACAGGCATAGGGAGAAGGCTCCCGGCACGCTGGCGCAGGAGAAGGGCGGTGTCAGAACATGGGTTAACGTTTTTGCTAACGGTGTGCCCGCAACCATGCCTATTGTAATTGAAGCCTTCTACGGGATGGAGGCTTTTCCAGTCTTCTTTCTGGCGGCAGTCTGCTCGGCTGCGGCAGACACATTGTCCACTGAAATAGGTCTTTTAAGCAGGTCTAAGCCCCGGCTTATTACAGACCTGAGGAGAAAGGTTGAGAGAGGGCTTTCAGGCGGGGTTACGCCGCTTGGCACGGCTGCCGGCTTAATGGGTTCAACAAGTATTTCTCTAGCGGCTTTAGCAACATGCTTAACAGGGGTTCCCAGCGTTCTTCTGAAGGTTAACGATTTCTACCGTCTGGCTTTAGCCGGATCAGTAGGAGGCTTCACAGGGATGTTGGTGGACAGCCTGCTGGGGGCTACTGTTCAAGGAATATATGTTTCTAAGGCTAACGGCATGCTCTACGAGGACCCGCGTAAATGCAACGGGGAATGCGTTTTAATCAAAGGATTTAAACACTTCGGTAATAACGCTGTGAACTTTCTCTCATGCCTGTTGGCAGGCTTGCTCAGCATCGCTTTTTATTATTTCCCGTAAAATAACTCTGAGCGATGGAAAAACGTTTAAGGTTTATCTCCCCCTTTAGACGGCTGGGTCTGGATGATTACGCTGCTCTACCTCGCAAGGTACGCCTTAAGGGATTTAGCCGGTAAGAAGATTAGGACCGGCCTCACTGTGCTAGGCATCTCCATAGGCGTAGCCTCCCTTGTCTCCCTCTTCATAGTGTCGCTGGGTATGCGGGTCAGGGTTGAAAGCGAGGTGAACACGCTCCTCGGCTCCTCAATAATAGTTAGAACCAAGAACAGTGAACCAATGTCGATATACGTTGTCCACCTGTTGAGCCGTATTCCGGGTGTAGAGAGGGCTGTGCCAGTGATAATTGGCTCAGGCCGGGTTGAGTCGAGCAACGCGTTCATACTTGCTACTCCAATCGAGGAGATACAGGCTTTCCAAAAGATTTTGAGCGGCTCAAGCATCTCCTCCCCGAATGCTCCTGAATGCATAATGCCTGAGGAGTCTGCGAGAAGAATGGGTGTTTCAGTTAACTCAACAGTCAGGGTTATAACATCCTACGTGCAGGAGGGTGCGTCGCTGAAGGTTGTGGGTTTCTCAGAGGTGGGCGGGCTCTTCCAAGCGGCTCTAGCAGGGCCAGCGTCAGTGGTTGCAGTCAGCCTTGAGCAGGGTGAGAAACTTCTGAATAAGAGAGGTCTTGCAGACATGATTCTGATAAGGGTCTATAATTCAAGCGTCATGAGCAGTGTTGTCAACGCCATAAGGGCAACCTACCCAAACCTATCAGTTTCAACCGAGGAGGATGTTTTGAACCAGGCTCAGTCTATTCTCAACACGATTGACGCTGTGATATTCACGATAAGCGCCATAAGCATAGTGGTAGCCGGGGTTGGGACAATGAACTCCATCACCATGAGCATAAGGGAAAAGATAAGGGAGATAGGGGTTTTAAAGTCAATAGGTGCTTCACCGTTGCAGGTTCTCTACATTTTCCTCGCAGAAGGCCTCATACTGGGGGTCTTAGGAGGGCTGCTTGGGGCTGCTCTCGGCACCGGCCTAGGGTATGTTACTGTTGTCCACGTTCTCCCAAACATGTTCAGGTTCCAGATAAACCTGCCTTTCATAGTGAGCTACGAGCCTGTTCTCAACGGGCTTCTAATCGCGGTTACCGCCAGCTTCTTGAGCAGCCTGCTTCCCTCGTTGAACGCTTCTAAAATAAGGCCTGTGGAGGCTTTGAGATATGAGTAGCCCCGCCTTAGAATGCAGAGACGTTTCGAAAACCTACGTGATGGGTAGGGACATAGAGGTTAAGGCTTTGAAAAACGTTTCACTCAGGATTGAGAAGGGTGACTTCGTATCCATCATCGGGCCCTCGGGCTCAGGCAAGTCAACCCTGCTCCACATAGCGGGAACCCTGGATAAGCCTACTTCAGGAAAAGTTTTGATCGACGGGGTGGATGTGACTGGGCTCAGCGAAAGCCAGCTCTCCGTTTTCAGGAAGAACAAGATAGGTTTCATATTCCAGTTCTTCAACCTTCTCACAAATCTTTCAGCGCTTGAGAACGTGATGCTGCCCATGCTTCTCTCGAAAAGATACACTGCTAAAGAAGCCAGGTTGAAGGCTCTCTACCTGCTGAGACTAGTGGGCTTCCAGGAGGACAGGTTGAAGAATACTCCGAACAGGCTTAGCGGAGGCCAGCAGCAGAAGGTGGCTATTGCAAGAGCTCTCGCCAATAACCCTGCTTACATACTTGCTGACGAGCCCACCGGTAATCTTGATGTCTCGTCCTCGGCGGAAATCGTAACCATCCTGAGGCTCTTAAACGGGTTCGGGAACACGATAATCATCGTTACGCACAACGTTGAGTTAACCAAGGTTACTAACCGCGTCCTTTTCATGAATGATGGCCACATTTATGAGGAGGCGCCGAGAAGCTTCCTAGACTCTGTTCCCATGGAGGATGAGTCAACCATGCTGAAGAAGAAGATTCAGCTTGACCTCCTGAAGCTTGAAAAAGAGAATGTTGAAAGGCTTTTCAAAAGCAGGGCGATCTCCGGAGAAACATATGAGAAGGCTTTGAAGTCAATAGAGGAGAAGGAGGCGAGGGTTAAGCAGTGAAGCGTGCACTTGCTCTGCTTCTGATTCTGGTGCTGGCTGTGCCTCAAGTAGGCTTAAAGCCCTCCAACGAGTCCAAGGTCTCCGTAAGCGAGACAGTCACCTACATTGTTGACGCAAACCCGTTGACAGGCAACTCGACCGCTGAATACAAGTCCACAATAACCGTTAGGAATGAGGGGGAGTCTACGGTTGAACACCGTTTCACGCAGAGGATTATTGGAGTAGATGCTTCAACTCTAGTGCTTCCAAGAGAGGCGAGGCTCACACGGGTTTCTGAAGACGTTTGCTTGGTTGAATGGGTTGTTCAAGCTGACCCCGGCACTAAGATATTCGAGGTTAGCGGCAAGCCTCTCTCACTCCCCGTTGAGTTTAACGCGAGCCTGAAGGTTAACGGCGTTAAGCCTAACTATACTTCAGCATACGGGGTCTTCTTCATAAACTCTAAGGAGGGGGATGTCGTAGAGTGGAAGGTGAGGCTTAGAAACACTAATCATGTTCTCCTCAACCCTTTGACGAACATTTCCTCTAAGCCTCCTCTATTCATCTCAGTCTCAATAACACTGCCCGGGAAATACTTCGGAAGCATTGTCTTCAATCCTCCTGTGAACATGACTAGCCCCTTGGAAAAGGACTCTGCCTCCTGGCTGTTTATTCTTAGGGAGGATGCTGAGATAAATGTGAAGGCTGTTGTAGAAGGTTTCGACGACTGGGGCACCATACCGTTGACGCCGATCACAATCTCGTTCTCCCCTATGGAGGAGTCTGTGATGGAGTCAATGCGTTCCCAAATGGTTTCTCTCAACGCTTCCATTGTCATGATGAATATGATTCTTACTCCTCTCAACAACCTTACTGGTTTAACCGGCTTGATGAAAGATATGCTGGGCAACCTGAGCTACGGTTTAAAGACAACGGGCAACCAGACTGTTATGATGAGTGACGCTCTTAGGGCAATAAGCTCTGGGCTAGGCTCCGCAGTATCCCAGCTCTCCCAAGCAGCTTCACTTATCTCAACAATTATGGAAAACATTTCCATGGTGGATTTCAACCAGTTGCGGCAGGGGCTTGAATTATCCAGGCAGGTGGCTGAGAAAATCCTAAACCAGACTTACAGCCTTATTGTCGAATCGGAGAACGATCTTCTTGAAGTCAACAATACTTTAACAACTCTTAGAAACGATTTAACGGATCCTGATCAAATAGCGCTCGTCGACAGTGCTATCGCTAGGATAAACATTCTTTATAGCCGTCTTAAGACTGTTGAAAGCCAGCTGGAGTCCGCCAAGTCCAAGCTGGACCCCGTGTTTGAAAGCTTAATGCTCTTCTTAAACACGCTTGAAGAATACCGTTCGAGCATCTTGGCGATGGGCTCGGGCTTAAGCTCGGGCATTTCAGCACTTTCCCAAGTATCCTCAGCACTATACGATATTAGCTTAGCGTTAAAGCTTATTGGGGAAGCAAACACTATGATGGGGGAAAACGTGACAAGCGTCATCCCGATGCTTGAAAACGCTACTTCAGGCTTGAAAGATGTCCAAAACAGTTTGAGCGAGAACATGACTTCCCTCAGGAAGGCTTACGATGAGCTGTCCATGTTCCTCATGCTTATGGAGTACAAGGAGAATAGGACTAGGCTGTTGGCTCCTGAGCTTCAAAACGTGGGAAACATAGTCTTTCAACCAGTGTTGACGAATGAGGAGAATCTTGTCAGGCTGAACGCCTTAGTCTTCATCAACGACACTAGGATTGGAGTCAGGTCGGTTAAAGTGGGTTACACCGGTTCTCTCGAAGGCATAGTGTTAAACGGCTCCAAATATTTATCTGACCCTTCTATCATAGGGATACGTGTCTCAGGTGGCAGCGTGACAATAGAGCCCTTCAGGTTCTACGATGAGGGCAACGTCTTAACAATATGGAACGGGCAGAATGTCAGCCTACTTTTCTCCAGTGGCTCCGAGATCACGGTTGACGTAGACTACTCTATAGCGAGTAGCCTCGGTGAGAGAAGCGAGACTCTAAGCTATTCCATAATGCAGCCGACCTTCGGGAAAGCAGTCAACATTACGGTGAAGCCGGGTGAAACCACTCCCCCCTTGAAGACTGGTTTAACCGTTATCGTAATATTGTTATCTGCCGTCAGCATCATTCTCATTATAGTGCTGGTTTACATGTTGCGGAGGAAGGAGGAGGTAATCATAGCATAAATATTTCGCAGAATCCCCCTAGGAAAGTTTATATTCCGACTTTTAAACAAGTCTATTGCCGTCAGTGTATCAGCTATGCCGATAAATGAAGTTGAGAAAATATGGTTCAACGGTAAGCTTATTGACTGGAAGGATGCTAAGATACATATTCTCACACATGGTCTCCACTATGGTACAGGCGTGTTCGAAGGAATAAGAGCCTACGAGACTAAAAACGGCACTGCAGTATTCAGGCTAACCGACCATTTGAAAAGGTTCTACCGTTCAGCCAAGATCTACTTCATGGAAATTCCTTTCACGCTCGACGAGTTGAGAGAAGCCTGCAAGGCTGTGGTGAGGGAGAACCATCTTAGAAGCGCATACGTAAGGCCGATAGCCTTCAGAGGCTACGGTGAAATGGGGCTTTATCCCTTGAACTCGCCGGTTGACGTTGCTGTGGCAGCATGGTCTTGGGGAACATACCTTGGCGACGAGGGTATTAGAAACGGCATAAGGGTGAAAACATCATCGTTCAGAAGGATTGACGTGAACACTATTCCTGCAGGGGTTAAGGCAACTGGCCAATACATTAACAGTGTGCTTGCGAAGATTGAGGCTAAGATGGCTGGGTATGATGAGACCGTTATGCTTGACTCACGAGGCATGGTTTCAGAGGGAAGTGGTGAAAACATTTTCATGGTTAGAGACAGAGCCGTATGTACTCCACCCACCTCATCAGGCATACTTGAAGGAATAACTAGGGAAACAGTGTTCCATATAGTTGAAGACCTGGGTCTCAAGCTTGCTGAGAAAGACCTCACTAGGGTCGACTTCTACTATGCTGACGAAGCCTTCATGACCGGGACCGCTGCGGAAGTAGTGCCCGTGGTCGAGATGGACAATTATAAGATTGGAGACGGTAAGCCTGGCCCAATCACTAGGAGAATACAGGAAGAGTTCTACAGGATAGTTAAAGGAGAATCCGGGAAGTATTCACACTGGCTTGAGCCAGTTTAATGCGCTAACCCTGTAATCTGGTTAACTCTTTCAAAACCCTTAGAAGACAAGTATTCTTTAACACCCTTGTAAACATCGTTAAAGACCTTAAGCTCCTTCTGGCTGTACGCTATAGCTGACCCTATTTGAACAGCTGTTGCACCAGCCAGCATCAACTCCACAGTATCCCTCCAATCATAGACTCCGCCGCACCCCACTATGGGCGTTTTAAGCTTCTCATAGAGTTCGTAGACTATTCTCACCGCTACCGGGCGTACTGCTCTCCCGGATAACCCGCCGTAAACGTTTGAGAGAACAGGCTTCATAGCGTTAACGTCTATAGCCATGCTTTTCAAAGTGTTTACTGCAGTTATCGCATCGGCACCGGCCTCCACGGCGGCCCTAGCTACCTCCACGATGTCGGTCACGTTGGGGCTTATCTTGACGAACAGTGGTTTCGAAGTGTATCGCTTGGCTGAGGCTACGATGCTCCTAACCCTCTCAGGGTCTGACCCGACTTCTAAGCCTAGTTTCTCAGCATGTGGACATGAGAGATTAAGCTCGAAACCATCTGAAACATTGTTGAGAGTCTTAACCATTTCAGCAGCCTCCTCACTGTTAGAGGGGCCTATGCTTACTATCAGGGGTGTTTGGAGGCTCTCCTTAACCTCAGCCAGCTCGCTCCCGTACTCTAAGTAGCCCGGGTTCGGGAGGCCCATCGCGTTCAGGAACCCGAAGCCGAGGTCGATTGCTGTAGGGTTCTCATACCCGGTTCTCGGATTATACGTTACAGTCTTAGTGACTACTGCGCCTACGCTAGGGTTCTCTGAAACAGTTTTAATCAGGCTTCCCGAGGAGCCTAATACGCCTGAAGCCACCATTAGCGGCGACCTGAGTTTTAGGCCTGCAAGCTCCACCTTCATGCTCGCATCCATACTATATGTTCCACTTGTTTCAAAGCGTTATTAACCTTTGGCAGGCAGACTCGTGTTTCAACCGCCTACTCCCAATCTAAGAATGATTAAAACTCTTCCAGATTCCAGCAGTTCAAGTACATGTTAATGTTTTAACCCGTATATTTTTCCGAAGCCTCTGTCAACAGTTATCTCACCATCTTGGAAAACAATCTCTCCCCTGACAACCGTGGCCTTAACCCTTCCCTTGAGAATCCTGTTGCTGAACGGGGAGTGTTTAGCCTTAGTGTAGAAGTCTTCAGGATTAACCCTCCACTCCTCCTTCAAGTCGAAAACCGTCAGGTTTGCGAGACACCCCTCTTTTATCGCCCCCAGCCTATCGTCTCCCAGGAATCCTGCTGGCCCGCGCGTCAAAGCATCCACAACCCTTTGCAGGTTCAGCCCTCCCTTGTTAACCATGTCCAGCAGCACTGGGAAAGCTGTTTCGAAGCAAGGTATCCCGGAGGGAATCTCATCATAGAGAGTGTTGTTCTTCTCCTCAAGAGTGTGGGGAGCATGGTCAGTAATTATTATCGGCACCTCTCCCCTGTTGAGACTCTGGACGAGCAGGCTTCTCTCCTCGGGGCTTCTGAGAGGCGGGTTAACCTTGCATATGCTCCCCATGGATAGCAGGTCCTCTTCGGTGAGGGTCAAATGGTTAACGCTCACGTCGAACGTGAAGCCGTTGACCTTGGCCTTTTCAACGCTTCTAACACTTGTTAAATGGGCTGCGTGAGCACCTGGGCCGGAAAGCCTTCTGAAGAGGTCTAGGGCTGAAAGCTCTGCTTCAACAGGCCTTATGAAACCGTGTTTCTCAACACCCTTCAGCTGCTCAGGGTACCTCCTCCTGTTCTCCGTGATGATTGAAAAGTCTTCAGGGTGGAAAACTATTTTCCTCCTTGACTCCGCAACCTTTTTCAACATTCCAATTGTTTCGCTGCCTGCTTTCCAATAGTCTTCAGGGTAAAGCTTTATTCCCACTGCCCCTGTTCCCAGAAGCTTTTCCAGCTCTTTCTCTTCACTCGGCTTTCCGAAGTAGAATCCTACGTCCACAACTATTCTGCTGTGCGCCTCCTCAGTCTTCTCCATCATCCTGCTGTAAGTGTTTGTAGGCGGATCAGTGTTGGGCATATCTATGACGAGGGTGAATCCTCCTGCAGCTGCTGCACATGTCCCGGTTGCGAAATCCTCCTTGTGCTTAAGCCTGAGACCTCTGAGATGTGCGTGAATATCTATTAAGCCTGGGACTATGAGGAGGCTTTTGAAATCGGTTTTCTCATCATAGGGCGGTGCATTAGCCTCCTTCCCGATGAAGACTATTTCCCCCTCTCTCACTCCTATGCACGCCTCTAGGAAATCCCCGTCGTAATAGATTCTGCCTGCTAAAAGCCTATCCAGATGCTTCATAAGACTACCTCAGTCTTCCTGCCTGCTTCATCCCTCATGCTTCTTCCGAAATCTGTCCCCAGAATCATGTCGCCGTAGAAAACCGGGCCGTCTACGCAGACCCTTAGCCCAACAGGGTCTAGGACGCAGGAGCCGCATATTCCTAGGCCGCACTTAACGATTCTAACCAGAGACACTTGACACAGGATTTTTTTCTCAAGGCATTTCTCAGCGATCTTAACCATCATCTTCTCAGGCCCTATTGTAAGAACGTTTTCGAAACGTTTCTCGGAAACTATTTTCTCGAAAAACTCCGGAAGTGTTCCTTTAAACCCTTCGCTCCCATCGTCCGTAGCTATTTGAAACCTAGCTTTCAACTCCCTAAGCTTGCTGACGTAGACGAGACTGTCTCTACTTCTACCCCCTACTAGAAACAGTGTTTCAACATTTTTCCCAGCAAGCTTCAGATATGATGGCGTTAGGGATGCTGCCCCAGTGCCCCCTCCCACCAAGAGGTATCTGCCTGGAAGCCCAAGGTTGAAACCGTTCCCATAGGGTCCTCTGAGGAAGACTGTTTCACCCGGCTTAAGCTCAGCAAGCCTGTTAGAGGTGAAGCCTATTTTCTCTATGGTTAGAGACAGTGTTTCGCCTTCAATTAGGGAGGGGGTTATCGGTATCTCACCGTCCCCAGGCCTCCAAACCATTAGGAACTGTCCCGGCTCTACATCAAGCTTCTCGCCGACTCTCAGCGTCAGAGTGTTAACCCTGCTGCTCTCCCTAGTGTTAGAGACTACTCTCGCCTCAGCATAGTAATGGGTTGAACCCGGTTTACTCATATCAAGCCCTCTTCAAGCTTCTCAACGTCTGTAAGTATAAGGCTTAGAACCGCCATTCTCACAGGTATACTGTAGAAAACCTGCTTGAAGTAGGCTGCGTGCTGAGTATTGTCCACGTCGCTTGAAACCTCGTCCACCCTTGGAAGAGGGTGAAGAACCCTAAGGCTTTTCTTAGCCTGTTCAAGCGTCTTCACGTTTACAGCGTAGCTTTTCTTCAGTTTCTCCGCCTCACTCCTGTCGCTGAATCTTTCAGCCTGAAGCCTAACGACGTAAAGTATGTCAAGCCCCCCTATTACCTCTTCAATCCTACTGTACTTTTTAAAGGCAACACCCTTCTCCTCAAGCTCCCTCGTGAAATCCTCACCCGGCATCAGGCTGCTGGGCGCTATCAGGCTTACCTCCTTGACCCCGAAAATGCTCAGCCCCCTTATGAAGTCCTTAGCAGTCCTAGCGTGCTTCAAGTCCCCCATCACCCCGTAGCTTAAGCCTTCGATGCTTTTCTTCTCCTTGAGAATTGTGTAGAGGTCTATGAGCGTCTGAGTCGGGTGGCTACTCTGTCCCTCTCCAGCGTTTATAACCGGGTGCTCAGCTATCTTAGCGAGCCTCCTCATAACTCCGTCTTCACGGTGCCTCACAGCTATGATGTCGCTATAGTTGTCAAGCATCCTGATAGTGTCTTCAACACTCTCCCCCTTCTCCATAGAGGTTCCTTCAGCCGAGGAGAAACCTATTACGGTTCCCCCAAGCCTATGCATCGCTGACTCGAAGCTAAGCCGGGTTCTGGTACTCGGCTCGAAGAAGGCTGTTGCAAGAATCTTTCCGTCGAGCAGCCTGAGGGATGCGAGCTTAGCCTCCAGGAAAATATCTGCCTGCTTAAACACTTTCTCGATATCTCTTCTAGTGAAGTCGCTTAGGCTAACCAGATCCCTATTCCTCCACATTTCTGAAGCCCTCCAAATATTTCAACACCTTCTCGTATTCTGAGCTGGGTATAAGCTTATTCTCGAAAAGTATTTTCAGGAAGCCACGTATATCTATCACGGAATAGGTTTTCACCCCTGCTTCACCCAGTTTTTTAACACCGTTCTGAAGCCTGTCTAGGAACACGATTGCGTAAGCTACTTCCCCGTCTGCTGAACCTATTGCTTCAACCGCCTTCAATATGCTTCCCCCCGTTGTTAAAACATCGTCGACAACCACCACCCTGCTCCCCCTCCTCAGCTCACCCTCCACAAGCCTCCCGGTTCCATGCTCCCTCTCCCTGCTCCTGGCGAAAACCATCGGTACACCAGTCTTATGAGATATTAGTGTTGCTATAGGTATGCCTGCGGTTTCAACACCTGCCACAACGTCAAAGCTTTCTCCAACCGTCTTCATCTTACTGATATAGGTGTCGACAAGCCTCTCGAAAATCCTAGGCTTAGAGACAAGTATTCTCAAGTCAACGTAGTAGGGGCTTAAGCCTCCCGACGTCAGCTTAAACTCTCCTGTTCTAAACCCGCCTGCCAAGTAAATATCTTTAACAAGCTCTGTGAGCAAGGATTCTGTCATGCTCCCTCTTAACCTCCAAAACCTTCTCCACAGGGTTCGGAGAACCCGTTATACTTCTCCCAATTATTTCGAAATCTGCTCCTGCTGAAAGCCCCGCTCCGTAGGGTGCTCCCTGAACCCCGACCCCGGGCGTCAGTATTAGGAGCCTGCCATCAGCGATCTCCCTCACTTTTCTAACAATCTGGATTCTAGTCGCCGGAGCCACAACTCCGTCAGCCCCATGTGCTAAAGCCATTTGAACAAGCTTCTCAAGACTCGGATCTATGAATTCCCTTGAACCGGCGTGGCTCATGCTGACGACTATAATCACTCCTCTCCCAAGTCTCTCAGCCTCTTGAAAAAGGCCTTCTAACCCCTCCTCGTAGCCTATGAAGCCGTGCGATATCACTGCGTCAAACCCCGTCTCGTAAAGCAGTCTAGCTGTCAGACTGTTAGTGTGAGATATGTCTGCCATCTTAACATCCGCTATGAACACGTATTCCTCACTAAAACTTTCCACAATCTTCTTAATGCCCAGGAGCCCTGTCGACAGCATTGTTGGAACACCTATTTTAATACCTGCCAAATGCTTCCCCAGGCTTTCACACATCTGGTTGAGTTTTCCCACAACCATCTCGCCCATACCATACTCGTCGAAAGCCAGAATGATCCTGCTTTTTTTCTCAAAAGCTTTTTCAAGGATTCTCCTTCTAAACCTGCTTTCCAACACTGTTTCCCATGCAGGGCACCGGCTTATTTTCTTTACTTTAGGGACGGGTAATCCTTAAATAGGTAGGGTCTGCTCTTCTCATCCTCGAATACCTAGGTGAGGAAAACCCAGTATGTAAACAGGAAGAGGGCTGTTATAGTTCTTGCAGACGGAACTTTTGCCCAGGGAGAAGGCTTCGGCGCTGTAGGCGAGGTTGACGGCGAATTCGTTTTCAACACCGGGATGGTTGGATACGTCGAGTCAATAACAGACCCCTCGTACTGGGGGCAAATACTGATACAGACTTACCCGCTCATAGGAAACTACGGTGTTAACCCCGGCGACTTCGAATCAGACAGGCCTAAGATAAGAGGCTTCGTTGTGAGAGAATGCATAGACACTCCAAATCATTATTCTTCAGTGATGTCGCTGCCCGAGTGGCTTGAGAAGGAGTCTATACCCGGACTTTCGAAGGTTGACACAAGGATGCTGACTCAGAAGATAAGGGTGAAGGGAACCCAGCTTGGAATCATGAAAGTATGTTACGAGGATGAGAATATCGACATAACTGGTCTCTTGGAAAAAGCCAAGAACGTTAAGGACCCGAATAAAAGAAATCTTGCTGCAGAGGTCTCCGTTAAGAAGATTATTGAGCATGAGCCATCTAAGAGCAATGGCCTAAGAGCTGTCTTAATAGACTTCGGTGTTAAGAAATCAATAATCACCAATCTTCTCACACTCGGCTTCAAGGTTGTTCAGGTTCCTCACGACACTAACCTGGATAAGATTATGAGCCTTGAGCCGGACGGCGTGGTTGTTTCAAACGGACCCGGTGACCCGGCGCTCCTCAACTATGCTTTTAAAACAGTTAAAGGGTTAATAGAATATGGTACTCCTGTCTTCGGAATATGTTTAGGCAACCAGCTTATATCACTAGCCCTCGGCGCAACCACTTACAAGCTGAAGTTCGGCCACAGAGGTCAGAACCATCCCTCCATAGATCTTGAAACCGGGAGAATATATATAACGAGCCAGAACCATGGTTTCGCCGTCAGCAAGGAGAGTCTTGAAGGCTCAGCGCTGAGGCTGACGCATGTTAACGTGAACGACGGGACTGTTGAAGGAGTTAGGCTTGAAGACAAGCCTGTTTTCGGAGTACAGTTCCACCCTGAGGCCTCCCCCGGCCCCTATGATGCGAGAGTATACTTCGAGAAGTTTCTGAAGCTTGTTGAGAAAAATAAGGAGGCTGCCTAAATGCCGAAGAGGAGTGAAATAAGGAAAGCGCTCGTAATAGGAAGTGGAGGAATCGTGATAGCCCAAGCCAGTGAATTTGACTACTCTGGTTCACAAGCTCTTAAGGCTTTGAAGGAGGAGGGTATACAGTCGGTGATTGTTAATCCGAATATTGCGACGATTCAAACCAGTAGGAGGATGGCTGACAAGATTTACCTTGAGCCGCTGACCGTGGATTCAGTGTCCAAGATAATTGAGAAAGAGGGGGTTGACGGCATACTGCTGGGCTTCGGAGGCCAGACCGCGCTTAACCTTGGCATAGGTCTCGACGAGGCCGGTGTCTTAAAGAAATATGGTGTGCAGGTGCTTGGCTGTTCTGTTGAAACCATCAGGATGGCTGAGGACAGGGACCTGTTTAGAAAAGCAATGATGGAGATAGGGTTGAAGGTTCCTCCGAGCGGTATAGCGAGGTCTCCTGAGGATGCTGTAAGTATCTCGGAGAAGCTTGGCTTTCCACTTCTCGTCAGAACATCCTTCACTCTCGGTGGGCAGAGCTCCGGCATAGCTAGGAACCGGGATGAGCTTTACGAGTCTGTTTCAAAGGCTTTGAGGTGGAGTGCTAATGGGGAGGTTCTCGTGGAGAGATCCTACTTCGGGTGGAAGGAGCTTGAATACGAGTACATGAGGGACTACTATGGCAACAGTGTTTGCGTGGCGACGATGGAGGGCTTCGACCCTCTGGGTGTGCATACGGGTGAGAAGATAGTTGCTGTGCCGATTCAGACGCTTACCAACAGGGAGTACCACATGCTTAGGGAGGCTGGCTTAAGGATTGTTGACAAGCTGGGTATAGTGGGAGAGTGTAATATTCAGTTCGGCCTAGACCCTAAGAGCAGGGAGCTGATTGTCGTCGAGGTTAACCCGAGGCTTTCAAGGTCGAGCGCCCTAGCATCCAAGGCTACAGGCTATCCCTTGGCTTATCTTGCAGCTAAGCTTGCCTTGGGCTACCGGATAGAGGAGCTTACTAACAAGGTTACGGGGGTTACTAAAGCAAGCTTCGAGCCTGCACTGGACTACGTGGTGGTGAAGTACCCCCGATGGGACTTCAAGAAGTTTCCGGGTAACGTTGACAGAACCATAGGCACCATGATGAAGTCTGTCGGCGAGGTTATGGCTATAGGCAGAACCTTCGAAGAGGCTTTGCAGAAGGCTGTTAGAATGCTTCAAACAGGAAGGATTGGTGTTGTAGGGAATAATGATGAGGAGGAAGATTTCTCCTCAGACTTGGCAGAGTTTCTTAAGCCTACTGACGAGAGGCTTTTCAACATTGTTAAAGCCATTAAAAAAGGCGTTGATGTTGAGGAGATCAGCAGGATCACCGGTATAGACAAATGGTTTCTCTTCAGGATTCTTAACTTGATTCGGGTTGATTCAGAGCTTAAGACGCTCAAGGGTGAGAAGGATGAGGAGAAGCTTGCTGAGAAGATTAAGGAGGCTAAGCGGCTCGGCTTCTCCGATGTTCAGATAGCTAAGAGGCTCGGGTGGAGCGAGGATGAGGTGAGGGGCTTCAGGATTAAGCATGGTGTTAAGCCTGTTTTCAAGCTGATAGACACGATGGCTGCTGAATGGGAGTCTGTGACAAACTATCTCTACGCCACCTACGGGGACGAGGCTACTGATGTTTCCGAGCGCAATAGTAGGAGGAAGGTGATAATTCTCGGAGCCGGGACGAACAGGATTGGGAGCAGCGTCGAGTTTGACTACTGCACTATGCACACAGTCTGGTCAATGAAGGAGGAGGGTTTCGACGAGGTTATTGTTGTTAATAATAATCCTGAAACTGTTTCAACAGACTACGACATGTCTGACAAACTGTACTTCGAGGAACTCTCTTTCGAGCGGGTGATGGATATTGTGGAGGCTGAGAAGCCTGAGGGTGTCGTCGTTACGATGGGCGGCCAGGATCCGATTAACATTACTCAGAAGCTCTACAAGCATGGTGTCAAGACGCTGGGTACCTCGCCGCTCAGCATAGACTTTGCTGAGGACAGGGCTAAGTTCAGCCTTCTACTGGATAACCTTGGCATAAAGCAGCCTGCTTGGACAAGCGTGACCAGTATTGAGGAAGCTGTTTCAAGAGCTAGGGAGATCGGGTACCCTGTTCTAGTAAGGCCCTCTTATGTTTTATCCGGTGCAGCTATGAATGTTGCTGCGAACGAGGATGAGCTTGTCGAGTATATCCGTAATGCGACGATGATTTCCCCGGAGCACTCTGTGGTTATCAGCAAGTTTTTAGAACAGGCTTATGAGGCTGAGGTTGATGCTGTCAGCGACGGTGAGGATGTTCTTATAGGCGGCGTTATGGAGCATGTCGAGTATGCTGGCACGCATAGTGGCGACGCCACAATAATCATCCCGCCTCAGAGGCTTACCGAGGATATCGTGGAGAAGATTAAGGATTGCACGGTTAAGATCGCTAAGGCGCTCAGGATAGTTGGGGCATTCAACATACAGTACTTGGTTAAGAACTCTGAGGTCTACGTTATAGAGGCCAATGTGAGGGCAAGCAGGACAATGCCCTTCGTAAGCAAGACAACGGGGCTCCCCCTCATATGGCTTGCTGGTAAGATTATTGCGGGGCGTAAGCTGAGGGAGTTTAAACACTTATTGAAGCATAATGAGAAAACAATAGGTGTTAAGGTGCCTGTGTTCTCATTCGTCAGGCTTAAGGGGGTTGACCCTGTTCTAGGGGTTGAAATGCGGTCCACCGGCGAGGTGGCGTGCATTGGCTACGACTTCATAGATACCTTCGCAAGAGCATGGGAATCCTCAGGCTTAAGCCTGCCTTCCAAGGATGATGCTATATTCATAACTGTCAGGGATGATGATAAGTCAAGGGCTTTAAAACTGGCTGGGAGACTTAGGGAGATGGGTTTCACGATAGCTGCTACAAGAGGCACTAGGGACTTTCTGGTTTCTCAAGGAGTGAACAGTATAATTCTAGTTAATAGGCTAAGCGAGAAAGCGTCCGAGGGCATTGATTCAATAAGCTTCATCGCAAGCGGGAGAACAGGTCTAGTTATAAACACGCCTGACCTTACGGATAAGGCTACCCTCAAAGACATGTACGCGATCAGGAGGACAGCGATAGAGTTTGCTATACCTGTTATAACCAGCCTGGAGGTTGCTGAGAAAATAGTTGAAGCAATAAGTGTTAAGAACAATAGTAAGCATGAGTCCAAGCGTGAACCATACTCGCTGGACGAGTTTCACAGGGATCTGCCTCTTTCAAAATATGTTTAGTTTTAAGCCTGAACGTAAGCAACTATTTTTCTAAGCATCCTCATCTTCTCAAACGAGTCTTTAAAATTCAGGATTATGCTGAGCAAGGGTGAGACGACGCCGGGTGAAGCAGGTGACCCCCTCCCAGGATCCGCCTTTCCGCCGGCAACAATGCTCCACAGAATGTCAAACTGCTTTTCAACATCCTCCCTGGTTGAGGAAACCATGGTGGTTGAGAGGTCAACCATTAGTTCCTGAATCTTCATGATTCTTTCAAGTATAGGTGGCAAAGCTTTCCTAGCCTTGCTGGCAACATATCTCCATTCCGCCAGGCTGTTCGACAGAACTGTGGTCTGAGGTAGAACTGGTTTCTTCTTCTTTAATTCTTGAAGAATCTTGTCTGCCTCAACGAACTCCCCTATGGTTTTGATAATAATGTTCTCCCCACTCATCATCCTGCTTAAGGCTTGCTTAAGTGAGCTTAATTGAGCAGCCTTATCTGGAAGCTGGTTAGCGTAGAGCCCGGGTGTAATGTCATCTATCTGATCCATAACTTTAATCATTGAATCTTTAATCAGTTTCATTGCTCTGCAGGATTCAGCTGCCTCCTTAAGATCTTCAGGCTCAACTGTCTCGGTCGGTTGCAGCATTCTCCTTTCCTCACTGCCATAGGTTCCTAGGAGTAGCGCGTTACCAAGCAAGCCATGTGTGGATGGAGTTTCCCTACTCTCCACATGAGAGAAGAATAACACTATTTTTCCCGACCCGTGTTCCTTAGATATGATGCTGCTTGCACCCTCAGCTGTTTCAGCTGTCTTCTCGAAGGGTAAGCCATACTCCACGTTGCTCGAAAGAGACTCGATTTTCCCGAAAACCTGCTTAGAATTAGCTGCTTTGACTAGAGGACCCATGTGAAGCATCTGGATCTCCCCTCTATACCCGAGTGTTAAGAGGCCTCTCTTAACGATTCTTGAGTTAACGATTCCTTTAACAGGATATGTTCTTAATACTCCGCCTACCCGTCTGCTTGAGAAAACTGGCCACGATGGTTCTGCGACCTTGTCACTCAAGACTTCGCATTCGATAAGCTGCAGCTCGCTCCATGCCTCAAGCTCACCATATGCGGCTCCAAGCAGGTTGACAGGTTTAAGAGGTAGCATCGCACCGGCGCATATGCCTATGTACACCCCGCCAGTCTCTACGAATTGTCTGATCAGCCTAGTTTCATCTGGGTCGAGCGATCTTAGTATTTCAAAACTATCTCCTCCGCCGAATATCAGCACATCTAACCCGCCTAAGTCTCCGGGTGTTAAGGGCCCTGTTAGAAGAGATATTTTTCTGAAACCCATGTTCCCCAATACCTCTACTGTTTCCTGTGTATAGGATACTGCTGCTCCCCTGCCACTGTAGATTCCTATGAGTGGCTGCCTAATCCAGGTGATGCTCTGAAGATCCACTGTTTTCAAAGGCTCAAGCTTTAAACTGTACTCTTCGCCAAGATTATTCATCAAGGAGTCTGAATAAGAGTCTTCAACCTCTATGATGAAGTCTCCCGTCTGCAGACCTGTCCCTTTCGCTACTCTGAGCTTCGTAAACCTCCCCACTTTGAAGCCTGTTTCAAGAATATTGTTTACAAGCCTGTATGCATTAGAGTACGTTTCTCCTTCAGCCGGTTTAAACGGTGCTCTCCACCACTTCAACCCTTTTAGAGAGTAATTTGTCAAGTATATAATCTAATCTGAATCTTCAAGGTGTTTTTCTACCCCAGCTCTATTTTAACAGGCAGTCTTCCAGACGCCTTGGATTTATCCATTAAAACTTTTAGAGAGGCCTTGACGGCTGTCACACTCGGGGTAAGGGCGGCTACACACATTTTAGCATCGCTTAACAATGTTAAATCTCTAGGTGAGCCAAGCGATATTGCAACGCTTTCCCTGAAGAACTCTATCAGTTTCTCCAAGACGGAGGCCTCCTTCCTGCTACCCCACACATTATAAGCAAGTATTATGAGAAGAGTGTTTCCAGGAGTGTTTCTATAGATCTCGCTGAGCTTCTTGCTCGGCGTTTCCTCCAAGTATTCTAACAGGCTGAATTCCTTTAAAACTTCCTTCAAAACATCTCTAAGCCTCTTCCTGTCTGCCTCTTCAAGCAGCTCGTTAAAACCGTTGGTAACAACCACCATTGGTTTACCAACCCATCTTAAAGGTAGTTCTTCAACACCCTTAACTATCGTTATGCTCTTTATGAAGATTTTCCAGGCTTTAGCCTGGTTTACTAGGCTTCCACGCGTTTTTTCAGGGGTCTTCTTAAACTTCTCAAGCTTCCTAAGTTTAAAGCTTAAAACCTCTAGCGCACTGCTTTTAATCCTGTTGTATAAATCCTTGTTTTTCCCAGTCTTCTCAATTATGCTGTTCAGAGTCTCATGAAGATCCTCAATTCTCTTGGAGGGCACTACAAGATGATTCCCAGCCTCCAGAGACTTTATGGCTGCCTCCTCAGGGTCAAACTTATCCAGAATCTCTTTATCGTCTGAATTATCTGTTAGAAGAATGTTTTTGAAACCCATTTCTCTCTTAACTATCTTCTCAACAACCTTGGGCGAGAAGGAGGAGGGTGTGTTAACACTGTCTACAGCGGGAAGCGGGGCGTGTCCAATAACTATTCCTTCTACGCCAGACTTGAAAGCCATTTGAAACGGCTTAAACTCCTTTTTATAGAGTTTACTAAGGCTTTCCAAGGCTTCGTCGCGTTGCCCGTAAAACCTTCTTGGAAAATATTTGGTGAACGAAAGAACTCCGCCGTTCCTAAGCCCCCTTATATAGCTGAGCACGTAGTCAGATACTTCATCAGGGTCTTCGCCGAAACTGTTCTCCTCTAACCCGGGTTCGCAGCCATACGGGTATAGGTTTGCTACCGGCGCCAGGTTAGTGTTAATATTGAGTGTTCTCAATTCTAGTGCAGTTATATATCCAACTATGTATGCTGACTTAGCGTCTCCCGTCGCACCTACCCCCATCGGGCTCGGTAACTCTGTGGCTGGAGGCGGAAGCCCTTCAAGCCTTCCTCCTTCGTGTTCAGCTGCAAGTATCGGTGAAAACCCGAAGGCCTTTTTATAAGAATCAACCAACTCCTTTAAATCTCCGCGATTAGGCTTAAGGCTTGACAGGACGCTTCTCCCAATTATCAACCCAGCTAAAGCATTTTCCAAAACAATCTTCTTCAACTCTTCAAAGCTCTTTACGTCTTCTGCATAACCCATTAAAGTCTGCCCGGCAATCTTGTTGAAGGGGAGCTTCTGAACAATTTTCTCAAGAGTAGCCATTCTGCACAGTTACCTTATTCTGTTTACAGCTTCTCCAGCAACCAGCTTCGTGAAGAAGCTATCGTTAGTGTTTAGCGCCGCAATCTTTGATTCAGCCCAGTGCTTCATCGCCCTCTCATCCTATGTTGCAAGTCCCTATAAGGGTTTCGCGGTTGTTTTAAACCCTTATTCACAGTTGTTTCAGTACTTTTTCAAGAATTCTTTCAGGAGCATTCCTTCCTGCTTACTCATTCTTTCACCAGGTTTGAAGACCCTTATGTTTCCGTATCCGAAATCCACTACAACGTGGACTGGAAAACCCTGAATCTCAAGAGGGATATTCCCAGTGTAGAGAACAGGTTTTCTAGTGGACTTAACCTGTATCAGGATGCATCTCCTTTTTTTAAGACAGACCAAGTCTGCAAAACCAAGGCTGCCGCCGGACCTCACAGTCACCCATCCCTGCCTCTGGAGAAGCATCCTCACCTTACGCTCAACAAGGTACCCTTTCCTCTTAAAAGACCTCATTACTTCCCCTTTTCCTAAGCCTCTTTAAGTACTTTAATGAAACCCATTCCGTCTACCAGGTTAAAGGAGCCTTCACTACCTGAATCCTCGTCAAACGGTTTACCATCACCCTCCACACCCGGCTTCATTATTGCGAACGGAACTGGGTCAACAGTATGGTTCCTAACAGATACTGGAGTCGGATGATCTATCAGGATGCTTATTGAAACCTCCTCTACACTAATATTGTCAAGTATCCTCCCGATCAGCCTCTTATCCATCTCCTCAATAACCCTAACCTTGGTTTTGAAAGAGCCCTCATGCCCAGCTTCATCAGGAGCCTCAACATGAAGATACACGAAGTCGCAATCCTCAAGAGCATTAACAGCGTACAAAGCCTTGTTCTCATAGTTAGTGTCATAGTAGCCGGTTGCACCTGGGACCTCGGGCACCGCCATTCCAGCAAGCCAACCTATCCCCTTTATCAGGTCTACTGCAGATATGACCGTGCCTTTCAACCCGTGTTTTTCGGAGAAGGGCTCCAGCCTAGGCATCCTTCCCTGCCCCCAGATCCAAACCATGTTCGCAGGCCTCTTGCCAGAGTTAATCCTCCGCATGTTCACCGGGTTTCCAGAAAGTATGTCGATTGATTTCCGCATCATCTCGTTCAGCCTCCTCGAATCATCGTTCAAAGGCTTCAACATATGCTCCTCGTATTTCTCCCCAACGATATCGTGAGGAGGAGTCGCCTTCAAGCCTTCACCGATCTTAGAGATGAAGAGGTTCCTGTAGCTGACTCCAGCGTGGAACCTCCCAAGCTCGTTAAGCCTGTCGTTCAATGCTGATATGAGAAGCCTAGCCTCATCAGTCGTAACGTGTTCCCCAGAGTAGTCCAGTATTCTGCCTCCTTCAACAGTTATAAGGTTGCATCTGAAGACGATCTCGTCATCCTCAACTCTTATTCTCCTCGCAGCAGCCTCAAGGGGTCCTCTGCCCGTGTAACACACGTAGGGGTCATAGCCAAGTATAATGAGGTTTGCAACATCACTGCCCTTGGGCAGGTCTTGACGAAGTGTTCTAAGCATACCCATCCTGCTTCTTCTAGCTATGTAATCCATGTTAGGCTTGTACGCGAGTTGAAGCGGAGTCTTACCCCCCGCCTCCTCAACCGGGTAATCAGCCATCCCGTCTCCAACTATAATCAGGTACTTCAGGCCCTTAGGCATCCTATTACGCCGCTTGAGCAAAGCTTTAAAATTTTCCCAAGCTTGCCGAACAGCTCAGCCGGTAAACCTTATTAAGATTCGCCAGTTGCCGACACCGGTTTGAAGAGTAACACAGATCAGTTAAGCAGGATTCTCGACATGCTTGCTAGAAAAAGGCTGGATGAAGCTGAGAGGCAGATGGCAGGTTTTAAGCCTGACGGAGAGTATGAGGCTGGGTACCTGATGGGCCTACAGGGTATACTTGAAGCTATGCGTAAGCCTGTTGAAAGCAGCGTGATAGAGGGGTCTGCGGAAGACTTGGATGCTCGTTTAAAAAGCATCATGGAGACTGTTGAAACACACTATTTAAGCCGGGAGGAGGAAGGTTATTTCGCCGCCTGGGTAGACTTCTTAAGGAAACTAAGCCGAGGGAAAAAGAGTGTTGTAAAGTAGAAACCAGCTGAAAAGCCAGGCTAAGAAGAAGCTTCCAACCCCCTCTTTCCAAGAAGCCTTCTCATCCTCCAGCTTCCCCTCATAGATCTTTCTGAAAAAATAATATGTTAAAAGATATATGCTAACCACGGTTGAAAAAGAGGTTATGATGGATAAGGGGGGCCTCCAGAAGAAAGCGTGAAGAGCCCCTATCAAGGCTCCAAGAGCCACTCTAATCCAGTACATCTGGGTTTCAGGTTTAAATCTTGACCTGCTCATTCATCCTGAGGTTGAAAACCCCTAAGATAAGTCTTTCCAGCTTCGACTACCTTGTCTTGGCGAAAGAGCTTTACAAGGAGCTTAACGGCGCCTGGGTTGACAACGTGTACCAGCACCCTGCATACGGCTACTACCTGCTGAAATTCAGGGTGGGCGGGACGGTTAAGAAGCTAATAGTCGTGCCTGGTGAAGCACTGTTCCTAACCAGCTACGATTACCCTGTTCCAAACGCCCCGGGCCAAGGCTTAACCCGGCTTAGAAAAACCCTTTGCAACCTGAGGGTTGAAGACGTTAAGCAGCATGATTTCGACAGGATAATGGTTATGAGTCTCTCCCGAGGAGGCTTTAACGCTAGGCTTATCGTAGAGGGTTTGAAACGCGGCGTCCTTGTTCTTGTATCGGGAGATGGGCACATACTTTTCACTTCTCAAAGAGTTGAAACAGGAGCCCGGTCAATCAGGGAAGGTGAGAAATACGTTTTTCCGCCATCCAACATCGTTGACCCTAGGGGAGAGTTCGAAACGCTTGAAGACTTCTCCTCCGAGAAGCTTAGCAGGTTCATAGCTGGCAGGCTTGGCTTAGGGTCGAAAATCATGAACGAGATATGTAGGCGAAGCGGGCTGGATCCTGATTCGAACGTTGGAGAGAAGCTTCCGCTTATAATGGAGACCGCTAGGATGCTTATCAGGGAGGCTGAGGAGAAACCAAGTCCGAGAACATATTATTCAGATGATTCTCCCGTAGATGTTTCTGGCATAAGGCTTCTCTCGCTGGAAGGCTTGAAGCAGAGAGAGTTCAACAGTCTTTCAGAAGCATTGGACGCTTACTATTCTGCAACAGGGTTTGAAACACTAGGTAGAGAGGATAGGTCGTCAACAGAATTAAGTAAACTTCTAAGAGTTAAGGAGAACCTTGTTTCAGAGCTAGAGAGGCTTAGAATTAAGGCCCGGATAGTTATGGATAACCTCGCAGAGTTTCAATCTCTCTTGGACTCTGTTAAGAAGGGTAAGGAGTTTTCAGGCGACATGAAAATTCTTGGGGTGGATTACGGTAAGAGAAATGTTAAAGCATCGTTTAAAGATTTAGAGTTCACTCTGAACATGGATGCTTCAGCAGCGTCAAACGCTTCCATCATGTTTGAGGAAGCTAAGAAAATAGAGAAGCATCTCTCCGAGATCGATAGCAGGATTCTTCTCCTCGAGAAGAAGGCTTCTCTCCAAAAGGAGAAGATGATTCCTGAGAGGAAGAAAGTTGAGAGGAAATGGTATGAGAAGTTCCGGTGGAACACGTCTGTCAACGGAAACATGATTCTAGCAGGCAAGGATGCTGGTACTAATGAGCTTCTGATTAAGAAGTATGTTAAGGATAAAAGTATAGTTCTCCACGCTGATTTCACGGGAGCACCCTTTGTAACCATCTGCAACGTTGAAACCCCCTCTGAAGAGGAGTTGGAGGAGGCTGCGCTGATGGCAGCATGCTACACAACTAAAGCATGGGAGAGTAAGTATGCTTCTCTAGATGTTTACTGGGTTAGGGGAAGCCAGTTGAGCAAGCAGGCTCCCCCTGGCCAGTATCTTCCTAAGGGAGCATTCACGATAAACGGGGAGAGGAACTTCATAAGAGATGTGGAGCTCAAGCTGTGGGTCGGCTTCACCGATGATGGTGAAGTAGTCTACGGAGCTTTAAGAAAAGTTAGGGAAAAATGCAGGAGGTACGTGCTTATTACGCCGGGAGACATGGACAAGGATAAGGAGGCTGCTAAACTCGCCGAGAAGATCATTAAGGATATTGGTCTACCCCGAGGCGAAATAGGCAGGCTGCGTGAATCGGTTCGCAGCATTATTCCTGGTAGGCATTGCGAAATACGCTACATGCCTTCAACAAGCCTCGATTAAAACAATCGCTAAAAGAGTTTTTCCCAGAGAACTAAGCTAATGTTTAAAAAGGAAGAGTTTACTCGGAGAACCTTCGGGTTGAAGGCTGCTGCTAGAATCAGTAGGCTCACGGAGCCACCTCACAGAAGGATAATGAAGGAGGCTAGGTCTAGGGGAGGCGCTATAATGAATCTTAGCGTCGGAGATATTTTCATAGAGCCTCACCCGTTGGTTAAGGATGCTGTTAGAAAAGCCTCTGAGGAAAACAGTTTAACCTATCCGCCTGTTGAAGGATTAAGCGAGCTCAGGGCCAGCATAGCTGAATACTTGAGGGAAAGCAGAGGGCTCGAAGTTAAAGGTGAAAACATTCTGGTAACTGCAGGAGCGTCAGAGGCCTTCCTCATAACCTTGATGAGCATTCTCGACACTGAAGATAGGATTATTCTGCCTGATCCAACTTATCCGCAACACCTCTTGGCTGTAAACCTTTTCGACAACGCAAGGGTTGAATACTATAGCCAGGATTCAGAGGTTATCAAACAGTTTTCCGGAAGAAGCAGAGGCAACGGTCGTGAAATAATACTGGTTTGCTCACCTAACAACCCGACTGGAAACGTAATTCCCCGGAGAGACATGGAGAGGCTTGTAGAATATGCGCAGGAGAAAAACGCCATAATCGTTTCAGACGAAACCTATTTCGAAATATTCTTCAGCGGAGATAAGCCAGCCAGCCCAGGAAGCTTCGACCCCCGGCTTGAGAACACCATCCTCATAGGGAGCTTCTCAAAAAACATGGGTGTAACCGGTTTAAGAGTAGGCTTCCTAGCCTCGGAGCGGGAAATCGTCAGCAGTGCTGGCATGGTGCGGTACGCCACTTCGCTAACTTCAAACGCCATAGGGCAACGCGTTGTTCTGAAAACACTCCCTCTCATCAGCGAGATATCCAGTTACGTTAGGCTTAACATTGAGAAACGCCTAAAGACGTTTATGCAGGGCTTCAGAAGGACTGACTTGTTTAAGATATATGAGCCACAGGGCTCCCTTTACGTATTCCCCTCCATACCGTTCAAGTCATTCAACTTCTGCCTTGAGCTTGCTAGGGAGACTGGCGTGGTCTTAGCCCCGGGCCAAGGCTTCGGTCCCTCCGGTGAAAACCATGTTAGGATAAGCTTCGGAGCCAAGGAAGAAGATATAAGGGATTCACTACCCTTGATAAACAGGTTTGAGCCGAAGGTTGAGCGTTGTCTTTAAAGAGGGTGATGATGTTCTACTCATCGACTCTAAGGGTAAGAAGCGTGTTGTGAAAATACAGGGCGACAGAATTCATACTCACAGGGGCTATATTCTGGTTAGCGACATACTTGGGAGGCTACCTGGGCTAGCTGTAAAAACGCATGCTGGCGAAGAGGTTCTTGCACTGAAACCATGTGTCGTAGACTATATTCCTAAGCTGGCTAGGAGGACGCAAGTAATATATCCTAAGGATGTTGGATACATGGTTCTGAGCCTCGGAATATCTCCCGGCTTCAGGGTTCTGGATGCTGGTACTGGGAGCGGAGCAGCCGCGATGGTGATGGCTAACTTGGTTAAGCCGGATGGGAGAGTCTTCTCATATGATGTTAACGAGGAATCCATAGGTATTGCCCGCAGAAACCTTGAGAGAGTCGGACTTGCGGAACAAGTTGAACTGGTGCTTGGAGACGTTAAAACCGTCGTTTTCAACGAGTTTTTCGACGCTGCTTTAATAGATCTTCCAGACCCTTGGGATGCCTTGAGGAATGTTGCAGGCTTCCTTAAGCCCTCCGCGAGAATATGCGTGGTGGTGCCGACCATGAACCAGCTGGAGAAAACGTATCGCGCGATGCAGGACTCTGGCTTAGTGCATCTGGAGACTGCAGAGATAATGCTTAGGAGAATAAGGCCGTTTGAAGGAAGAGTTAGACCTGAATCTCTGATGATCGGCCACACCGCTTACCTCATGCTGGGCGTTAAGGTTCTGAGGGAAAACATTTAAAAAAGCACTTGGGAATGTGGCATCGAGCTTGCAGAGAAAGGAAGCAGTCTATTCGCTTGGAAACCTGCTTGTCCTAATGGGAATCGTAATGTTCACAGTGTTCACATTACTCCCGTCTCTAGTGGAGGTTTCAGGTTTCCTGAGAACAGGAATAAACCTGGTGAACTCCATCCTGGTTTTCGCAGGATCTGTTCTTCCTTTAGTTCTCAAGGATATGAATGCCGGTCAACGCATGAGAAGCATAGGTGTAAGGTGCTTCACCTCAAGCTTCATACTGTCAATACTTCTGACGACTCAAATGTTAACGAGAGGCTGGGCTTCAACAGTCCCTATTCTAGCTTCTCTCGCACTAGCCTTAACAGGCATAGCTGCATATATGCTTTCAGGCCGAGGCGGTAAAATAGTAATACCGCACACGAGGGAGATACTGCTCTTTATTTCGGTACTAATCATTTTCGCAACACCGATGATCCAAGTGTCTCTGCCTCAAATAGGCGTAGGTGTTGAAGCCGCAAGAATAATCTCAATCGGCCTCCTAATTGCTTTCACAGTAGTCCTCTATGTTTCCCTTAAAGTGTTAGGCCGGCGGAAGGAGAGTTCAACCGGCATCAGCGGAGAAAACCGTTAAAAACATTGCTTATTTTTTTAGCAACGTAATCCTTAATACTTTCTAAGATCATGATTAAACAGGGTAGACCAGGCTCCTGTTCAAGGAGGAAACTCCTTCGACAGGCCTCAAAGCTTCGGGGAATGCACAAGTCGCCTCGACTATGGGGATTGGGCATGAAACCCGTAGGGAGGTTGAAGCAGCCTTCCAGAAGCGTTGCGGAGTAAACGCATCTTCCTCAGGCTTGTTGAAAAGCGGATTGGGGAGGATGAGCCTACTAGCCTGGGCCCAAAACTTTTTGAAAACAACTTGTAAAAGTTTAAAAGCGTAGTTCTGTTGAAAATGTTTGGTGAAAAATGGATATTCTGATAATCGCGGTGATACTTATCTGCGTGATTATTGCAATAGGCGTTGCCCTATACATCATCTCCATATACAACAGGTTTTTCAGCCTCAAGAACTCTGCTGAAGCTACGTTGAGCCAGATAAGGGTTGCTATGAAGAAGAGGCTCGACATGATTGAGCAGCTCCTCGAATCAGTTAAGAGCTACGCAAGGTTTGAAAGAGAAACCCTGGAGAAGATAACTAGCCTTAGAACAGCTGTTTTAAAAGCTGAGCCTGGGACGCTTGGTGAAATAGATAGGGAGACAAGAAGGCTCTTCGGAAACATTGTTGCGGTTGCTGAAAATTATCCTGACCTGAAGACATCCAGCACGGTCACAAGCCTCATGGAATCTGTTAAAAGCGTTGAGGACGAGATCGCTAGGCAAAGATACACGTACAACAATATCGTGCAGGAGTTCAACATAATGATGGACACTGTCCCCTCAAAATTCATAGCAGGCTTAACCGGTTTAGGTAAGCTGGAGTACCTTAGGTTCGAGGAAGAGGTTGAGAGGCGCCCAAGGATAGAGTTCTAGGTCTTGACTGAGAAGAGAGAACTGTTTAAACTGGTTTCCATCGTTCTCATAGTTGGTCTCATGGGTCTAGTTTTAATCAGCTGTGTTCCTCCTCTTTTCGAAGAGAACGGGGTTGAGGTTGAACAATACGATGCCATGCTCTACGCCAACGGCACGCTAATAGAGGAGTACGTGTACAATGTTAAGGCCTCAGGCAAATACAGGATGCTCTACAGGTTCTGGGATGCTCCTCTAGCACTGGAGGACTTGAATAAGCCTTTCGTGAAGCTGGTTTCCATATATGTTCCTGAGGACACTATAGGCTACGTGAAGGATTACATGGGCGTGGTCTGGGCGACGCAACCGTACAACGAGAACCCTGACATTGTCGGGAGCATATACTGGCTGGCTGAGCTGAATGAGGCTGGCTGCTACAACCCTAACTATTTTCAAACAGGCAGGTATGCTGTGAGATACGTTTTCGAAATCCATCCGCCAGTCCAGTATGACAATAGCACAGTCCACTTTAACCTGAAGCTGGCGGAAGCAGGAGAACACTTACCTTATAAAAGAGTTACGATAATCGTCGAGGACGCTGGCTACGTTTCATCCCTGTATCCTCACCCGCCCCTCATGGATGTGACCCACACGGGTAACAGGATTGAAATACGGGGCAGTGTTGCTGAAAACGAGCTGCTTGAACTGGAAATGCTTTTGAAGAAGAATATTCTCAACATTTTGAAGGCTTTCCCAACAGAGATGGATGACGTGACCATCCCCACCGTTACAGCCAACAATCTTTACTCCATCCAGTATTACTCCGCGTCAGCCTTAAAGTATTGTGCTCAAATACTTGTATTCGCATACCCCCTCCTATTCATCCTGATATACTTCTTGTATGGCAGGGAACAAGAGTTCACGGTTCCCAGCTACCTCAGCACGGTTCCGAACAGGGATAGGAAGCCTTGGGTGGTTAACCTTGTTTTCAAGGGTGACGCAATAGACTTTGATGAGAACGGTTTCTACGCAACGCTGCTTGACCTTCATTTGAAAGGCAAGATAAGGATTATCGAGGAGCAGGGTGAGCTCACGATCAAAATAATTGACGAGAATTACGGCGACAAGTATGAGAAGAACGTTATAAGCTTCCTGAAGTCTCTGGCTGAAGACGGGTCTTTCAGCACGAAGACGGTGAGGGAGAAGTTGGAGCGTTTAAACAGTGAGAAAAAGTATTCCTCGCTTCTGCAACTGCAGAGCATGCTTAACAGGCTTACACACTGGGTTGACAAGCGGGTTGCTAGCGAATTCGTTGTCGAAGGCAGGTGGAAGTTAAGCATCCTGCTGATACCGCCCGCCCTGATTTTCATAGCGTCAATAATACTGGGTGCACTGGCTCCAACAGTTTCCCATATGACTTGCGTAGCCTTGTTAACCTCCCCAATCCCATTCGTACAGGCACTTATTGCAGACGCTATGCCGACAACGCTCTTCGGAAGGTGGAGAGGCTCATACTACAGTGAGAAGCTTGAATGGGATGCTTTCAAGAAATTCCTTTCAGACCTAGCCTTAATAAGAAAATACGCTCCGCAGGACATCTCAATGTGGGGCGAGTGGCTTGTCTACGGCACAGCACTGGGGGTAGGGGACAAGGTTGCTGAAGCAATGAGAGAGCTAAGTGTCCCGCTTGAAGAGTTGAAGATAGTTCAGACAATGCCCATCATCTTCATGCCGATAACCACGTGGAGTCCCCCCAGCAGCCGTGGCGGGAGAGCAGGTGGGGGAGTAGGCGGAGGAGGGGGAGGAGGCTTCGGTGGCGGCGGAGGATTCGGAGGTGGAGGAGCTGGAGCAAGGTAAAAGAACCCGGGAAAGCAATTCGGCTAAAGTCGAATCAATATTGGCACCCGGATGCATTACACCTATATTTAAACATATCTTTCAGAATTATTTCAGAATTGTTTCTGAAACATTCTAAACACAATAATTATAAATACCAATTAACAACGATGCGTGGATACCAATTAACAACGATGCGTGGAGGTGTTAACATGTGAGAGAGTTGGAGAACACTGGCATAATGGTCTCCGGCGTCATCGCAATAGTCTCTCTGTTTATAGCAGGCGGGCTGCTAATTTACACATCGGCCTATGGTACACCTGGTACGTGGAAATCAGACAATAAGAATGCGGATTATGGTGGTGCCGCAAGCATTACGGCTTATGCCTCTGGAAGGTGGGATACAACTGGGTATAAATTTGATTGGCGTAATCATCAGGGTAGTAGAGGCTGGAGTTGGCCAATAACGGCTAAAGAGATGATAGTATCGATAGCCTACTACAACTGTATTACTAATATACCGGTAAGTTATGATATAACTATCGATAATCCCAACCAAGGAGGTTATGGTGAGGCAGAGCCAGGCTCGTTTGGTTACGTAAAAACAAAAGTAAAAGCAACATTTCATAGACCAATAGGAGACTTTACGTTAGAAACTAAGTGGGCGCAGGTTTATCCTTAGATGAAACCCTTTATCCCGTTCCTTAAAAGTATCTTTCTATTTATGATGTTTTTCCTATTCTCAACAAGCGAGTTCATTATGTTGAATACCTCTGATTCTCCCCCTTTTTGGGCAAGACTTGGAGCCAAACTCGAATATGAAGGATATGTAGACTCTGTTTATTTCTACAATAAGTCGATGGTTCCAAAACCTTTTTTAAATATGTCTGGAGTAAATTTGGAGGGAAACTATAGTATAATCCTCTTATCTTTCGAAGAAAAGATGAATGTTCATCTATCACTGTTCATTGAGAACATAACTAACTCAATTGCTTTCTTCAGGATTATTTTGAAAATCGGGGGTTATTCCTCAATGAAAAAGGTATTAGTAGATCTTTCTACAAGACAAGTCACATTGCCCAATGGAACTTTGCTCGGCCAAACAATATTTTGGATACCTCCTTGTAGCAAAGGAGACACTATTCCTTTTGTCGGACAAGAAAATTCAACAGTGTTTATTGAGATATCAGATCTCTCTTTTAAGGATACGATCCAAGGTGTGCAAGATGTATATTTAATCAGAACGAAATCTCAAAAAGCAGGAGTTTCTAAACCGATTACTCCGACAGAAGCTCAATCAATTGAATACTTTTTCCCAAGATTCATTTATTACGACGCTGATACATTTATATTGATCGAAGGGAAGATTGATGAAGACGCGTTTCTCTCAGCCTTCGGTATATTGCGCTTTGGAGAAGATTTTAAGCTGGTTTCTACGAATATTGACTTGGGTCCTCAGAACCTGTTTATTGCTTTACTCCGATTACTTCCGTACATAATCCTAGTTGCAATAATTCTCATCACAACATTCTACTTCGTCTTTGTTAGGAAAAGAAGAAGTAGAAAGCCATGATGGTGGTTGCTGAAAACCTATTTAAATTCTTCGATAAGGTAAAAGAACCCGGGAAAGCAATTCGGCTAAAGTCGAACAAATATCGGTATTCAGACGAGCTGTATTTAAACATATCTTTCAGAATTATTTCAGAATTGTTTCTGAAACATTCTAAACACAATAGCTATATATACCAATTAACAACGATGCGTGGAGGTGTTGGCATGTGAAGGGTTTAAAGAGCCCCGGTTTAATAATACCCGGTATCGCCGCAATAGTCTTATTAATAGTAGCAAACGGGCTTATTCTCTCTACGTTAGGTGACCAATGGTATGAAGATAGAAAGGAAGATCCTTGGGGGTGGCCGCAGCCTACGGCGGTTGCTGGAGCTCTTATAAGAGGATATGGACCACATCCAGCAGGCGGCTACAAGATTTCTTACCATTACGGTTATAGAGGCTGTGGTGGACAAGTGACAACATATAGGATGGAAGTCACAATGTATTATGGTGGGCCTTATGAATATACCCGAATCTTTAATGATGGCACTACATGGGGTTATTCTGAATCGCATAACGGCTTACTTTTTGAGATTTATACAAGAACGAAAGCCTTTTTTAAAGCTCCACTTCTTAGCTTCACATTGACAGCTAAAGCTAAACTTCCTAAACCTCTTGGCTGAATGAATATTGTCCTCGTTTAAACCTTTATTGTTTTTTTTAATACTTCTCTCAATAAGTATGATATTTGTATTTCCTTTACATAGTTCTATTCCACATTGGATAGAACATGGAGCTTACCTTGAATATGAAGGAAACATACATGACATATTTTTCTATTTTTCTAATGAATCTGTAATTCCTGAACAGTTTTTCAATATGGCAGGAGTAACGATATATGGGGATTATCATTTGTCTTTTAGAGAGGATGTAAATGGTCGCATATCGTTACTTGTTAAAGATATGGATGGTTCTATCGGTCTTTTTGAGGTGACTTTAACAATCGGCTCTTATTCTTCAACGAAAAATTTGTTAGTCGATTTATCAACAAGGCAAGTCACCCTATCTGATGGAACTCCTCTGGGTCAAACGACAATATGGATTCAACCCTGTAAAACTGGTGATAGAATCCCATTCATTGAACAGGGGAACTCAACAATATTTGGTGAAGCCTCAGAGATCTTTCACATGGATACTATTCAGAGCATACAAGATGCCATCATGTTGGACGCTTCAGAGCATCAGTGGAAAGGATATGTAGGATCATATTTCAATATTTCTCCAATAGAAACCCAGACTATTAAACATTTCAAACCGAGAGGTAACTTCTATGACGCTGATACTTTTATAATGATCGAAGGGATTTTTGATGAGGATGCTTTCCTCTCAGCCTTTGGTATAGCGAGCTTTTTAAGCGAAGATTTTAAGCTGGTTTCTACAAACATTGATTTGGGTCCCCCGAACTTGCTAGTTGCTTTATTCAGATCAATTCCATATATAATCTTGGTTGCGGCCATTCTGGTTGCAATAGTTTACTTCGCTTTCATCAAAAAGAAGAAGGGTAGGAAATCTCGATGATAGTTGTAGAAGAATTATTTAAGTCATTCAATAAAGTTAAGGCACTGAAAAGTTTGAGTATAAGGGTTCCTAATGTGATAAGTGGCCTGATAGGACCGAACGGTGCTGGTAAGACGACATTGATCCATGTACTTACAGGGTTGATTAAACCAGACTCAGGGAAGGTGGAGGTTATGGGCCTAGAGCCTTGGTCTCAGAGATACGAGTTGATGAAAAAAGTCGGAGTATTACTAGAGAGGCCTGTTTTCCCTCCGAACGTTAGTGGTATGCGCTACATACTTCATGTGGTCAGGGTGATGGGTCTTCTGGAAAAGGAGGCTGTTGAAACCATGCGTAAAGTTGATTTGCTTAACTATGCTGAAAGAAGGGTTTCCGGCTACTCTGCAGGCATGAAGGTTCGTTTAGGTCTTGCTAAAGCCATAGTGGGAAGGCCTGAGCTGGTGATTCTCGACGAGCCCACCGCCAACTTGGATCCAAGCGGCCGAATGCAACTGCTGAAGTTGATTAAAAGAATGCATCGGGAGGAAGGTATAGGCTTCCTTATATCCAGCCATGTTCTGCCTGAGTTACAGAAGGTTTGTTCATGGGTCTGCCTGATGCATGAGGGTAAGGCCATTGAGCAGGATTACGTGGAGAACCTTTTAGACAAGTATGCGTCCACAGTCTGCGCGTTAAGGGTTTCTAAGCCAAGTGAGCTTGCAGCTACTTTACGCAACTTGGGTTTAAAGGTTAAAATTGAATATGGCACCCTATACATTAAAGGAGATGTTGCAACTATACGTTCCGAGGTCGCTAGATTGATCAGTCAGACTGGCAGCGAACTTATCAGCTTCCATCAGCTTGGGAGAAACCTTGAGAATGTGTTCATAAAAGCTTTAAAGGATGAGAAGTATGGAGGCTAGGTCAACAAGCCCGATCGTCGAAATCATCAGGTTCGAGCTTGAGAAAATCTGGTCTGCTCCCTACGTGGGCTTAATACTCATGCTACTGATAATAGGAGGTCCAACAAGTTCAGCCCCGATGCTTGTTGAAGGATCCGCGTTCGAGGTAGTCTTATCTAGCATAGGAGGTTTTAAAATCTTATTTTTATATTTGATCACCATCCTCACTTTCGCTAACTCGTTTGGCAGGGATATCGAGCAGGATGTGCTGATGGGCGAGTTCACACTCCCGGTTAGAAAGGAAAACATATTTGTTGCAAAGCTCCTAGCAAATTTATCACTACTACTGTTAATGGATCTAACCGTCACGCTTTTCTCCATTTGGATTATAACAGCATCAATATCCCTAGCCTCGGCTGCATCAATAGTTCTTGTAGATGTGGCTACGCTATTACTCTTTATTGCGATCACTATTCTTATGAGCATGGTTCTCAGAAGCAGGTTCGGAGCAGTGATAGTGTCAATAGCCGTTTACTTTTTTGAGAGCATACTTCTTGATAGCATCGCACTGGCAATAACCACTACGAATCCCCCGAACCTCAACCCCGCCTACATCTTGTTAAAACTTGTTTTTTCCGGTGAGCTAACAGTCTTCACATGGGGCATAATCCTTATTCACATAGCTTTTCCGTTAGCACTGCTCGCCTTCGCATACTTCTTTTTCAAAGAGGTGTTGCAGCTTGATTAACCCATCGAAACTCCATTATACAGGGATCGTTTTACTGATGATGGGTTTAGGTTTCTCTATTCTAACAATTATGCGTGGGCTCCCCACATATGTTAATGTCATTCAGGTTGGTCTTCCAGGCAACTCTACGTTCCCATTATTCATGCCTTCAATGTGGTCTCCTAGAAACGTTAGAATAGCCATTTATTTAAGCAGTGGGGAAATAGATCTTCTGATCTTTGACAAGCCCAATTTCAATGCGTTCATGAGGTCAGGGGATGCAATTCCCCTAAGGGAGTTTAAAGGATTAAGAGGTGAGGTAATTAATTTCGAAATACCCGCCAGAGGAGAATACTATATGGTTGCGAAGAATAGGGGGGCGTTAACGGTAGATGGGGAAATAGTTTTAACCTTCTGGGGTTTTGAAAGCGATTTAACATACCTTTCAATAGCTCTACTTGTTCTCGGGGTAGCGTTTTGGATTTACGGAAGATTTTTAAAGAAGGGTTCTTAATTTAGTAGGCTCCTGAATAAGGGTTATTCCGCTTAGGAACTTGACACCGCTTCTCACAGGGTTGACTGGGGTTTTTGCTAATTCTCAAGGGTTTTTTCCTAGGATCCTGATAAACCTTATTAAAATCAGTAATGAAATCTAGTTATTGCTTTCGCATTCGGGAATGACTAATCTTTCCGTTAAATCTTCAGAGCTTCTTTTAGAATCAACCGGGGTTGACCAGCTTCTCAGGGAGTTCAGGGATAAGCCTTCCTACTACGTTGACATGCATATCCACTCCAAGTATAGCAGGGCTACCAGTGCTGACATGACTCTGGAGAATATTGCTTTCTGCGCTAAGATGAAGGGTTTGAACATTGTTGGCACCGGAGACTGTACACATCCCAAATGGCTGAAGGAGCTGAGGAAGAAACTTGTTGAAGCGGGGCTAGGGCTCTACAGGCTTAGGAGCGAGAAGAATGCGGGGCAGGCGACGCTCTTCCTAATTCAGGGGGAGGTCAGCACGGTTTACCAAGATGAGGATGCTGTTAAAAGAATTCATCACGTTACGCTCTTCCCTGATTTCGACACTGTTAAACAGGCATGCGATGCTTTAAGACGCATGGGTGACCTACGCGTTGACGGCAGACCCTTGTTGAAATGTAGCTCACCTGAGCTCGTTGAAATCTTGAAAAGTGTTTCAGACGAAATTGAGGTTTTCCCAGCCCACGTGTGGACTCCCCACTTCAGCATATTCGGCGTCCACGGCTACACCAGCGTTAAAGAATGCTACAAGGATAAGCATAACGAGATACATGCGTTGGAAACTGGTTTATCGTCAGACCCCTTGATGAACTGGAGGGTTTCAAGCAACGACCGTTACACTCTTGTCTCGAACAGTGACTCACACTCTTATTATCCTTGGAGGCTTGGGAGAGAGGCTAACCTAATGCTTCTTGAGGAATTAAGCTACAGGAGTATTCTGAACGCGGTACGTAAACATGGGAGGTCGAGGATTATTCTTACTGTAGAGACATATCCTGAATACGGGAAATACCATTACCCTGGTCACAGGGGGTGCTCAGTCTCCCTGAACCCTGAGAAGTATTTCGAGCTCAAGGGGATTTGCCCAGTGTGCGGTAGGAGGCTTACGCCCGGGGTGGAGACGCATATAGAGGAGCTTGCTGACCGTTCTAGGGGAATAAAGCCGAGGGATGCTTCCGACTATATTCATCTCATACCGTTGTCAGAGATAATAGGCTACGTTTACTCCACAAGCCCCAATTCCAAGAAGGCTTGGAGCATCTACTACAGTCTGATAAAGAAGTTTGGAAGCGAGTACCGTCTGCTGGTTGAAACCCCTGTGGAAGAGGTTGTGAAGCATGATAAGAAGCTGGCTTACGTGGTGGAGATGATTAGAAGGGACAGGGTTAAGATAAGGCCTGGCTACGACGGTGTCTACGGCGAGATCGAGGGCTTCCAAGACCAGAATAGTTTAACAGGTTTTTTCACCCGGTGAGCCTCAAGTAGGTTAACTGCTTAGGCATGTAGTTAATCCTTCTTGGGGAAGGCCTGGTTCCGTATTCAACAGTCCTCTCTATTGAGTCAAGCAGGATCTGCATCAGGTCGCATCCCCTCAACCTTCCTAGTCCGCCGCGCACAGCCTCCCTCTCAGAGAAAACCCTCGTGTCATCCTTCCTCAGCCCTTTTGAAGATATGAGTATTGGAACAGGCTCGCCTGAATGCATCCCTCTGTCGCAGGGCGTAGTATGGTCACCAGTTATAACCACAGTTGTCTTCTCCAGAACCGCATCGTCCACAAGCCTAAGGTTCTCCGCGAACCTTTGGATGAAGCTGCACTTCGCCACAGGATCCTTACTGTGGCTTGCCACATCCGTACCCTTGAAATGCAGGTATACGAAGTCATACTTATCCAACAATTCTAGGGCCCTGCTAAGCTTACCAGTAATGTTGGTGTTGAGGAGGCCGTTCGCTCCCTCAACCCTGTAGATATCCATACCAGTGGCCCTGCCTATCCCCTTGTACAGTAGTCCTGCGGCAACGCATGCAGCGTTAAGATCCCATTTCTCCCGGAAGCTCACCATCCTCTTTTTAACCCCTGGGCTCCTCACCAGTATTGCGTTAGCCTCGGGAAGACCCTTTTCACCCCTGCTCCTGTTCAACTCATGCTTGCCGAGCCTTCTAATCGCCTCCACGGTTATTCTGTTAACTATGTCTGCCAGCCTCATTGCCCCCTCCCTATCCTTAGCATCTTCAACAGGCTGGCAGAGCAAAACCGGCTTACCCTCACCATGCGGATCATTGTCAGTAACCTCATGGGATAATCCTTCTCCTGAAACCACCATCACGAACCTGTGCTCTGAAAGAGGCTTGAACCTTAAGCTGAACCCTTGGAAGCTACCAAGCTCATCATTAAGATACTCGGTTAGCTCCCGAGTCTGCTCGCTGCTTATCCTCCCAGCCCTCCTATCCACCACAACTGGGTAATTGTTCTCAACCCTGACTGTTGCAAGGTTTCCTCTGAAAGCTATTTCCCCCTCCTCCAGTTCAACGCCTTCGCCAAGGGCTTCAATAGGCCCCCTGCCGAAATACTCTTTCTCAATATCGTATCCGAACATTACGAGGTGTGAGACATCGCTGCTCGGAGGCACGCCTGGCGAAATAATGTCCATTAAGCCTTGGGAACCGTTTTCCTTAAGCCTCTTCAAATCACTCGTATTAGCCTTCTCAAGGGGGGAAAGCCCGTCAAGCTCTCTGTAAGCATGGTCTCCAAGCCCGTCGAGCACAGTGAACAGTATTTTCTCAGGGTTCAACTTCTGCAGGTTCTAAAGCTGCTAATGTTTAAACTTTACTCCGCTCGGTAATACAGTAGTATTGGTAGAAACCATATGAGCCACATGGTGGCGAAAAACATGGCGTAGGATGAAAATAAAACTGGGGCACTACGAATAGCATGGGCAAGGAGTAAGCAAAAATCTGAAACAACTATGAGTACTAGAAGAATCTTCAGCATCGTCTTGCCATGCGTGGCAACCAAACCTGTCTTGGAGAAAACCTCGATTATCAGGAAGAGGGGAAGCATGTAGACTAGACCTGTTAAAAACCCTACTGTTAAAACAACCCCGAGAATACCGGCCTGAGGATAAAGCGGAAGGCATGTTGATAACACTATGGCTACGGGTAAAACCGTGAACCTTATGATGGGCCATATGGGGGTGCCTAGCAGACTTTTTGAAAAACCCGAGTATATGGGTGTAAGCCAGTTTAGAAAATCAGAGTCTAATCCCCCTCTTTCTGCAACACTGCTTCTGAACCTATACATGTTTTCAACAAGACTCTGAAGCTTCACAGCGTCTAAAACATCTCCTAATACTCCGCGTGAGAATGTTGCATTATCGGCTTGGGCTGAGACAATGCTTACCCCCATACGGCTTAATGAAAGCGTGGCTAATAGAGCGGTAACCATCAGCATCATTATCAAGCGTCCGTCCATTTAAGTAGGTTTACTGTCGGCACCCATGTATTTTTAGTTTTTCCCCAGTCCTCTTCAATTAAAAACTTAAAAATATAGCTAATAAAAGGGTTTAGAAGCCTTATGTGCATGGTAAAAGTGGTTTCCCTAGATGTCACTGGGACCCTTGTGGACGGCAGGTCTGTGAAACACTTCTGGGATTCACTTATACCTGCAGCATACGCCAGCAGAAACAATATTTCTTTCGAAGAAGCGTCTTCATATGTTAAGCAGCAGTATCGCATGGTGAGCGATGAAGACTTGAGGTGGTACCTGCCTGAATACTGGGTTGAAAAACTGAATATTGGGAAAAGCTGCGAGGAACTCCTTAAAGAGTTGAAGCTTAAAGTAACTGTTTTCCCGGATGTGGAGCCGGCAATCGTTAGGCTATCCTCAGACTACAGTCTCATAGTTTCCTCAAACCTTCCAAAAGGGTTTCTGGAGATCGTGCTCGGCGATCTTAGAAAATACTTTTCAAAAATATTCTCCTCAGTATCAACTTACTCCCTGCCTCATAAAACCGCGGAATTCTACACTAGGGTCTGCTGGGAAATGAGTGTTTCACCGGGAGAGGTTCTCCATATTGGTGACAACACGATGTACGACTACTTGGTTCCAAGAGTCATAGGGATGAAGAGTCTTCTAGTAAGACGCTACGATTCTCCTAGGCAAAGCCACGAGGTCAGTAGCTTGGAGCAGGTGCTTGACAGAATTAGTCTCGGAAACATAGGTTGTTAGTAGGTGCATAACATTGAGTTGATTTTAATCACGATATTTTTCTTACGCTTAGCCTACTCACGTTTTTTAAAAAGAATCTTCTGAGTAAAGGTTTAAAAACATTGGTGGAGACGGGGGATTCGGGCATCCTTATTGACAGCGGGAAAAGAATACGCTATTGCAACTTTAGGAAGCCATTCTGCACTCCAAATACTTAGGGGAGGGAAAGACGAGGGCTTCAGAACAATAGCTGTCTGTAAAAAGGATCAGTGTTTCATCTACCGGCATTTCAGCGTAGCCGACAGAATAATCGAGCTATCCTCTTACGACGAGTTAAATAAGGCTGAGGAAAAGCTTCTGGAGGAGAACGCTATCCTAGTGCCGCACGCGTCGCTCGTAGCCTACTTGAAGCAGGAGACCATTGAGAAGATAAGAGTACCTTACTATGGTAATAGGAGGATTCTTTCCTGGGAGAGTAATAGGGATAGGCAGAGGGAGTGGCTTAGGAGAGCAGGGGTCAACATTCCTGAGGTTTATGAAACCCCTGAGGAAATAGATGGTTTATGCATAGTCAAGTTCCACGGTGCTAAGGGAGGGCAGGGCTATTTCCTGGCGAGGAACAAGAAAGATTTCTACAATAAGATAGGTGACGCTAAAGAGTACTTCATCCAAGAATACGTAGTCGGCACCCCTGTCTACATTCACTACTTCCACTCGGTGATGCGTGGGGAGCTTGAGCTAATGGGCTTCGATAGGCGTTACGAGTCTAATGTAGACGGTATAACGAGGATTCCTGCAATTTTCCAAGAGGGTTTGGGCGTCACATACACGATCGTCGGCAACCTCCCGTTGATGCTGCGAGAATCGCTCCTGCCAGAGGTTTTCAAAATAGGGCAGAGAGTTGTTGAAGCCTCTAGAGAGATATGTAGCCCAGGGATATACGGGCCCTTCTGCCTCGAAACCATTGTAGCACCAGACCTCAAGTTCTACGTTTTCGAAATATCCGCCAGAATAGTCGCTGGCACAAATGTCTTCATGAATGGCTCACCATACGCGTATTTGAAACACGGTAAGCCGATGAGCACGGGGAGGAGAATCGCCGTTGAAATAAAAGAGGCTATCGAGCAGGATAGGCTGAAAGAAATACTAGGATAATGCGAAGTTTAAAAATAAGGAGTCTTAAAGTATAGGAGAAGAGGTTTGGCAAGAGTATACAGCGAATTCTTTTTGGAAGATGGTTCCAAGGTAGTTTTGAGAAGCCCGAGATGGGAGGATCTTGACGGCCTAACGGAGCTTATTAACTCGCTTGTTGAAGAAGGAGCTCCTATCACGATGGACAGGGTAATTACTAGGGTGGAGGAGGCGGAGTGGCTAGCTGGCTGTCTAGCGAATATAGAAAAAGGCAGAACAATAATGGTTGTGGCAGAGGTCAATAGTAAAGTTATCGGGAACTCGGAGATGAACAGACTAGGAGGGCATCAAAGCCACGTGGGGCTTCTCGGGATCATTATTGCAAGAGAATATAGGAATAGGAGAATAGGAACCAAGATGTTGAAAACTCTTATAGAGGAGTCGAGAAAAGCTGGCTTAAAGCTGTTAGTACTGGATGTATTGTCTACGAATACTAAAGCGCGTCACGTATATGAGAAAGTCGGATTTAGAGAAGCAGGAGTCATACCGAAAATGGCGCATACGAGTGAAGGGTACGACGACTTAATCAGAATGTACCTTGAACTCTGACTCCAATAGCCTCAGGTAAGAGTGCTTCAAGGACAAATACGTGAGGAAAAGAAGAAATATTAAGGCGAGTAGTATCAGATGATACAGTGGTGTTGCAGAATGGTAATTAATAGAGAAGAAATCCAGAGTATTGTTTCAAAATACGATGCTGAAAATATCACTATCGGTGTACTGGGTTCGCACTCTGCGGAGGAAGTTGGAATATCTGCTAAATCCTTAGGGTTCAAAACACTCGTCGTATGCCAGAAAGGCAGGGAGGAGCTTTACGCGAAGTACAATAGGCATCTCTTCGACCATGTGATTCTCCTCGAAAAGTTCTCAGACATTGTTAGGGAGGATGTTCAAGATGAGATGATAAGGTTAAACACAATATTCATACCAAACAGATCCTTCTCAGTATACGTTGGCTACGACAATATTGAGAACGTTTTCAGAATACCGATCTACGGTAACAGGATGATTCTGAGGGCTGAGGAGCGTAATGCAGATAGGAACCAGTACTGGCTCCTCGAGAAAGCAGGGATAAAGACTCCCAAGAAATTTAATAGGCCTGAGGAAATAGACAGGCTTGTAATAGTCAAGGTTCAGCAGAAAAAGAAGCCTCTTGAAAGAGCATTCTTCTATGCTTCAACACCGGAGGAATACTATAGGAGGGCTGGGGAGCTGCTGAGTAAGGATGTGATAAGCGAAGAAGGCTTGAAGAAGGCTAGGATAGAAGAGTACGTGCTGGGACAGAAGTTCAACGCAAACTTCCAAGGATGGGCTTTGAAAAACGTTTTCGACGACTTCGACCTAGTGGGCTTCGACGATAGGAAGCAGACGAACCTGCACGGCGTACTCGGGCTTCCCGCAAGAGACCAGATGGTGCTGAGCGTTCCGATTAAAAACGAGGAAGTCGGCCACTACGGTTTAACAATGAGAGAATCCCTTAAACCCCTCGTGTATAAGGCTGCAGAGAAATTCAGGAGAGTATGTGAAAAAGAGTATCCGCCGGGAATGATAGGACTCTTCGCGTTGCAGGGAGCAATAGCATATGATATTGAGGATCCTGAGCAGAAGAGGCTTGAATTCTATGTTTTCGACGTTAGCCCAAGGATCCCCGGTTGCCCCTGTGTAGGGCCTACTTCTCCAGAGATGCGTCGTCTGACATTGAAATATTTTAGCCTTTTAAAGAAACATGAGATAGAGAGAATAGAAACACCTATGGACCTGCCGATGCTTGAGATAAAACACGCTGCCAATAATGATAGGCTTGAAGAGATTGTGACATAGCTAAGCTATTCCAGCCCACTCCTCCTTATCCAGTGTTAAAAGCCGCATTTCCTTCGATTAACGATTTGACAGCCGCATATTCCTCAACTAATCTCTCAACAGGCACTATTGCTTCGCAGGAGATGCACTCCCCGTCTTGACAAGTCAGGGAGTAGCCTCGTTTCTCCAATTTCCTCAAACACACTAGACGTTTCTCCAAGGTTTCCAAATCCAATTTTCCATGAGTCGGACATAGGTAAACTAGGATCTCAACGAAGAAATGGTAGTTTCCTAGTGGCCCAAGTCTCGCACCGACCCCTATTCTATAGGTTGAGCTTTTATCTAAGGTTTTATAGGCTTCTCCATGCTTAGATGTTTTAGCCCCATCTACTAACGCCTCAGGATTCAGCAAGACGTCTTCATTCATCTTCAAACATTTCCATTATTTCATTCTTCTAAGTCTTGTAGTATTTCGCATATAGAAGTATGCCAAGCATAAGGATTGCAGCACAGGACGCTGATACTACGGCGAAGTCAAACAATATTGTAAGGCTCGTAACATCGGCTCCTCTCAGAAAGAGTGAGGTTAGAGCGTCGGTGACGTAGTAGCTGGGCACAAATCTGCATGCAAGCTGGGCTGATGGAGAGAGGGACATGCCGACGAAAGTACCGAGGAAAAGCTGAGGTAGAAGGAAGAGGAAAGAGATGCCAGTCGCGGCACCACTTGATTTTGCAACCGTGGCTGTTATTAGTCCGAAACCAATATTGGACAATGAGAATACCAAGATAATCGCGAAAGCGAAAACATATGCAGGCATCTCCACATTCGGCCTGAAACCTATGAGGCTGACTACAGCGAACACCAGCGCTGCCTGAACAAGGGCTATCAGCATATAGGAAATTATTTGACCAATTATGAACTCGGCAGACGTTATTGGCGTTATCCGGATCCGCTTCATCATACCGTTCTCACGGTCTTGAACAAACGATTGGGCGACCATCATCAGAATATATATGGAGGCAAAGGTAAACATTCCTGGAGCCATGTATTCAAAAAAAGACAGTTTCTTCGCCTCTATCAGAGACGCGATCTCTAAGCGAAACGGATTTGGAACACGTACGTATGGACTAGCAACCATCATCAGGGTCTGTTGCACTATCGACGGCACTGCTTGGGTAGCGATGAGTGAGCCTCTATCTAAATATAGGGAGACTGTGGTGTTGATCCAGCTGCACGGGTCATCCGGTGCCGCTTGATAGGAGTCGAAGCTTAGGCTGAAATCACTTGGAATTATGATTACTGCCTGAACCTTGCCCTGCGACAGGTCGCTCTGCGCAGTCTGATTGTCATCGTAAACCCTTAGATGCAGTATCTCTGTTTCCGACAAAGCTGTTAGAAATGCTTGTGAAACAGATCCGTGATCAATATTGATAACTCCAACCTCGCATACAGTCTGCCCACCATTCTCTAATGAGGCTCCGAATGCTAATCCGAATGCGAGCACAAAAACCACAGGAAACAGGAAGATCATGAATAATATTGCAGGATCCCGAATCGTCTTTTTCCCTTCTTTTCTAACTACTGCAAGAACCCGCTGTAATCTCATTTTAAGCCTCCTCCCTTATTCTCCTACCAGTGAGCTTTATGAATAGCTCCTCTAGGTTTCTAACCCCTCCTCTCTGAATTAATTCCTTAGGTGGGCCGAGTGCTATCAGCCTTCCATGGTCGATTATGCCGACCCTGTCACATAATTCCTCCGCCTCCTCCATATAATGCGTCGTTAGGATAATGGTCTTCCCCTCTCTCTTCAACTCCCTTATGAAGTCCCAGACAGCACGGCGCGACTGTGGATCCATCCCTACCGTCGGCTCATCTAGGAAGACAACCTTCGGGTCATGAATAAGCGCGAGAATTAGGCTTAGCCTGCGCTTCATTCCTCCGCTGTACTTTCCAACCCTCCTATTCGCGTCGCTGACAAGCCCCATTTTTTCAAACAGCATAGCGCACCTAGATTCAAGCGTCCCCTTATTCATCGCATAAAGGTCGCCGAAAAACTTCACATTCTCTTCACCAGTAAGATAAGGATAAACCGCTGTCTCCTGAATACATACGCCTATGAGCCTCCTTATCTTCACAGCCTCCTTCTGAACATCGTAGCCGCACACGGTGGCAGAGCCACCAGTCGGCTTAAGAAGTCCACACAGGATGCTTATGGTAGTGGTCTTGCCAGCACCATTAGGCCCGAGGAGGCCGAAGAGTTCACCTTCTTCAACCCTCAGGCTTAAACCATCGACTGCAGTAACATCCTCGTACTTCTTAACCAGCTTCTCCACCATGATACGTGATTCAACCATTTTCAAACACGTATCTCCACTCTGAAGCGAAGAATATAGATGTATGTTAACAAACCCCTTCAAGAAAACATACAACAGCCCTCATAAATGTCTCTTCCATAAAGCATGAGGTTTAAGAAATGGACAATAACCTATTTTTCAACAATCCGGTCAACCCATGTTTTGAAAACAAACCCAGTGTAGAGAACATTGGGCGAAACTGAATGGAAAAAATCCTCCTCCTCAAGCCTTTCACAAAGCTCCTTCAACTCTTTCATAGTATTCGACCAAGCAAACGCCAGCATTAAGCCCGGAATATTGCTGAATATCCATGACATGAAAACGTTTGGCCAATACTTTCTTAAAACACTTTCAACATTATTCCTGTTGACTCCTGTCTTCAGGCTGAGATGCAACACGGCGATTATATCGTTAGAAGCATCCGGATACCAGTCTATCGACATGTCCACAAGACCCAGCTGCATCATTCTTGAGAGTCGGCGACGTACTGTCTTAGTGGAAACACCTAGTTCTTCAGCAACATCCGACAAGGCTTTACGCGAATTATCCCTCAAAGACCTAATTATACTATAATCCAATTCGCTAAGCTTCCCTTCAACCAGACCAGCATCTCCGGGAGAATAATGGCTAACTATGCCTACAGCTGGCTCAAGCAAACCCGCCTTATCTCTCAAGAAGCCTACAAGATCCTCCAACTCCTCGATACTCCGTAGAAAAGCCCCAGCGTAGAGAAAACCGCCTCCCCCGACGCCAAGCCAGTATACTGAACCCTGCTCCCCAAGCATCCTCCTCAAATCCTGAACTGAAGCCGACTTAGATAAGCCGAAAACCATGACGACAAATGCCTTCAACACTCTTAAACTCACCCTAGTTGAAAACCTCCGGATCACACCCTGCTCTACCAGAGACTGAATCCTAGAGTGGACAGCGGTAACAGAAAGATTCAGCTTATTAGCTAATTCACGGTAAGACATTCTTGAATCAGACATTAGGAGTTGACATAGGACCATATCTGTCTTATCCATGCTGTACGCTGATTCATATATAGGATGGATAGTTTAAACTTTTATTCGAAATCATCGGGACTAAGCTTGGCGTAAGTAATGTTCAGGCTGAAGGAGGAACACTGGATTTAGCGGATAGTCGAAGCGTATATGGGGATAGTTAATTCAATCTTCAAGAGGAATTTAATGGGCAGGTGGATAAACATTGTTAAGAATCTCTAATGCTGATCCCATGCGGAGCGTTAGGATGAAGAGAGTTACTAAGATTTTTTAAAAAGAAGGGCCTGGGAGATTAAACCCCTGTGTTTTTAGTATTCTACTTTTCTCGGAAGCTTCTTCGCCTGCTTAACCCAGTTTTTGACCTGTGTTAGTGTCAGCGGTCTCCTTACAAGCTTTTTATCTTTATTGATCTCAAGTATCTTAACATGGAGATTTACTGGGTCCCTTGCGGCTAGTTCAACAACCGTGTCAACTCCAGCTTCCTCAAGTAGGTCATAGTATTCTTCTCCGATTCCCTTAATCCTGAAGAGGTCTGCAAGATTCACCCATTCGAGAATCAATGTTTCCGAGACCCCGGTCTTCTCAGTAAGCTGCTTTCTTCCTTCTGCTGTTGCACCCGCCTTAAGCAATTCGTCAGTGGTTTTAACACCCGCTTCAACAAGCTTGTTTGCATAACTGGCCCAATGCCCTCGATTTTCTCTATCTTGGGCATACAATATTATGCACGTAATTACTTATAAATATTTTAAACCGGGTTTCTGCTTAACTGTATTGAAGCCGTTTACAAGGTTGCCTTATAGATGTTTACTATGGTTTTTCTCCGACCCTTTAAGAGGCTCCGGCTCAGAGGAAACAGTGGTGTAATTCTTTTTTATAAACGTGTTATATTTCTAGAAAGCATTTCGAGCTATATAAAAACATTTTTATAACACGGTTATACTAATAATCCTATGGAATGAGGAAGATTCTAGTTTTAGAGGCTAATCCGAAAATAGTCTCGAAACTGAGAGAGTTACGAAATGAGGGTTTTAAAATCGTTTTTAGAAGGGAGACGGTGGAAAAAGTAGATTTAGCTAAGTATAGGGATTTTGAAATCCTTTCGGTCTTCGTGTTCTCTAAGGTGGATAGGCGTGTTATTGAATCACTGCCAAATCTGAGGCTTATAGTAACAAGGTCCTCAGGCTTCGACCATATCGATATTCAGGCTGCAGGCGAAAGAGGAATAGTGGTTTCAAACGTCCCGGGTTATGGCGGTATGCCTGTGGCGGAGCACGTTTTCGCGCTACTCTTGGCTGTTCTACGCAAAGTGTTGAAGGCTGACTCGGCGGTTAGAGCATCTAAATGGCTTAGCCCCGGTCTTCAGGGTAGGCTGGTAAACGGGAAAACTTTCGGGGTTGTAGGTACTGGTGCAATAGGTGAGAGCGTTGCAAGGATAGCTAGAGCATTCGGGGCAAGAGTAATTGCTTACGACGTGGTTAAGAAACCTGTTTTAGAGGCTGAGGGAGTTTTAAAGTATGTTCCGCTTGAAGATGTTTTAGAGAAATCCGACATAATATCTTTACACGTGCCTTTAACCAAGGAAACATACCACATGATAAGCAGGGATTCCATAGCTAGGATGAAGAAGGGTGCTGTCCTGATAAACACTTCCAGAGGTCAAATAGTTGACCAGGAAGCCTTAGTCGAAGCCCTGAGAACTGGAAGACTATCTGGAGCCGGGCTTGATGTCTTTGAGAAAGAGCCTCCTGACCCGGATGATCCTATACTGAGGCTTGAAAACGTTGTGTTAACTCCGCACGTGGCTTGGAACACTGAGGAGGCGGAAGACTATATTCTTCAGTCGACGATGGACTCTATAAGAGCATTTGTAAGCGGGAACCCGATTAACGTCGTAAACCGGAAGGAGCTGGAGAAACTGCATCCTGTTCCAATGATCCGTAGTGATTAATTAAACTGCAGTCAAAAATACCGTTTAAAACCATCGATATTAAGATGTGTTTCCATGTCTTTTAAGAAGGAAAGCCTGAAACGCCTTGAAAAAGAGTGTTCGAAGCTGGAGGAGCTTGAATCACACATTTTTAGCCTTATTTCGACTTTTATTAGATTACCAGAAAACATTTATTGGAAAACGCCTATAAACCACTCCAGTCAAACAGCTTGACTGTGGCGAGCATCGCAGAGAAGCCGGGTTCAAAGGAAAACCCGTCTAAAAGCAGGTTGTCTAAGTCAAGCGGGGAAATCGCATTAAGAAGGGGGTTGAACCTTGCCCAAACAACATTCCTTGGAGTGGGCACTGCGATCTGCGGCACCATGTTCGCCATAATGGGGAGAGCAATAGGGGCAGCTGGTCCCAGCATAGTGATAACTTTTCTAATCGGAGGCCTCTTCGCTTTGTTCGACGGTTTTTCTTACGCTGAGCTTGGCTCCGCAGTGCCGAGCAGCGCTGGAGGGGCAGTGAGCTTCGTTAAAAGAGCGTTCGGAGAAAGTATCCCGACTTTTCTAGCAGGATGGTTCGATTGGATTGGAAGCATAACAGACTGTGCCCTAGGTGCCATAGTCTTCGCTTTTTCAATAAACTACTTCCTAGGATGGTTGGAACCATATGCTTTAGCCATCATCATCCTGATCATTTTTGCTTTAATCAACTTTAAAGGGGTTAAGACCATGGGTATAGCAGAGCTCATTCTTACAGCTATTCTGGTTTCCTCCCTCTTCCTATATATGACGGGTTCATCCTTAAGCTTTAAGGTGGAGAGGTTTGAGCCCCTCTTCCCAAGAGGATTATTGCCGACAATACTGATGGTGGGTTATATTTTCCCCACATATGCGGGGTATGAAACAATCACACAGCTCTCTGAAGAGGTTAAAACCGCTGGCAAAACTATTCCAAGAGCCCTCTTCCTGTCACTAATATTAATCACAGTAATTTTCACAGGAACCGCTATAGCAACTATCGGGGGAGCGCCTTCTGAAACATATTTGGAGTCAAACACGCCGTTGCAAGATGCTGCAAACTACTTCATGGGGCCTATGGGAGTACTACTCGTTACCCTTGGAAGCATGATCGCAACCCTGTCTACGATAAACGGAAGCATGGCGGGAGGAACGAGAATAGCGTACGCTTTAAGTAGGAGCAATCTTCTACCCTCTCTCTTTAAAAGGGTTCATCCTAAGTATCGGACCCCTTACACATCCCTCGCTCTAACCACCTTCCTAGCAATAGTATTCGTGTTAACAAGGTCTGTTGATTTCATAGTGTACGTGATAGCGCTCGGCTACAATGTTACAGCCATCACAGTGGCTTTCTCACTGATACGTTTAAGGAGGACTGAACCGCATCTGTACCGTCCCTTCAAAGTCCCTCTGTATCCTTATCCAACAATACTAGCTATCTTAACATCACTCCTCATGATACTGACGTTAAGCATCGAATCACTAATTCTAGGATTGTTCTTCGGGTTCATCGGAGTCGGCTTACTTATGCTTGCCAGAAAGATGCAAAAAACGAAGGCTCATGAAGGATGATGACTAAGGTTTTTATGGAGGTTCATCCAATTAGGAGGATGGGTGCACCGCGTTGCGAATACTCTTGATAGGAGCCGGCGATGTCGGGATGCCGATAATCCACCATCTTTCAGAGGAAGGTCATCTGCTTACGGTTATTGAGAGTGATGAGGAAAAGTGCAGGGAGATATCTGAGCACTCGGATGCAGCGATTTTCAATGGAAGCGGTGCAGACTTGGAGATTTGGAGGGATGTTGAGGCTGAGAAAATGGATGCTTTATTAGCATTAACCAACGATGATGAGATTAACTTAGTCGCTTGCCAAATTGCTAAAAAAGAGTTCGGTATACCGCTTGTAATCGCAAGAGCGCATCAACCTGAAAACATAGAGAAGATTAGAGAAGCGGGTGCAGACATTGTAATATGCCCGTCTCAAGAGATTCGCCGTCTCTTCTTAAATGCTCTAGAAAGCCCTGAACTCGAAACCATCTATGAAAACATGGCTGCGGGCTTCAAGATCGTAAGGGTCACCATCCCGTTAAATGGAAGCGTAGTGGGCAGAACCCTAGGACAATTGAATATTCCGGAGGAATGCAAGATTATAGGCGTGTTTCGCGGAAACAGGCTTATTTATCCAGACGAAAGCTTAATGCTTAAAGGTGGAGACAGCGTAATGCTCTACGGCTCTGCGGAAGCTGTTGAAGAAGCTGCGGAAAAACTCAGGAGTGTCGAAGTGACCTAGCCTCTTGATTCAAGCAAATGAAACCGCATTACGGTTCCCGCCGTTCTTTCAGATCGGAATAGTGTTTCCATACGAGCTTCTGCTGAAGATAGTTATAGTAAGCGTGATAGTTGTCGCAACTTGGATAGTTTCAAAGATTCTCGGAGGGTTTTCGTCGAAAGCTGTTAGCAAGCTCAACCCTAAAGTAGCTCAGCAAGTAAAAAGTGCTGTAACATGGCTGGTCTGGCTAATCGGATTGTTAGTATGCTTAGACCAACTCGGCCTAGAGTTAACCATATTGCTTGCGATACTTATACTGGGTGGGATACTGGTAATAGTTGCCCTTAGAGATATATTGATAAACATAGTTTCCCACGAGGCCATCACTATTTACAACCCGTTTAAAATCGGAGACTGGATTCAAGTGAGCGAGTATTTTGGAAGAGTCGTTGACATCAACTGGATGAACACAGTCTTAATAACCCTTGACAACGAGGTTGTGCATATTCCCAATTCTAAAATCGTTAAGAACATGGTTGTAAACAGGACTGCTTCAGGGGAAACACGGATACATGTTCCGCTGACAGTAGACGATACGATGGATCTTCACGAGGTTGAGAAAATCCTAATGGATATTGGAAGCGAGCTTAAAGAAGAGCTTGCTCCAGAATCTAACCCTGAAATACGTGTGACCAGTATAGGCAGTCATTCTGTTAAGCTGGAACTCCTCTTGAAAATCACTAATCCTGCGAAAAGCAGGTTAATCGCCTCAGAGGTTAATAAAAAAGCAAAAATAAAATTGGATGAAATTAAGAAAAAACGTCGTAAACGGTGACTACAGGAAAAAGCTAATCCTCCTTAACGTTCACCGATTTGAAAGAGGTCGGCAGAGATGGATTTTGTTCGAATGAAACATGTTGGAAAGCACGTGATTAGGATTCTAATTCCATTAAGTTTCAGAGGGTTTGTCGCGTGTTTCAACCGGTTGCCTAAGGTCTATAAGAACCTCGTAGACCCCGTCGTCTATCCGGTACTTCACCGCGTAGCCACACTTTTTGAAGAGATGCATCATCCTAGTGTTCTCAACTAGGACCCAGGCCTTTAAGCCTTGGAACCCCCTGGCCTTCGCCAACTCGATGAGGTACTTGAGCAGCTCCGTCCCAATGCCCTTGCCCTGCCAGTCGTCCCTAACGACCAGTGCCACCTCAGCAAGCTCTGTGCGCGGTATTCTAGAGTAGCTTCCCACTCCAACCATGCTCTCAGCACCCTCTTCTTCAACAACAGCCACCAGAACCATCTCGTTCTGGTAGTCTACTATAACGTAAGGCCAGACTCTTTCCCAAGGCAAGGATTTTAACGGGCCTAAGTATCTCTTTGTTATGCTCTCCTTTGAAAGAGAGTAGAACAGGTGTTGCTTCATAGTTGCGTCTGAAGGCTTAATGGGTCTTATGATTAGCCTAGTGCCATCCTCCAGCGTGATGAGACGCTTCAACTCTTCAGGATACTCTACCTCTGGAAAAGGTAAAACCTCCTGCGGCACGTATTTATGTGACTTAGCCCACTCTAGAAGCTCATTTCTAAACTTCGGGTGAGCGATGCTTATGAGTGAGAGTGCTCTATCCTTTATACTCTTGCCGTCGAGATGTGCAACACCATACTCTGTCACAACATAGTCGACGTCACCCCTCGTCAACACGACGCCAGCACCCTCGCTTAACACGGGCCTTATTCTTGAAACAGAGCCTTCCTTCGCGGTTGAAGGCAAAACCGTTATGGCCTTCCCATCTTCCGACAGTCTTGCTCCCCTCATGAAATCCGCCTGTCCGCCAAGTCCACTGTAGAAGAAGTAACCAAGCGAGTCGGAGCATACTTGCCCTGTTAAATCCAGTTCAAGCGCCTGGTTTATCGCAACCATCCTCCGGTTTTGAGATATTACGAACGGGTTGTTTACATAGTCTGACTCGAAAAACGCCACCATCGGATTATTATCTATGAAGTCGTAGAGACGTCTTGTCCCCATCGCGAAGGAGGCCACTATCTTGCCTCTGTTTAACGTCTTCTTCTCACACGTTATTACTCCTGCCTCAACCAAGTCTACTATTCCCTCCGTGAGAAGCTCTGTGTGAACGCCAAGGTCTCTCTTCCCGTCTAGGGCACTCAGCACAGCATTGGGTATGGTGCCTATGCCTATCTGCAGGGTCGACTCATCGTCCACGAGTTCAGAAACATACTTGGCTATCCTGTCTGAAACTATGTCCCGGGGAGGCTCAGGAGCTTCGAGAATGGGTTCATCATGCTCAACAATCACGTCGATATCGTTAACATGTATGAAGCTGTCGCCGAGCACACGCGGCATGAAACGGTTCACCTGCGCTATTACTAGCTTCGCCCTCTCCGTCGCTGTCTTCGTTATCTCCACCGAGACTCCGAGGCTGCAGAAACCGTGTTCATCAGGCGGTGTGACCTGTATTAAAGCCACGTCTATAGGCACCATCCCCCTAGATATGAGCCGGGGAAGGTCAGATAGGAAGACGGGTGTATAGTCAGCCCTTCCCTCCGACACCGCCTCTCTAGTGTTTATGCCTACGAAGAAGGCGTTGAGGCGAAACCTGTCTGAGTAGATTGGCTTAGCGTAGGGTGCGACACCAAGAGTATGCACGTGCAGTATCTCGTTATCCGCCAGATGCTTAGCTTTTTCAACAAGCCCGTTCACAAGGTACTGTGGTTCCCCGCAGGCGGAGCCGACGAAGATGTGGTCTCCTGTCTTTATATAATTTAAAGCCTCCTCTAGGCTTGCCTTCTTCTCATCGTAAGGCCTGTCGCGCAAACGCCTCTCTTTAGCCATTCTAAGATGTATCACGGCTGCAAGTTTATAAACGTAGTCAAAAGAGTTAGAGCAGTCTGCATCGATGAGGCATTATGATGCTGGAGGCGTTCTTCAACCCGAAATCGATCGCGGTGGTTGGGGCTAGTAGAGAGGAGGAGAAGGTCGGCCACAGAATATTCAGGAACCTAGTTGACTCAGGCTTCAAGGGGGAAATCTATCCGATAAACCCGAACGCGGAAACAATACTGGGGTACAAGTGTTACAGTAGTATTGGAGACATCGAGGATGATGTGGATTTGGCGGTGGTGGTGGTTCCCGCTAAGATTGTTCTCAAGGTTGCTGAAGAATGCGGAAGAAAAGGTGTTAAAGGAATAATAGTGATTTCAGCCGGCTTCAGTGAAACCGGTAGAGAAGGTACACTCCTCGAAAAAGAGCTTGTCTCGAAATGCAGAGAATACGGGATGCGGATGCAGGGGCCGAACTGCCTCGGCTTCATAAACTCTCGAAATGGTATGAACGCATCATTCGCCTCCACAACTCCGATCCCGGGAAATGTTTCAATCGTCTCCCAGAGCGGGGCACTCGGAAGCACAATATTGAACTGGGCGAACCTTAACGGCATGGGTCTTGCAAACTTCATAAGCGTGGGGAACGAGGCTGACCTGAATACGGCTGATTTCCTCGAGGCGCTTGCTGACGAGGAGAACACGAGGGTTGTAGGAATCTACATTGAGGGTGTGAAGAACGGGGAGCGTTTCATAGAAGTTGCTCGAAAGCTCTCTAAGAGGAAACCAATCGTAGCGTTGAAAGCGGGTACTACCGAAGTGGGTGTTCGAGCTGTCTCCTCGCACACAGGCTCTCTCGCAGGTTCTGACATTGCTTTCTCCTCAGCCTTCAGAAAAGCCGGGGTTCTAAGGGTTAACACTATGAAAGAGTTCTTCGACCTCCTGCTTGCGTTTGAAGACCAGCCGGTGCCTAAGGGGAAGGATGTGCTCGTAGTAACGAACGGTGGCGGGCCTGGAATACTTGCCGTAGACGCTTGCGAGAAAATGGGTTTGAACCTGCCACTCTTAGAGCAGGATCTTAGGGAGAGTTTAAGAAAACAGCTCCCGCCGCACGCAAGCGTCAACAATCCGCTTGACGTTTTGGGGGATGCAGACGAAAACCGTTACAGGCTTGCGCTTGAAACTGCTTTAAGCAGTAGAGTTGTTAACAGCGTGATCGTTATCTTGACGCCGCAGGCGATGACTCCCTCCGAAAAGGTTGCGCAAGTAGTTGTGGAAACTAAGCGCAGGTTTGAAAAACCTTTAATCGCTACGTTTATGGGTTTCGATAATGAGTCGCCGACCATAAGAATACTGCAGGAGGGAAAGATACCGAATTACGATTTCCCGGAGTCTGCTGCCTTTGTTCTAAGGCGGATGTATGATTACCATATGATTCTCAACCGGGCTGAGGAACCAATCGCAACCATAATTGGCGTGAATGATGAAGCTGCAATGAGAATTATAGCTAGGGCTGAGGCTGAGGGAAGAATCAGCCTGTCTTCAGAGGAAGCATTCGAAGTTGCTTCAGCCTACGGGATTCCAGTGCCAGAGGCAAGAATTGCTAGGGATGCAGTGGAAGCGTGTGAAATAGCTGATGCTATAGGTTACCCCGTAGCGATTAAGATTGCCTCTCCAGACATTCTTCACAAGACTGATATGGGGTGCGTCATGCTGAACCTTAAGTCGTGCGAGGAAGTTAAGGGAGCATTCGATCTGGTCATGAAGAGGGCGAGGACAATTATGCCGCAGGCAAGAATAATGGGTGTGCTCGTTCAGAAAATGGTTCCTCCCGGGAAGGAGGTGATAGTCGGCTCCGTCAGGGATCCGCAGTTCGGCCCCCTCATCATGTTTGGCCTTGGAGGAATATACGTCAACTTCCTCAGGGATGTGTCATATAGGCTAGCGCCATTAACCTTCTCGGAGGCGATGGAAATGATTATGGAAACAAGGGCTTACACCCTGCTTAAAGGCGTGAGGGGTGAGCCTCCCTCGGACTTGAATTCGGTTCTAGATGTAATAACCAGGATATCTCAAGCCATGTGCCGCTTCAAGGATGTGGTGGAAATGGAGGTAAATCCCTTATTCGCCTACGAGGAGGGGAAGGGATGCATGGCAGTAGATATAAGAATAACGCTTACTAAGCGTAAAAAGGAGGAGGCTGGGTCATGAAGGGGCGGGCAATATACGTAGCATCTCTAGAGAAGCTGGCTGGCAAGAGTGTTCTAACCATCTCTCTAGCACAGCTGGCTATGGAGAAGGGGATGAAAGTAGGATACTTCAAGCCGATCGGCGTTGACTGTGTTCCCAACCCTAGGGGTGAGCTGGTTGACGAGGACGCGGAGACTATGAAAACACTCCTAGGGCTTGAGGCAGAGGTTGAGGTTTGCCCGTTGAAGCTCAGTGGAGAGGGCTTCCTAGAGCATTACAGGGGTAAAGACCCGTCACGTCTAAGAGAGAGTATTCTGGAATCATATAGGGCAGTCTCCACAGGGAAGGATCTCATGATCATAGAGGGGCCACACACGCTTTCAACAGGCTCCTTCCTAGGTTGCCAAGTTCCCCGGCTGGCCCCCCTACTGAAAGCGGAGCTGTTTCTAGTCTTAAGGTATAAGGATGACTCCGTTGTTGACGATGTACTCCACGCTAGAGATTACTGTGAACACTGGGGGGCAAAGGTTTCAGGCGTAGTTCTGAACCGTGTTGAAACAGATAAGTTTAGGAGCGCGAAAGAAATTGTGAAACCCATTCTCGAGAAAGAAGGGCTAAGGATTCTGGGATTACTGCCTGAGGACAGGATGCTCAGCTCCCTCACGGTGAGAGAGGTCTACGAGACCATGGGGGGAGAGCTTATAGCTGGGAAAGGAGGTCTTGAGAACCCTGTTGAAACTGTTCTCGTTGGGGCAATGACTCCTGAAAGCGCGATACAGTACTTCAGAAGAGTTAGCAACGAGCTTATCGTAACCGGGGGAGATAGAACTGACATAGTCTTAGCGGCGCTGGAGGCAGGAGCCTCAGGAGTTATTCTAACTGGAAACCTGCGTCCAAGCGTAAAAGTATTGCCTAGAGCAGACGAGCTTAAGATTCCAATGATAGTAGTGCCCCAAGATACTTACACTACTCTGCAACAGATTCAGAAGATAGTTGGAAGAATAAAGCCGCGGGATAAGGCTCGCATAGCTGTTGCAAAAAGGCTCTTACAGGAGAACGCTGACTGGAAAACCATCCTACACAAATAGTTGTTTTAAAAAAGACAGTAGCCCGGGATAGGTTCAAATATCGGCGTTAAGACACGATTTGTACCTTTCTATGGAGAATATTGGTCATGCATTCGTCAAATCGAGATGTTGCGCAAGAGGATTATCAGCTTAATTGGTTTGCATACTAATGCTGATGTAGAGGAAGAGTATCGCCAATTGGAATTTCTCATTAATAAAGAAACTAATGATGCTCTTCAAGAAACCTTGTGTAGCTATGAATTTGAAAGGATTGCAAAAACGATACAAAACGCAACTACTCTCTTTGTGCAAGAAGCGAAGGAAATTTGCAATTGGCAACGTCCGCCATTCCCATCAGAAAGATTTGAACATCTCTTAAAATATCTTAAATTGTAACAGAAAAAGCAGCGACATCCATGTAAAAACATGTTTTAACTTTTACACTCTATCTTCTGGATTTGGCTTATCATTCATTGTTCTTTACGATTTGCGTTCCAACTTCAAAAACGTAGCTCATTCTTTCCTTATTGTTTTTCACACCGCCTACTTCGTCGTCGTCATGAGAGTATAGAATTGTCTCGACCAATTCGATATTGGTCCAATTAAAGAAACCTTTGACCGTGGTCAGAATTGTGTTGAACTCTTGGTCTACGCCTGCAACCGCAACGAAAACTCCCTTTTTCCGCTTCTTTATTCTTCTTTCAAAACCATAGCTTCCATCCGGGCTCTTTACATAGGGCATCAAGCAGTTGACACGGTCTATCATAAGTTTGGTTTGCGCGCTCACCGTGTCAAAGTATACAGGTGAACCAAGAACTACTACATCGCAAAACTCCAGTACATCATAAACTATCTTCATATCGTCGTCAAATAAACAATGTTTCGGGTAAGGGTCAACTCCGCAACTCTGACATGGCTTAATTTTTAATTCGTTTAGATAGATTTTATGTGTTTTTGATCCTTGGTTGCTCGCTCCTTTCAATACTTGAGAGACAAGCAAATCTACGTTACCGTTTTTCTTTGGGCTGCCGACGATACCGCACACCTTCATAATGGTCGCCTCTACAGATGATAGGGCCTAGTGTTCTGGCTCACTCCGGCTCTGCCCTTAAAAATCCGATCATGCTCGTACAAAGATTCCTTAGTTCGCAATATGAGCACTCTCTTCTAGCATAAAAGGAGAGCATTATTTATTGCACTTCCAGTAAGCTTCGTAGCTTTAACAATATCTCTAAGGCTTAGTTTATTATCGCTAAGTGCAGCGAGAATCAATTTCCTAGTAGGACTATATCGAACCATAATTGATCATGAGAAAACCGATAATTTAAACCTTCTTCAAAAATAGAAACACGCCCCAGAAGACAATACCCATTATAATCCAAAAATATCCTATAAAAGACCTTAAAATAAAATTTTGAAATGGTAGCCCGGGAGAGATTCGAACTCTCGTCAAGGGGTTTCTTCTCTAACGGATCCAGAGCCCCTCATCCCTAGCCGGGATCTAAGCCTTAACCTTTGACCGCTGGACGACCGGGCTACTTGAGCGTAAAAACATTAGGCGCTATATTAAGGTTTTTCACGCCTTACAAGTTGCGCTCCAAGGCCTTCTCCGCATCATCTCCGCCTTAAACCCGGGACGAAACTTTTGAATAACTCCTCGGGGAGACTGAGAATGGTGTCCTAGTGATAAGTACAATAGGAGAATGGATGTCTAACCCTGTGAGCGGACACTTGAACGCTACGATAAGCCATGCTTACATGGTTGAGAACGGCGAGTTAGTTAGCCTGTGAAAAACGGGGTTATCTCTCGCAATTTCTACGAGATGCTTAAATAAGGTTTAGACATGATTGGTAAAGATACGAGACACGACTACGGTGTTTTCAGCCCCTCCCTCGGGTTCCGAAACGTGATAACCGCCAGCAAGCCTCCGAAATTTTCTAACCGTTAACAAGTTTACTTAGCACTGCTCATCCTTTCTAGAACGCGCTGGGTTAAGCCAAGCGTGCACACGCCACTTCTCCGGGCCATGTAAAGGCTTACCAACTATATCTAGAACACCCCTACTCCTTAATTCCGCTAAGACAGCATCATGCGTACCTGTGCCCTCATCTATGATATGCGGGGTGAACACGGCTCCTCCCCTATTCTCGTAGACGATAAGCCTAGGCGCGTGATTGATGTACATATCGGTCTCTGGGTCTGCCAACCCTATCTCTCCAACGAGAATGTCCAGCCTACCACTACCAAAGATATCGCCTAGCTGCAGCGAATGAGCATCCAACAACCCGTCCTCGATTACATGCTCCTCCCAAAGTGCTTTAGGGTCAGCACCTGGCTTGAACCAGGCGAGCCTCCCACCCTCCGTACGGCCATAGATGCAGGGGTCTCCTTCAGACAAGACGATTTCCTGCCTCCCGTCTCCATCCAGATCTCCCACAGCGACTTTCGTAGTGATGTAGCCGATTGCAAACCTGTGGCTTAACCATCCGCCTTCCCAGTGCTTATACCAATGGGTTCCACAGATAATCTCGTTTAGACCATCACCGTCGACATCGCCTATGGCTAGGCCCTCCTCTGGCTGACGCCCATCCGGGAGCCACCTATTCTTAGGATTGTACTCCCATTTTCCTTTGGCCACTAGCTCTAAGCCTTGCCATGGGCCGGCCGAAGGGTCTTTGGGCAGTGACAAACGATATATGTTTGTGCCACCGTCGCCATGCTGATTTGTGAAAACAAGCGAGACTTTTCCATCTCCAGTTACGTCGCCTATGGCAGTGTCGTGGAACTGTGGATGCCCAGTCTTAGCGACAAGCCTTTTCAACCACTTTGCTCTAGGCCGGCCAGGGTTCTCCCACCACCAGACCTCGTCAGACCTCCAGTCTCCGCCACACACAACATCAGGCAAACCGTCCCCGTTAATGTCATAAACACTGCCACCACATTCAAGCATCTCCGCCTCGTCAATGAGATGCTGTAACCAAAGCCCGTCGAAACCCTGGTTCTCCAGCCAGACCATCCTACCACTTCTACCACCGATGACAACGTCTGGAAACCCGTCCCCATTTATGTCGCCGACTGCGGAAAAAGTATTGAACTCAGCAGGGGAATTGTCCACTACGCCGATAACCTTTTTTTGAAATTTTAACCCGCCCATCTGTCGGCTCCTACCTTCAAGCCTACTTAGAAGTATGGCAGGCAATATTTATCTATGCGGAAGATCGCGTTGAACAGTCCTCTTCGCGGTTTATGTGGCACCGCAAGGTCTTTAAAGCCGTTGAACAGGTATTGTTAACGAGTGGTCAAGGACCGCGCACGCTCTTTCAGCATCCCGTGAATACAACAAATAAATAGGAAGTACCGCGACAATACTTGTGCTGGAAGTCAAAAGGAATTTGTTAGCAATTCCTGAGGCTATCTAGACTCCAAGTTGACGGACTGAGCATTCAAAGAAGAACAAGCATTAAGGGATTTTTCGCAGCCGGCGGATGTCCTTTAACGATTAAGGAGATAATGCCTACGTGAGATGAGGTAATGGTGGCCCACTTGTGTTCGCCTATTGCCCGAGTCAACTATGCCTACCGGCACACCTCTTCTAAGAACCGACTATAACCCTCTTAGGAGATTAAATAGGGAAAAGACGGCAAAAACTAGGCTGAAAAGGCCTAACTTGGAATAAATATGGTTAAAAACAGCAAAAAAGTTTTAAAAGAAACCAGTATCTAGTTATTGGAATACCCGCGTTAAACGACTCAATAGAAACTGCAATTTGAGCTGTTTTAAAACCTTTTGCTCCATTTTTAAATCCCAGATTTTTCACATTACAGAAAGGTTTAAATAGTGTCTAGAGAGGGTTGGATAAAAATGATTTCTGCTTTTAAGCTTTTCCGTAGGAGGGTTGGGGCATGAGCACCCCGACAGACGAGCTCCAGCGGTGGGCCTGCCCTCAGTGCGGCTCGAAAAAAATAGTTGAAGACAAGCGCTCAGGAGAAATATACTGCTCAGAATGCGGCTTCGTACTCGTGCAGAAAATGCTTGATGAAACCAAGGAGTGGAGAGAATTTGGGGATGAGGAGTCGGAGAAAAGAGACAGAGTCGGAAGCCCCCTATCAACAGCAATATACGACTACGGACTGTCAACAACACTCGAAACCGGAATCAAAGATGCAACAGGCAAAGTACTCTCAGACAAAGCAATGGCAGAAGCTCAAAAACTAAGATTATGGCAGCAGAGAAACAGGGCATACGGCTCAGCAGAAAGAAATCTGCAGGTAGCAAGCAAAGTAGTCTCGCAAATAGCAGACCAGCTTAAAGCACCAAAAGCAACGTACATAAGGGCAGTACAAATCTATCGTGATGCTCTCGAAAGAGGACTGGTAAGAGGAAGACCGATCAACAGCCTAGCCGCAGCGGCACTATATGCAGCATGCAGAGACAGCGGAATACCGAGAACACTCAAAGAAGTAGCAACAGCCTCAGGACTCAAAAGAAAAGAAGTAGCAAGAAGCTACAGACTACTCATCAGATCACTCGAAAGCAGAATGCCACTAAGCAACCCCGCAATCTACGTCGAAAAAGTAGCATCAAAACTAAAAGTTGGACCAGACGTAGAAAGAGAAACACTAAAAATACTAAAAGAAGCTAAAGAAAAGAAGATCACGGCCGGCAAAGACCCGCTTGGGATGGTCGCCGCGGCCATGTATCTTGCTACTCAACGCTTAGGCTTGCAGCTTTTCACTCAGAAGCAGATCGCTGAAGCGAGCAACGTTACTGAGGTTACTGTCCGTAATCGTTACAAGGGTTTGCGTGAGGCTCTGGAGGGCGTTAAGGAAGCATAATCCTATTTAAAAATGTCCTTTGAAATTTAAGCTATTACCTTCTACCTAGGAAGTGTCGACGAGTATTCTTTCTAGTCAGTAATGCAACTCCGATTGGCAGGACAATCATAACTATCAGTGCAATGAGTTCGGTGGGAGGGCTAGGTTGCACAAGAGATATCTCGATTGGAACGATGTCTTCACTGAAAATATTCGTGAATTCCATGCCAATCGGTTGAGCGTAAACATGGTGAACTTCTACTTCAGCCCTGATGACATCAGGCTTTAGCTCGTTAACATAGTCCAGTATGGCAATACGGAGCTTCCTTTCCTGATTCATAATATATGCACTTGCCCCAATAGACTCCTCCGCCAGAATAGAGGGTTGGATTCTCCCATCTCCTAATTGAAGACGTTAGCTTTATGGTCATGATGGAGACAGCTACCCCCGCTTCAACAAAAATAGTCAAATTGAGTGTCGCCGGATCTATACGGCTCATAACTCCACAAGGAGCGCGGGCGCTCATAACTGACTATGCTACATCCAGATTGAAAGACTGCCTCATAAGGGGGCATAACATATCCACAAAGCCCCATTCCTAGAAAGAGTATAAACGCTAGAGCACCAAATACCAAGTTGCGCGCTGCTCGCTATCGCACATGCAATGATATAGTAAGCTTAGTCTTATTTAAACATCTTTCAACCCCATCAAGATCCCTTTGGGCCGGTGTGCAATTTTATAACATGCTTAAAGCAGATTCGAAGGGTTTATCTATGAAAGCGAAATGCTCTGCCTTTACATTCCTTGCTCTTCATGATTTAGGTGTATGTACCATACATAGCGAAGAAAGGTATAAAAAGGGCGTTTTTCAAGCATAGTGAAGCAATGGAGGAGTGGCAGGAGAAAATACTTGAGCTGGTTCGGAATAACCAGGTTGAGGATGCTGTAAGCAGGGCTGAGGAGATCGCTGAGGAGACAGGTATGCATGATGATGTCGCGCGTTTCCTAATCGGTGTAGGAGCTGGAACCAGTTGCAGGGACGAGCGTCCAGCCATAATGCTTCTCGAGAAGGCTGAAACGATAGCTAAAACTAATGAGGTAAAGGAGTTGGCGAGAAAGGTTCTTGTGATGACGCGCAGTTAAAAAATTGTCTCAATCATACTAAGTGTTCATGTTTGCCCCGGCTTTCCCAATAGAGTGTAGGATTTGTTTTAGAAGGTTCTGAGCCAAGAGTGTGTGGAGCTTTCTTTGAAAGCAGTGCTTAAAGCTGTTGGCATAGAGTACCCTAAGGCGCACGATGTTTCAGACGTTCTTTCAAGCGTTGAACAGAGGTTTCCAAAATGGTTTCAAATGGAGTTGCTCCATCTCTCTGAATCCTCTAAGATTCTTGTTAAAAAGAGGGAGGCAAGCTTCTACGGCGGTGAGGAAGCGTTTCTTCCTGATGAAGTAATAGGGGAGGATGATGCTAAGGATGCTGTCGAGAGGGCTGAGAAGGCTTTAACCCTCTGCAGAAAACTGGTGGAGGATCTCAAAGACTAAAAACGGTAAGGCTTCTTTAACTCCCATTGTCGCGAAGAAAAATTAGGATTGGAACAGGTTGTTGACTTCAGCTATCAGTTTTTCTGCATCTATCTCGCTGACACAGAAAGTCTGGATCAGAATTTTCTTAGAGGGCAGTGTTTTCAACAAGGGTATAACCTTGTCTCTAGGTGTGTTTAATACTAGCAGTTTCCCCGCTTCAAGGATCTTCCTGTATAGCGATATCCATTTCGGTGAGCCGCAGTCATCTCCCTTCAGTTCTTCTCCTGCACCAGGCACCCACTGTATGCCATCCAGCTCCTCAACATTAAGCAGCGAGTTCAGATGCGGTATCTGCCCGGGGCCGTCAAGATGGTATATCACCCTATCCAGTCTTTCACACTGCTCCTCCACATGTGGGATAACAAACTCATTGAACAGCTTAGGGGAAAGCATGAATGCGAAGTCGCATTGAATCGGGTACCAGCGTTCAGGACACCATATGTTCATCCATGCGGATGTGCCTTCCATGCTTCTCCATATTATCCTGTTCAACTCATCGTAGCAGAAGTGCCACCACTCGATAATCTTGTATGAAAGAGATTTCACATCCTCAGGATTCCTCACAAGGTCGATCAGAAGCTTTCTCGAGCCTCTTAGGGAAGCTACCACATCCAGTATTCCACCTAGGTCAGTCATGCCGATAATACCATACCTAGAAAACGCTTCTGAAGCAGTCTCAGTTATTCTTCTTGTAATTCTCCACCACTCATTGTCAACCTTAAACTCGACTCTACGCAGTTCTTCCCAATTCTTGCCTAGCTCCTCGCTCCACTGTGCTCCAAACCACACTGTTTCACTCTCAAACCTTGGCTCCGCACCCAAGTAGGCACCGAGGACACCTGCTCCTAGGTTTATCCACAGATTCGGGTAGGCTTCTCCCCCGAAATATGTTTCAGCACACTGTCTGCGGAAGCCTCTGATAGCGGCATCAGGGTTCCCAGGGTTCCTGGCGAAACCCCATTCATCATAGTTGAACTCAAGGTCTTCCTCTGAAGCATACTTGGGGTTATCACGGGGTGCGAAAACCTGTATTACCGGTCTATCCGGTGTACCGCCTTCCCACCAGGCGGTAAGCCTCTGCTTCGCCTCCTTCCAATCTTCTTTAAAGAACATACTGCCTAGACTTTAGGCGGGTTGAGTCGGATAAAAACTTTCGACGACAGGGATTTCTTAAGAAGGGGAGGCACAGTGTCCCAAAGCTTATTTACCGACGCGTGGAGAGTTTGACGGATGCCTGTAGTCACTGTTCAACCAGAGGGGGTCAGGATCAAAGTTCCACATGGGTCTGACTTGTTGACTGTACTTAGAAACGTAGGTGTCAATGTAGAGAGTGTTTGCGGGGGACGCGGAGTCTGTAAGAAGTGCATCGTAGAAGTCGTGAGCGGTAGTATTTCTGAACCGTCATCCGCGGAAACAGGAATAGATTTTTCACAGGGTATAAGGCTCGCCTGCCAGACGAAGGTTCTTGGGGACACTGTTGTTAAAGTGCCTCAAGCATCTAGGCAGACTAAGGGTAAGATACTGGAGAAGGGTGTTGCTGCAGGCTTTGATTTCTCACCTGCAGTGAAGCTTGTAAACGTTAGGCTCGAGCCTCCTTCACTTAAGGATCAAAGGTCAGACATGGAAAGACTGTTGGAGTCGGTTGAAGTAGCATCTATCGACAGTCTGCTTCTCAAGAGGCTGCCAAGCAGGCTGAGAGAATTAGGCTGGGAGCTGGAGGCTATTATTCGTGACGACGAGGTTTTGGATGTGAGGCCGCGAAGCAACAGGGATCTTTACGGGGTTGCTGTGGATGTGGGCACTACTACTGTTGTGGTTTATCTCGTTAGTTTGAAAAACGGGAGAATTGTTTCAGTAAAGTCAGATTATAATGGTCAGATTGTGCATGGGGATGACGTGATATCGAGAATCACCTACGCGGTTAAGGGCTACGACAATTTAAAAATCCTTCAGAATAAGATTGTTGAGACAGTAAACCGGCTTGTTAGAGCAGCCTTGGATGATGCTGGATGCGCGTCTTCAGATGTTTACGAAGCGATTTTCTCCGGAAACACTGTTATGCTCAGCCTGCTTTATGGGGCGGAGGTGTCGGCGATTGCTTCAGCACCCTATGTTCCACCCTTCAGGTCCAGCCTCTGCTTCAAGGCTAGGGAAATAGGTTTAGAGACAAACAGTTCTGCAGTAGCCTGTACTCTTCCAGTCGTCAGCGGCTACGTGGGGGGAGACGTTGTTGCGGACATAATGGTTTCCGGAATGCATAGGCGTGACGAGAATTCTATGCTGATAGACTTGGGGACTAACGGTGAGGTTGTTTTAAAATCTAGAGGCCTGATGCTTGCAGCCTCCACCGCGGCTGGGCCTGCTATCGAGGGAGCAGGCCTTTCAAACGGGATGAGGGGGATGGAGGGAGCAATAGAATCAGTATCGATAGACGTGGAGACGTATGATGTCTACTTTAAGACTATAGGCGGCAAGGATCCGAGAGGCATATGCGGCTCAGGAGTAGTGGATTCAATAGCTTGGATGCTGATATCTGGCATCTTGGACCAGAGGGGGAGAATCGTTGACCTAGGTATTCCTAGGATTGTGAAGACGAATGATGCTAAGGCGTTTACACTGGCGGTTAACAGTGATGGCAGAAGGATTTGCGTAACTCAGTCAGACGTGAGAGTCTTTCAGCTGGCTAAGGCAGCCGTGTTCTCCGCCTGCTTACTGCTCTTGAAAAAAGCTGGCTTGGCTCCCCGAGACCTGTCTAAAATATATATTGCAGGCGCATTCGGAAACTATGTTGACCCAAGGTCAGCAATGGTGGTGGGCATGATTCCTGAATTCCCCTTGGAGAAAATAGTGCAGATAGGAAACGGCTCAGGCCACGGAGCTGTGATGAGCCTCCTCTCCAAGAAAGCTAGGGGTGAGGCTGAGCTTATAGCTAGGAAAATTAAGGTAGTGGACTTGAACACTGTCCGCGAGTTTCAGAGCGAGTTTATTGATTCAACGCTTTTCCCGCATAGGAGGAGAGAAATGTTTCCCAAGGTTATTGATGCCATAGGTAGAAGAATGCCATTGTTAGGCTAAGGCCAGTAATCCTTCTCCCTGAAAGTCGGTATCTTACCGGTGAAAGCCTTACACATCTGATCCCTAAATGTTTCCTCATCGTCTGGAAGAAGTCTGATTGTTTTCTTAACGCTCGACAGGAACCGTCGCTCCGGAGGAGTTAAACGTAGGGAGGCTGAAGCATCTATAAGCTCAACTGTTTTCTGGCATGCTGACTTAGCTCTCCTATAGTAGCTCTCATGCTCCGAGACTATGGTGCCAGCAATCTCTATAGCTACATCAGGAGATAGGACGAAAGCCTGAGGATCGTCAAACACGTCTGAAAGAATAAGCATGTTCCTCAGATCGCGAGCTTTCCCCATGGCTATAGCCTTATTCATAAGCTTGCAATCGTAGTGAAGCATCTCTAGGAAAACCTGTGGGGCTGTTCCCCCGAACAGGTTTATGTTTTCAACCTGCTCGTTAGACCAGAGGTCGCAGCAGGCTGAAGCAATGTTCCCTATCAGACTAGAGTGTGCACACGCACTACTCTTCCCCTCCATGGACATTGGGAAACCTGTTATCGCTTTAATTATAACATTCTCGTAACCACAGTCTTTCCCCGGCCCTTTCGCACCCTGCTCATATGCAACAAGGGACCTGGCGGCTGAGACTGCTCTAACAATAGCTGCAAGTGTATGCGGTAGTGACATTGATTTTACTCCGCTGGCGAGCCTCATAGCTGTGTTTGCAGTCGCGCAGGCGGTGTCTCCGCCCGGTATGGAACCGTTTCTCTCAGCAATGTTAACTATGTCTCTCCAGAGAAGCTCCATGTCTAGGGATCCGAGTAAGCCTGCTGAGAAAACTATTCCTTTAACATCTTGCCTAACAATGCTGTGGTTGAAAACATCTTTACCTCCCTCCGATTCTATTGACAGAACGTCTGCACCGTTTGAGGAGACTGATTCAAAAGTCTCCATCATCAGACTATAGTTTACAGATGATCTCAACCCCTCTTTAAAATCCCTTATGTCTGCAACCGTTACCCTCAGGCCAAGCCTCATCGAGTATTCGTCAGCATATTTTTCCATCAGCGATTTCTGAATGCTTGTTATCTCCCCCGCAAACCTAGGATGCTTGGTCTCCATGAACGTCAGCTCGGTTTCTATCTGAAGGGAGGAAACGCCTAATTCGATGGCCCTGTCAAGTATATCTTTCGTTGTGTTTTGCACCTCGGCTTTATATCCAGCAGGGTCCTTATTGGACAGGGTCTTGGGGAAGAATTTTATTTCAGGAACTACCTCCCCATATCCCACTTTGAGCCCGAAGCCATAATTCAAAGGATGCTTAGCCGATCCGAAGACTATTTCAGAAGGGTCATTTACCTCTAGGCGGCTGAACAAGTGCATTTTCCAATCAAACGCTTCATAGCTTTTTTAAATATTGTGGAGTACGCGCTAGCTTGAAGGAAAGATCGAAGAAAGAGATTCGAAATAATAAATGTCATTTTTAGTTTTTAAAGGCTGTTTGAAAAAGAAGGGATAAGCCTCCAATCGATTTTACTCGCCGTGTCTTCAAGCCTTTGAAACAGGGAGCCTAAAGGATTTCACGCGTCATCATTCGACTTTCCGACCTCACTATGCCTAAACCGCCTATCTAGTAAGAAGACATAAATTTAAGTTGGCATTAGAAAATCGCGTGGACGCTGAAGCCCCGTATATCGTTGGGGTTGACCTTGGCACCTCAGCATGCAAGACGGTTATCTTCACTTTAGATGGTAGGAGGGTCGCGTCTGCCTCCAAGGAATACCCGATTATTCAGCCTCAGCCAAGGTGGGCGGAGCAGAATCCTCTAGAATGGTGGAAAGCGGCAGTAGAAACCATAGGGGAAAGCCTTAGGAGGGGAGGGGTGAAAGACGACGAGATAGTCGGCTTGGCTGTGGACTCTCAAAGGGAGGCTGTAGTACCAATCGGGAGGAATGGAGAAGTACTATACAACGGCATAATATGGCTCGACAGGAGGACTGAGCCTCAGACGGAGAGGATGAGGAGCAGGCTGGACCAGCAGAAGGTTCTCTATACAACGGGCGTAGGGATAAACTCTGTTTTCTCGGCATCCAAGATCCTGTGGCTTAAGGAAAACTTCCCCCGCGTCTTTTCTAAGACTGAAGTCTTCCTTTGCGCGAAAGACTTTATAATTTACAAGCTGACCGGAGAGAAAGTCACCGACTATTCCATGGCCTCGAGAACGATGCTGTTCGACATCAGGAGGAAAACGTGGTCGGGCGAAATATGCTCGGCCCTTGACATACCCTTGGATAAACTTCCCCGATCCTTGGAATCCAGTATCATCGTAGGAGAAGTATCCTCTAAAGCCTCAGGTGAAACATCTCTCCCGAGAGGTCTACCGGTTGTGAACGGTGGAGGCGACAGGCCTTGCGAGTGCCTTGGGGCAGGGGTTATTCACGAGGGGGTTGTCAACGTAGGGACGGGGACAGGGTCCACCTTCGAAGCCCCTTTGAATGAGCCTCATCCTGATTTGAAGGGAAGGATTAACTGTTGCTGCCACGTGATACCGGATACGTGGGAGTATGAAGCATCAATCTCGACGACAGGGGGTGCTTTACGCTGGTTCAAGGATGTTTTCGGAGAGAAGGAAACCGCTGAGGCTGAGAGAACCGGTGGAGACCCATATGACATATTGCTCAAAACTGCTTCTGAAACAAACCCGGGTGCAGACGGCCTCCTGTTCTATCCTTATTTAGCGGGTGCTTTCCCGCCGAGGGCTGACGGCAGGGCCCGTGCCGTGTTCTTCGGCATCAGCCTCTCTCACTCTAAGGGGCATTTCGTCAGAGCCATATTAGAAGGGGTTGCCTTCCACTACCTCGTGATGCTCGAACTGTTGGAGGAGCTTGGTCTCAACATAGCTGAGATAAGCATGGTCGGCGGCGAGGCGAAGAGCGATTTTTGGAACCAGCTTAAGGCGGACGTAACCGGTAAAAGAATAAGGGTTCCCGAGGTGGAGGATGCTGCTGCAATGGGGGCAGCCCTACTTGCAGGCATTGGCACAGGCCAGTATCTTAGTGTGCAGAAGGCTGTTGAATCAACGATGAGAACAAGGAAAGTGTATATGCCTAACCCTGTGAAACACTCAACATACCTAGACCTGTATCGGAAATACGAGGCGTTGTACGCGTTAATCTCGAAGGGTTACGACACCTATTGAACTATCCTTAGTAGTCTGGTAGACTACTGCACAGGCTGCTTAAGGTAATTCATATCATTCGGCACATTTTTACTCCTGTAGTCAGCTAAACCACCCGCATGGATGAGTATCTCTGGAAATATCTGGACTATAGCGCATGCTACATAACTGTTAAAGCAGGCGGGAACTCCATACCCACTAATATCAAAGGGTCTTCGGGGTGTCTCTTCTCTTCAACATCTTTCATTATTTATTTTTTGCATTTCTTTCTACTGTGGCCATCTATTCTTCCGAACTAGCCGTGAACATCTCCGGAAAGTCTTCTCTTAAGAACTGCATCTTCTCCAAGGGGATCTTAGGCAGCCTCTTCATCCTCTTATCAACCACGATGATCAAATCCTTCCTGCTCAGTATCTCATCCCTCTCCTCTTTTGCGCGTGTCTCGAAAATCGAGCCCTCCTTCTTCAGCTTTATCCACCCCTTCCTATCAGGCTTTCCAAGGAGCTCCACGCCCCTCTCAGTCTTAACCGCTAACCGCAGCCTGTAGCCGTCAAGGTTGTACTCCTTCGAACCGTCCCAGAGACAAAGCTTCAAGCCCTGCTCCACTTTCTCGTCCAACTCGGGGTTTCCGCTTTCCAACGGGTACTTTCGAAGGCTGGGCATACCCTCGTAGAGCCCTGGGCGCCTGATCCCATTATGCCCCCCATAGATCCTGTAGCGAGCCGGGTAGTCCTCAGGGCAAACTATCGTGCTCTCGTAGCATTCCCTCCTCTCATCGCTCGGCAGCCACTCCTCCCATCTCCTCTTCAGCTCGCTCAGCACCTCCTCCCTCTTCAACACGCTCTCTATGATCTCGTCGTCGCTCATGCCCGCGGTGCTAAACTTCATCCTGCAATATAGGAGGATTGGGTTTATCTCTACCTCTGATCTATCCACGTTGTACTTAGTAAAGACCTCGTCGGTGATCTTGGAGTGGACGCAGAAGTCCTTAACTACAGCTGGCACGAAGCGCGCCAGCTTCATTAGGTCCTGCCTCCTCTTGAAGACCAGCGGGTGAAGGAAAGAGATGTAAACCGCATAGTACATTTCAGCCATGAAGTTCAGATTCACACCTCCCCAAGCACGGAGCTCCATGGTATCTTCTTCAAAGTGAACAACGTCGATGGGAGAAGGATACGGGTCTATCCAATCGTCCGGCCACTTTACACTTCTCATCGATTCAAAATAGATAAGCTCGAGGTTAGCGTGTACACTACCACCAATCATCATACCGAGCTCTCTACCGTCTGGCATCTTCATCGGGTAGACAGAAAGGCATTTCTCGAAGAAGAAAGCGTCCGCGCCTCCCCATACCTTCCGGTATTTGCAGTTATATCTTTTCTCCAGCACTTCGATCAGTTTTTGTTGTAAATTCTCGCCCATCACCCTTCACCTTCATACCCGCCATTAGGGATCTCAGCGACGCCGTGCTTTCTCCACGCGAATTCAATTTTCTCCATAGTAATTTTTA
>Ga0078972_1001485_pt1 | contig 87115 bp, 76 predicted proteins | sample YelNatPaOPGAMG01_FD_67568 | JGI IMG/M metagenome (GOLD analysis project Ga0078972, IMG submission 67568) | Hot spring thermophilic microbial communities from Obsidian Pool, Yellowstone National Park, USA - OP-RAMG-01 (SPADES assembly) (version 2) | ecosystem: Environmental > Aquatic > Thermal...
TAACCAAATAATGACCAAAGATTAATTAAACAATGTCACAAATCCCAATTAAACAATTTTTGGGATTTGTTTAATTGTTTAATTGTGACATTTATTTTGTTTGGAAATTGGGATTTGGTTATTGGTTATTTATTATGAAGTGCCCCGAAAATGGGGTGAGTTAAAGGAGGGAGAAAATTATGGATTTAGGTTTAGCTTTGGCTGTTGGAGGAGCTTCTTTTGCTGCTTTTCTAGCCGCCTGCGGTTCGGCTTGGGGAATTGCGGTAGCTGCTGAAGCTGCCGCGGGAGTGTTAACAGAAGACCCGGAAAAATTTGGAAGGTTATTAGTAATGATTGCCCTTCCGGGGACTCAAGGATTTTATGGCTTTTTAGGCGCTTTTTACATCATGATGAAAATAAATCTTTTAGGAGGAGGCATGCCCGTTTCTTTTAATTCAGGTCTCCAGCTTTTCTTTGCGGGACTACCTGTAGGAATTGCCGGCTTAATTTCTGGCTATTACCAAGGACGGGCCTCTTCCGGGGGAATTCACCTGGTAGCAAAAAGGCCTGAAGAAATGGGAAAAGCCATTATTCTTCCCGCTATGGTTGAAACTTATGCGGTGTTAGGTTTATTAGCTACTATTTTGTTAGTTTCGGGAATTAAAGTTTAATGGGACTGGCAGAAATTGAAAAAAGGATAATTTTTGAAGCTGAGGCTGAGGCACACCGTATCCGAAGAAGTGTTGAAGAACTGGCAGAAGAGATAATAGCTAAAGGAAGAGTGCAGGCAGAAGAACTTCGTCAAAAAATTTTATCCGAAGCAGCAAGGAAAGCTAAAGAGGTAAAGGAAAGCATCTTGGTGCCTGCCCGGCTTGAGGCCAAAAAGAAGATTTTAGAAGAAAAAAGAAAAATTTTAGAAGAAGTCCTGGCTGATTTACCTTTAGAAATTAAAGAAGAAAAAGAAATTGAGGTGGCAAAGATTCTATATGGTTGAGTTTGCTTATGCGGTAGGAAGAATACGGGCCTTGGAAGTTTACCTTTTAAGTCAAAGTCAACTTTTGCGCATGCTAGAAGCAAAGGATTTTGATACCGCTTATTCCATTTTAAGGGAAAATCCTCACTATGCAGCAAAAATTGATCAGCTTGCACATCCCTTCGATTACCAAGCCCTTTTGCAAAAAGAGCTAGAAGATACCAAAGTTCTGCTAGAAGAATTAGCTCCTCATGAGGTTATTTTCGTTATTTTCGAAAAATATCGGCCGGAAGTAACTATTGGGGGCTACCTCTTTACTCTCAAACAACTTGCAAAAAAATACCAGATTCCCCTCTTCCATCAGTATGTTCAAGGGTTTTCTATTCTAAATCAACTAAAACTTGATCTTCTTTTGGGAGAGGCAGCAACAGAAGAATTTGAAAACAAATATCGTTACACCGACTATTATTTACCCATCAAAACTGGCTTAGAAGCTTACCAAAAAACCGGCAGTTTAGCTGTTTTAGAAAGGGAAATCGATAATTTTCTTTTGCAAATTATAAAAAAGGCAAAATATCAGGTTTTTGGCATCGAACCATTAATCGGATATGCCTTGGCTAAAGAAATAGAAATAAAAAATCTTAGGTTACTGCTTACGGGCAAAATAATGCAAATAAAGCCTGAAGAAATAAAAGAAAGACTAAGAGGATCATATGTATAAAATTGCTTTTTTAGGACCGAGGCCTTTAGTCGAACCGCTTTGGGCAAGCGGCTTAGAAATTGCCCCTTGCGAAACTGCATTTCAAGCTAAGAAGGCATTGCAGGATTTTCTGCAAAAAGGGGACTATGTGCTTATTTTCATTACCGAAAGACTTGCTGCAGAAATGCTAGAAGAAATCGAAGTCGCGGAAGAGAAAGGGATTAATATCTTGACCTTACCTGACCATCGCGGCAGCAGTGGATTTTTCAAAGAAAGATTAGATCAACTTATCAAGAAAGCAACCGGAGCGCTAAAAGTATGATTAAAAAAGTAGCTGGACCATTGGTGGTGGCAGAACTCCCCGGAGCCCGCAAGGGCGATATGGTTCGAGTGGGAGAAAAACGGCTTATTGGGGAAATTATTGAACTGCGGGGAAACTTAGCTTCCATTCAAGTTTATGAAGAAACCTCAGGGCTAAAGGTGGGTGACCCGGTAACCTCTACCGGTGCTCCCTTATCAGTTGAACTTGGACCAGGCCTAATTACTTCAATTTTTGACGGTATTCAGCGCCCCTTAGATGCTATTCGCAATCAGTATGGAGCTTTTATTGCCCGAGGAGTTGATGTCCCTGCCCTTCCTCGTGAGAAAAAATGGAAGTTTGATCCCATGGTAAAGAAGGGGGATCAAGTTAGTGAAGGAGATATTTTAGGAACGGTCCAAGAAACGCCTTTGGTTTTACATAAAATAATGGTTCCGGAAGGAATTTCAGGGGTGGTAGAAGAAATAAAGTCGGGAGAATTTACGGTAGAAGAAACCATTGCCGTTGTCTCCGGGAAAAAAATTAGCATGCTTCAGAGGTGGCCAGTAAGAAAGCGCAGAAGGTTAGCCGAAAAAGAACCAGTTAAGATTCCGTTAGTTTCTGGGCAACGCATTATTGACGCTCTATTCCCCCTGGCTAAGGGGGGTGCAGCTTGTGTGCCAGGCCCGTTTGGGGCGGGAAAAACGGTAATCCAACATCAGCTAGCTAAATGGGCAGATGCGGATATCATTATTTTTGTGGGGTGTGGGGAGAGGGGAAACGAAATGACTGATGTTTTAATTGAGTTTCCTGAATTAAAAGACCCAAAATCCGGTCGTCCCCTTCTAGAAAGAACGGTTTTGATAGCTAATACTTCTAATATGCCCATCGCTGCCCGAGAGGCCTCCGTATATACCGGAGCAGCCATTGCCGAATATTTTCGAGATATGGGCTATCACGTAGCCCTAATGGCGGATTCTACTTCCCGCTGGGCCGAGGCCTTAAGAGAAATGTCGGGACGATTAGAAGAAATGCCTGGAGAAGAGGGTTACCCTGCTTACCTGGGTTCCAGGTTGGCAGATTTTTACGAACGAGCCGGTTTTGGAAAGTGTTTGGGAAAACCTTCAAGAGAAGGTTCTTTAACTATTATTGGCTCGGTTTCTCCCCCCGGAGGAGATCTTTCGGAGCCAGTGGTGCAAAACACTCTTCGGGTAACAAAAGTTTTTTGGGGACTTGATTACGCTTTGGCTCACAAACGGCACTTTCCGGCCATTAACTGGCTTCTTTCTTACTCTCTTTATATCGACAACTTAAAAGCATATTGGTCAAAAGAAATCGCAAATGACTTTTTGAAAGTTCGGGAATATGCGTTGAAACTTTTGTCTTCTGAAGCAGAACTAGAAGAAATTGTTCGGCTGGTGGGAGAAGAAGCACTTTCGCCAAAGGAACAGTTAATTCTTTACAGCGCAAAAATGATCCGGGAAGATTTTCTTTATCAAAACGCCTTTGATCCCGTTGACCAATTTACTCCCCTAAAAAAACAATATGAAATGCTTAAAAAGATAATTGATTTTTACTTAAAGGCGGAAAAGGCCCTAGATGAAGGAGCAGATTTGGAGGAAATTAAAAAGTGGCCAAAGTAGCAGAAATCATTGGTCCTTTAGTTTTAGTAGAAGAAGTTAAGGGTGCAGCTTACGACGAGTTGGTAGAAGTTAAGTTGCAAACGGGGGAAACTCGCCTGGGTAAAGTTTTGGAAGTAAGAGAAGATAAAGCTCTCATTCAAGTTTTTGAAGGAACCGAGGGCTTGGATGTTTCTACTATTTCCTTCCGTTTCCGAGGAAAAGGGTTAGAACTTTCGGTTTCCCCAGATATTTTAGGAAGAGTTTTTTCAGGGCTAGGCCGCCCCTTAGATGGAGCTCCCCCGGTTATCCCTCAGAAAAGGCTCGATGTTAACGGAAACCCCATCAATCCTTACGCTCGAGATTATCCTAACGATTTTATTCAAACCGGTATTTCTACTATTGATGGGCTAAATACCTTAACCCGTGGTCAAAAGCTTCCGATCTTTTCCGGAGCGGGACTTCCTCATTCTCAATTAGCGGCTCAAATTGCTCGTCAAGCAAAGGTCTTGGGCAAAGAAGAAGCTTTTGCCGTGGTTTTTGCCGCTTTAGGCATTACTTTTGAAGAAGCAGAGTTTTTCATTGCCAACTTTAAAAAAACCGGTGCGATTGAAAACTCGGTTCTTTTTATTAACCTTGCTTCCGATCCTGCCATTGAAAGAATTGCCACTCCCAGGTTAGCTCTTACTGCGGCTGAATACCTTGCCTTTGAGCTTGACATGCATGTTTTGGTAATTTTAACGGACATGACTAATTACTGCGAAGCTTTGCGAGAAGTTTCAGCGGCACGTCGCGAAGTTCCCGGACGCCGCGGTTATCCCGGATACCTCTACACCGACCTTGCCACTCTTTATGAGCGTGCAGGAAGAATCAAAGGAAAAGCCGGCTCCATTACTCTTATTCCCGTTTTAACTATGCCGGATGATGATAAAACCCATCCCATTCCTGACCTTACGGGATATATTACTGAAGGGCAAATTATTTTAGATCGAACTCTAGAAAGAAAGGGAATTTACCCGCCCATTGACCCTCTCCCTTCTCTTTCTCGTTTGCGGGATAAAGCCATTGGCCCAGGGAAAACTCGAGAAGATCACGCAGCAGTTGCTAATCAACTTTTTGCTAGTTATGCCCGCGGAAGAGAAGTGAGAGAATTAGTAGTAATTTTAGGGGAAGCGGCTCTCTCCGAGTTAGACAAACTATATTTAAAATTTGCGGATGAATTTGAGAACCGCTTTATTCGCCAGGGAGAAGATGAGAACCGCTCTATAGAAGAAACGCTGCAACTTGCCTGGGAACTGCTTAAAATTCTTCCTAAAGAAGAATTAAAACGCATCAAGGAGGAATACATTAACAAATATGCAGCTTAGAGTAAGTCCCACCCGGATGATGCTTTTACAGCTTCAGCGGCGTTTGTCCCTGGCACAGCGGGGACATAAACTTTTGAAAGATAAATTAGATGGTTTAGTGCAAAGATTTTTAACCATAAAGAAAAACTACCTTGAACTTTATCAAGAACTAGAACCTCAGTTAATCTTGGTTTTCAAAAAGACGGTTTTTGCTCATGCCCTCTCCTCCCCTTCCCTTTTTCAAAAAGAAATTCTTGCTCCTCCTCTTCTCAAGCTATCTCTATCAAGCACCAACCTCATGGGGGTTCGCATTCCAAGTTACCTACTAGAGATTGAAGGCAAACCAAATATCCCACCCTTGTTAACTACGGTTGAGTATCAGGAAGCATTAAATAAGTTTTTTGAGCTTCTTCCCAAACTTATACAACTTTCAGCCCTAAATCGATCTTTGCGCTTGGTAGCTTCAGAAATTATTCAAACACGAAGAAGAGTGAACGCTTTAGAATATATACTCCTTCCTGAATTAGAAAGAAATATTCGCTTAATTCGGATGAAACTTTCGGAGTTAGAACGTGCTTCGAAAGTGGTGCTGCTTAAAATGTAACAAGGAGGATTTATATGCAAGAAATTATTAAAAGCGAACTTAAGGAGAGTATCGAACTGAAAAAAACGGTCTTAGAACAACTTGTGCCCAAGATTGAAAGGGCAGCAAAAATGATGATTGAGACCTTAAGGAATAATGGAAAAATTTTGTTTTTTGGCAATGGCGGCTCTGCTGCCGACGCTCAACACCTAGCAGCCGAGCTTATAGGCCGTTATCGTAAAGATCGGGGATCTTTAGCCGCCCTAGCTCTTTCTACCGATACTTCTATTATCACCGCCGTGGCTAATGACTATGGGTTCGAAACGATCTTTGCTCGTCAGATTGAAGGGTTAGCTAAACCTCAAGACTTAGCTTTTGGTATTTCTACCTCAGGAAACTCAAAAAATGTAATCGAAGGTATAAAAAAAGCTAAGGAACAAGGTTGCCAAACCATTGGGCTTTTGGGTTGTGACGGAGGCAAAATGGCAGAATTAGTAGATTTAGCAATCATTGTTCCTTGTCGAAACACTCCCCGTATCCAAGAATGTCATATAACCATCGGCCACATTCTTTGCCAATTAATCGAGAAGGAGCTTTTTGGTTAAAATGAAAATCATCGTTACGGGTGGAGCAGGATTTATTGGAAGCTGTTTGGTCTGGAAACTTAATCAAGTCGGCGAAAAAGAAATCATCGTAGTAGATGAGGAAAAAAGTGTAAAATGGGGTAATCTTAGAGGCAAAGACATCTGTGATTTCTTGGATAAAGGACACTTTTTGAGTTTCATTAAATCTAAAAAAATTGTAGAAAACCTTAAAGCTGTTTTTCATATTGGTGCCTGTACCTCAACTTTAGAACAAGATGAAAATTATTTACTCTCCAACAACACTGAATATTCAAAAACGGTTGCCATGTGGGCCTTGGAACAAAACATTCCTTTCTATTATGCTAGTTCTGCTGCCACCTACGGTGATGGAAGTCAAGGTTATTCAGATCGAGAAGAAATGATTCCTAAGCTAAAGCCTCTAAATCCTTATGGAAAGTCAAAGCAACTTTTTGACCTTTGGCTGCTAGAAAACCATCTTTTAAACAAAGTGGTGGGGTTTAAGTACTTTAATGTTTTTGGCCCTAATGAGTACCATAAGGAAGAAATGCGCAGCATGGTAGTTAAGGGCTACCAACAAATTAAAGCTACTGGCAAAATTCGTCTCTTTAAATCTTATCGTCCGGAATATGAAGATGGGGAACAAAAAAGGGACTTTATTTATGTAAAAGATGTGGTAGAAGTTATGTACTGGTTTTATCAAAACCCTTCAGTAAAAGGGATTTATAACCTGGGTACGGGCTTAGCTCGGAGCTGGAATGATCTTGCAAAGGCCCTGTTCCATGCCTTAGGTCTTCCTCCTCAGATTGAATACATCGAAATGCCACCTGTCTTAAGAGAACAGTATCAGTATTTTACCCAAGCTGATCTAACCAAGTTGAGAAAGACCGGCTTAAATTATCAATTTACTTCATTAGAAAACGCCGTAGATGATTATGTAAATAATTATTTAGAGAAGGGACCTCGCCATCTTTAAAGTGTTCTATTCGAGCATTCGGGTCTAACATGAAAAAAGTTTTTATTACCGGCGCCAGCGGCTGTGTTGGCCATTATCTTTTTGATCTTTTAGCACAAGACCCGCAATACTACCTCTATCTTTTGGTTAGAAACCCAAACAAGCTTAAGTTTAACCCTCAACTTTTTCCCAAAGTTGAAATTATTCAGGATGACTTGAAAAATATAAAAAACTACCAAAAGCTTTTAAGCGAAATAGAATATTTAATTCACTTAGCGGCTGACTGGGGAGGACACGAGGGAAATTACGATTATTCCTTGGCTCTTTTTGAGTCCTTAAATCCTGAGCACTTGCAAAAAGTAATTTATTTTTCTACCGCCAGTATCCTCGACGCTTATGGGAAACCCCTCCCCGAGGCCGAAATGTATGGAACTAATTATATTCAAAGCAAATATCGCTTCTATCAAAAGCTTCCCGAACTAAAAATTTTCCCTAAGGTTATAACTCTTTTCCCCACTTGGGTCTTGGGGGGAGATCAGCTTCACCCCTATTCTCATGCTCTTCAGGGAATTCTTGAATTACGTCCCTGGTTTTGGTTAATTCGCTTTTTCACCGCAGAGGCCCACTTTCACTTTATTCATGCCCAGGATTTAGCTTCCATTACTAAACACTTATTAGAAAACGAAACCACCGAAAAAAACTTTATCCTTGGTAATCCAGCAGTTTCAGCCAGCCAATTTATTAGAGAAGTATGTCACTTTTACCGCCTTAAAGTTTATTTTCAAATTCCTATTACCCCTTCTTTAATTCGAACCCTAGCTTTTCTTTTGAGGAAGAAACTTCATCCTTGGGATCTTTACTGCTTAAAACGAAAAAACTTCACTTATCCTGTTGTTGACGCTTCTACTTTTGGGATAAACTCTAGGTTTAAAACCATTGAGGAAATTTTGCAGGCACTTTCCATATAACTCATCCCCGTGAGTTAACTTGCGGCAGGACAGATTTCACGGTAAGGGCAATACTGGCATGCATAGCCCGGGGTCGGATGAAAATCAGCGCTTCTAATTCCAGAAGCAACCTTTTCAATTTTTCCCCAGGTTTTTTCTAAGGTCTCTTCGGTAGGAACGGTAGATCCTACCAGCCCCGTTTCCAAAAAATGAAGTTCAAGGGCATCAGGTAAAACCCCAAACATTTTTTTCCAGGCTAGGGCATAAATTTCTAACTGTAAGCTACTCTTAGCTTTTTTTTCTGCTTTTTCCTCTAAACTTACCTCTGAGGACTTAAAATCCACAATGATAATTCTTTCCTTTTTACCCTTCTTTTCTATTTCTACTAAATCCCATCTCCCTTTTATTTGAATTTTGTCCCTTAGAATCGTAAAGTCCTCTTCCACAAATTTTGGGCAGCGTTTCCTTCCAGGTTCGGTCTTAAAAAACTTTTTTAAGGCCTCCACCCCGGCGGCAAAACGCTGTTCTTCATGTTGGCGAGAAATAAAACCTTCCGAAGACCAATGGCTTTTAAAAACCTCAACTAGGTCTTTCACGGTAAATTTCTGTCTGTTTTTCTTTGCCAAAAAGTAGGCTTGAACAGCCTTGTGGAGGGCATTTCCATAAATAATTCGATGATCGGGAAGAAGCGGCACATGAAGAATGTGAACATACTTATATTTTAGAGGGCAAGTAAGATAATCATCTATGGGGTAGAAAGATAAAGGGAGAATTTCATCGGGCTTCCAAATTTTACCTTCTACTAAAGGTGGTTGGCTTTCAGCAAAAAGTTCAATTTGTGTTATTGCCGGCTGTTTAAGAATAGAAACATCTGCTTTAGGCAAATCTAAGGCCTCTAAAACAAAAGGAGAAACTTTTCTTAACCTTTTTCCCCCATAGTCTGCGGCAGAAGTTAAATAAAGCTCTCTTTTAGCTCTAGTCATCCCCACATAAAAAAGTCTTCTCTCCTCTCTAAGGTGAAAATCATCCGTTCCTACCTTTTCTTTAAGTAATGCTTCCGGAAGCTCAATTTGGTGCTTGCGAGAACGAACGGGAAATTTATCTGAAACCAGCGCCACCATGAAAACCACCGCAAATTCAAGCCCCTTTGCTTTGTGCACCGTGAGAATATTAACTGCATCTACATCCAAATCAGGTTGAGCGGATTCGGGGTCTTCTCCTGCTTGCCTCAAAATATTTAGATACTTAACGAATTCAAATACTCGATCCATTTCTGCTACTTCTTTGAACTCTTTAATTTTTTCAAAAAAGGCCGCAAGATTTTTTAAGCGCTGTTCATTTTCTAAACTAGAATTTTTGGTCAGTTTGCCCAAATATCCTGATTTCTTCAAAAACTCGTATAATACTTCACCAGTAGTTTTGCTTTTGGCTGCCCCTAAGTAATAATTAATATCTTCCATGATTTTATTCACCGTAGCAAAACTTTCTTCTTTAAGGTCGTTTAGCACCCAGAATTCAGAACTATGATTTTTTGCTTCCTTAAGATGAGAAAAAACATAATGCAGAGTATAATTCCTGCGCTGAGCAAAAGTATTTAGTTTTTGCAAATCTAGGGGATCGAGCTGATAAACCTCTGAAAGGGCTAAATCATAAAGGGAGACACTGTCGGCTAAATCACCAATAACTCGAAGGAAGGAAACGACTAGTTTAACCTCGGGAAAAACAAATAGACCACCCCCGCCAGAAAACTGATGAGGAATGCTCAACAAATTTAGGGCCCGGCGAAAGGGTTCCGCATCGGCATTGGCCCTAACCAAAATAGCAAAATCTTTAAGTTGGTACTCGCCTTTTTCCCACTTTTCTTTAATAGTACGTGCTACCCAATCCGCCTCAGAACCCACCTTGTCAAAGTGCCGGTGTTCAACAATTTTTCCAACTTCTTGGGTTTGGGCCACCAGTTTTTTATCCACCCCTGCCCTAACTTCAAGTCGCTCTGGATCGTTAAACTTAATCAGCCTTCGCGTCGTATCTAAAATAACTTGGGTAGAACGGTAATTTCTAGTTAAAACCACTTTCTTGCAGTTCCTATAAGTTTTTTCAAAATTTAAAATGTTTGAAATAGCGGCTCCTCTAAAGCGATAGATGGCCTGGTCATCATCTCCCACTACCGTAAGGTTGGCACGTTTTCCTGCTAAAAGTTTTAGGAGTTCAAATTGGGTGTAGTTTGTATCCTGGAACTCATCTACTAAAATAAACTTATATTTATTTTGAAATTCCTTTAAGATGTTAGGATGTTCACGAAAAAGCTTAAGGGTTAAGCACACTTGGTCCCCAAAATCCACAAATCCTCTTTTTAGCTTAAGTTCTTGATATGCCTTATAAACCTTTGCTACTTCAATTTGCCTTTCTATTTCCTCTTTGGTCCACTCCTTTTCTTCCTCCTTTTGCCCCGACCCTCTACCTCTTTCCGCCTTTTTCCGCCTTTCTGCCTTTTCCGTAACCTTTCTCAGCATTTTCTTTCCCCATTCTAAATATTCTTCTGGTGAGATATCTTCATCTTTTGCTCTGGAAATTGTTTCAAGCAAAGCCTCAATATGCTTGGTGGGGTCACCCAGGGATTTATAGTGATGAAGCGGGAATTCAAAAAGATGTTCGCGGAAGAAAACCACCTGTTCGGGAAGAGAAAGAACACGGTAGTCCGACCTCAGCCCCAGACGCAGGGCATGATCTCTTAAAACCCGATCGCCAAAAGCATGAAAGGTACAGATAGAAACATCAACATAGCCATAAGGGACCAAAACATCGACTCGGGCTTCCATTTCATTGGCGGCTTTATCGGTAAAGGTAAGCGCCAAAATTTCGCTTGGTTTTGCCAATTTTTCTGCAATTAACCAAGCAATCCGACGAGTAATGACTGTGGTTTTTCCGGTACCTGCACCCGCAATAACTAGAAGAGGTCCTTCCTTATGGGTTACAGCAGAAACTTGTTCGGGGTTTAAGTCCTGAAGAATTTCCTTAGTAATCACAACCTAATTATACAATATCAAAGGTCCGGTCCGCCATCGGTCAGCGGGTAAACGTTTCCCTCTAATTGTCTACCTGATCACTACCTGATCCACCCCGTCCACTTCCATCACTTCAACCTTAATCTCTTCTTTTCGCGAAATGCGCTCTATTTCTTGTATTTTTCTTTGGCATTAAGAAGAGTTATCCCAACTACCTCGTTTTTTCGATAATTAACGATCATGTCATTAGGAAGAAGTTCGCTATCGGTAGCTTGTTGGGGGTGTTTGAAGCTGATGTACAAAACATCTGCTTCTTCGTCGTAGTCAATGAATAATTGTTTTTGTTTAAATTCTAGAATTAAAGGAGCAATTTTTGATGCCTCTCTTGATAATTCTTTAGTTAAGATTTTTGCCATACGATTCCCCTCCTTTCAATCGGATGGATTTTCTTAGTAATAAATGCAGTTATAATAAAACCGTCGGTTTTGCTAAGTTCACGATAAACTACTACAATATATTTATTCTTTTTAATTTTCTTTACCGCTATCAATTCTCCAGCACTTCCCCTAACAATAAATTCTGGATCAGCAATGGATTCCAGGATTTCAAAATAATAAGACGCCATATAATCATGACTTTTAGTAATATGTTCCCATCTTTCTTCACTCAACCTTATGGGGACATTATTTTTTGAAATTACGATATCCATGCGAATAATATCCCCTACTATTTAATCACCACCCGGTCCACCCCATCTACTTCTAAAACCTCAACTTTCACTTCTTCTCTTTTGGAAGTAGGAATTACTTTGCCGGTAAAGTCGGGATGAATAGGGAGTTCGCGGTGGCCGCGATCGATTAAAGCTGCCAGCTGTACCTTAGCTGCCCGGCCGTAATCTTTTAAGCCATCCAGGGCTGCCCGAGCGGTGCGCCCGGCAAAAATAACATCGTCTACCAAAACCACAACTTTATTATCAATGGCAAAGGGGATGTCAGATTTGCGCACTTCAATATATTTTCCTTTTTGCGTTAAATCATCCCGATAGAGCGAAACATCTAAAGCTCCTACAGGAATTTCCTTTCCTTCTTGTTCTTCAATAAATTTTGCTAACCTTTTTGCTAAAGGCACTCCCCTCTGCATAATTCCCACCATTGCTAAATTTTCTACTCCTTTATTGGTTTCAATAATTTGATGGGCAATTCGCCGCAGAGCCCGCTCAATTTCCTCTTCATTCATCACTACTTTTACATTTTCTTTAGGATTAGCTTTTTTGGCCATTTTCTTCCCTCCTTCATCTAAAATGATTATATCATATTTGCCGCTTGGGCGAAATTTTCAATTATTTGCAAAGAGTCCCAAAAAGCATCTTTTTTAACTTTTCCTGGGTAAAAATTGCCCGCTTGGTCAAAGTAAGCAAACTCGCTGGCATCCGCATTAAAAGCAAAACCCAAATGAAACTCTTTCACCCGGGTTTTTAATTCCTTAAGGTTTTCTTCCGTGGACTTAGGGACAAGGCCCCCAAAAAGTACATCTCGATGATCATGAATTTCTTCCACTTGACAACCCAGCCGGGGCAAAAGCTTGCCTAGGTAATCTCGAGCAGAACCATAGAGAACATCAACCATAACTCTTAACTTCGCTCTTTTTATAAGGGAAGCATCAACCATGGCTTCTAGGTATTTTAAGTACCTTTCTTGAGGGTTAAACCTTTCAACTTTTTCAAATTTCACCGCAGAGGCCTTGCTTCCCGATCCCCGAATAAATTTAATCCCGCTATAATTAAAAGGCATGCTTCCGGCCGTAACGATAATCCCTCCTGCAGCTTTCTTTTCTTCCACCTCCCAAGCAATTACCGGCGTTGGAGTATCACTTTCGGTTAAATAGCAATTCAGCTTTTTCTTTTCCAGCTCCTTTACTACCTCCTCAGCAAATCTTTCTCCCAAGAAACGAGCGTCGTATCCTACGATAATTACCTCATTAGGCCTTAGCTGTCGAGCAATTTCCTCGGTAATTTCTCTAACTTTCTTAAAAGTAAAATCCTCTGAAATTTTACCTACCCAAGTTTGAAAATCAGCCATGATATGTTATTATATCATAAGATGCGCCCATAGCTCAGTTGGATAGAGCGTTTCCCTGCGAAGGAAAAGGTCAGGCGTTCGAATCGCCTTGGGCGCATTTTTTTAAGGAGAGGTGTCCGAGTGGTTTAAGGAGCACGCCTGGAGAGCGTGTATCCCGGCAACGGGATCGTGGGTTCGAATCCCACCCTCTCCGCCAGCAAGGAAGGGTGGCCGAGCGGCTTAAGGCGCACGCCTCGAAAGCGTGTATCCCGGCAACGGGATCGTGGGTTCAAATCCCACCCCTTCCGCCAAGCAGGAGGATTAGCCGTGAGACCCAAAGAAATTAAATCGAAAATTTTTCTAGATGGAGGAGACCCGACCGAGACCAGAGAAACTTTAAAATTATTGGGCTTTCTTGATGGGCAAACTACTAACCCTACCCTTTTTGCGAAAAACCCTAAGGTACAGGAAAGAATTGCCCGCGGGGAAAAGTTTAGCCGAAGCGAAGTGCTGGATTTTTATAAAAAGGTTGTGCAGGAAATATCAAGTTTGATCCCCCAGGGATCAATTTCCGTTGAGGTCTATGCCGATCTTAACACCAAAGCCGAAGAAATTTTGGCTCAAGCGCGTGAGCTCTTCCAATGGATTCCTAATGCCCATATTAAAATTCCCGTTACCTTTGAAGGATTAAAGGCAGCCGAAAAAGCAGTGGCCGAAGGAGTAAGAGTAAACTTAACCCTCTGCTTTACCCAAGAACAAGCAGCTGCGGTTTTCCAAGCTACCAGAGGAGCTAAAAAAGGACAGGTCTATGTTTCTCCTTTTGTGGGCCGCTTTGACGATCGAGGAGAAAACGGCATGGAACTGATTAAAAATATCTTAACCATGTATCGAAGCGGCGATCATCATGTAGAAGTGGTGGTTGCCAGCGTGCGAAATCTTGACCATCTTCTTTATTCCCTTCAGCTTGAAGCCGATATCATCACCGTTCCCTTTAAAGTACTAAAAGAATGGGCCGAAAAAGGACTTCCCTTGCCTGATAATAACTATCGCTATCCTAACGAAAAGTTTAAACCGATTCCTTATCAGGAAGTAAACTTAGCTAAAAATTGGCAAGAATATAACTTAACTCACGAACTAACAGAGGTTGGAATCAAACGCTTCTGTGATGACTGGAATAAGCTCATTTGCTCCTAACCCTCTGTTATCTAAACAGAAGTTGATGAAAACTAACCAGTGCCGGGCCCAACACCAAAGAGACAATGGACATTAATTTTAGCAAGATATTCATGGCGGGACCACTTGTGTCTTTAAAAGGATCGCCGATGGTATCACCAACTACGGCCGCCGCATGAATAGGTGTTCCCTTTCCGCCCAAATAACCATCTTCAATTAACTTCTTGCCATTGTCCCAGGCCGCACCCGAATTGGCTAGAAGAATAGCCATGGGAACCCCCACACACAAAGCCCCCGCTAAAAGTCCCCCTAGGGCTTCAGGTCCCAAAATAATTCCCACAACCACGGGAAGAACAACTGCTGAAATTCCCGGTAAAATCATTTCTTTTAGAGCCGCGGCGGTGCTGATATCAACGCATTTCTTTATTTCAGGTTTTGCCTTTCCTTCGAGTAAGCCCTTTATTTCTCTAAACTGCCGACGGACTTCTTCAACCATCTTAAAAGCCGCTCGCCCTACCGCCTGCAAAGTCATAGAAACATAAGCAAAAGGAACTAATCCACCAATAAATAACCCAATAACCACATTAGCATTTAATAAATTTATACCCTTGAGTCCCACAGTTTGAGTGTAAGCGGTAAAGAGAGCCAAAGCCGTTAAGGCCGCGGAACCAATGGCAAAACCTTTACCGATGGCGGCCGTAGTGTTTCCCAATGCATCAAGAGTATCAGTTATTTTTCTTACTTCCGGAGGAAACTGCGACATAGTAACAATTCCTCCTGCATTATCAGCAATGGGCCCATAGGCATCAACAGACATGATAATTCCAATGGTTCCCAGCATCCCTACGGCGGAAATAGCAATACCATACAAGCCCGCAAATTTATAAGAAACAAAAACCGCTAAACAAATTGCTAGCACCGGCAAAATAGTGCTTTTCATGCCTATAGCCAAACCGGTAATAACATTGGTGGCGGCCCCGGTTTTACAAGCTTCCGCAATTTCCTTCAAAATATTTCCAGAAGTATAAAATTCAGAAATTAACCCAATGGCTACCCCCACTAAAATCCCCGAAAGAATAGCCCAAAAAACAGAAATATCTTTTAAGACCAAATTAGTTAGAAAGAAACAAGCGGCAATAAACAATACCCCTGCCACATAAGTAGCATAACGCAAAGCTGCTTGAGGATTAATCCCTTGAATAAGCTGGATAAACAAAACTCCCACAATCGAACAAATGGTTCCGGCGGCAATCAAAAGCAAAGGCAAAATCATCCAGGAAAAAGGAGCAACCGTCATCAAGGCCCCGATAGCTACCGTAGCCACTACCGAACCCACGTAGGATTCAAAAAGATCCGCCCCCATCCCTGCCACATCTCCCACATTATCCCCTACATTATCCGCGATCACGGCCGGGTTCCTGGGATCGTCTTCGGGGATGCCAGCTTCGACTTTTCCTACCAGATCTGCCCCTACATCAGCCGACTTAGTATAAATTCCTCCCCCTACCCTAGCAAACAAGGCAATGGAGGAGGCACCCATGGAATAACCACCCACTATGGCCGCTTTCAAAGCTACCCCCTTGGCAAAAAAGAAAAGAATTCCCAACCCCAAAACCCCAATGGAAGCCACTGCCATGCCCATTACCGCCCCACCAGAAAAAGCAATACCTAAGGCCTTAGGCTGATTTTTTTCACTTGCCGCCGCCGCGGTTCTTACATTACTTCTAGTAGCAGCATTCATACCAATGTAGCCCGCCAGCATAGAACAAATTCCACCTAAAAGATAAGCCAAAGCTACATAAATATTAATTACCAAAACCAGAAGAAGAAATACTATAAGAAGGAAAATAAGAATCGCGCGGTATTGACGATTTAAATAAGCCATGGCTCCTTCATGAATAAGAGCCGCAATTTCTTTCATCCTTTCTGTTCCTTGAGGGTAAGTCAAAACCCTAAGATAAAGGTATAAAGCAAAAATTAGCCCCACCGCTCCCGCAATAATTGACCAACCGATAAATCCCATCTTCCCTTCTCCCTTCTAGGTGCTATAATAAAAAAGCACCATGTTTAAAATCACTGAGAGGCAGTATAACATAATTATGCAGCAAGCGCAAGCTTGTTACCCACAAGAAACGGGAGGCATTTTGGGGGGAAGAGATGATACTATCCTGGGAGTTCTTCCCATTCCTAATAAAGTGCTTCAAAACCGAACTGAAACTTTTGGAATCACTAGCGATGATGTCGAACGTGCCTATCACTTCTTAGTTAAGCATAACCTTGAATATCTGGGGGTCTACCACAGCCATCCTCGCGGGGTCCCTTATCCTTCCGAGCAAGACCTGGCCCATCATCAAAAATATTTATTTATAATCGGCCTGCGCGATCGCTATAATCCCGAGCTTTATGCTTGGCGGGTTGAAGAGGGAAAAGTTTATCCTGAAGACATAAAAATTATTAGCGATATTGGGATAACGGTCGTTGACATTCATACGGGCAAACCCAAGCTCTCAGAAAATGTTTCAAGGCGAGAAATGGACCGCTTAGCTAATATGATTGACGAAATGATTGCCGGAAAGCGCCCGGTTTATCCCAAACTTGATCCCACCCGCTGGGATGCGTCTACTTTCAGTACTTTTGCCTAGTTATTCATAACGCAGAGCCTCAACTGGCAAAAGGCGTGAAGCTCTCCTTGCGGGCCAAAGCCCGAAAATAACTCCTACCGCAAAAGCAAACACCAAAGAGAGTAAAATAGATTGCATAGTAATTAAAACTGGCCAGCCGGCAAGTTTTGAAATCAGCCAAGAAATAAAACTTCCCAACCCAATTCCAATAACTCCACCTAAAGAACAGATTAAAACCGATTCCACCAAAAATTGAATCATAATATCTCGTTCTTCCGCACCTAAAGCTTTTCGCAGCCCAATTTCATGGGTGCGCTCCATAACCATTACCAACATGATATTCATAATTCCAATTCCTCCCACAAGCAGGGACACCGCGGCAATAGCTCCCAAAAGAAAGGAAAAGACCTGCATGGTAGAGGCCGCCGCTTTTTGCACCTCGGCCATATTGCGCACATCGAAAACATCTGTTTGAGAAGGGGGCAAACGGTGTAATTTCACTAGGGTTTCGGTGATTTCTTCTTGGAGCTGAGGCATAATTTCGGCGCTTTCCGCCTGAAGATCAAAAGAATTGATATAATCCCTTCCCAAAAGTCGGTGCATCGCGGTCAACAAAGGAATTACAATTTGATCATCAGCATTCATAAAACCCATAGTTCCCTTTTCTGGAAGCACCCCAATTACTAGAAAGTTGACCCGATTGATTCTTATCCATTTGCCCAAAGGATTTTCGTTAGGAAAAAGTTGTTTCACCACTTCTGCCCCCAAAACCGCCACCTTAGCCCGAGCATGTTCTTCTTGGGGAGTAAAAAATCTTCCCTGTGTGGGCTGAGCGTCGCGCACTTTGGGATAATCAACACTTGTGCCGTAGATCGTGGTATTCCAGTTGCGATTCTGATAAATTACCTGTGCTCGACCCTGAACATAAGGCGCAACGGCTTTAACCCCTTCTAATTTTTTGAGGGCCTCTAAGTCGTTTAAGGTAAAACGCGTAACGGTATCGGCTCCCATGGCAATGCCCGCTTGACGAAAAGAAGTTCTTACACTAAGTAAATTCGTCCCCAGCGAGGCCAAAGTTTTTTCTACCTGCTTTTGCGCGCCAGTCCCTATAGAAAGCATGGCAATGACCGCCGCTACCCCAATCACCACCCCTAAAATAGATAGAAAAGACCTTAACTTACTGGCTAAAAGGGAATAATAAGCTTCTTTTAAATAGTTAGCTAGACGGGTTAAGGAAAAAAGATAAAAAGGGCGAGGTTTTATCTTGGGTAAATTAATTATTTCTTTTTTGACAACTTCCTTAGTTTTATGGTCAGAAACAATTTGCCCATCACGCAAAGAAATAATTCGGCTTGCTTCTTGAGCTAAAGGGGCTTCATGCGTTACCATAATAATCGTATTTCCCTGCTGATTAATCTCTTTAAGTAAAGCAATGATTTCGGAAGTGGCCTTAGAATCAAGATTCCCGGTAGGTTCATCTGCTAAAATAACTAAAGGTCTATTGGCTAAAGCCCGAACCAAAGCCACCCTTTGCTGCTCTCCCCCGGATATCTCATTTGGATGATGACGCAAACGTCCCCCTAACCCCACTTTACTTAAAAGTTGTTCCACTATTTCTTGGGCATTAGCCGGGATGCTCCCGCAGTAGACAAAGGGAAGCATGGCGTTAGTAACAATATCCAAGCGAGGAAGTAAATTGAAGGATTGAAAAACAAAGCCAAACATGTGATTGCGCAGGCAAGCAGTTTCGTGTTCAAAAAGGCGGGAGACCTCTTTGCCCAAAAGATAGTATTGGCCAGAGTCCGGCCGATCAAGCAACCCTAAGATGGCTAGAAGAGTTGACTTGCCAGAGCCCGAAGGCCCCATGATAGCTACAAATTCTCCCGGCTCAATCGACAAAGAAATATCACGTAAAGCAGGAACCGGAACTTTTCCCCCAATATAGTAGGTTTTATTTATATTTTTAAGTTCAATGAGCGGCATTGCCTATCTTGCTCTCTGGGGTCCAAAAGGAGAAAGTATCATAGGACCGCGGGGACGACTTAACAGTTGATCCACCATTTCCTTAGTAGGAACCACTAATTCTTCCCCCTCCTCCACCCCAGAAATAATTTCTATATTTTCACTGTTTTCTAACCCGGCCTCAACTTGAATCGGCTCAACCTTATTACTCTTAGGGTTAATTTTAAAGACAAAAGTTGCTCGACCCCTTTTTTTGACCGCCCTGATCGGGACTAGCAGAACATCTTTTTTCTCAAAATGCAAAAAGTTAACCGTGGCGCTCATCCCTGCCCGAAAGAAAGCAGGAATATTTTTAGCCGTAACATCTACTTCATAAATGGTGACATTGCTGACCACTTTTGACTCATAAGCAATATGTTCTACTTCTCCCAATATTTTTTCCTGAGGGTAAGCATCTAAAATAATTTCTACCTTCTGGCCCAATTTTATCCGACCAATATCGGTTTCATCCACCTGGGCCTTAACAATAAGTTGATCCGCCATCACCAATACGGTATCTACAGTAGAAAAAGATTGTCCCGGCTCAACCTTGCGTTGAATAATAAAGCCGTCGATAGGAGCAATGATGGGAGTTGGTTTATAAATAGCTTCCCAGCGTTTAACCTCTTCTTCTCCCTTTGCTCTTGCGGCATCAATCAGCGCCGCTCTTTCTTGAGAACTCATCCAAGCCAAAACTTGCCCTTTCTTAACTTTTTGTCCTTCAACCACCAAAACCGAGTCGATGCGTCCTGCCACCGGGGGTTTGATTTCTAAACGATTGCGAGGCATAACTGTTCCCGTAGTAGAAACGACCGACAAAATATTGCCCCGAAAGGCCTTAACTTTCACAAATGATTTCTCCTCTTTGGGAGCACACGAGGTAACTAACAAAACCACAACTCCTGCTGCAAAAACCCCGGATAACTTAATTAAATTTTTCATTTTACATACCCCCCGTAAGCATTATGCCAAGCGGCTTCAGCGTAAAGCGCCGCTTTCTTTTTGGCTAAAAAGCTTTTTTGATAATTTATGTAATCATTTTCAATTCGGTCCCATTCGTCATAATCCATAAGCCCGTTCATATACTTGGCTCGGGCAATTTCGGCCCGAAGAGAAGAGGCCTCCAAATAAAGTCGGGCAGAATTTAACGCTTCCACTGCATCTTTATATTCCTTGAAGAAAGAAGCTAAAGCATAACGAAGGTCGTCTTTGGTTTTATAAAAATCTTGTTTAGCTTGCTCATATTTGACAGCGTACATTATGCGATCCACTAGATTACTTCCTCCCGGAAAAAAGGGATAAGAAAAAGATAAAGTCCAAGAACTGCTGTCAGAGGTGGGAGGCCAATCACTTCCGCTTTTTCGATAAGAAGCAGAAAGTGAAAGGTTAGGCAAAAATTCACTTAAGGTTTGCTGCCAGTTAATTTCTGCCTGCTCTAATTGTTTAACGCTCATAATCAAAGAGGGAACTTGTTCTAAAAGCTGATCAAAGTCGACATTTTCTGGAGCTTTAGCTTGCAGTTCATCTTCAATTTTATCCACTTCCGCGGAGATCAACTGCTTGAGCTTCAACTTAGCTAGCTCCTCCGCTCTTGTTTCCACGCTCAAGGCAAATTCGGCATCAACCAGGTCTGCCTCGGCACGCTTTAGGGCTCCTAAGTCTTCCCGCCCGCTTTCATAGCGAAGCTTAATCATTTCCGCATTATTTTTTCGCCGCTCGCGAATACTTTTTAAAAGTTCTAAGTTTTCATGGGCAATTGCCAGATCAATAAAAGCTCGACGCAGTTCAAGGTAAAAATCAGCGGTATTTTTCTTCTGTAAAGCTAAATAATACTCATAGTTAATTTTTGCCAACCGGCTCCCATAATAGTTGTCTAACCCCGTAAAAAGAGGCTGAGTAATACTTAGGCCGTAAGCAGTGCTTCGAGCAGAAGCCGCTAGGGTACCCGCAGTTGTTTCCCCCAAAGAAGCGCTCAGCGAAAGTTGGGGAAGGTAAGAAGAAAAGCTGCGGTAATAGCCTAACCGAGCAGCTTCGGTCTGATAAGCAGTGCTTTTAAGAGCATAACCGTTTTTTTCTGCCAAGGAAACTACTTCTTTCCAGGTAATTCCTATAACTGAAAAACTTGCGTAACAAAGAAAAACTAAGCTAAAAATAATCCTTCTCATAGATAAGTTATTATAAAACACTTTGCCTTAAAAACTCAAGACCAACCTTACTAGAATCGATTTGCTTCCTCCCATCGCCAGGGGATCATAAAAAGAAGGAGGATTAAATTCTGAGCCCACCTGTCCGCCTAAAATCATGGCTTCCAGGTTTAAATCCAAGTTTTGCTTTATATTTCTACTAAATTGGGGATAAAGTAAAAAACTAGCATCGTTTAAATTAAAAATTATCGATCCTTTAGCGGAAGTTATCTCATCAATCAATTTACTAGCGCTCAAAAATAAATAATCTCTGCCAAGCCGATTGTTTGCCCAATCGTAATTATTTTTATCTGCAAACCCATACCCATTATGGAAATATTCCATTATTAAACCCCAACCATTTTCTAGTGTGTAATCCCAGCCGACCACCAACTGTTGATAATCACCCACCAGAGCAGCCTTCTTGAAAGCTGCCTCGCCTCTCACCCCCATGCCAAACACTTCCCCCACAAAATCTAACCCCACTTGACTTTCCCCCTCGTTTTGACTCACATAACTAAGGGAAAAATCAAATTTTTCCTTGTGTCCTTTTATTCTTACTCCCTTAGTAGTATCTGCCCACGGTTGATTGGTCAAAACATACCCATCAATATTGCTTAACTCCCCCAAGGGAATTTCTAAACGCACAGCTTCTACATTAGCAGTTTCTTCTTCCCGAGCGGCAAAAGAAAGAAAATAAGGATTAAAAACATCGGTTGGATTCCAAACATAACCCACCCCCCAAGCAATCCTCTGCTTACCTAAAGTGAGAGAAAACTGAGGAAATCTTCCTTTTAGATAAACTCGATCCCAAATTAACTGATTGGGATTGGTAACCCCGGCCAAGGAGAGGTCTTCCGATTTAATTAAGCTATAATAACGGGGCTCTAGATGAAGTGTCATCACCTCTTGCCAGTTGGCATCTAGCTTAAGCCGCAAGCGGTTAACCTCTGCCAAAAGCTTGGACTGATCTTTTTTTAGCATGCCCACTAAGTCACTTTCCCAGTACCCGCCTAGCTGCAGCTCGGCTTGTGCCGGAAGAATAGAAAGAAAAACAATTAATAGCCAAATAAAGAAATAAAAAATCCTCAATTTACTTTGCCAGCCTCGCTTGCGTAAAAAGAGAAGGGTCAAGTACCAAGTCAAACTGCGCCTTCGTAATAAACATCTCGGTCAAAGAGTTCTTGCGCAGCAAATTGCTCATGGTGTAATAGGTTGGGTAAATGCGCGTCCCAAACTTTTTAATGTCGCCTAAAGTCATAACCTTTAATTTTTTGCCTGAAAGAGCAAAAAGTTCTTCTTTCACAGGAATAAAGTACTGCTGGTCTACCCAAATCCTTCTTTGATAGTAAGTTATTTCTTTTACCTTAGCCATTAGATCAATCACATAACAAGCACGCGGCTCATAGAACAGTTTTCTTTCTCGATGAAAGGGAACTGAAACTACTTCTTCGGAAATGAGTTTTCCTTCATATTTCTCCAACAATTTTGAAGATTCTAAGACATCTTCGTAGCTAAAATCCGATCCCATCATGGACTGCCGCAACATATGGCCGGCAATTTTAATAACTTTGTCTACCGAAGGAAGATACATCCACATGTTATCTTCAATTTTTAAAAATTTTACCCCTCGATCCCGCGGGGGAGAAAGAAACTCGGCGAAAGACCTTTCCCGGCCTAAGGCGTAAGAAATTAATTCCTTGGTCCGAACTTCTTCGGCCACATGAATAACCATTTTTGATTCAAAACGAGCAGAGCGGAAAGTCAGGTTATTATCAACTTTATTTATTATTTCCTCCGCGGTCAGCCCCCAAGCCAAAGAAATAAGATAAAAGAAAAAAGTACCCACTAAAAAGAGTTTGTTTTTCATTTCTTTTCTTCCCCTTCAACCTGCCCGTCTCTAATTTTTATTAAACGAGAGGCATGCGCCATTACCTGGGGATCGTGGGTTGAAAAGATAAAAGTAGTAGCGTATTTTCTATTAATTTCTTGCATGAGATTAAGAATTTCATGTCCCGTTTTGGTATCAATGTTGGCCGTGGGCTCATCCGCTAAAACAAAGCTAGGAGTTTTTATGAGTGCTCGGGCAATGGCAACCCTTTGCTGCTGTCCTCCACTCATCTCGTTGGGTCGACGATCGGCCAAATTCGCAATTCCTACTTCAGCCAGCATCTGCATTACCCGTTCTTTCCTTTCCTTAGCTTTTATTTTAAGGAGAAGCAAAGGGAATTCAACATTCTCATAGGCGGTAAGGACAGGAATTAAATTAAAAGTTTGAAAAATAAAACCAATATGAAAATTGCGCACTTCCGCCTGCTCATCTGGTGAAAGCTTGGTAACTTCTTTTTCTTCAATAAAAATTTTTCCTTCTGTGGGTTTATCTAAACAACCCAGTAAATTAAGCATCGTGGTTTTACCTGATCCAGAAGGACCCGCAATCGCGGTAAATTCTCCTTTTTCAAAGGAAAGGGTTATTCCTTTGAGTGCCGGCACTTCCACTTTTCCTATTTGATAACTTTTGTAAATATTTTCCATCCGAATAACGGTCATATCTTTATTTCCCTCCTTACTAAAATTAAATGGTGCGCATGGCCTTTTCCGGCTCCATCTTAGCGGCGGCCCAGGCGGGGGGAAGTGCCGCCAAAACAGAAAAGAAAACGCCAAAGACAAAACCCCAAAAGACATTGGCCCAACTGAAAATTCCCCGATAAACATAAGAAACTGGAAAATTAAAAGTTCCCCTCATTTTTTCAAAAATCGCCGAAAGATCAATACCCTGGGTACTAAGGTAAAAGGAAATGACTGATCCAAAAAGGGCCCCCACGAAACTTGCCCCAATTCCCATCACCAAGGCCTCGAATAGAATTAACCAAATTATCTGGCGATTTTTCATGCCTAGCGCTTTCAGCATGCCTATTTCTCGCGTTCTTTCTAAAACCGACATAAACATGGTATTTAAAATGGCAAAACTTGCTAACAAAAGAATTAGAAAACAAATAAAACCATAAACGGACTTAGCCATTCTCATCCAAAAGTAAACAATGCCCTGATCTTGCCAGGGGACAGCAGTATAATTTTCTAGTTTTTTCTCTTTGAAAAGTCCATTAATTTCCCGAGCCACGGCCGGGGCTTGATCCTTATCCTTAAGCAAAACAAATATTTCTGTTACTCGCCCCGAAAGATCAAGCAGTTCCTGGGCTTTATCTAAAGGCAAATAAAAGATACGGCCGTCATAGCTGGGAACACCGTAACGAAAGATCCCAACTACTTTTAAATTCATAGCCGCCATTGATCCATAAGCCGTTTGCGTAACCACGGTTAAAGTATCTCCCACTTTAAGGCCCAGTTCTTTAGCTAAAATTTCTCCTACATTGGTTTGTTTCTCACCCGTTTCAATTTTTTTTCCGGCCACAAGATATTGAGAAAGATGGCTAATGGCTTCTTCTTTTTGAGGATCAATCCCCACTCCCATGACCGGTTTTTCTTCTCCCTGCTTCTCTAGTAAAACCCCAAACTTAATGCGTCCCGCCGTTGTGGTTACTTGGGGATTTTCCTCTATCATTTTTTGGATGGCAGAATAATCAGCAATATTAGCTTCTAGGGGAAACATTTTTTCTCGGCGCAGATAATTAATATTTAAGATTCTGAGATGGCCGCTTTGGATCCGAATAAAGTTATCAAAGCTAAATTCAATTACTCCCGAGATAAAACTCCACACATAAATCACGATCATTACCGCTGCGGCAATGGAACTTCCGGTAAGCAAGGTTCGCCGCTTATTTCGCCAAATGTTGCGCAGAGCAATTTTAAACATAAAGCTAGATCCTCCTCAGGGCTTCGTTTGGGGGAAGGCGTGATGCTACCCAAGCCGGATAAATACTTACCAAGGCCGAAACCACAACCCCAAAAACAAACACCAAAAGAAACATTCCCGGCCGCCAAACCCCATAGCTTACTCCCGCAATGCGGTAACCAATATCCCCCAAGTCCCTCATTAACACTCCCCAATTGATGCCAAAGATGACTAAAGGTAAATTAGCCAAAGCCCCTAGAAGACAGCCCGTAGCACTCCCCAAAACCCCTATGATGGCTCCTTCTAAAACAAAGAGAAGAAGAATCTCGCGCCTTTTCATTCCCATAGCCATCATGGTTCCAATTTCCCGCGCTCGTTCAAAAGCGGCCAAAAGAATAGTATTGGTAATACCTATTAAAGCAATTAAAACTATACTTCCAAAAAGCAAAGTAGACACCCCTCGCTTTGCTTCACCTATGGCCACCACATCTTCAGCCAAATCTTTCCAGGTTACAATTTCAACCCCCGTCAGTTCCTTAGCCAACTTATCCCTGAATTCCTCCAGGCGAGAGGGATCTTTAATTTTAATATCAATTTCCGTTACCGCCTGACCTAAGTCCAAGGCCTTTTGTCCCAAGCCCAGAGGAATTACCACCGCTGACCAATCAATTTTTGGATCCTCAGTTTTAAGGATACCCTTAATTTTTAAATCCAGGGCCTGATAAGTTTCGTATCTAGTGCGGGTTAAAATGGTAAGATAATCCCCTAACCCCACCCCAAAATCCTTGGCTAACCCTTCTCCGATAAGCATGGCTTCTTCGGTAGCACTGGCTAAAAACTCACCGGAGCTGACCGAATTTTTAAGCAGAAAAACCGACTCGTCCTCTGTCGGGTTAATGGCCAAGCCCACCGCCGGGAGTTGATCTACCCCATCAGAAAGCATGATGCGAAAATTAATTCGCTCGGCTACCCCTAAAACTTCTGGCTCCGGCTTTAATTTCTCTTTGACTTCTGCAGGGCGAGTCAACAATTTATCTAGAAGGAAATTTTCTTTTCGCCAATCATAACCACGCGCATAAATTTTAATGTGGCCGGTTTCAAAATTAATTATTTTCTGAAAGGACTCAAGATCTATTCCCGCAAGCAAAGAATCTAAAACCAAAAGAAACATCAACCCAATGGCAATAGCCAGAAAAGTTAATAGGGTGCGGCGAAAATTGCGGGCTAAATTGCGGACCGCCAGTTTAATAAACATTAAAAAATGTTATCAAGATTTAACTGATAAGGAACCAAAGGAGCAGTAGTTTGATTTTCTTCTGAAACTTCTACTGAACCAGTATAAGGATTAACCTTTAATGCCTTCTGATTTTGAGACATTTGATAATTTAAAAGCGAATTTTGATAATTGATGAAATCCGCCAAGGGATCCGAATTCTTTTTTTCTTCTTCGCTGTTGGAAGAAGAAATCAGCCCCATAAGCATTTGATTAAAGTTGCTCTGCATTTGATAAATTACGGCCTGGGGATCAACTGAAGAATTGCCCGGAGAAGCTTCTGAGGAGGACTTTCTTAGAGCATTAATTTGATTGGTAAGGGCATAAACATTATTTAAGCTATCATAAATGCCATTCATTTACTTTCACCTCCAAAATTATTTAAAAGTTAAACTAATCCAATCACCAAGATAATGGGTAAGAACTATAACTACCACCGCAATAAAAAGATGTTCCCCTACTACCCGCACCATGCTTTCTCCTTGACTCTTAGCCATAGAAAAACTAAAAAGCGCCAACAGAAAGAATCCCCAAGTTATGCAAGCAATCATGGCCGCATACATAGAAAGAAAAAGAAATGGGAGGGCAAAGGTTAAAGCAAACACGAATTTCGCCAAAAAAGTAAATACGGTCGATTCCCAAATTTCCTTTGTGGTGTGCCGATTTTCAGCTTCTTCTGAGATGTGAATTCCCAAAGCATCAGAAAAAGCATCCGCAACCGCAATGGTTAATATTCCCCCTAAAACTGCAAGCCGCGAATGAGTTCCAGAATGCAAACCCACAATTAACCCCAGAGTAGTAATAACTCCAGAAGTAAGTCCAAAACTAAACCCGGTCCTTTGTGATTCTTTCATCCATTTACCATCCTCAAAAACAGCTCACCAGAGTCAAAAAACTAACTCATGCTAATCAGTATAAGATAGCAGATAAATAGCTAAGAGTCAAAGGCGCAGTGCGGCCAGTCAGTTTCAAAAACTTTGTGCAGCCGCTCTAAAATTTCTGGGTCTTTTACGATAATCCCTAGTTCTCGGTTTTCATCCAGTGAAGTTGAAGATAAATTTTCTGACCCAATAAAGGCCTCGGCGCTGCTGGTATTGTAGTCCACCAGGATCATTTTGGCATGACAGTAAAGGTAACTTGAGGGCATATATTTTGCCTTCGCTCCGTAACTATTGAGAAGTTTTCGAGCTGGCCGATTTTCATCTCCCTCCTTTCCTTCTAAGGAGGCGCAGATTACCCTTACCGTTACTCCAGCAGCTGCTTCCGCAGTCAGGGCATTTAAACATTCACTATCTTTCAATTCTTCGTTGTAGAGCTCAATGGAATGGGTAGCTCTTTTGATAAGCTCAAGAATTTTGGTCCGGGAATTATTATTACTCCAAACCAGAGAATCAACCTCGGGCGAGACCTTGGTATAATTCCAATCCGCTTCAAAAACCTTAATAATTTCAGATACCTCCCTACTATCAGTAGTTATAATCCCAAAATCTCGGGTACCGCCGAAATAATTGGATTGCAAGTTAAAGGTCATGATAATCGATTTTTGACTCTCATTAGTATTAACCAAGGTAAAAGTTTTTTGGTGGGTCACGTAAAACTCCGAAGTTGCGGGTTTAGTCAAAATGTCTGCGGCCTCAAGGGAAGCCATAGTTTCCCTTACATAATCTCTCTCCGTTCCCGAGAAGGAGTAATAGTTATAAAGCACTTCAACGGTAACTCCCCTTCTTTGGGCGGCCTTCAGAGCGTCTTCAATCGTTGCATCATCAAAAGCATAAATGGTAAGGTTAATTAGCTTGTCGGCATCGTTAATGGCCTCCAGTAGCGGGGTTCTCCCATCATCTGGCTGTACGATCAAGGTGTGCGTAATTCCATCTTCATGTGTGCCATTTTGGCTGGCGCCCATGCTGCCACAGGCGGGAGGAAAGATCAAAATAAGACCAAAAATCCCAAACAAAACCACACCAAAAGGGAACCATCTTTTCATGGCTCTTTCCTCCTCTTTCTTTGATCTTGTCGCTGGCAAAACATTTTGTTGGCATTTAAAGTTGAAGAATTATTCATAGGAAAGGGGCAGGTTTAGTTTTTTCTTTAAGGCAATATTATACTCATCTATTTTTGCCTGGGCATAGGCGGGGGTGATATAGTGGGCAGGAGATGCATTGAGCGCGCTTAAAAAGAAGCCCGCAGTCGTACTTATCGCTCCGCCGGTAACAATGCTTTGGTCAAGCGACATGGCAGCCCCACCCAACATCGCTACTAACCCAATACCGATAAATACATTCCCAATAAAGCGCATCTTAGCTTTTTGGTCTTCTAGGGCAACCACCCGGGACAATTCTTGCTGGTCTCCAACCAATTGCAGAAAATCTAGGTCAGAAAGCTCGCTGATCCCCCCTAGGTAGATGTACCATTCATCAATTTCTTTAACTTCAGAGCGTGAATAACCCGTGGTCGAGATGTTAGTTGAGGTGTCGGAATATGCTTCGTAAGACAAAGTGGAAGAATCGATGTCCGTATAAACATAATTCCTTTTTTCGTCGATCAGGCGCTTCTTGGTTACAATCTCCAACTTGTTATGGCGGTAGTAAAGCTTGTTAAGGTAATCTTGGTCCGCTTGTGAATCAGCCAGAACAAAAGAACCAGTTAACCCTATCATGAAAATCACTAAAATTGTTTTCTTAAGCATGAGGCAATTATAGCATAAATAGGTAAAAAAGCAAATTAGCCGTTTGCCTTATTTTCCCTTCTTTTCTTCCCCTACATACCCCAAAGAGAAAAAGTGTGTAGAAAATTCCCCTAACTCAGCGTAGGTGTGGTAGGCATAGTCAAAGCTGAATCCACGATAAGTCAACCCAAGCCCAGTTGAAAAGTTGGTTATAGATCCTCCAAAAGAGGGCTTCTGATCTAACCCAACCCTCACCCTTAGCAATTCCACCGGATTCCATTCTAAGCCGGCATGCAGCAAAAGTGTCCGATTAATTTCCGCATCAAGCGCTCCCGTTAACTTTTGCTTCGGAAAAAATTTAGAAACCCCTCCCACAATCACCATGGGCAGTTCATCGCTTCCTAGATTATTCCCGGGAATTAAATTCTTTATGGTTAACCCCACCTTTGTCTCTTCATTTAGAAAAGCAAGAGCTCCTAAATCGAAATCAAGTCCCGAACCATTCCCCCCTTCAAAACTGGGTGTCCCGGAAAATCCCTGCGAGACCAACTTTAAGTTTATCCCTACTTTTGCCTTCCCTAAATCCTTTGCATACGATAAGTTAAACTCTCTCGCCCCAAAACTCCCTTCATCCCCCGTAACTTCGGGCGTTATCCCATTTAACCTCGTCTCCTTTATCCCTCCTACACCTGCCCCTAAATAACTCACCCCCAATACCCCATTAAATAATGGATAACTCACTCCCAGTACCGTATAAGGAACCTCCCCCATGAGATTCCCTGCCATACTCATTACCTTTAACCCCGAAGACAATGCCAAACCCGAAGGATTAGTTAAAAGCGCCGAGCCATCATCTGCTACCGCAGTAAACGCCTTCCCCATCCCCAAAGCCCTTGCCCCTACCCCTATGTCACTCAAATCCACTACCTGAGAAGCGTTTGCAACGGAAAGGGTAAAAAACAAGCAATAAATAAACGATAATAAACTAACCCCCACCCGTAACCAATAACTAACTTTCCTCTGATCCTCTGATCTCCTGATTATCTCGCTCTGATATTCTGATCCTCTGATCTTCATCTCTTTATCACCGCTATTTTCCCGCCGCCAATCGATCTCCCATCCTGCACTACCTTATATACATACACCCCGTCCCCTAACACATCCCCCCAAGCCGTCTTGCCATCAAACTCAATATTGTTTTCTCCCTTCCTCCCACCATTCTCCCCCGCAGAAAAGCTCTTCTTCCATACAATGGCCCCAGAAAGATCTATTAAGTAAATGCTTGTCCCTTTGTCCTCATCTAACCAATACCAGAACCTCCCACTCCCTCCATTGGGATTAAAGGGGTTCGGACCAAATCTAACCAAATTACTAGGTAACGCTCCCATCGCAGCAAAGGGAGTAAAGTGAGTAGTTGTAAAGGTTATTGATGTGTCAGTGTAAGAAATTACCACTATCCCATCTCTCACCCAGGAAGTCCCATTCCAGTAGTAAACATGAGGATCGCTTAAGGGCTCGGTCAAAGGAATAGTAATAGTAATGGGAATTAGAAAAGTGCTTGGGCTTCCCACAATGTTATATACTTTGCTTCCAATCTTAAATCCCGCAGGCGGATCCTCAGGAGATGAAATCTCGGCTGCAGAAACCGTCACTTCTTGTGTGGCTGCTCCAGCCGGCATTTCAATATTCATCCCAGGAACTCCTAAATTTTCAGCGGTAAATTCCTTCGTCGCATTGGCAACCAAAACTACGGCCGAACCCGATGCGGCTCCACTTCTCACCGTGATTGTTCTTCTTCCCACAGCACTCAAGGCAACATTTCCCGTCCAAACCCCCGCCGTCAAATTTATGCTTTCTGGGGTGATTAAACCTTGATCCACCAAGAGATTCGCCGTCCCTCCTACCTCACACGTTGTCCCATCTTGCTTCTTAGCAATAATCGTGGTTGAAAAACCTACCCCGGCTATGGCCGTGGAGGGCGCCACCACATCAAAGTGATCAATTGGTGGTGTAAGCGGCACAAAGGTGGCTGTGGCATAAATGGTATCTACTTGATTAGGATCAATCTGTGATTTCCCGGTTATCGTTACTTCTTTTGTAGCAAGATTATTCCCAAAGTACCTTATCTCAACTCTTCCTTCAGCTGATACCCCAGGCGCCAAAGTATAACTATATCCGCTCCCTGTTACCTGACCCGTTATCTCATTTGATCCACTCTTTGAATCAAAATACTTTACACTAAAATCTCCACCCCCTGCTTCCCCAGTAATTACTATGGTATTATTCTCATTTCCTGCATTTGTTACCTTATAATAAAATACCGCTACTTCGTTGGTTGCCACCGCCAAACTCCCCGCATTTGTATAATCAGCCCCACTTTCCAATGTCCCTACCTTTAAATCCACCCCATATGATTGACTTCCCCTCACCACTTCTACTGAAGCGGCAAAAGATGAAGTGTTGTAGTTGGTATCGGTCGAAGTAGCAGTAACTTTATCTCCTTCTAAAACGTTCGCTATAGATATTGACCACTGCTTGCTCCCATCCACTTCTACCGAGCCCAGATAAGTCTTTCCCTGCCCCTTCTCATCCGCCTTAAAGATCTCAACCACATCCCCCACCGCATCGCTTGTCCCAACAATGGTGGTCACACCCGTAACCGGATTCCTTGTGGCAGAGGTAATAGTAGGGGAGGTTTTGTTGTTATTCCCATCATTTGTTAAACTTATGCCGCGTGAGTAATTGTCATAAATCGAATTCTGAGTAATCCAGTTTGAAATACTACCTGAACCATCAACCACCACACCACCCCCTGTCGCACTCTCATTATGAGCGATAACATTTGAAGGCCCAATCTTATTAAATTTAGAGCTAGTACTTATGTACACCCCCGTCCCGTTCGGCAACTTCCCTTCCCCACTCGCCGTTGTTCCAATATAGTTCCGAAACACTTCGTTGCTGTTGGTACCGCTGCCATTTATGTCAATTCCATATTGGGTGTTCCCAGAAATAACGTTCCCACCTATCTTATTGAATTTAGCCCCATTAGGAAGGTATATCCCTGTTGTATCATTTGGAAGCGCCGCTTCCCCACTAGCAGTCGTTCCAATGTAATTACCCAATACCTCATTATTGTTGCACCCAGAGATAGAAACCCCATATCCATTCCCTGATATTATATTTCTTCCTCCCTCTGTTCCATTCCCCACCTTATTATATTGAGAAGATCCATCTATTCTAATTCCAACGATATTATTCGCAAGGGCTGTTTCTCCATCTTTATCGGTTCCAATATAATTGCCTAAGACCTCATTGCTGTTTGAAGAAGAAATATAAACTCCATAATTATTATTCCCCGAAATAACATTTCTTTCTCCGGGAGCTGTCCCGCCTATTTTGGTAAATTGAGCACCTTGAACAAGATCAATACCATCAGTATTCCCCAAAGCCGCTTCCCCGCTGGCAGTTGTCCCAATATAGTTTCCCAAAATTTCATTATAAGAAGAAGAAGAAGAATCTCCAATACGAATCCCATGTGTATTACCCGAGATTACATTCCTTCCTCCCTCTGTTCCATTCCCAATCTTGTTATAATTTGCAGAGTTAATTATGTATATTCCCTCATCCATGCAATGAGAAAGTTTTGTTGCTCCGCTGGCTGTGATCCCTACGTAGTTCCCCAGGACTTCGTTACTGCAGGCACCATTTCCAATATAAATTTCATACGAATTTCCAGAAATTATATTCCTACCTCCAGTCGTTCCACTTCCTACCTTGTTATAATAGCTCGTACCGGTTATAAAAATTCCCATACCGTTTGATAGCTTCCCTTCCCCACTCGCCGTCGTCCCAATATAATTTCCTAACACTTCATTACTACTTGAATTCTCAATGTAAATTCCATTATCATTCCCCGAAATAACATTTCTTTCTCCAGTAGCTGTCCCACCTATCTTGTTAAATTGAGCATTCTGAAGAAGATCAATACCATTAGTATTCCCTAAAGCCGCTTCCCCGCTGGCAGTTGTCCCAATATAATTTCCTAAAACTTCATTATAGCTGCATCCAGCTATGCCAACCCCTTTAACATTTCCTGAAATTATATTCCCTTTACCTATCTTGTTATGTTGAGAAGCTCCTCCATCTATATAAACTCCAACGATACCATTCTTAAGGGCTGTTTCTCCATCTTTATCGGTTCCAATATAATTCCCTAGTACTTCGTTGCTGCTTGAATTCTCAATCCTAATTCCATACTGTGTATTTCCCGAAATTATGTTCCTTCCCCCGCTTTCTCCATTGCCTACCTTGTTAAATTGAGCACCATTGTATATGTACACCCCCGTCACATTTCCCAACTTCCCTTCCCCACTCGCCGTCGTCCCAATGTAATTACCCAACACCTCGTTGCTGCTTGAGTCACTAATATAAATCCCATAATTAGTGTTCCCAGAAATTATATTTCTTTCTCCAGCAGCTGCCCCACCTATTTTGTTGTATTTGGCATTCCCTTCTATGCTAATCCCTGTACTGTTCGCAAGGGCTGTTTCTCCATCTTTGTCGGTTCCAATATAATTGCCTAAAACCTCATTGCTGTTTGAAGAAGAAACATAAACTCCATAATTATTATTCCCCGAAATAACATTTCTTTCTCCAGTAGCTGTACCACCTATCTTGTTAAATTGAGCACCAGTACCTATGTACACCCCCGTCCCATTCGCCAACTTCCCTTCCCCACTCGCCGTCGTTCCAATATAGTTCCCAAGCACTTCGTTGCTGTTGGTACCGCTGCCATTTATGTCAATTCCATATTGGGTGTTCCCAGAAATAACGTTCCCACCTATCTTATTGAATTTAGCCCCATTAGGAAGGTATATCCCTGTTGTATCATTTGGAAGCGCCGCTTCCCCACTAGCAGTCGTTCCAATGTAATTACCCAATACCTCATTATTGTTGCACCCAGAGATAGAAACCCCATATCCATTCCCTGATATTATATTTCTTCCTCCCTCTGTTCCATTCCCCACCTTATTATATTGAGAAGATCCATCTATTCTAATTCCAACGATATTATTCGCAAGGGCTGTTTCTCCATCTTTATCGGTTCCAATATAATTCCCTAGTACCTCGTTGCTGCTTGAACTCTCAATCCTAACTCCATACTGTGTATTTCCCGAAATTATGTTCCTTCCCCCGCTTTCTCCATTACCTACTTTATTAAATTGAGCGCTACCACTTATGTACACCCCATAATTATTTCCCAACTTCCCTTCCCCACTCGCCGTCGTCCCGATGTAATTACCCAACACCTCGTTGCTGCTTGAATTATTAATGTAAACTCCATAATTATTCCCCGAAATAACATTTCTTTCTCTAGTAGTTACTCCTCCAATCCGCTTATTATTTGCTCCACCTGTAAGCCAAATTCCATATGCAAACTTTTTCAATGATGGGGCTTCGCCTGTAGGAGTAGTACCAATGTAACAACCGTAGATGTAACAATGGTTAGTACCCCCTGTACTAGACGAAATCCCAGCACCACTACCATCATCACCCCCACATTTATTGATGACCAGCCCTTCTATCGTCGCATAACTTGTACTACTCCCAATGACAAAAACATTGAAATTACTATTCGCCCTAACCTCAACTTCTGGTCCAAGAGTATTGCTGGCTTCCCGGGTCTGGGTTGAACCCCTAATAGATATATTACTCTTGGTAATTTGTAAATCAGAGTTTAGTATAATCCTAAACCAAGTGTTGCTTCCGGCTTCGTTGGTAACCAGCCCTGGGGAGGTCTCACCCGTTGAATAGCCCGCTTCCGCGGTGGTGATGTCAAAAACTATCTCATCCCCATTTTGAAGATCACTTATCGCTTGCCGCAACGACCCAGGCCCTGAATCTGCACAGTTGGTAACCACCCGGGTAGTAGAAAACACCTGCGAGGAAAAAGGAAGTAAAAATAATACCGTTGTCAGTAATAATTTCTTCATTGTAAGTAATTTTAGCAAGAGGGGAAATTTTTTGTCAAGAGGGAATTTGGCAAAAATCCCTATTTTACCCTAATTATGTCCTAACTAAAAGGCAGAAAGGGCAGAAAAGATGGTACTCCCTAAATCCCGCTTCGTGACCATTCGGGCGATACGCGACAACATTTAACTTCTCCCCTTTTCTGCCTTTTCCCCCACCTACCCTCTCTGCCTTTTCTGCCATTCTCCTTGATAGCGATTAGCCCCTAAGTAGGCATCAAAAATCTCCCAACAGCCAGTCCAGCAAAGGGAGATAGCAAATTTCAAACGGACCTACCTTTTTCCTTTTTCGTGTGTCCCTGGAAATCACCAGTAGATTCGAACAATACAACTCCTTGGCCGCTTTAAGCAAGGCCTTTTCCTCTCTTTTTTCAACTTCCTTATCTAAGACCTCATAACAAACCTGAATCAACTGCTCTATTTTAAGCCCCTTTTTTAAAACAAAGTCCACCTCTTCTTGTTCTCTGGATTTCCAGTAGAAAATATTTTCTATCCCAAACTTTCTAATGAGCGATATGGCTACTATATTTTCAAAAAGCCGGCCCATATTTTCCTGAAATTTGATGGTAACCGCATTAATAATTCCAGAATCGATACAGTAGGTTTTCTTGGGGTACAATTTTTGCTCTTTCACTTTATAAGAAAAGATGGGAATTTGAAAGATTAAAAAGGCCTCTTCTAGGTAGGAAAGCAGATTCAAGATCAGATTCGGGGAAACTTTCCGACCAATTAAATTTACCATCATATTTCGAGTTTTGGCCGCACTGGTTAAACAAGCAAATTGGTTAACAGAAACTTCCGCTACGGTTTTTGCCAGAACTGCATCCCTTATCTTGTGCCGAGCAACCACATCCCTAAGCACAATGCCCTCAAAAATCTCCTTCAACATGGAAATCTTTAAAGTTGGATCTTCACTCGAAACTACCTGAGGAAATCCGCCATAAGTTATATACTCTAAAAGCAACTTTTCAAGTTTTCTCCTTTTACTCAGCAATTCATATTTCTTCTCGACCCTTTGACCCTTAAAAAGCAAAAATTCATCAAAACTTAAAGGGTAAACCTTAAGGGTAATGGTCCTCCCCGTTAAAACCGTAGCCAAGCTAGAAGAAAGCAGCTTTGAAGATGAGCCGGTAATAATAATTTTTACCTTTTCCTTCTTTTCTAACATGGTTCTTACCCACTTTTCCCAATGAAGAACGTTTTGGATCTCATCTAATACCAAATACACTTCTCCTTCAGAAGCTACATAATCTCGATAAGCTTGGTATACTTCATCCAAAAGGTTCAGTCCTAAATAAGGATCAAATTTGGGCTCTTCTAAAAGAACATAGAGTGTTTTTTCTAAAGAAGCATGTTCAGCTTTCAATTTCAAAAGCTGCTTAGTCAAGTAGGTTTTACCTGCTCTTCTAACCCCAATCACACTTAGCACCACATCCTTGCCTCCAAGATATTCCTGCATCTTTTGAAGGTAACTTGTCCTTTCTATCCCCACCTCCTGCCCCTTTCCCCAAAAATTCAAAGGGGAAAGAACTTCTATTATTTCCTCGCTCCTTAGCATTTTTATACTCCTTTTAGTATGATTTTATGAGGAAAATCATATCAAAGATAATATAAGTTTGTCAAGGGGGATTAAAACGAATCGCTATTTTTGTCCTGATCTTATCGCTGTTCTTTGCGATCTTTGCGTCTTCGTGGTAAAAATTATTAACCACAAAGGCGCGAAGACGCTAAGGGTCGCTAAGGAAATACAAGCCTGTCAACTTTTGGGAACTAACCTCTTACCCGAGAAAAATTTGATTTCTTTGCGAAATAGGATATAATGTAACAAAATCAAAAAAGCAGGGAGGGCGAAAACATATGTTTAAAAAATTTCTTATTTGCTACTTAGTTGGTTTGACCTTGATTTTTACTGCGGCCGAAGCTAAAGGCACTACGACCGGGCCGGCGAATAACTTGCAGATCGTTCCTCAGAAAATCAAGGAAGCCACCCGCAGTTATAAAATCGAGATGGTTTATCCCAAGGTAAAAGGAATGAAAGAGGTCAATGTCCAGCAAGCGATAAATCGCCAGATTAGAAAAACAATTGAGGAGAACCGAAGCAAGTTCTTAAAGCAAAAAAATAAACCTTTCGACCACTTCCTAAATACCATGTCTTTACGATATGAAGTGGCCGGGCTAACCCCAGATTATTTGAGCATCAAAATCAAAACCGAAGTGATGTATGCCGGCGCCGCCCACCCTCAGCACTGGTCAGAGGCGCTAAATTTTGACTTAAAAAATGGCCAAAAACTTTCTTTACCGCAAATTTTTAAAGCTAATTCTGGGTTTTTAAAAATTATTGCCGATTACTGCGCCAAAGAATTGCTGAGCCGACCGGAGCTAAGCCGGGATAAAGCATGGGTTAAGAAGGGCACCGCTCCTTTTCTTTCGAATTACAAAATATTCAACCTAAGCCCTAAAGCCCTGTTCATTACTTTTCCCGAAAATCAAGTCGGGCCTTATGTAGCAGGAGAACCAGTGGTTGAAATCAGCTTCGACAAGCTAAGGTCCATAATTAAATATTAATTTTGACAAACTGCTCGACCGACCGAAATTTTATGTTAAATTCGCCTAAAGAAGTTTTGCAAAAGCGAACCTTTGACTTAATTATTGTCGGCGCCGGACCTGCGGGGCTGACCGCCGGGGTCTACGCTTCAACATTAAAAATCGATACCTTTCTGGTGGCCAAAGACATAGGAGGACAGGCCATCGATACTACGGAGATAAAAAATTATATGGGTTTTGATTTTATCTCCGGTAAAGACCTTATCCGCAAGTTTGAGGAACAGCTTGTAAAACAGCACTTTATAAGGCATAAAATAGATGAGGTTATTCAAATTGTTCGCACCGGCAACGGCTTCGAAGTTATAACTGAAAATCACAGTAAATTCTTTGCCACCGCAGTTATTATTGCCAGCGGAATGAAAAGGAAAAACCTAGGGGTTCCCGGGGAAGAACGACTGCAAAGAAAAGGTATATCTTATGGCTTAGTACACGATCTAGCGCTTTATAAAGGCCTTGAGGTTGCAGTCGTGGGCGGAGGCAATTCTGGAGTACAAACCACCGATGAGTTACTAAAGGACGATTGTAAAGTAACTCTTATTTCAGAAGGAAAACTTACGGCTGACCAGTCGCTGATTGATGAAATTAAGAAAAGCTCCGCCTTGAAAATACTTGAAGATTTTGAAGTTCTTGAAATCCAAGGTGAAGATAAAGTCGAGGGGGTGGTAGTTAGATCTCGGTATAACTCAATGGTAAAACAAATTTCCTGTAGAGGAGTTTTTATTGAAATTGGATTTTTGCCCAATAATGAATTTTGCCGTGATCTGGTAGAATTAAATGAAAAAGGAGAAATTATCATAAATCGCGATTGCTCCACAAGCACCGAAGGGATTTTTGCTTGCGGAGATGTAACCAATGCCTTTGGCAAAAGGATCATTATTGCTTCCGGTGAAGGCGCCAAGGCGGCGTTAAGCGCAAAGAAATACCTTTCAAGCAAAAAAGAGCATAAATAATAAATGGAACCTACCCCGGCTCTTAGCCGAGGCAGGTTCCCAAGTATGTTAGGCGAGGAGGTGAAAGCAAATGAGTTTGTTGAATACCCTTTCGCTTATCCTTGAAGCAGCTACGGCGGGTCTGGGAGTATGGCTGGGATGGTCCAAAAAGAAAAATTACGGGTGGCTGATCGCACTAACCTTTGTCCTTTATGTCATTTACGACCTGAGCCGATTTTTGAACCTCGCACTCCCCGCAAAGGGACTTCTCTTCTTGGTCGCCAGCGCCTCTATTTTTTGTGCGGTCTGGTTGTTAGCTCAACAGTCATAAGAAGCACATGGGGGTGGGGACTCTTGAGAACTCACCCCTATACCTCTTTAAATCCTAAGCACAAAATCCTAAATCCTAAACAATACCAAAATCCAAAATTCAAATGTCCCAAACCGGTTTGGAATTTTGGTAATTAAAATTTTGAATTTGTTTAGGATTTAGATATTAGAATTTTGAATTTTGAAAGGTTTAAGCGAGGGGAATAAGAGGGGGTAAGTTAGCAAAAAGAGAGGGAGCTTTAGCCTTGGATAGTCTCAGGGTGAGTTAATTCTACTCCTCGATTCTGCTTTTATCGATAATTAGATCTTTGAGTTTAAAATAGCAGTCGGAGGAAGGTTCCATTACTTGATTCCTTCGGTAGTTCTTCCCGTAGTAAGGGTTGGGTACAATGGCATTATCGAATAGCAAATTGGGAATCAAAATTTTCACTCCGCTGTGTTTTCCATAAACATCAGTTAATTGATCTCCTACACTCATAAGCCAGAAGACCCCATCCTTTTCACTTAGGGCCTTTCTCAAGAGGTCCTTATAAGCAACGGAGGCATTCTGAGGTTTAGGGCAAAGATTACGGTATTTGCCTTCGGCAAAATCGCCCATAAGAAAAACATATTTTCTTAATTCAAGATCAGAAAGATTAAAAGTATGCTTGAGCCAGCGTTTAGTTGCCGCGGCTTCTAAGCTATTGCTGCGGCTCCGCGCCGTTATGAAATAGCACTCAATCCCCTTCTTTAAACAATCTTGGGCAAATTCCACCGTGGGCTTTATGGGAGGCCCTTCTCCCACCACATCATCATCGCTTCGAGAAGTGAATTCTAGGGTATTATCAATGTCAAACATGATGGCCGGCTTTTTGCCTTGCCTTCTTAGGGCTTCAAGCAAGCCGCTGTCTGTTAAAGTTTTTAAAAGTTTATCCGCATCCTCAACCGTTTTTTGAACATCCCTAGCATACGGCGAATTATCGGCGTAGGAATCGTAAACCCCATTATAGCCCTTGGGCTTCAATCCATAATAGCGATTGGCATCTGACTCGGCCGAAATTTTAGCGGACCAGATTCTTACATTTTCAGGAAATTGAAATAGCTCTCCCTTGCGTCCCTCATAATATATTTTGTTTTCCGTTAATCCTTCAAACAAAGAAAGCATTTGCTGAGAGTTTCTAAAATTTAAGTTGTAGATTACACCCAAAAAAAGCGGAATGACTATAAAATAGCCGATAATCAAAATTATTAAAAGAACTTTATCTTTTATTCTCATACTAATCCTATCCTACGCCCAAGTTTTTAGCGGCTTTAAGGATGACCATAATACACCCAATTATACAACTGCTTTTGTTGGTCTTGTTCATAGTCAAAATCACCTGAATTTAAGCGCCAATTGGTAAATATGGTGTAGTAATTTTTACCTTCCATATAAGCTGCTTCAGCACTTTGATAGGGTGTGGGGTCCCACGGGGATTTAGATTCAAACTTTGCCCCATAGGCAAGTAAGTTTGGATTTATTCCCGCATTTATAAATTCATCGCGAGATGCACCCCCGTAGAGTTGAAGATTCAAAAAATCCACATACCGGTTTATCGCCGCGGCATCCAAATTATCTGTGGTAGCAGGAGAAATCGTGAGGTAATATTTTTTGCCTGTCTGCTGAGCTTCCTGACTAAACCTGCTTCCTATGGCGTTAATTAGATATCGAAACTGATCCACTGTGGTTCCCGTGCTGAGAGGCCACTCCCAATCTATATCAAAGCCATCCAAGTTATAACACTTCAAGTAATACATTAAATTGTCAGCAAAGCGAGCAGCATTTTCTTCGGTGGTATACTTGGAACTTGAAAATATTCTTGAAATCAGTGTCCCATCGCCCCAACCTAAAGTCATTGCAATTTTAATGTTAGGGTTAACACTATGGGCATCTCGAATAACATAATTCATATAGTCCTGGTTAGTCAATCCGCCCGGGTGCGGGTTGGACGCATCTTGAATTCTAATTGTGTAAGTAGAACCGTCTCCCGTGGGGACACTAGTAAGACCGGTAGGTTCGGTTGTTGCAAAACAAATAAACAAAATGTCGACGGACTTATAAACTTCGTTGCTGATGAGCGTTTGGTAACAACTCCCGGGGGTGTTATAGTTGGCGCCGCTAGGTTGATCTTCGTCTAAAAGAATCCAAGCATTAACAAGTTTATTTGTTACTTCTTCTTCCTGCTCTTCTGGGATGGTCCCTACCCCAGCCTTTTTCCCGCAACTTTGCACCAAAACCGCAGAAAAAGATAAAACTAAAACCAGAATAACTAACACCACAAACATTCTGTTTCGCCCGTAACTCATTTTTACTCCTCCTCCAGCTTTGTTCGTAAAATTTTGGCATTTTCCCTGCTTGCTGTCAAGCGGAATGCTCTTCCTGAAAAACTTGACATTTTAGCATAAAGGAATATAATAGGGCAAAAATTTGCAAGGAGGAGGTGAAGAATGAAACTGGATGCCATCAAGCTTGGTTTAACCTGTGGCATTATCTGGGCGGGAGGGGTTCTTTTCTTTGTCTTAACTGATGTTTTTCTCGGTGGCTGGGGAGGAGGATTAGTCAAAAGCTTGGGTACCATTTATCTGGGCTATAAGCCTACTGCCAGCGGGGTCCTTATCGGCATGATTTGGGCCTTTTTTGACGCTGGGATCGGGGGCTGGCTGGTAGCCGTAATCTACAACTGGCTCCTGGATTTAGGAAAAAAGTAGAAGGAGGGAAAAAATGGATGTAAAAAGAATCATTATCGTAGGTTTAACGATTCTCTGCTTCGCGGCAAATGCTTCTTTAGCGGAAAAACAAAAAGATAGTTCTTCCCAACCCGAAGAAGGATGGTTAGTAATTGAGGAAGATACTTTTATCCCGGTTCAAGATGAATTAGCGCGTCACCTCTTTTGGGCTAAAAAGAGTTTTCTTAAAGGGGAATATGAGTTTGCCGCTTATGCGGTTCGCAATGGAGCCGATGCTTTGGTGAGAGAATTGCCCCTGGCTTCCCAAAAAGGAAAAGAAGAAATCATGGGAGCTGTTCGCGATCTTATAAAATTAGCCGACAACCTTGATGCTGGAAAAGTCACCAAAGAGAAAGAGCTCGATTCGGTACTCAAAAAAGCTCTTCAGGCCGACCAAGAACATCTCTTTTTAGTGATCTCCGCTCAAGAATGGACCCCCGCTAAAATTGCGAGAATGAAAAACTTACATTTAACTCGGGCTAAAGAACATTTTATAAAAGGGGAACTAAAAGAAGCGGCCAAAAGAATCAGAAAAGCGATTGCTTACATGGAATTAGAAGCTAAGAAGGCTCCGGAAGAAGCCAAAAGTGCCATTCGGGCTTCGATTGAAGAATTAAAAAAATTAGCTAAAGAAGTGGAAGCGGGCACAGTAAAAGTAGTTGAAAAACTAGACAAAGCTTTTGAACGCGCTCGGCAAGCCAAGTAGGCAGGATTTAGATTCTCATTCTACTCATCCGAGGAAGTCCGGGAGTTTGCTCTCGGGCTTCCTCACATAAGTGGTTAGAACGCGCGTTCAGGTACTTTGGCCCCACTTTTGCTTTTGTAGGAGGTCTCATAAAAACTTGACAAACCCGCTTCTCTGTGATTATAATGCTTTCTCAAAACATATTCAAGAAGGAGGTAAAGTTAAATGAAAAAGCTGATGGCCTTTTTGGTTTCTGTGTTTGTTTTGTGGTTAGGTACCCTCACCTTGGTTTCTGCCAGCCCCACCACTTCTCAGTTCCACCCAGTAATAAAAGAATTTAGCCATCTTATAGAGCAAGATCCCATCGTCAGAATGTATGTTACCGAAATGATAGATCAACTTCCCTCTGGGCAAAAAAATGTAAAAGATGTAAATGACTTTTTGTTTAAATTAAATCAGGTCTTAACTACCGCCCCAAAGTTTAGCAAAGGAGAAGTTGAGGTAACTCCCCTATCTGACCTTTTGGTTGGGATGATGAATACCCCGGCCGGATTTCACGCCTTCAGAAACGAAAAGATCAATAGCATGATTAGAAAAATATTAAAAACCTGGGAGGCCTTTCTTAATAGTGAAAAATCACTTTATGTCCTCAACGATTCTCCTGAAGGCTGGAAGTCAAAAGAAGCGCAAGAATTTTTAAAAATGGATGATTATCTTTATAACCCCAATGATAAATATTGGGGATATAAGTCCTGGAATGACTTTTTTACCAGAAAAGTTAAGCCCTCCGCACGACCAATCGCCGAACCCCACAACGATAAAATTATCGTTAGCCCCTGCGACACGACCATCTTTAACATCAGCGAAAATGTGCAAAAGTTTGATAAGTTCTGGATAAAATCTCAACCCTATTCTCTCTACGATATGCTCGACCACAGCCCCTATACCGATGAGTTTGTGGGCGGAAGTGTTATTCAAGGTTTTCTCTCTCCTTTTAATTATCACCGCTGGAACAGCCCCGTTTCGGGCACCATTGTCAAGGCCTATGTAAAAGATGGACTCTATTTTAGCCAGGCAGAATCTCAAGGAATTGATCCCTCCGCTCAAGACAAATCCCAGGGTTATTTAGCTCATGTCCAAACCCGGGCTTTTATTTTTATAAAAGCTGATGATCCCAAGATTGGCCTAATGTGTTTCATGCCCATAGGTATGGTTGAAGTTTCTTCCTGCATTATTGATCCCAAAATAAAACCCGGTTATCATGTGAAAAAAGGCGAAGATTTGGGTTACTTCCAATTCGGCGGATCAACTCAGTGCCTTATCTTCCGAAAAGGAGTCATCAAAAAATTTACCGCCGTCAAAGGTCGTTTCTATAAGATGGGAGAAGAAGTGGCGGTAGCTAACTAAAAAGAAATAGTAAAGCGTGGATAACTTTCGGCATAACAAGCATTTTATAATTGTCATTGCCGCTTATCTCATAGTTTGCAGTTCTGCCCGGGCTGACTTTTCTGGAAAGTTTCGTTCTTACTATTTAAATCGCCACTACAGTACGCCACTAACTCAAGAGAGTTTGGCGGTGGGTGGCTGGCTGCAGTATGATTCTCCTGCTTGGCAGGGAATAAGTTTACGCTTAGCGGGCTATACTTCTCAAGGAATAATTTTTACCGACCCCAGCCGAGGCGGAGGCGGGCTCTTGACTGGTGATCAAAAAGGATATTCAGTTCTGGGGCAGGCCTGCCTCAACGCCAATTTTGATAAGACAAAAATTACCCTTTACCGCCAGGCGCTAGACACCCCTTTTCTTGGTACGGCTGATTTCAAAATGACGCCTTTTTTGGTTGAGGCCTACACCATTCAGAGTCAGCTCTCCCCCAAGGTTTCAGCAATTGTTTCCCATGTTACCAAGCTTAAAGGCTGGACCGATACCGAATTTAAACCTATGTCCGCAGCCGCTGGTTTTACCAGCACAGATAAACCAGTAACTCTTTGCGGTTTAGTACTTACCCCGCAGAAAAACACACAACTTGAGGTTTGGGAATATTACTGCTTCGATTTTATGAATGTCGTCTACGCCCAGTTAGACCAAAATTGGCCGTTTTCTAACGGTAATGTTTTTTCCGCTTCCTTTCAAACCATCGACCAACGCAGCATTGGTTCTTCTCTTGGTGGAAGTTTTGCCACGGGAATGTATGGCTTACAAGCCAAGTTGGGGTTGAGCAATAATCTTAATGTTTCTTTGGCATTCACTTCAACCAACAAAAATCATGATCTCCTCGCTCCCTGGATAAGTTATCCCGGGTTTACTTGTCTTATTGCTGAAAGCAATGATTTGGCGGGGGAGCAGGCCTGGGCAGTTGGGGCAACTTATAATTTTGGAAAAGAGGTGTCTGCTTCGCTTTATCACACCCAGTCGTATATTCTTGATAAGGGATCGCTGGCTGAGCCGGATCAGTATGAAACTGAGCTAACTTTAAACTTTCAATTCGTTCAAAACCTAAACCTACGTCTTTCCGGCACCGTGGTTAATAATTCATTAGATACTGGTGGAGTAAATTACACTAGTTTCGGGGCAATTTTAAATTATGATTTCTAGCATAACGAATGCTTCCGCTAATTAAAAATTTATAAGGGGGGAAAATTATGTTGCGTAAATGTTCAAGGGTTGGTTTGGTAATCTTAGTAATATTGATTTTTGGGCTGGGGAACGCTTACTTTGGCATGGCGTGGGGGGTGGTACCGACTAAAATAAACTATCAAGGAAGATTGACAAATAGCTCTGGTGCTCCCCTTTCTGGTACTTACAATATGCGCTTCACTATTACTTCCGATTCTTCAGGAACCACTCCTATTTGGGGTCCCGAAACACATCAGAATGTGACGGTTACTAATGGAGTATTTGCGGTCACTTTAGGGGAAGTCACTCCGATCACTACAGCAGAATTTTCTTCCGATGTTCGTTATCTAAAATTAGAAATCGCTAATCCTGCTGACTCAACCACCAATTATGAAACTTTAACCCCATTGACCCAGATCGTAAGCGTGGGCTATGCGCTCAAGGCGGCCGAGGCTGACTCATTAGCTGGTGACTATGTAAAACAGATTATTGCTGGAACTAATATCACCATTGATCCGACCTCCGGCAATGGCGTTGTAACCATCAATGCTTCAGGTGGAGGAGAAGGAGCTCCTCCAGATAATATAACTATTGGGTTAAATACTTCCGCTTCTTTAGAAGTAAAAGATGCTGGTATTACCTCTACTAAGCTGGCAGCCAATTCTGTAACTTCAGAGAAAATAGAGGTCGGGGCAGTAACAGAAGATAAACTAGCTGGCTCTATTCATGACAGCAAGTTAGAACCCATCACCTCTAGTGGAAAAGTTTACGGTTCAGCCCTGGCTGGTTTATCAGGTATTCCCACCACCGAGGGACTAATTCCCAATGCAGTTCTTAACATTGGAACAGGCGCAAACCAAATAGTGGCACTTGACGACCTCGGACGACTACCAGCGGTGGATGGTTCCCAATTATTAAATCTCTCCGGTGAGGCAATCACTGCGTCAAATCAAGGATCAGTTGGGGTCGGATTCTTTAAACAAAAAACTGGAGGGGATTTAGAATTTTACAAACTGGCCGCAGCTTCAGATAAGCTTTCGTTAGCAGTAGTCGGAACGGATCATATTAGCATTGAAGTTAATGAAGGAAACCTTAATGTGGAAAATATGACAGGAACGCTACCCATTGCTCGCGGCGGAACGGGCTTAACGGCTGCTCCCGCCAATGGTCAAATATTAATCGGAAATGGGACGGGTTATACCCTATCAACCCTTACCGACGGAAGTGGTATTTTAATCACCGAAGAACCAGGAGCGGTAACCATATCTATGGATATTAATGCCCTCCCAAGTGTGTCTTCCGCTAATCTTACTGACAGTATTCCTATTTCTCAAGGGACTGTGCAAAAGAAAATTTCCAAAAACGATTTATTCGGTGATCTACTGGGCGCTTTGCATTACAAAGGCACCTGGAACGCTAGTACCAATACCCCTACCCTCACCAGCGGCACCGGAGAGGCAGGAGCTTATTATGTTGTAAGTGTCGCCGGTTCGACTGAACTTGACGGTATTTCCACCTGGGAAGTCAATGACTGGGCAGTATTTAACGGCGCGGTTTGGCAAAGGATATCATCGACCAACGCCGTAACTAGTGTTTTTGGCCGCACCGGAGCCATCACTGCTCAGGCAGGCGATTACACCAAAGACCAAGTTGGTTTGGGAAATGTCTTAAATGTAGAGCAGATCCCTAAATCCATAGGTACTACTAAGGGTGATATTATTGTTTATACTGGAAACGGCGCCCCAACCCGGCTTGCGGTCGGTTCTGACTACCAGGGGCTTCGAGCTAATTCAGCAAAAGCTGAGGGGGTGGAATGGGGCAATGTAGTTTACTTAGTAAACAGCGGAAATGGCTTAACTGGTGGACCCATAACTGGATCTGGAACTCTATCCGTTAATTATGACAACTCAAGCATTGGTCTTACAGGCGGTGGTCAGCTACAAGTAAAAGATTCGGGAATAACTACTGCTAAGATAGCCAACGGCGCAGTTGATTCTAGTAAGCTTGCAACTAATTCTGTGGGAACAAACGCTATAATTAACAATGCGGTTACCAGCGATAAAATAGCTCCAAATACCATCACCTCTGCCGATCTGGCCAACAATGCTGTAGGAACAAGCGCCATAGCAGACAGCGCGGTAACCGATGCCAAAATAGCAAGTGTTTCTCCCTCTAAAGTAAGTGCGGGAAGTTTTGCCTCTGGAACTTATACTTTTCCGGGGTCACTAACCATTAACAATAATTTGACCGTAGATACCAATACCCTCTATGTGAGCGCCTCGAACAATCGAGTTGGCATCGGGACAACCTCTCCGGGAGTAACATTAGATGTAGCGGGCTCAGTTCGTGTTAACAGTGGGACAACTTTTGCAAAGGTTCAAGCCGGCAGCACACTGGTAGGAAGCAATTCGTCCGGAGGAGTCAAAACCGTCACGGTAAATTTTCCTTCGTCTTTCTCATCTACCCCTAAAGTCATTGTTACTGCACGAGGAGAAAATATTAATTATCCCGACACTTTTGCTGCAAGCACCAGGCAGATTTCTACCTCCTCTTTCCAGGTTAATATATTTAGAGTAGATTCAAGCGGTGGGTCGTGGGGCCAAAACCTTTACTTAGATTGGATTGCTTGGGAATAATTAACTGCCGTGTTGGCATTAGAATTATGAAAAAAATTACAGTTTTATTAATATTAGTTTTAGTTCCGATGCAAGTTTGGGCCAGCATAAGCTCAAGCTACGCTGTTCTTGTTGACGATTTTGGCTCGGGCGGCGGGCCGGCGAGTTCGACTACTTACGGGGTGTTTGGAGTAATAAGTGCGTCTAATTTGGGGGTTCAGAAGAGCACAGCCTATACCATCTGGGGAGGATTTATCCCAACCAGTTTTTCTCCGCTTCCGGTACTGATTACTTCTATCACTCCCAACTCGGCATATAACACTGGCAAAATCAAGATCACTAAGATCGCTGGTACGGGTTTTATGCCCGGGGCTGACGTGCGGCTTGAGCTAACCGGTGAGGCCGATATTGTGGCTACAGATGTCACCCTCGATGCTTCCTATGAAATCTCCTGCGTTTTCGACCTAACTGGAAAAAAAGAAGGCCTTTGGTCTCTTAGGGTAACTAATCCCGATGGTTCTACCAATTTGCTGCCAGGAGCATTTCAAATTAAAACCTGGTCGGATCTTAAAATGGTTTTAAATACTCCTAATCCATTTAATCCCCCCTTCGAATCAACTCAAATAATGTATAAGTTGGAAAAGGATACCGAAGTGACGGTGGTAATTTTTTCTGTTACGGCAGAGCTTCTTTGGAAAAGGAACTACCCGGCTGGCTTTGAGGGTGGCAAAGCAGGTGATAATGTGATTACCTGGACGGGGTTATCGGATTTCAATGAATATGTATCCAACGGGGTTTACCTCGTGCATGTGATTGAAAAGTCAAGTGGAAAAACACTGGCTCGCGGGAAAATTGCGGTGATAAGGAAATGAAATTGAGACCTGTATATTTGGTATTGCTTATTATTTGGAGCTTGGAACTTAACAATTCCACATCCTATGCGATAAGCGCCGGCTACACTGATGACCCGCTCAAAATCAGCATCGGCGCTCGGCAGATGGGGATGGGTGGAGCTATGGCCGCAATAAGCGATGGTGCCAGCAGTATTTTTAACAATCCTGCGAGTATGGCAGGACAAAAAGTAAGATTAACCTCCATGTACACCTCACTTTTGGGTGATGTCAATTACACTATAATGGGAGGCAACTGGCCAATCAATCTTTTTAATCGCCAAGGTAGTATGGGGATAGGTTTGGCGGGCTCTTCGGTCGCTGGACTCATTGATCCCGATCCCACCGGCTTTAAATCTTTTGATTATCATAATAATGTCTGGTTGCTGGCTTACGGGGAAAAAATAGATCTTTTTAACCACCAAGGCAAAATTGCTCTGCGCTTGAAGTATTTTGACGAGGGCTTTACTGGATCGCAAACAGATTATGGCAAAGGTTATAACCTCGATGCCGGTTTGATCTTTACCCTTTGGGAAAAAACTGATATTGGTTTAATGGTGCAAAATTTTCTACTATCTTCTCTAGGTGGCAAAGTAATTTGGGCAAGCGGCGGGGAGGAGAGTATTCCTAAGCAATTAAGAATGGGCATCGCTTCGCGCCGCTTACGGTCCGATGTTTTACTGGCAGCAGATGTGGATACTTATGTCAATCGGCCAACTTATCCTGCGCGGATACATGCTGGTGTTGAATGGCAGATTATACCCACTTTTTCCTTAAGATTAGGATTTGACAACAGCAACCCAACTTTTGGCACCGGTTTAAAGATTGGACAATTCGTTTTTGATTACGCCTATCATCCCTATTTTGGCTTCAGAGATATTACTACTCATTACTTCTCGCTTTCTTTTATTGAAAAAGAAGTGGTTGAATTACCTAAAAAAGTAGTTGAAGCGCCTAAGACGATCGCACTAACCCCGGAAGTAATCACTCCAGCTCTGAAAGTAATAGTGACGACCCCAGAGGCAATTTCCTCAGCGGAAAAATTTAAACCATCCCAACTTAAGATGTCAACAAAGCGGGTCTTTCATTATGTTTCTAATGGAGAAACACTTCGGGACATTTTACTAAAGTACTACGGAACGACCAAATATTATAAAAAGTTTGCTGCTCTCAATGGCATAAAGAATATTCACTTTTTATTACCCGGCAAATATCTAATTATTCCGCCGAAAGAAAAGCTAGAGAAGCAGTAAGGCGCAGAATTTTAAAAACTTGATTTTTTAGTAAATAGGAGTATAATTAGACAAAATTAATTTATAAGGAGGTAAAAACAAATGAAAAAAGCATTTTATAAGATTGGGCTTTATTTCTCCATAGTCGTACTGTTAGCAGGCATGATGCTTCCCTCAGGCGCCCTGGCCGAAAAGGTGCAGCACAAGCCCATAACCCTAAAACTCATAAATTTATTAAACAAACATCCAGAAATCAAAACGATGCTTGAGCAATCTCTTGCCGAAGCTAAAAAAATCAATCCCGATCCCAAAACTAACCCTGCTCAGAGCTTATCCGAATATTTTGACTACCTTGACCAGGCAGTAGAAAAGCTTCCAGATACACGCATAGGATCAGATATTCATTACCCCACTTTTCTGGCTGACCAGCCCCTGCCGCAGTTAAAAGGCAAGGGTTTATTCAAGAATGCTCTTCAGTACTATCCCCCTTTTGCCTCATGGATGCGTGAGTTTGCTATTGCCCGGGGAGCATTCCTTAACACCAAAAAGTCCTGGAATGAAGAAATCTACAAGAAGTTTTATAACGACCCGAGATTTGGTTTGCAAAAAGATTGGTACGAAGACCCAGCTAACTGGAACTCCTGGAATCGATTTTTCTCCCGTTACTTAAAGTCCCCCGAGGCGCGTCCGATTGCTTTCCCGGATGATCCTTCGGTAGTGGTGGCCCCCGCCGATTCTATCCCTCAGGGGGTATGGAAAATTGACAAAGATTCAAAAATCAAAGCGGAAAACGGGCTAAAGGTTAAAAATGATACCTACTTCAGCATTGCCGACCTACTAGGCAAAGACAGCAAGTACAAAGATGCCTTTGCCGGCGGCACCCTCACCCATTCTTACTTGAGTCCTTTCGACTACCACCGCTATCATTTTGCCGTGGGCGGAGTAGTTAAAGAAAAGAAAATTATACCGGGAAATGTTGCTTGTCCATCAAAGTGGAACACAGAAAAACACACTTATGACGCCGTTGATTTAATGGGCTGGGAGTTTACGCAAACTCGCGGCTGTGTAATAGTCGATACCGGAAAATATGGGTTAGTAGCGTTAATCCCGGTAGGAATGGATTTAGTATCTTCGGTTAATTTTGAGGAGAATATCAAAGTGGGAGCTACTTTTAAGAAAGGAGACATGCTTGGCACTTTCCTTTTTGGCGGCTCCGATTTTATTATGCTTTTCCAGGAAAAAGCTGGGTTTGAAATCACAGCTCCGAGAGAATGGTCGTTATTTGGAGAAAAGCCCTATAAGCATTTATTAATGGGTGAAAAATATGGGGTAATGAAAGGGCCAGCTAAATAATCTTCTGCGGGACACGGTTTTAAACAGGAGGTCTATTAAAGATGAAAAGATCTTTTTGGGTTTTTGTTATCATTTTATTTTTAACTGCACAATCTGCCTGGGCTGACCGCAGTGCGATTATCGGGGGACTGCGCAGCGGCCTGGCGTTGGGAATAGAAGTGGTAAAAGATTTTAGCGGCCGGTTTTCGGGACGATTTGGCATGGAAGCAACTACGGGAGAGGATTTAAGCCTTTTGGGGGAAAATCCTTTCATCATGTTCCTCGAGGGACAACTATATCTTTTTAATGTTGGCCAAAGTCCGCTTTTTCTTAGTCTGGGTTTGCTGGGTGATTATGGTTATCAAACTACCTACGGAGGTTCCCTTTCGTTGGTCTTCAACAAAATTTACGGGAAAGAAGAGCTTTTTCTTGAAACTGGAATTGATTACCTTTCTGGAGGAGTTTTTTGGCTGCAGATGGGATATAAACTTTACTAATCAACCACCAGCAAAATCCTTGTCCCCCACCCTTTAAAAAGTTATAATTTATGCGATGATGGCCTTTATTAACAGGAAGAGAAAACAAGTAATAGCGTTATTAAGTTTCTGGCTTATCCTTTGCTCTTTAGCCGGAGCTCAAGATCCGCGCATAAGTAAAATAGAAAAGTTCCTTGCGCGCTACGCTCCTACAAGCCCCCTTAGAGGATATGAAGCAATAATGGTAAAAGAAGCTGATAAATATGGGGTTGATTACCGCCTCTATCTGGCCTTAGCGGGAGCAGAAAGCACCTGGGGAAAAAGATTTCCTAAAAAAAGTTATAACCTAACCGGGATTAGCAACGGCCGGGCGCGATTTAGTTCCCTGGCTCATAATATTCGTTTTACCTGCCAAACCATCGGTACCAAAAAATGGTACCGAAAATACCGCAAAACCAAAAATCTCTGGGATTTAGTAAAGGTCTACAAAGGAGTTCCGCCTTATGAGCGCTATCTTCGAAGCTTGCGTTATACCATGAGCTTAATTGCTGCTATCCCAGCAGCCGAAGAAAAGATCGTTGCTACAACTAACAGAGTTGAAACCCCAAGTTTAATTGCTTTTAACCACATTCGCTATGATCAATTTGCCAATCGCACCTTAAACACTATTGCCCTAACCGATTAAAATGGACCTTTTTAACCAAAACTTAGAAGCCTACCAAAAAGAACAAGCCCCCCTTGCTTTTCGCATGGCCCCTAGAAATCTAGAGGAAATGGTAGGGCAAGAACATCTTTTGGGAAAGGGAAAACTTTTAAGACGTTTGATTGAAGCGGACAAAATTACTTCGCTTATCCTTTATGGCCCTCCCGGAACAGGTAAGACCGCCCTGGCTCGCGTTATTGCCAACACCACCCAAAGCCACTTCGAATGGTTAAATGCTTCGATTGCCAAAGTGGAAGATATAAGACGCGTAAGTTTAGAAGCCCAAAAGCGACTTAAACTCCACAAACAAAGAACCATTTTATACCTTGATGAAATTCACCGCTTCAATAAGTTGCAGCAAGATTCCTTGCTGCCCGATGTAGAAGAAGGAAATTTAATTTTAATTGGCGCCACTACGGAAAACCCATTTTTTTATGTAAATTCCGCCCTGGTTTCCCGCTCCCGCGTCTTTGAATTCAAACCCCTAACCGAAGAAAATTTAAAAACCATTATTTTAAGGGCGATCGAAGACAAAGAAAGGGGCTTTGGAAAACTAAAAATTAAAATAGACGAAGATGCGCTAAAGCATTTGGCTAAACTTTCGGACGGGGATGCCCGCTGTGCGCTTTCTGCCCTTGAGCTTGGAGTACTTTCTACCCCACCGGACAAGAAAGGCCTTATCAACTTTACCTTGAAGGTGGCTGAAGAATCGATTCAAAAGAAGGCCGTGGTGTATGACAAGAAAGGTGACCAACATTACGATACCATCTCTGCCTTCATTAAGTCCATGCGCGGGTCCGATCCCGACGCTACTCTCTACTACTTAGCTAAAATGCTCTACGCGGGAGAAGATCCCCGTTTTATTGCTCGAAGGATTGTAATTTGTGCCGCGGAAGATGTAGGAAATGCTGATCCTTTAGCCCTGGTCGTCGCTAATTCCGCCTTACAGGTGGCGGAGTTTGTGGGTCTTCCCGAAGCTAGAATTCCCCTTGCTCAAGCTGCCGTTTATGTAGCAACCGCTCCCAAAAGCAATGCTGCCTATGCCGGCATCGAAAAGGCCCTCAAAGAGGTCGAAAATGAAGCCACTTTGCCCGTTCCAGATCACTTAAAGAACCCTCTTCCTTGGGTTAAAGATGAAAAAAGGGGCAAAGGTTATAAATATGCTCATAACTACGAGGGCGGCTACGTTGAGCAAGAGTACTTAACCATTAAGAAAAAATATTACGAGCCAAAAGAAATTGGGTTTGAAAAGAAAATAAAACAGCGCCTGGAAGAGCTAAAAAAGCAAAACGAAAGCTAAAATAAAAGATATGGGAAAACCTTACGAAGATCTTGGTTTTGCTAAGGTAGACCTTATCCGTCGCAAACGCAAAGGTTTTCCAGAAGTAATCTACTGCCCAGGAAAAACACCTCAACAAATAGCTAAAATTGCCCAGTGCCTTTGGAGGCAAGGTCAAAGTGTTTTAGCTACTAAAGCTGACGAGAAGGTTTATCGAGCGATAAAAAAAATTTTAAAATCCGCTCGATATTACAAAGTGGCAAAGATAGTTGCCGTTAAAAATAAAGAAGACAAGAGTTTAAGCCAGGTTATGAAAAATGAGCTTCCGAAAATTGCGATTGTAACTGCGGGAACGGCAGATCTATCGGTAGCGGAAGAAGCAGCCGTAACCGCTGAGTTCTTAGGAAACCGGGTAGAAAGAGTTTATGATGTGGGGGTAGCTGGCATCCACCGCCTGGTAAAAAACCTCGATAAAATTAAAAAGGCAAAAGTCATTATTGTGGTTGCAGGAATGGAAGGAGCACTCCCTTCAATAGTAGGAGGATTAGTTGATAAGCCCATTATCGCAGTTCCGACCAGTGTGGGCTACGGAGCAAATTTTAAAGGCCTATCGGCCCTGCTGGCCATGATGAATAGCTGTGCGCCCGGGGTGGCGGTAGTTAATATCGATAATGGCTTTGGAGCAGGGGTGATGGCTCATACCATCCTCAAGCAAAAATGAAAATCGCTTACTTCGATTGTCCTACGGGCATATCCGGCAATATGATTCTTGGGGCGCTTTTGGATGCCGGGCTAGGCAAAGAATTCTTAAAGAAAGAACTTCTCAAACTTCAAAACCCAAATTTCAAAATCCAAAATTTACAAATCCAAATTACCAAAACGAAAAAACATGGGATGGCAGGTACTTACTTTCAAGTAAAAACCAAAGAAAAGAAAAAGCCTCGACTTCTAAAGGACATCTTGACCATTATCAAAACAAGTCAACTCAGCCAAAAAGTTAAGAAACTGAGTGCTAATATCTTTCATCGTCTGGCCGAAGCCGAGGCAAAAGTCCACAATGTTTCGGTTAATAAAGTTCACTTCCACGAAGTTGGAGCAGTTGATGCCCTTATTGACATTGTTGGCACCTGCATCGGGATGGAAAAGCTAAGGATTGAAAAAATCTACTGCTCGCCCCTTCCTCAAGGAAAAGGCAAAATCAAGACCAAGCACGGCTTTCTTCCTAACCCAGCCCCGGCCACGGCTGAACTTTTGAAAGGCATTCCAACTTATGGAACAAACATAAAAGGTGAGCTTGTCACTCCCACTGGAGCCGCCATTATCTCTACCCTGGTCGAGAGCTTTGGTGACCTTCCCCGTATGAAAGTTGAAAATATCGGATACGGAGCCGGAACCTTTAACCTGCCTCTTCCCAACTTACTCAGAATTTTTATCGGGGAAGCTCAGATTCCAGCAGAAAGAGATGCCGTTCTTCAGCTAGAAACCAATCTCGATGACTTGAATCCCAAGTTATACCATCGGGTTATTCAAAAGCTTTTGGAAGCAGGAGCGCTTGACGCTTATTTTGCCCCCATCCTAATGAAGAAAAAAAGGCAAGCGGTAAATTTAATTGTTTTATGCGCACCTGAAAAGAAAGAAGAAATTTTAAAAGAAATTTTCACCCTAACCACTACCTTTGGGGTTAGAATTTATCTTGTTCCAAGAGAAAAACTTTATAGAAAGTTTATCCAAGTGAAAACCAAATATGGAAAAGCAAAGGTTAAATTGGGTTTTTTAGCAAAAGAGCTCAAAACCCTTGCTCCAGAATACGAAGATTACAGAAAAATTGCGAAGAAGCACCACATTCCTCTAACAAAAGCACACAGAGAAGTAATCGATTCACTTTTTAAAAAGTTCTACTTGTTCTTCTAACCGGGTAGTGGCCGCTTTAACAAAACTAGCAAATATGGGGTGAGGTCGGTTTGGACGGGACTTAAATTCTGGATGATATTGAGTAGCTAAAAAGAAAGGATGATTTTCAAGTTCAACCACTTCTACCAAATCGGCCTCCGGATAAATCCCCGAAAAAATCATTCCAGCTTCGCCTAGCTGCTGCCGAAACTGGTTATTTAACTCATAACGATGGCGATGGCGCTCCGCCACTTGTTCCTTTCCGTAAATACGATAGAGTAAAGTGTTCTTTTTGATCCTGCAAGGATAGGCACCAAGGCGCATGGTACCGCCCTTTTCTGAAACTCCCTTTTGCTCCGGAAGAAGATCAATCACCGGAAACTTAGTTTCCGGGTCAAACTCAGAGGAATTTGCTCCTTTCATCTTGCAAACATTTCGGGCAAATTCAATCACCGCGCACTGCATCCCTAAGCACAAGCCAAGAAAAGGAATCTTATTTTCACGCGCAAACCTGATGGCCTTAATTTTTCCCTCTACCCCCCTACTCCCAAAACCCCCAGGAACTAAAATCCCATGTACCTCTCGAAAGAAAGGTTCAACGTTCTCTTCCCCCTCCAATTTTTCAGCATTTAACCATTTTATTTCCACCCCAACTCGATTGGCTACCCCTCCGTGTTTTAAGGCTTCAACAATGCTCAGGTAAGAATCCTCTAACTCGGTATACTTCCCTACCATAGCAATTCTTACTATTTTTTTGGGAGTTTTCATCTCCTCTACCATTTTTGCCCACTCTTGAAGGTCTCCTTTTCTACCCGATAAATCAAGCAGTTTTAAGACAATTTCTCCTAAACCCTCTTTTTCCAAGGCTAAGGGAACTTCATAAAGCAAAGGAACATCTGCTAAGCCGATAACCGCTTCTTTGGCCACGTCGCAAAAAAGCGAAATTTTTTCTTTAAGCTCAACACTTATCGGCTCTTTAGAACGACAAATGATAATATCGGGCTGAATACCAATTTCTCTTAATTTCATCACGCTGTGCTGGGTGGGTTTAGTTTTAAATTCATGGGTGGTTTCCAAATAAGGAATTAAAGTTACATGAACATTGATGGCATTATCACGTCCTACTTCTTTGCGAAACTGACGAATGGCCTCTAAAAAAGGCAACCCTTCAATATCCCCCACCGTTCCTCCAATTTCACAAATTACCACCTCGCAACTCTGAGCCGCCTGCCTAATTCGTTCCTTGATTTCATTAGTGATATGGGGCACCACTTGAACGGTGCCGCCTAGATAATCGCCGCGGCGTTCTTTGGTAATCACACTCCAATACACCATGCCGGTAGTAACATTGTTAACCTTTCCTAGGTTAACATCAATAAATCTCTCATAATGACCGAGATCCAAGTCGGTTTCTGCTCCGTCCTCGGTTACAAACACTTCTCCATGTTGATAAGGATTCATAGTGCCAGGATCAACATTGATATAAGGATCAAGCTTTTGGATGGTAACCGTTAATCCTCGGGACTTTAAAATCCGCCCCAAGGAAGCAGCCGTAATACCCTTCCCTAAAGAACTAACCACCCCCCCAGTGATAAAAATGTATTTGCTCACTTAAACCCCCAATATCCTAAAAATTTTTGGAATGAAAATAATTCCTCCTACCACCACTGCTCCCAAAGCTCCCAGCAAAACTGCCGCCGCTGCTACATCCTTAGCCAGCTTAGCTTGAAGCTGATGACCAGGAGAAAGGATGTTAATCAATTCTTCTATAGCGGTATTTACCAGCTCTAGTGAGATCACCAAGAAAATCACAACCGTTAAAATTGAAAACTCTAAACCATTCAACCCCAAGAATCCCCCCATTATTAAAACTAATACCCCAACAAAAAAGTGAATCCACAGGTTGCGTTGTGTGCGCACCGCATGAGTCATTCCCGCATGAGCATATTTAAAGCTTCTTATAAACTTCCTAGGCAAGATATTTCTCCTCTTTTTCTCTCATTTTTTTACCATGGTCGTATCCTAACAAGTGTAAAACCCCGTGCACCAAAAGTCTTTTCATTTCCGCTTGATAGCTTACTCCATAACGATTAGCGTTTCTTTTTGCGGTTTCATAAGAAATAGCAATATCTCCTAAAATTCCTTCTTCTCCCATGGGAAAAGATAATACATCCGTTGGCCGATTTTTTCTTCTAAATTTAAAATTTAACTCCTGCATTTCCTGATCATTAACCAGGCGCAGGTTTACCTCCCCCGAAGCCCGCTCCGCTTTCAAAATTTCTTTTATCAGATCTTTAAGTTTCCTCAGCACTTCTTCACTTCTGCTCCTAAAGCATTCAACTTTTCCACAATTCTTTCATATCCCCGATCCAGGTGATGGTCTCGGTCTTCTAAAAGAGTTTCTCCTTCCGCGGCTAGTCCAGCCAAAAGCAAAGCGGCCCCCGCTCTTAAGTCAGGAACTCTAACCGGAGCCCCTGAAAGCTTGGGCACACCTCTAATAACGGCACTTTGTCCTTCAAGCTTAATATCTGCCCCCATGCGCCGCAGCTCGTGTACGTACATAAAGCGATTCTCAAAAAGGGTTTCGGTAACCACAGAAGTCCCCGAGGCCAAGGTCAATAAAGCTGTAAATTGGGGCTGCATGTCGGTGGGGAAACCTGGGTAAGGCAAAGTCTTAATATCAATGGCTTGCAAACCATCCGGAGCTGACACCCAGGCAGTATCGTTTTCAATCTCAACTTTTACCCCGCACTCTTGGAGTTTTCTGGTAACTGCTTCAACATGTTCTGGAATAATGCCAGAAATTTTTACCTTACCCTTAGTGATCGCAGCCGCCGTCATCATGGTTCCAGCTTCAATCCTATCTGGAATAACTGCGTACTCAACTGGAGATAAGAAAGAAACTCCTTGAATGTGCATTTCCTCAGTTCCAGCCCCCTCAATTTTAGCACCTGCTTTATTCAAAAAATTTGCCAGGTCCACAATCTCCGGTTCTCTAGCGGCATTTTCAATAATCGTTTCTCCTTCGGCTAAGGTAGCTGCCATCATAATCGACTCCGTAGCCCCAACCGAAGGAAAATCAAGATAAATTCTTGCTCCTTTTAGTTTATTGGCCCGAACAATCACGAATCCATGCTCAAGTTCAACTTTAGCCCCCAAGGCCTCCATTCCTTTTAAATGTAAGTCGACCGGACGAGAACCGATAGCGCACCCTCCCGGCAAAGGAACCTTAGCCAAACCTTTTACCGCCAAAATAGGCCCAATCACGAAAAAAGAAGCCCGCATTTTAGTAACCAATTCATAAGGAGCCACATGGCGCACTTGATAGTTCCAAACATCTACCATGTTAGGATGCTGCTGAGAATACTCAGCTCTAATTCCTAGGGCCCGCAGTACCCGGATAATGGTAGTAACATCTAGAAGATTGGGAACATTTTTAATAACCGTGTGACCGGAAATTAAAATCGAAGCCGCCAAAATGGGCAAAGCCGCATTCTTCGACCCCGAAACCATACACTGCCCCTCTAAACTTTTCTTTCCTTTAACTAAGTACTTTTGCATAACTAAACTCTTCCGGCTTTTTGTCAGAAATTCCAAAATAGTAAAGCAGAGCTTCGACAATCCTTTCCCGAGCATGGCCATCACCGTAAGGGTTAATGGCTTGAGACATCTTTCGGTATTCACGGTCATTGGTCAAAAGAAGGCTGGTTTCTTCAAAAATCTTATTTTCCTGGGCCCCAACCAACTTCACCGTTTCTGCCTCTACTGCTTCCGGACGTTCTGTTTTTTCTCTCAATACCAAAACCGGCTTTCCTAAAGAAGGTGCTTCTTCCTGTACGCCACCAGAATCAGTCAAAATTAAATAAGATCTTTTCATAAGCTCCACAAAGGGTTCATAATCTAAGGGCTCGGTTAAAATTACATTATTGACCTCCTCCAGCATTTCTTTAACTACTTCTCTCACAGAAGGATTTTTATGAACAGGAATTACTAATTCCACTTCTCGATAAAACTTTTCGGCAATTTTCTTTATGGCCGAACAAATGCTTTTTAAAGGCGGGCCAAAGCTCTCCCGACGGTGAGCCGTAACTAAAATTAACTTTTTGTCAGGATTAAGCTTTATCCCCGCTTTTTCCAAATCAAAGTTTCTTTGAGCTACCAGCAACAGGGCATCGATTACTGTGTTTCCGGTCAAATAAATGTTTTCGCGGGGAACCCCCTCTTGCAAAAGGTTTGTCACCGCGCGGTTGGTGGGAGCAAAATGTAAATCAGCCAAAATAGTAGTCAATCGGCGGTTAATTTCCTCAGGAAAGGGACGCCACTTGTCAAAAGTGCGCAGGCCTGCTTCTACATGTCCTAAAGGGATCTTATAATAAAAAGCTACCAAACTTGCGGCAAAAGTAGTTGAAGTATCTCCCTGAACCAAAATTAGATCCGGTTTTTCCCTTAAAACAATTTCTTCTAGGCCTTGGAGCGATTTAGTAACAATTCCTGTTAAAGTTTGATTTTCTTCCATAATTCCTAAATCGTAATCAGGATCAATATTAAAAACTCGCAAGACCTGGTCTAACATCTGCCGATGCTGGCCAGTAACCACAATCAAGGCCTCTAAAACATCGGGGTAGCTCTCCACTTCATTGATAACCGGAGCCATTTTAATGGCCTCCGGCCGAGTGCCAAACACAAACATAATGCGCTTGCGATTCATCATTTTTGCAATGCCATAATTAAAGCCACAAAGCTTAAAAGAAAACAAACTAAATAAATCGAAAAGACCGCTTCCCTTTGAGTCATTCCCGCCCGAAGCAAAAGGTGATGAATATGCTTGTCATCTGCTAAAAAGGGGCTTCTCTTTTCTTTTAATCTTCGAAAAACAGCAAAAACGGTATCAAAAATCGGCACCCCTAAAATCAACAAAGGGACAACTAGAGCGACTACTAAAGTGGTTTTAAAAACCCCTATCACCGAAGCACAAGCCAAAATAAAACCTAAAAAATAACTTCCTGAATCACCCAAAAAAATAGAGGCAGGAAAGAAATTATAGCGAAGAAAACCCAAGGCCGCGCCACAAAGAGTTAGCATCAATAAGGCCGCTCCCAGTTGATGAGTGCGCAGTGCCACAAAAAACAAAGTTCCAGAAGAAATCGCCGTAACTCCGGCCGCTAAACCATCTAGCCCGTCAATAAGGTTGATAGCATTGGTCATTCCCACCAACCATAATAAAGTTAAAGGAATAGAAATTACTCCCAAAGTAAACAAACCATTAAAAGGATTAGAAACGAAATTAATTTCTACCCCAAAATAAATGGCAACGCCCGCCCCCACACTCTGAAAGAAAAGTTTGGCCAAAGGCCGCATACCGTAAATATCATCTACAAAACCAACTAAAAGGACTAAAGATCCGCCTAATAAAATTCCCAGAATAGGCCGTAAGTTTATTACCGCTCCCCGCAGCCCCCCCAAAAAAAGAAGCCCAAAAAGTACGGCTACTAAAAATCCAAAGTAAATTGCTATTCCCCCAGTACGTGGTATTTTTTCTTGGTGAACCTTTCTAGCTGATGGGACATCCAACGCCCCAATTTCGGGGGCAAAACTGCGAACCATAGGAGTTAACAAAATGGTCAGAACAAACGCAATTAAGAAGGTTGCTAAAAATAAAAGCATTACGGGATTACATTATAGCATATTTACTTGACACCAACAAGTGATTAATTTAAAATACTATTCAACATGAATGCCATTATCGTTTCAGTTTTAGGCGTAATTTTTCTTTCCCTTGGTTATTTTTTCTACGCTACCTTTATAGAACAGAAAGTTTGGAAGATTGATTTTTCCAAACAAACCCCGGCAGTACTTAAAGAAGATGGGCTGGATTATGTCCCGGCCAAACACTGGACGATTCTTTTTGGTCATCACTTCGCTTCCATTGCCGGAGCTGGTCCCATTCTTGGCCCCGTTATTGCTTGTGCCCTTTTTGGCTGGGGGCCGGCTTTGCTCTGGATCATTGTGGGTTCTATCTTTATAGGGGGCGTCCATGATTTTTCAGCTTTAATGCTTTCCCTTCGCCACCATGGAGCTACGGTGGGACAAGTGACTGAAAAAGTCATCAGTCGGCGCAGTCACTTGGTCTTTTCGGCCTTTTTATGGCTAGCTCTCGTTTTAGTAATTGCGGTCTTTGCCGCAGTAACCGCTAAAACTTTAACTTCGGAACCCAGCATCGTCATTCCTACTTTCAGCTTAATCTTAATTGCCATTTTATTTGGTTTAGCCGTCTATCGTTGGAAAGTCCCTCAGTGGCTTGCAACCCTTATTGCCCTAGGGTTGGCCGTTTTTACTATTTTTCTAGGAATCAAATACCCGATTAATCTAAATTTTGCGCAGGCCTTAAACTTTTGGATTGTCATTCTATTAATTTACTCCTTTTTAGCCTCAATTACTCCCGTTAATCTTCTTCTTCAGCCAAGGGATTATCTTTCATCCTATTTCTTAATCTTTGGCCTTCTTTTAGGTTACCTGGGAGTTATTGTTTCTCACCCCCCCATGCACGCTCCCATTTTTGTTAATTTCCTAACCAGAGAAGGCCCCCTTTGGCCCATGATGTTTGTGCTCATTGCTTGTGGAGCCATTTCTGGTTTTCATTCTCTAATTGCCTCCGGCACTACCTCTAAACAATTGAAACACAAACCTGATGCTAAAAAAGTCGCTTTTGGAGCCATGATTCTTGAAGGAGTTTTAGCTCTGCTGGCTACTATTACGGTCTCAGCAGGGTTGTATTGGGATAGTGGCCCAAGCGATTTAATCTATCCTATCCTGGTAAAAGAAGGCGGCTGGATTGTCGCTTTTGCTAAGGGGTTTGGGCAAATCGTTTCCCCTCTCATCGACGCTACGGCAGGAATGTTTTTGGCAATGTTAACCCTAAATAGCTTTGTCTTAACTACTCTAGATACTGCTACTCGCATTGGCCGCTACCTTACAGAAGAAATATTTGGAGAAGCCCTAGGAATATCATGGCTAAAGAATAAGTATCTATCCACCACTTTGATTATTCTTGCCGCTCTGTGGTTGGCCCTGGGCTCTTGGACGGCAATTTGGCCGGTTTTTGGAGCGTCAAATCAACTAATTGCGGCCCTTGTTCTTTTGGTTTCTTCGGTTTATCTTTTACAAAAGAGACAACCAACCGCTTACACACTGTATCCCGCTTTATTTATGATGATTACTACCATGGGAGCCCTTGCCTATGAAATGTATCTATTTGCCCAAAGCAACAACTATTTACTCTTTGCCATTGCTTTAGTTCTTCTTTTGCTCTCCGCCAGCATGCTGGGGGAAGCATGGGGCTTGGTAAGAAAAACAGCCAAGCCAAGATAAGTCACCGCTTTGGTCTTACTGCCTGCAAGATAGATTTAAAGATCAAAAGTCCGTCTTCCGAGCCAAGAATGGCTTCCGAAGCTCGCTCTGGATGGGGCATCATACCTAAAACATTTCTTTTCTCATTGCAAATTCCCGCGATCGAAGCAACCGAACCATTAGGATTTTCCTTATAATAAGTAAAAACAATCTGCTGGTTGCGTTTTAATTCTCTTAAGGTTTTATCATCACAAGTATAATTGCCCTCTCCGTGAGCAATAGGGATTTTTAAAATCTGTCCCCGACGGCATTGATTGGTGAAAGGAGTTTTTTCATTCTCTACTTTGATTTCTACCTGCTTGCAAATAAACTTTAAATTTTGATTGCGCCTCAAAGCTCCAGGAAGCAAACCCGCTTCACAAAGAATCTGAAAACCATTACAAATTCCAATTACCAGCCCACCCCGCGCAGCAAAATGTTTTACCTCCTCCATAATGGGAGAAAACCTAGCAACCGCGCCTGCCCTTAAATAATCACCGTAAGAAAACCCTCCCGGAAGAATTAAACAATCAAAATGATCGAGCTTTAAGTCGTGATGCCAAAGATATTCAACCGGCTGCTTCAAAACATCTTTAACCACATGAAAGCAGTCCTGATCGCAGTTTGAACCGGGAAAGACAATAACACCAAATTTCATTTTTCCACTTCAAAACGATAATCCTCGATCACCGGATTAGCTAAAAGCTTTTTACACATCTCTTTAATCTGTGATTCTATGATTCTATGATCCTGTGATTCAATGTCTAGTTCGATATATTTACCTATGCGGACGCGGGAAACTTTCTTATAGCCGAGAGAATGCAAGGCAGCTTCAATTGTTTTCCCTTGAGGGTCAAGAATTCCTTTCTTAGGGGTAATATATATTTTAACTTTAGCCATTAGAGTCCAAACCTCCTAAAAATCAGATCAATATTTTTCAAATAACTTCGCAAATCAAAGATTGTTTCTAATTCTTTGGGAGAAAGATATCTTAGGGCCTCTCGGCTTTGACTGATTTCTTCTTTTAAACTCTTACCCGAATTACGCGCTTTCATCGCCGCGGTCTGTACAATTTTATAGGCCTCTTCCCGTGTAAGTCCTTTACTGGTCAAAGCTAAAAGCAGTTTTTGAGAGAAAAATAGGCCTTGGGACTTTTCAATATTTTTTTTCATGTTTTGCGGAAAAACTGCCAGGCCCTCCATCACTTTGGTAAAGGTCTGCAACATGTAATCCAAAAGTATGCAGCTATCGGGAAGGATAACTCGCTCCACCGAAGAATGAGTAATATCTCGTTCGTGCCACAAGGCCACATTTTCAAGGGCCGCTAAAGCATTTCCCCTTACCACTCTTGCTAAACCCGAAATTCTTTCACAAGTAATAGGATTTTTCTTGTGCGGCATAGCAGAAGATCCCTTTTGGCCTTTAGCAAAGGGTTCTTCCACTTCCCAAATTTCGGTGCGTTGAAGGTTCCTTATCTCAGTAGCAAACTTCTCTAAAGAAGAAGCTACTACCGCTAAGGTGGTGAGAAACTCAGCATGGCGATCGCGCTGCACAATTTGGGTAGAAACCGAAGCTGGCTTTAATCTAATTTTTTTACAAACATACTCTTCAACCCGAGGATCTACTTCGGCATAGGTTCCCACAGCCCCAGAAATTTTACCTACCGCTACTACTTCGGAAGCTCGCCGCATCCGCTCTAGATTCCTTTCCATTTCTGCCACCCAAACCAAAAGCTTCAAACCAAAAGTAATGGGCTCAGCATGCACGCCATGAGTTCGCCCCATCATCAAGGTATATTTTTCTTCTTTGGCTCGGCGTTTTAATACTTTAATCAACTCTTCTATATCTTTCATAATTAATTCCGCCGCTTCTCTCATTTGCAGGCCTCGCGCCGTGTCTTCTACGTCATAAGAAGTCATGCCCATGTGAATGTAACGCGATTCTTTTCCCACCTTTTCTGCCACAGAAGTTAAAAAAGCAATTAGGTCGTGTTGAGTTTCTTTCTCAATTTCAACAATTCGTTTAAGGTCGAAATTTGCTCTTCTCTTTATCTTTACCAAGGCCTCACGAGGAATTTTTCCCAAGCTTGCCCAGGCCTCACAAGCCGCCAGCTCTACCTCTAGCCATTTACGAAATTTATTTTCCTCTGACCAAATCTCTCTCATTTTAGGCAACGTGTATCTATCGATCATCGCTTTCTCCTTACAACCCCCTCTTTATCTCCCCCTTAATAAGGGGGAGATGTCCGAACGAAGTGAGGACAAAGGGGGTTATCTAATCGCCATGGATTCGATTTCATCCACCAAAGCATCAACCATTTCTGCTTCAGAAACCTTACGCACCACTTGCCCTTCCCGAAAAATCAAGCCCACCCCACTGCCTGCCGCAAGTCCTACATCTGCATCCGCCGCTTCCCCAGGACCATTTACTTCACAACCCATAATTGCTACCCTTAACGGCTGCTTAATAGACCGTGTTCTTTTTTCTACTTCTTCTGCAATTTTAACCACATCAACCTTAGTTCTTCCACAAGTGGGACAGGAAATAAAAGTGATTCCGTAATGAGCTAGTTCTAAGGACTTCAAAATTTCATACCCCACCCGCACTTCCTCCACCGGGTCCCCGGTAAGAGAAACCCTAATGGTATCCCCAATTCCCTGAGCAAGAATTGCACCAATGCCTACCGCAGATCTCACCACTCCTATTTTCGGAATTCCTGCTTCCGTAATTCCTACATGCAAAGGATAGGTGGTTTTTTTAGCAATCATTTGATAGGCCTGAATGGTCATGGGCACCGAGGTTGCTTTGATAGATATTACTAGGTTATCGTAGCCGAAATTTTCAATTAGTTTAATACTTCTCAAAGCACTCTTTACTAAGGCCTCAGCGGTAACATGGCCTTGAAATCGCTTAAACAAATCTTTCTCTAAAGAGCCGGAGTTTACCCCAACTCTTATTGGTATTCCTCTTTCTTTGGCCGCCGATACAATCGCCCTTACCTTGTCTTCTTCGCCAATATTCCCCGGATTAATACGGAGCTTGTCAACCCCGGCCTCAATGGCCATAAGCGCATAATGATGATTAAAGTGAATGTCTGCAACTAAAGGAATATTTATTTGTTTTTTGATTTCTTTAAGGGCTTCTGCCGACTCCTTATTTGGCACGGCGCAGCGAACGATCTGACAACCAGCGACCTCCAATTCATGAATTTGTCTAACCGTGGCATCAATATCCGAAGTATCGGTTTTGGTCATGGATTGGACGGCGATGGGGCTACCCCCGCCAATCTTAAGATTGCCAATTTTTATTTCCCTAGTGTTTCGTCGAGGCATCAAAGAGGAATTATAACACACTTTTACCTGTAAGTCTCCGATAGGCCTCCAAATATTTCTCTTGGGTCTTTTTCACAACCTCTAAAGGTAGTTCCGGCGCCGGTGGCTCCTTGTTCCAGTTAATTGATTCTAAATAATCTCTTACAAATTGTTTATCAAAACTAGGCTGAGCTTGACCCACTCGATATTGATCCGCTGGCCAAAAACGGGAGGAATCAGGAGTTAAAATCTCATCTATGAGGATGATCTGGTCACCATCAAAGCCAAATTCAAATTTGGTATCGGCAATAATTATGCCTTTTTGCCAAGCGTACTCCGATGCTTTCTTGTAGATTTCAATACTTTTATCCCTAATAAAGTTAGCTGCCTCTGAACCTATCTTATTCACTACTTCCGCAAAAGAAACACTTTGATCATGTCCTTCTTCTGCTTTGGTAGTAGGAGTGAAAATTGGCTCAGGCAGCTTCTCTGATTCCTTCAACCCAGAGGGAAGCTTTATGCCACAGATACTCTGGGACTTCTGATACTCCTTCCAACCTGAACCCGACAAGTACCCCCTCACCACACACTCAACCGGAATTACTTTTGTCTTTTTAACCACCATAGAACGCTTTTCAAGCATCTTGCGATGTTTTTGCAATTCAGCAGGATATTCATCCAAGCTTGAGGTAAGCACATGATTAGCTACCATCCCCTTGGTAAATTCAAACCAGAAAAGAGAAATCTGGGTTAAGATTTTTCCTTTATCTGGAATCCCATTGGGCATGACCACATCAAAAGCAGAGATGCGATCTGAAGCTACAACAAGAAGCTTATCATTTAAAAGAAAAACGTCTCGAACTTTTCCCCTTTTGAAAAGCTTGATTTCTGGAATTTCGATTTCTAATAGCACTTCCTGCATTGCCCACCAATGATTACTTTTACTTTTTAGAGAGTTTTAAGCGATTCTCCAAAAGTTAATTTTATCAAAACCTATTGGTAAAGACAAGCCAAAGGAATTTGGGCAGGGCTAGTTGTCTTTTCCAACGGGAAGGTTCGGTAATGAGGCGGTAAAGCCATTCTAAATAAAGATTTTGCACCCATCTTGGCGCTCTTTTTTTTCTACCTGAAATCACATCTAAGCTTCCCCCCACCCCCATGGCCACAGAAACATTTAATTTCTTCAAATGCCGATGTAGCCACTTTTCCTGCCGACCCCCGCCTAAGCCCGCAAATAAAATGTGAGGCCGCGCTTCTTTTATGGCTTTTACTACCTCTTCGTCGCAGCCAAAGTATCCATGATGGGTGCCAACAATATTTAAACTCGGATATTGAGCACGCAACTTTTGAGCCGCTGCTTCCGCCACCCCCAAGTCCCCACCCAAAAGAAAAATTTTGTACCCTTTAACGGAGCTGAGCTCAACTATTTTTAACATTAAATCAATTCCCGTTACTCTTTCCTTAAGAGGATGGCCTAAAATTCTTGACACCACAACCATACTAATTCCATCAGGTACCCGCAAGTCAGAAGAATTTATAATTTCTTTTAATTGCTGATCCTTTTGACAAGCAACAATAATTTCTGGATTTGGAGTAACAACTAAGTGATTTCTTGAGGAGCTCAAGAATTCTTCAATTCTTTTTACCGCCTCCTTTAAAGTAATATTATCAACCTTTACCCCCGCAAAGCTGATCACCTCTTGCCTGATATTGGAAAGAAATCTTACCGCCTGCCGAAAACTTAGCAATTGCCCAAAAGCTTTTAAACAAAATTTAAACAACTTCCATTTTTTTAATGAGCTTTTCCCTGCCCTTCGAGGATAATGCTTAACTTCTACCTCTAAGATGCGATATCCAAATTTCTTGGCCGCTGCGGCTAAAAAAAGTGAAGGAGCTAGAGTATCTGGGGGAATAAATCTTTTAACCTCATCCCACAAAGAAGATTTAAACAATTTAAAAGGCACATTGGCGTCGTAGAGAGAAACTCCCAAAAAAAACCTAAGAAAGTAACGAATAATTTTAGAAAGATAAATTCTAACCCAAGGATCATGACGATTAACTCTTTTGCCTAAAAGAAGATCCGCCTGTTCTTTTTTCTCCCAAAGCTTGTAAAAATCAAGCAATTCAATTTGATTATCTGAATCTAAAAGAAACAGCCACTCTGCTTTAGCTTTTTCCATCCCCGAGTAAATGGCCGGGCCATGACCGCGGTTGGGCTGATGAAAAACAGAGATTACTTCTCTAAATTCTCGGGCAAGCTGATCTAAGATTTTTTCCGTTCCGTCGCTGCTTCCATCATCAATAACCATCAAGCGGCTACCAGGAATTTTATCGAGAATTTCGGTTTTAATTTTTCTTACTGTTTCCTCAATGGAAGCGGCCTCATTATAAACGGGCATAATAATCTCTAAGCTTCTCAAATTTTTTCCTCCCTAAGTGCCCTTTCAATTTCTTTTCTTGTTTCTTCTTTTCTTCTGGCCCGCTCCCTTATTTTTTCTTTCTTGGAAGGAATAACCATGGTCATCACCTTGCGGGTGGGCTTTGCCCAGGCACGAAGCTTAGGATATTTGGTTCGTGGTAAATTTCCCCTCATAGCAAAAATTATAACTGAAATTTTTAAGAATTGGTATCGAAAAAATGACAGGTTGACCGGCGTAAAATATTTAATTATGATAAGAAGGGAGGAAAAAAATGGTTTTTGCTAAAGCTGTTTCGGGAAGAATTGCTCCCAGACATTTATTAATTAACATTGAAAACTTAAGAAAGGCCTACTATCAGTCGCCCACAAATTCAAAAAAGGTTGAATTTGGCACTTCCGGCCATAGAGGAACTTCCCTCAATGGTTCTTTTAATGAAGCCCACATCTTGGCCATTACCCAAGCCATTTGCGAGTATCGCCAACAAAACAATATTGACGGCCCTCTCTTTTTGGGCTTTGATACCCACGCTTTATCAATGGAAGCTTTTTCTACTGCTCTTGAGGTCCTTAACGCTAACCAAGTAACCACGGTCATTGATGAGAGAAACAATTTCACCCCCACTCCCGTTATTTCTCATGAAATATTAAAGTATAATCTTCAAGAAAATGAACACTTAGCAGATGGAATTATTATCACCCCTTCTCACAATGGTCCTTCTGACGGCGGCCTTAAGTATAATCCTCCCAACGGCGGTCCGGCAGAAGTAGAAATTACTAAGCAAATTGAAAAAAGAGCTAATGAGCTAATGGCTCAAAGCCTAAAAGAAGTTAAAAGAGCAGCTACTTTAGACCCTAGTTTTATTATTAAATCTGACTTTATTACTTCCTATGTGGAGGATCTAGCCCATGTGGTAGACCTAGAAGCAATTAGTGACGCACGTTTAAAAATCGGGGTGGACCCCATGGGAGGATCTGGAATTAGCTATTGGGGGCCCATCGCAGAAAGATATAAACTGGATTTAGAAATCATTAACGCTCAAATTGACCCTCAATTTGCCTTTATGCCTCTCGACCACGATGGCACCATTAGGATGGACTGCTCTTCTCCTTTTGCGATGGCCAATCTTTTAAAAATAAAAGACCGTTTCGACATTGCTTTTGGCAATGACCCCGATTACGACCGACACGGCATTGTGTGTCCTACCGGTCTAATGAATCCTAACCATTATCTTTCTGTAGCTATTTGGTATCTCTTACAAAACCGACCTCAGTGGAAAAATAACCTTAAAATTGGCAAAACCTTAGTCAGCAGTAGCATGATCGACAAAGTAGTAAAAGGTCTGAGTCGAGAACTTTACGAAGTGCCGGTCGGCTTTAAGTGGTTTGTGCAAGGGCTGCTGAATGGAACACTTGCTTTTGGTGGAGAAGAAAGCGCAGGAGCCTCATTCCTTCGCCAAAATGGAAAAGTTTGGGTAACGGAAAAAGATGGCTTTATCATGGACCTGCTTGCGGCAGAAATTTTAGCCGTTACGGGAAGAACACCAGACGAAATCTATCGTGAAATCCTTGTTTCTCAATACGGCGATCCTTTCTATCAAAGAAAAGACGGACCAATCGAAGAAACCCAGAAAAAAGTTTTACAAAGCTTTGACCCTGATTCGCTGAAAAATAAAACTATAGCTGGCTTAAAAGTCACAAAGGTTTTAACTAAAGCTTCTGGGAACCATGCTTCCATAGGCGGCTTAAAAGTAGACCTTGAAGATGGTTCCTGGTTTGCCCTAAGACCCTCGGGAACCGAACCCAAAATGAAAGTCTATATCGAAAGCTTTGGAGGAAAAGAACTCTGGGAAAAAATTTATCAAGAAGCACTGCCTTTAATCTTTGGAAAATAATTTAGCCGAGGGAGGAAAACATGGAAAAGATTATTCCCACCGCTTTTCATCAAACCACAGCTTTTCAAAGGCTAAGAACCAAAGCCCTTCAGATTAAAAATACTCACCTTCGGGAGCTTTTTGCCCGGGATCCTAAAAGAGTAGAACATTTTTCTATCTGTACCACTTACCTTTACTATGATTATTCTCGACAATTAATTGATTCCGAAGTTTTCAACCTCTTGTTAGATCTAGTAAAAGAAACACATCTTTCCGAAAAGATTAACGCTATGACTTCTGGGCAAAAAATCAATGTTACGGAGAATCGCGCGGTTTTACATACGGCACTGAGAAACTACTCCGAAGCTGCCTCCCCTCTTTATCTTGACGGCAAAGACATTAGACCCGAAGTTAGGGAAGTATTAAGGAAAATCAAAAAATTTTCAAACGAAGTCCTTTCTGGAAAAAGAACCGGATTTACGGGCAAAAAAATTAAGGACATTGTTGCCATCGGAATTGGGGGGTCCTACCTTGGGCCCGCTTTTCTGGCTGAGGCGTGTCGGACCTACGCGCAAAAAGATATGAAGTTAAGATTTGTTGCCAATGTTGATGTAACAGATTTTATGCAAAACACTTCGGACTTAAATCCGGAAGAAACTCTTTTTGTTATTGTTTCTAAAACTTTCACCACAGCAGAGACCATGAAGAACGCTAAAACCGCCAAAAAATGGCTAACAGAAAAACTTGGAAATCACCCTGAGGTAATCAAAAAACATTTTGTAGCAGTTTCAACCGCAGAAAAACTGGTTAAAGAATTTGGTATTGATTCTGAAAACATGTTTGGTTTTTGGGATTGGGTGGGAGGACGCTACAGCGCCACTTCCGCAGTGGGAGCTTTACCTCTTTCCCTTTTCCTGGGTTATGATAATTTCGAACAGATTCTTTCCGGAGCCTTCTGGATGGATGGTCAACTCTTCACCCCTTTTGAACGCAATATTTCTGTAATTTCTGCTCTAATCGATATTTGGAATATAAATTTTTTGGGTTTCAAGACCCGGGCTCTTCTTCCTTATGCTCAAGCCCTAGCAAAACTACCTGCCCACACCCAACAGGTTGAGATGGAAAGCAATGGTAAATCAGTGGATTTAGAAGGGAGACCCGTAGAATTCGATACCGGAGAAGTTGTTTTTGGAGAACCAGGAACAAATGGCCAGCATTCGTTTTATCAACTTCTTCATCAAGGAACCCAAATCATCCCCTGCGACTTCATTGGCTTTATAGAGCCCTTTTACTCTTCTGATCAGCCACAAGCTGACGAAGTTTCTCATCATCAAGAATTAATGACCAACTTTTTTGCCCAACCCGATGCTTTGGCCTTTGGTCAAGATGATCCTTTACCCCATAAAAATTTTCCTGGAAATCGACCTTCTAGCACTTTGCTTTTACAAAAGCTAGATCCTTTTTCCGCTGGTATTCTTCTAGCCTGGACCGAACACCGGGCCGCTGTAAAGGGCTTTATTTGGGGAATAAATAGTTTTGACCAGTTTGGGGTGGAGCTAGGGAAAAAACTAGGTTTAGACTTTCGTCGGAGAATTCAAGAATACAATCAATCAGGAAAGTTAGACCTCACGGGATTAAATCCTTCTACGGCGGTTTTACTAAAGGCTTTTCTAAAAGGTAAGCTCCCTATTTAATTAAGGCTAAGGCCTCAGCCCGGGTTTTGGCATTTTTCTGAAGGACGCCCCTTACTGCAGAAGTTACCGTCAAGTGCCCTGGTTTTTTAACCCCTCGCATAGACATGCATAGGTGCTCGGCTTCAATTACTACCAGCACCCCCCGGGGCTTGAGTTTTTCCATTAAACAATCAGCAATCTCTCCCGTCAACCTCTCCTGCACTTGAGGCCTTTTGGCAAAACCTTCTACAACCCTTACAAGCTTGGAAAGGCCTGTTACCTTACCCCTAGTGGGAATATAAACCACATGGGCTTTACCTATAAAAGGAACCAGATGATGCTCACAAATTGAATAGAAGGGAATATCTTTAACCACAATCATCTCCTCATGTTCGCCTTGCTGAAAAATGGTTAACTCTTTGCCTGGATCTTTCCCAATGCCAGAAAAGATTTCAGCATACATCCTGGCTACTCGTTTGGGGGTATCTTTCAATCCCGGTCGATTGGGATCTTCCCCAATGGCCATTAAAATTTCCCTAACTGCTTTTTCTATTTTCTTCTGATCAACCATTAAAACAGCCCCTTAATTTTTCCTTCTTCATCAATGTCCATGTTTTCCGCCGCTGGATGCTTAGGAAGGCCAGGCATGGTCATAATGTCTCCCGCATAAGCAACCACAAAACCCGCACCCGCAGAAGGTTTTAATTCCCGAATCGTAATTTTAAACCCTTTCGGTCTGCCATAAGCTTTAGGATCATCAGTTAAGGAATATTGTGTTTTAGCAATGCAAACCGGAACTTTTTCCATTCCTATGCGCTTCAATAGCTCTAGGTCCCGGCGTGCTTGCTCCGTCCAATTAACTCCCTCTGCCCCATAAATTTTTGTAGCAATTTTAGCAATTTTATCCTCCAGCGGCTCCTCTAGGTGGTAAAGAAAGGAAAAATTTGACTTTCCTTGAGCAATCTGAACAATAACCCTCGCTAATTCTTTTCCCCCTTTTCCGCCTTTTTCCCAAACCTCAGAGACTACGCAAGGCACCTCTAGCTTTTCACATTCCCTCACCATCTCTTGTAAATCGTTTTTAGAATCATTTAAACTCTTATTAATCGCAATCACTAAGGGTATTCCAAAAAGCTTGATATTTTCAACATGCTTGGCTACATTTTCATAACCATGCCGTTCTATCGCCTTTCGACTTACCACCAAGACCGCAGCTTGGGGCCTCAAGTTGCCAACCCGACACTTAATATTAAAAAACTTTTCCGCTCCTAAATCTGTGCCAAACCCTGCCTCAGTTATAACGTAATCTGAAAGTTTTAAGGCGAGCTGCGTAGCAACCAACGAATTGCATCCATGAGCGATATTGGCAAAAGGTCCTCCGTGGACAAAAGCCGGTCCACCTTCTAAAGTTTGAACTAAGTTGGGCTTCAAAGCATGCCACATAAGCAGCGCCATAGCTCCCTGAGCTCTGAGATCTTTAGCTCTAACCGGATTTCCTTGCTTATTATAGGCAATAATAATCTCGCCAAATCTTTGCTTCATGTCTTCTATGCTATTTGCCAAACACATAATAGCCATGACCTCGGAAGAAGCGGTAATATCAAACATTCCGCGCAAGGCCCGATCATTCATGTCCATTACTCTTTTCCAGATAATGCGATTTTCATCTATCTTCAGCTCGTTTCCCTGGTAAATATGATTGTAAAGCATAGCGGTAAGTAAATTATGCGCAGAAGTAATCATATGCATGTCACCCGTCAAGTGGAGGTTGATATCATCCATAGGAAGAACCTGCGAATAACCACCCCCCGCCGCCCCGCCTTTTAACCCCATTACCGGGCCAAGCGAGGGCTCCCGAATGCAAGGAATAGCGCTTTTGCCTAATTTTTGTAAGGCCTGAGCCAAACCAATGGTAATAGTTGTTTTCCCCTCTCCCGAAGCCGTGGGGGTCATGGTGGTCACTAAAACCAGCTTGCCATCTTTTTTCTTGCGCAGACGCCTAAGAGCTTTTAAGCTAACCTTAGCTTTGTAAGTTCCATGAAGCTCTAGTTCCTCAGGTTTAATCCCCGCTTCCCTCGCAATTTCCTTGATGGCCTTAATTTTTGCTTTCTGCGCTATCTCAATATCTTTTAACATTATCTACTAACTCACCCTGAGACTGTGCAAGGCTTGTGCTCCCTCTCTTAACTCTTTCAAACACTATCCCCTAAATTACCAATAACCAATTTCCAATTTCCAAACAAAATAAATGTCACAATTAAGCAATTAAACAAATCCCAAAAATTGTTTAATTGGGATTTGTGACATTGTTTAATTAATCTTTGGTCATTATTTGGTTATTGTATCTTGGTTCTTGGTTATTTTGCTGAATGGGTACGGGGATGAGTTCTTAGTACAGCTCTTCCCCATAAGGTTTTACTCTAATTCCGAACATAAAATTACGATCATCGGAATTCAGCAGATCATCCCCTTGTACTAAAACATCCATAAACTTTTGTACTTCTTGCTGATAACCAAGACGCAAACGCGGGTTCTTGGGACGGGGATTATTAAGATCGTAAAGATCAGTTAAAATACTGCCGCGATGGTTTAACTTCCAAATTAATCCCCCGCCCAACTGTGTGTTTATTACCCCCAAACGATAACCAAAGCGATCATCTAAACGATTGGTCAAAAGAAAATCTAAAAGGCTTGGTGCCCTGGTAGGTCCTTCCCCAAAGCCCAAGCGATAATAAGTTTTTTCGCTTTGAATAATATCTACATCTCCTCGCACCGAGTTTGCGATGCTTCCAATATCCGCACCCCCCGAAACCCGCACATTCAACTTTCCTACCGACTCAAAAAAGCGATTGGCAGAAGACAAGGTTTTCTCTGTTTCCTGAACCGTTCCTTTAACATTTTCTTGAAACTTCGGATCTGCGGTAATTTTTGCTAAACCTTCTCCCGCAATCCTGAGTTCCCTGGTCAAACGCTCCGCTTCACTAGCAGTTTTCTCCGCTGCAAAAATAGCATTATGCACCGCTTTTTGCAGGCGAGGATCTTCAACAAACTTCCTGAAGGTTTCCAAAATAGCTTTGGTTTCTACAAGATTCTTGGATCCAATGTCTACAAAATCAACAATGGCCGCAGTGCGGGTACCAGGTAAAATTTCCCCAGGATGATACATAACTTCAGAAGTGCCCGGCCGAATTTCTAAAAATTTTATTCCCACGATTCCATCATAAGCCACCCGCAAAGTCGAGTCCGAGGGAATTTTTAAGCGGGGATCAATCACCGCATAAATTTTGATATCATAAGGTCCAGGGTCAATCTTCAAAACTTTCCCTACCTTCATTCCCCTAAAACGAACTTCTGACCCAATCGTTAATCCTTCAACATTTTCAAAAGAAGCAATTAATTCATATCCCCTCTGCAATAGAAATACTTCTGATTTCCAAATAATTACCGCCGAAATTAAAAGTAAACCCACCATGGTTATTATTCCCACTTTAGCCGCCGTGGAAAGTCCCATAGCTATTTCCCTCCCGTAATAAATTTTCTGACAATAGGATTGTCAGTCCTCTGCGCTTCTTCTGGGGTTCCTACCTCAATAAATTTTCCCTCGTTAAGCATTACAATTCTTTTAGCCACACGATAAACCGTAGGCATGACATGCGTTACCACAATTGAAGTAACCTTTAGTTCTTGAGACAATTTTATCATTAAATCTTCAATGGTTGAAGAAGTAACAGGATCAAGCCCCGTGGTTGGCTCATCAAAGAGAATAATAGGAGGATTAAAAGCCAGAGCCCGGGCAATGCCCACTCTTTTCTGCATTCCCCCCGAAAGTTCCTCCGGCATAAGGTCCTCCGAACCTTCCATGCCTACCATTTTTAATTTTTCTTTAACCACCCGAGCAATTTCCCGCTCACTCATTTTAGTATGTTCCCGCAGAGGAAAAGCGATATTTTCAAATACCGTCAGCGAATCAAATAGTGCCCCAAATTGAAAAACCATACCAATTTTTTGTCTTAATTTAATTAGGCCCTCCTCGTCTAAACTTCCCACCTCTTGGCCATTGATATAAATTGAGCCAGCGGTTGGTTCTTCTAAGCGCAAAAGCAAACGCAAAAGAGTACTCTTTCCACAACCAGAAGGACCAATAATTGCCAAAAAATCCCCCTCGGGAATATCAAAGGTGATGTTCTCCAAAACCTTCAGCTTGCCATAATATTTGGTTAAGTTTCTTAGCTTAATCATAAACCACCATGTAGGGACAACCTTTATGGTTGTCCGCCTTAATCACATACCACCATGTAGGGACAACCTTTATGGTTGTCCGTTCAATTATTTTGATTCGGACAGGGATAAACCCTGTCCCTACATTTATTTAAAAAAAGCAATCGACAGGAAATAATTCACAATAAACATGGTAATCAGCGAAGTAACTACTGATGAAGTAGTTGCTTCCCCCACCCCCTTGGCACCCCCCTTGGTAGAAAGCCCTCGATAACAAGCAATAATAGAAATAAGCATCCCAAAGACAATGGTTTTTATGAGTCCCCCAAAAACATCCCACAGTTTAAGCAAAGTACGCGCAGTTTCCATGTATTCTACGGGATTAATTTGGCCCACGTAAATGCTAACTACATAACCCCCCAAAAATCCCACAAGGTCCGCAGCAATGGTTAAAAGAGGCATCATTGCCGAACAAGCAATAAAACGAGGAATAACCAAGTAACGAACCGGGTTGCTTCCCAGAGCTTTCAGGGCATCAATTTGTTCTGTAACCTCCATGGTCCCAAGTTCTGCCGCTATAGCCGCCGCCACTCGCGCCGCAACCACCACTCCTGCCAAAGCTGGTCCCAGTTCCCGGGCCATGGCAATGGCCATGACTCCCCCTACATATTTCCCTGCTCCAAACTTAACGAATTCCGTTGCCACCTGTACCGCAAAAACCATGCCCACAAAGGCCGAGGCCGCCAAGGCCAAAGGAAAGGACTCATACCCAACTTTGACCATTTGCTCTAGTACCAACCTGGGGTTAACTCTTCCGCGAAAAATTCCACTGATCGTTTCCCAACCCAACTGGGTAATTTTTCCCAGTTCCTCTAAAACCTCAATGGTCTTTTCCCCAATATTTTCGGCAACTCTTCGGTATAGCACAGCTTGATTATATCACAAATTCTCCAGCACTTTTATCTGTCTTTCAATTTCCTCTTTCCTTTTTCTTGTTTCTTGAATGAGTTCTTTTAATTTACCTGCCGTTTTTTGGTCTTTTTTTCTGTTAGCCAAATAAAGTTTTTGATTAAGTTCCTTTAAGTAACGATCAATCTTTTTAAGTTTACCTTGAAGTACGGCCATTCTTGGCTTTGCAATCTTACGCAAAGAAATTTCCTCAGGTTTAGGGGCTACCACCTCAGGTGTGGCTGAGACTTCTTTGGTTACCACTTCTTCTGTTTTCCGTTCCTCCACTCGTTTCATCTCTTTAATTGTTTCCGGAATTCTTTCTCCTAAAGCCAAAGAAAAATAGTGGGCAGAATTTTCCTGAATCTCGGTATCAAGGTAATAAGCGTAGTCAAAATTAACTCCCCCCAAACTCAGTCCTACTCCAGCCGTATAATTAGTGAAAGCCGTACTGGTACTGCGTGGAGTTTGATCTAAGCCCAGACGAAATTGAATGAACTTTTTGATCGGCCACCATTCTAAGCCCAAGTGGGTTAACATTGGAAGTTCTTTCTGCCAGCTGGTTTCTGCCGCAGCAGTCATTCCTTCCCAAACCAAAAAAGCCGCTCCTATTTTATTTACCCGGGGCAGCTCAGTTACATGTCCAGAACTCCAATTTAGGTTGGTAGACCACAAGTTTTGCGCTACTGCGCCCAAGCGAAAGCGTGGATTTAACTGCCAAAGCAGTCCAATATTTAGCCCCATTCCCTGCGCATCTCCCACGCTCGTCCCGGTAAAGCCCTCGCGAAAATAATTAATTCCCGCTCCCAAAGAAAAGTTAGGGCTAAAACTGCGGCCCCCCGACAAAACATAAAGCTGGCTGAAATAGTTATAAGTAGCACCCGGCACAATTCTTCCCGTGTCCGGCTCACGAGAGGTGATATTAAGACGATAAACCCCAGCATTTAAAACTCCCATGCCCAAATTTGCCCACCAATTGGAAGACATGATTCCCGAAATAAAAAAATAATCAGAATCTTCAGCCGCATTATTGCTGTACAAGCTAGAAATTTCTGAATTCTTAGTAAAACCTACCGCAGCGGGATTGGCAAAAACTGAGTTAGAATCAAGAAGATTGGCTACCCCCGTCCTTCCCAAAGCCAGAGAGCGAGCATTCACACTTAGCCGAAACAAATCCGCTCCCTGAGCCAAAGCCGACCCTGCCATGCCCAAAATTAAAATTAATACTAACCAATTTTTTCTCATCGGAAAACTGTAAATCTTCCTCGACCAAGCACCCTCCGAGTCCCTTCTTTTTCCTCCACCACCTGATAGAAGTATACTCCATTTTCAACCATCCTGCCAAAAACGGTAATTCCGTTCCAAAGCACTTCGTTGTAACCGGCATTTCCTCCTTCGCTTCCTTCTTCATAAATTTTCTCCCACACCAAATTCCGCGCTAGGTTATAGACATAAAGGTGAATCCGCGCCGGCTTATTTAACTTCCAGCTGAAATAAATGGGTTCTTTTTCGGGATTAGCAATGCCCGGGTAAACCAAAGGAGGAGCTAAGAGTTTGGCTTCTTCAGCCACCGCAGCCACCATAAGGTCAGTTAATTCAGCTGAGCCCTCAACCCCGCGCGTATTGCGGGCGGTAACTTTTAAAGTGTAAACCCCGGGGCTGAGCTTTTGCTTGGGGCGATAATATGCTCTTTCCTGGGTGGAACTAAAATAATCGTAACCACGGTTAGCCGCGGTTCCGTCGGTTACCTTTTGCCCATTCAAATAAAAATAGATGGATTTAAGCTCTAAGCCGTAATCGTCAGTAATTTTTACCGAAAATTCCGGCTGATCGGAAATAGCATCGCCGCTAAACAACTTTTGATAACCATGTTGAAAAGCAAAGATTTTAGGCGGAGTCAAAGGCAAGCTGACAACAGTAATGGTAATGGTAAACGAATCTTGCGCTGCTTCCGCCCTCAAGCCAACCAAGCAGAGAAAAAGAAAAATAATTAAAAAGTATCTTGAGTTTTTACTAAAATTCTGGGGTAACATGCCAAAGCAAACCTTTCTCCTTTTTTGGCCATTTCTCTGACCTCTAGATAAAATTCAAAGTTCTTGCCCAAATAAATTTCTTTCTTTGGAAACTCAAGGTAAACCTCAACTTTCTTGGTTTTTCCTGCCGGGATGGCAAATTGATTCTCGGAAAAAGTAATGAAATTAGCATTCGGCAAATTACTTGAACTAACTTTTACCTCATAATTTCTTTGCGAATTTGATTGGTTGTGAATTTCAAGAGGAATGGGCATTTTTACTTTTTTCCCCACCGCCACTTTTCGCCAAAAATAAGTAGAAGGTTTAACACTTAAACCCTTAGCCCAGACACAAAAAGAAAGGAGCGCCGTCAGTATTAACAGCGCTCCGATAAACTTTTTTCTTCTCAATTTTGGTTTAGTGAGCAGTTGCCTTGACGGTCACCGTAATTGTATTTTGATTTGGAGAAGAAACCGAAGTGGGAGCAGTTAGCTCATAGTACCAATAACGATGAGTGATAGCTGTAACATTTGACTCCACAGTGGTACCAGGATCAGAAGTTGTAAGAATCGTAATAGCTGAAGACATATCTGGGCCGCTTGATTGCCAACTCCCAAAAGTCGCAACTCTTAAAACATACTGATCTGATCCAGAAGAAGAACCCAAAGTCCAACCTAAAGTATTAGAAGCATAACTCGAGAGATCAATGGCCACATTGCTTTCATTACTAACCTTTACTCCGTTAGTAGTAGCATCCATGGTAGAAATAGCTCCTCCACTAACCGGGCCGATAGCCCAGGTTGAATAATCCGCATCATTATGATCCTTAAGTTCTATGCTGATATAAGCTACCGTAATGGTAATGTTAAAGCTGTCAGAATCAGCAGCCCAGATGGTTTTGTAAAGGAGCGCCCCTCCCAAGACCACGACTAATAAAAAGATAATTACTTTTTTCCAATCTCTCATTTCCTTACCTCCTTTAAAATTTTAAATTTTTTATTTTCCACTCTCACCCCCCTTTTCCAGCCAAACTCTAATAAAATTTTTCTCTTTTTTATGGGACTCCACAAAGACCAAAATTTCAGAAGAATTAATTTCTTTAGGCAAGTTTGAACTAACTTTAACTTCTGCCGCTTCTCCCTTAGCCAATTTTACTTTAACGGGGTCTAACTTAATCCAGGAAGGATCTCCCCAGCTGAAATTTCGAGAAGAATTAATTGTCAACTTTCCTGAGGCAGCTTTAGGAATAAAAGCGCTGAGGATATAAGTGCGAGAGCCGGAAGAATTGTTATAAATTTTAAAAGTTCCAAAACCTTTTCCTGTTTTACCTGAAATCACACTCAAAACACTGGGTGCCACCCCCAGAGAACCGAAGGGCCTCTCCTTGGGGTTGGCCTTGGACTTGGTCTCTATCATGTAAGTGGTTGCCACTGCGGCGCGAAACATACCACCGCGCTTTGGCTGGACCAAACAAGAAACGATCCAGTGTTGGTTATTATACTTGTCGCCTGCCGGGATATCGAAATAAATTCGACTCTTTGCCTTTCCAAAAGGCGGCGCGCTGGCTTCAGTTTTTTCCAGCTTAAACCAGCTTAAATCGGGAAGCGGCTGGTATCCCCTCAAAGAAGGATCGCTGGGAATTCTCGCTGGCACCACTTTAATTTCAAAACCCTGCTCATAAGCGGTATCATTATCGATAGCAATGTCTAAGCCCGTATCAATTTTTTTGCCCACCTCCACCCCTTGCGCGCAAAAAGCCCCAGGAGAAACTTTTAGTCCCCAGGCTCCCACCCATCCCAAAATCAATAGCATTAAAACAATGCATCCTGTTTTTCTCATAACCCCCTCCTAATTTGTTGCCCAATATTCTACCACTCTTTAGTGTTCTTTGCAAGTAACAGTTACGGTAATTAACTCCTCCGCGCCGGAAGTTACCGAAGCAGGGGTTTTTAGATAAACATAAAGTTTTTCTCCGCTACTAGGAGCAACATTTACCCCAGAATTTGTACCTTGAAATTTTCCAGTTCCATCTGGAGCATAAGTAGCCCAAGTATTGGTTCCAGTAATTAGATCATTTGCCGTCGAATATGCTTCCTCAGAAGGTTGGCTGTCACCATTGAACAACCCCATTAACACACACTGGTTTTCTCCTTCGTTAGTACTTCCTAAAGTCCAGCTAGAAGCAGAAGCTGAAATACCAAAATCTTCATTTACTCCCCCATTATTTTTCACTAGAACACACTCGGTGGTAGACATAATGTAAACAGTATTCAAGGCCTTGCCTGTGCCCACCTCCCAAGTAGTATAATCGGCGGTATCATCATAATTTCTAAGTACCACACTTAAAGCTGAAGGAACATAATCATAACGCCCCATGTCCGTCCCCTCGGGTGTTCCTGCATCTATACAGGGAGAAGTTGCTTGAAGATGAAAATCGTTATTAGCCGCATCTACAAATTGAGGATCTGCTGAAATGTCCCCTTCACCCGAAGAGCACCCCGACCAATTGGTGTCATTCGCCCAAACATCATTGTAATTTGAATTTAACGTTCCTGAAGATTGGTATAACCCAATTGTGCCTTCCGCCGAATACCCCCCAACTTCAGAAGCCACAATATTATTCTTTACCGTCACTGTCCCATAACCACCTTCAACCCCTACCCGATTCTTCACGATGGTATTTTTGTTAATTATTATCTCTCCGGGATAGGCCAAAGCACTTATCCCATACCCATAACTGCTCCCAAATCCTCTTATCTCATTTGACTCTATCGTCCCATAAGAGTAAAGCGCGTAAATCCCATAGTCCCCGTAACTCCCTCCTACCCCTTTGATTGTATTCCCCTTCACCTCAAAACTATTACAATAATATAAATATAGACCATAAGTACTATAAGTAAATGACTCTATACTACACCCTTCTATCTTTAAGTTGTCCGTCCCGTAAGCATAAATTCCATAACTTTCCCAAGAAATATAACAATTACTTACCATGGAATCGTGGTTGGAACCAGCAAAATCTATCCCATAACTGCCGCTCCCTGGAGCCTCGATGGTACAATCCTTAACTTCAACTGTAGTTGCCCCATAATCTACATATACGCCATAGGAGGAAGAACTACTAGCAAAAACTTCAGAACTTAAGACCTTAGAACCATGCTTTACCACAATCCCCTTAATACCTGAAACCGTCCCGTCATCGTAAACTTTAACCCCTCGACACTCCCCATTTCTCGCTAATTTTAACCCCGTTTTGTAACTTCCAGGATTGCGAAGAGTTAGTGCCTCAACCGTTACATAATTCCCCCCCTCAATCACCCCTTCCACCCCTCCCGCATCTACCGTCGCTACTTCATTTTGATATCCAGCAATTACCTTCCGCAACGAAGTTACTATGGGAAAACTTTCTCCCGCACTCGCATCATAAACTCCCTCCCTTACATTAATTTTCTCTAAAGTTAAACTATTTGCTTTGCTGATTGTTCTCCAAGGATTACTTAAACTCCCATCCCCGCTTGTATCGCTCCCACTCCCGCTAACATACGATTCACTTATCATCCCCGAACTTGTTCCTGCCGACCCATAACGCCCTATGTCCACTCCCCCTTCCCCCGCACCAATGCAAGGTGAATCCGAGCACAAACGATAATCATTGTTATCCACATCTACAAATCTCGGACAACTGCTGAGATCATTGCCCCCTGCACTCACCCCATCATAATCAAGTTCATTGTTATAAACATCATTGTAATCTGAATTTAGAGTCCCTGCTGAATATTTTATCCCCACACTCCCCTCCCAAAAAGAATTTAGTTTCGGCGCACTGCTTATAATATTATTCTTTACCGTCACTGTCCCATAACCACCTTCAACCCCTACCCGATTCTTCACGATGGTATTTTTGTTAATTATTATCTCTCCAGGATAGGCCAAAGCACTTATCCCATACCCATAACTGCTGCTCCCAAATCCTCTTATCTCATTTGACTCTATCGTCCCATAAGAATAAAGCGCGTAAATCCCATAGTCCCCGTAACTCCCCCCTACCCCTTTGATTGTATTCCCCTTCACCTCAAAACTGTTACAATAATATAAATATAGACCATAAGTACTATAAGTAAATGACTCTATACTACACCCTTCTATCTTTAAGTTGTCCGTCCCGTAAGCATGAATCCCATAACTTTCCCAAGAAATATAACAATTACTTACCCCTGAATCATGGTTGGAACCAGCAAATTTTATCCCATAACTGCCGCTCCCTGGAGCCTCGATGGTACAATCCTTAACTTCAACTGTAGTTACCCCGGAATCTACATATATGCCATAGGATGAAAAACCATTAGCTAAAATCCTACAATTAGAAAGCTTTACATTAGAGCCCATAACTTTAGCTCCATAAATGCTGCTAGCAGATGAAGCTAAGGTAAATCCTTCTAAGGTAACATCCTGCTCAAGGTGAACAATATCAGCACTATTGCTTTCAGCATCAATTGTTGCCAGAGCCGTAGTTTCCGCACTAAAGTGCCTTCCAGAAGAAAGAGTAATAGGGAAAACTTCGCCTAAGCCAGCATTGTAAGTCCCTGCCCTAACCATAATTAAACTACCAGAAGCAGATGCCGTAGCCGCGTAGGTTAAGGTTTTCCAGGCAGTGTCCCAAGACAATCCATCATTTGCATTGTTGCCATCAGTTTTGACATAGTAAACATGTGTAGTTGGTCCTTCATAATCATAACACCCCATATCCGTCCCCTCGGGGGTTCCTGCATCTATACAGGGAGAAGTTGCTTGAAGATGAAAATCGTTACTTTCGGCGCTTACAAACTTAGGATCAAGATAAATGTCTCCTACCTTAGATTGAACTGTCCCTTCATAGGTTGTATCATTGGCATAAAGACAATTGTATTCCGAAGTTACTGTACCGCTCGATCGAGATATTCCTTTTGTCCCACTCGCTGAATATCCCCCTACTTCTGAAGCAATGATACTATTTCTAATTGTCGTATTTACACTGGCATACACCCCAACCCGGTTCTTCACTATAGTGTTCTTGTTTATCACCCAACTACCACCACTAGGGTAAATTCCATAGCCATAACTAGAATCCTGCCACCCCCTTACCTCATTCGAAACTACTACCCCATCCCCACCACCAAGATATATCCCATACCTCCCTCCCCCAGACCCAGGCCCTATCACCTTGTTACCCTCTATGGTTACCCCGTAAGTAGTCAAACAATAAATACCATAGCCACTATTATACGAATTACTCACCGTGTTATCTCGTATAGTAATATAATTTGGCCCACCATACTTATAAATAGAATACATCGAACTCCCACTTAACGTATTCCCCTGAATTAAAGCATTATTACTATTAGTGTAAACGTTAATCCCAGAAAAACTACCACTAGCTACATAAATAGTGTTATTTATTACCCTGGCATTTGCATCGGATATAAATATCCCATTACTATTGTTCCCCCCTCCCTTAACAATGTTGTTCCCCGATACTACTGCATTTCCACCAACTATCGCCACAGTACTAAAATCACTAGAATTCTTGAGAACTAACCCCTCTATCGTAGTGTTGCTCTCCAGGATAACAGTATTACTCGCTGTCACCCCTGAGTCTACCGTCGCTACCTCTGTCCCATACCCCTTCAATTGCTGCCCCGTTAATAAATACAACGGAAAACTCTCCCCTACAGTATAGTTCCCCACTCTAACCCATACCGTCCCTTCTGTCGAACTTAATGCCCTAGTTATCGTCCTCCAGGGTTGATCCGGCGTTGACACCACCCTCGCATCATCTCCATCGCTTTCCCTCACCCACGACTCACTCGTTATCCCTGATACCGCTTCTACACTCCCATAACATCCCCGATTCCCTCCATCGCTCGCACTCCCTATACAAGGTGAGTCAGAACATAACCGATAATCATTGCTATCCGCATTCACAAACCTCGGACAACTCGTTAAATCATTTGCCTTGCTCTCAATCGCCCCATAATAACTCGTATCACAATTAAAAATGCTGTTGTACTCAGAGGTCACCGTACCATTATCTCGATATATCCCATAACTCCCACCATAATAACTCCCTAACCTCGGCGCCGCAGATATAATGTTATCTTTTATCGTCGTATTTACACTCGCATACACCCCAACCCGGTTCTTCACTATAGTGTTCTTGTTTATCACCCAACTACCATTAATAACCTCAATACCAAACCCAACATTTCCACTCTGCCAAGCCCTTACCTCATTTGATGTCACTACCCCACTTCCCCCATTAATTAGTATCCCTTCATCTCCTCCTCCTCCTCCTGGCCCTATCACCTTATTTCCCTCGATTATTGCGTTCACAGCACAAACACGAATGCCATTACCCGAAATGGTGTTGTTTCTCACGATGGGATTGTTCACAAGTGAATGATAAATATTATCATCAAAGTATATGGCATAATCATAATCAGAGGAACAATTAATTGTATTTCCCTCTATTAACACATTGTGCGCACCGTCAATATTTGAGACAAATATCGTCCTAAAACCACTACTAGTAATCCTATTATTTAGTAGCTTAGCATTTGCACCTCTCACATATATCCCATACCCGCTTGTCCCTTCCTTGCTTACCTCACAACTCTTCACCACCGCACCGCTTCCTGCAACATTTACTGCAGTGTAGCTACTCGTGTTCCTGTTCTTTACCACTAATCCCTCTATCGTAGTATTATTCCCTAAGTTAATAGTATCTTTCGCCACGGCCCCTGAGTCCACCGTCGCTACCTCCGTTAAATACCTCCTAACTTGCTGCCCTACCCCTAAATACAAAGGAAAACTCTCCCCTGCGCTAGAATCATAAGTCCCCCCCTTCACCCACACCGTCCCCTCCGTCGAACTTAATGCCCGACTTATGGTCCTCCAAGGACTAGCCGCTGTCCCTACCCCACCTGCGTCACTCCCTGTCCCACTCACCCATGATTCGCTCGTTATCCCCGATACCGCTTCAATTGACCCATACGCCCCTCGATTCCCTCCATCACTCGCACTCCCTATGCAAGGCGAATCAGAATACAGCTGGTAATCATTGTTGTCTGAATTAACAAACCTCGGATAACTGGTCAAATCATTCGCCTTGCTTAAAATCGTCCCAGAATAAGTCGTCTCACAGTTAAATATGCTATTGTACTCAGAAGTCACTGTACCACCTATTTGATATATCCCCACACTCTCATCATAAAAGCTCCCTAACCTCGGCGCCGCTGAAATGATATTATCTCTTATCATGGTATTTGTATTAGCATACACCCCAACCTTGTTCTTCACTAAAGTGTTCTTGTTAATTAACCAATTCCCTCCATAAGTATAAATACCACAACCAGAACTAGAATACTGCCACCCCCTCACTTCATTTGAGGTTACACTCCCATTCCCACCAACAAGATATATCCCATAATACCCTACCCCAGACCCCGGCCCTATCACCTTGTTACTCTCTATCGTCGCATTCACACTATTATTAATGCAAATGCCAGAACCATATGTGTATGTGTTATTAAAGGTGTTGCTCCTTATGATAGGATTGTCTGCCCCATAATCTAAATACAAAGGATAACTTGAAGAACAATTAATTGTATTTCCCTCTATTAACCCATTGTCCCCTGCAGAAGTAAAATACACCGTATAATTACCACCGGTAACCGTATTATTCAGTACCTTTGCATTTGCCCCACTCACCTTTATCCCATACCCGCTTGTTCCTTCCTTACTTACCTCACAACTCTTCACCACCGCACCGCTTCCTGTAACATTTACTGCAGTGTAGCTACTCGTGTTCCTGTTCTTTACCGTAAATCCTTCTAGGGTCGCGTTCGCCTCCAAACTCACCGTATCAACCGATGCCGTCCCAGAGTCGATGGTGGCAAGTTTAGTAGTCGCAGCAATAAAATATCTTCCGCTGGGGATGCGAATGGGAAAGACCTCTCCTAAGGTAGAATTGTAAGTCCCATTCCCTACATAGATAGTAACATAGATAGTATTCCCAGAAGCAGCAGTAGTGGCCGCGTAGGTTAGGGTCTTCCAGGCCGTTGCCCAAGAGAGGCCATCATTACTATTGCTACCCTCGGGAGTAACATAGTAGGT